>Ga0134125_10006845_pt1 | contig 12887 bp, 27 predicted proteins | sample KB31751_FD_96464 | JGI IMG/M metagenome (GOLD analysis project Ga0134125, IMG submission 96464) | Terrestrial soil microbial communities with excess Nitrogen fertilizer from Kellogg Biological Station, Michigan, USA - KB3-175-1 | ecosystem: Environmental > Terrestrial > Soil > Unclassified ... | reverse complement strand
TCAACGGTATAGTTCACTTCTCCGTTTAAAGTAAACTGTCTCTTTGTAATCTTATGCTCTTTTCCTTCAATTAAAATACAGTCCCCCACTGCCCACAAGATATCATTAACTATTAAACTTAAAATTAATCTATCTTCATATAAGTAGAAAGGGCGATATTCCCACACTCCTCCTTCAAGATCTACAAGATACGGTCTATATCTTTTATGCTTTACAATTCCATATACGCTAATTTTAACTCCAGCTTCTTGAGTGTTCATTTTTTCTCCTTCTTTCTGTTTTCTCCTTTATATGGATTTTTAAAACCCGTATAAATAGCGGTTTACAGAGCATGGATTATCCAGTAAAATCTGCTTTTTACAGGTCAGTAGAAATATTTATTTTCTAAATTGTAAACGACTTTTTCAGCTTTGTTATACGCATCCTCACTAATAGTCCTCGACAGCTCTAAGTATTCATGTTCTAGGCTTCTTGAGTATTCAATAAATTTATTTAAGTGGTTTATTTCCTCTTTGATGATATCTGCCAACTGAGAAGTCATGTAGAATCCTGACAGTCCATCATACCATAGGCTCATATCTTCATCATAGAAAAAATTATTGTCGTCGATTGAGTTTGTAATGCTTAAAATTTCACGTTTAAGCTCATCTAATAGCTCTTTTTTTTCTCTATTCAATGATATCACTTCCATCCTTTAAAACTTATTCCTTTACTCTCTAATTGATATTCCAAAAATCCAATAAGCTCTTTTTGTTCTGCTATCAGCTCGCTTTGAACTTTTATTTGTTGTTCTTGGCTCTTGATTATCTTGTAGACACTTCCTTTAAACTTATAAATATTATATTTTTCTTTAATCTTGGATAGCATTTAATATCTACTCCTTTTTTTTACAGGCAATCTTTCCTTGCCTCGTACCCTAAATTAAAGACTGAGACAATATCATTAAGTTGCACAATAGCCAATTCTCTTCTTCTCTCTACTGGTAGGAACTCGGAATATTTCAATTTCTTTACGAGTCTGTCAATCCCAATTGAATTTCTGTATAAAACTGTAAAGCTACTGAATTCTACTCCCTCTCGAATGTTTGGTATTAAAGCGAACTTTCTGCCAGCGTCTGTTTTCCGATATTCCACTTCTCCTTCTTCTTTTACTTCCTTCTTATACTCTTTCATTAACTCTCTCATTTCTGAAATTGCATTTTCCATTTTGATTTCTAACTCAATCAATTTGATGTCTCTATTCAATATCTCCCTCTCCTATTCCCATATGAGTTTTTATTAATGTATTTATTGTCCATTGCAACAAATATTCCTACTACTAATACTATCACAAACATCAAAGCAATCCAAAAGAGCACCACTGCATTATCTGCCCCTTTTTCTTTCTGATGAATCAATTCTTCAATACTTTGACCAGAATATAACTCATTTTTTGTAATAGTTTTTCCTTCTGCCATTGAATATAATGAAGCATTGAATTCAACTGGAATTGTTCTGAACTCCCATCGAACATTTGATAGTAATCCCTTACTTACAGTTTTGTTGTATTTGTGATTTTTAAATTTTACTTTCTCATACTCAAATTCTTTTCCTAGATAACTAAAACTATCAGTATTGTATTGACTCCTTTTTACTTCTTCCCATTCCCAATAAGTTTCAGTCCTTGTTTGCATATTCCCATTAGCATCTGTGTAGGTCACGATTCTAGTCTTCATTACATAATGCTCTTCTATTTTAATAATTGAAAAATATTTCCCTTTTATTAAAGAGTCAGATACAGCACTATTTGCTTTGAATGTTCCATAGGATACTATATCTCCAACTTCTGTATTAATTGCGTGGTTAAACATATCTGGATTATTGTCAATTTTCAATGCTTTAAAGTATTTTTCATTGCCAACTGATACATTATTGTGGATATTTACAGATATGAAAAACCCAACGGACAACATCAACAGCACTATTACTATACTGATTAAAATTTCACGCTTAGTAATCTCTATGTCTCTCATATTAGTCACCCTTATTAAATAGATTGGTTGGTGCATCTGGAGATGTTTCATATTCTAAATACTTTGTATCTATCTTCTCATATCCCATAATGCTTAGCAAGTTTTTATTAGGAAACTTTCTAGTGTGTTTATTATATGCTTTAACTTGGATATTAAAATTGTTACGGTATTGGGCAATTAAATTTTCAGTTGTCGAAAGCTCGTTCATCAGTACCTTATAGTTTTCAACTGATTTAAGTTCTGGGTATGCCTCTGTGACAGCATTGATTGCAATTTGAGCTTCTTCTACCTGTCCTTGAGATGCTTTAGACCTAGCTTCAGTTAGTAATGTTAAAGTTTCTTTCTCATGTGTATCGTAAGCCTGTACAGTATCAACCAAATTGATAATTAAGTCTCCTCGTCGCTTTTCTTGAACGTTGATTGCTGACGAGCTTTCATTGATTTGCTCCTCTAGGTTGATTGCCTTATTCTGAGTAGTAATTGCAATAGTAAAGAATAGAGCTATCGCCCCAACTAGTATCCCTAGACCAACTATAATTCCAAATGTTTTATTTTTCATTTTCTTTTCCTCCTCATTGTCTGTTAAATGTTATATTTTAATGCATCGCATTATTGAATTGCTCAGTAAAGATGGCTCTCATTATCCCAAAGAGCTTCTGTCACTTTGACAACCTTTCCAAACTCCTCACCTTGTTCGACAGCACCACCAATAGAGCCAGAATAAAACTGCTTCCTAATTTTTGTATCGTTTTCAATGTTATAAATTAGCACGTTATATAGCGTGGCAATTAACATACCCATCTTTATCGCTCCTTCACAGTTTGTATTATCTCCCAATAAAAACTACATTTGTTTGTCTTATAATCCTTTTAAGCTGTCTGGTAGTCCATCGGTTACATTCTTATTGTAGATTTTTTCTTTTACATAGTCCGTGGCGCAATTGCGTAGCTCAGCTAACTTATGCTCATAATCTTGTAGAATGGTTACTGACTCTGTATTATTATCTTTAAGCCACTTATACTTAACAATAATACTATGAGCTTGTGCAACCTTATTTTTTATTATCTCTCTCTTCACGATTGGGTTGTATATAGTCAAACGGAGACGCACAACATCACCGTGCTTAACTCCACCTATCATATCAAAATCAAACACGTCTTTCTCGAACTCAGCATCAATTACCATGTTAAAGCTTTTATAAGACCAATGCTCAACAATTTTCATTGTATCATCCTCCTGATAAAATTCCTCATTTATTCCAAAACAGCATCCTTTTCCATAGGCTTGTTTTTTTCATTATATCTTCTGGCTCCAGCTCTTTCTCTGCTGCTAATCCGACATTTAATTCTTCTACAGCTATTAAATACTTCTCTTCTTCTAATTTTGCTTCATTCTTGGTTTTAGCTGTTTTCTCATCTTCTATTAAATCTAATTCATAGTCAGTTTTATAAATATATGCTCCACTTGTACTCCTAATTCGATGTGTGATAGTAACATCTGCATTTAATTCCTCAATACGCAAAGTCTCCCCTTCATCAATCAAAGGTGCGTCAATTTCACCTTCCCACAGAGTTTTCTCTCCTATTTTTTCTGTTCTCTCAGTGATAGTTTTATTATTGTCCCAAAGCCTAGCGTATCCAAAGTAGTAAATTTTTCTTTCCTCTGTCGCCTTAATAATCGCTTTATGTCTACTCAATTTTATCTCTCCGTTCATAGATTTATTAGTATTACTTTCAGTCCTCAAGAAAAACTAAGTTTGTCCACCCTTTGGCTTCTAGCATTTCTTGAACCTCTTCTCTATTTTCATTATTTACCTCTACTGCTCTAACTGTGTGTTCCTCGTCGAATCCTAATAATTTTGTCATTTTAACTCTCCTCTTTTTTAAATGTCTAAGAATTTTCTCTTGTATTCATTTTCTACTTTTATTCTATTAATCAAACTTTCTTTAATTGTTTTTTCATCTAGCGATTTTTTTATGTTTTTATCTTCTTCTACTTTTTCATAAGCAGTAAACATACTATGCAAAGTTTCACAGCACTCGTCTAAAAGCTCTTCCTCAATACATCCCAATAGCTCAAGAGACTCTTTTAAAGTTTCATAAACTATATTAATAGAATCTTCATATCTATTACTAGCAAATATTGTTCTATTACATTGCTTATTGTTTCTTATCCATTTTAAACTTTTCTCACACTCTTTTCTTATTGATAGGACACCAGATAAGTTATGTCTTCTAATATCTTTTAATATTTTTTTATTCTGGGAAGTCATCTGTATTTCCCAGAACGACCTTCTTTCATTGCCTTGAAAGTCATATTCTAACTCCATGTCTAATCCAGAACCACGAAAAATCTTTCTTATCTCGTATGCACTATGCGGGAAGTCATAGTGTCTCCTATTTTTATTCCACATGTTATAACTCTTTGTTGATAATACTTCTGGGTCAACTTTCTCTTTAACTATCAACAATATACCTTCCAAAGATTTCTCTATGTTAGTATGAGAGCTAGAAGTTTTCTTAGGAATAGAGAACATTCTATAAAACCTAGAGAGTATTTTCATGTATCTCACCTCCGTAAAGTATTACTTATAAATCATGCCATTCTTCATTTTCCATTTAATTTTACCATATTTTCTACGAATAGTAAAGAATGAATTCCTTGCCATTAGTGTAAGGTGAGTTTCTCTGTCACTAATATCTAGCTCCTTGCTAATCTTCAAATACTTTTTATTATCTTTCTTCCACTCTTTGGGAGCAGTACAGTTATTCTTCAACCATACAACTACATTCTTCTCACTCACAATAAAATGTAACTTGCCATAAGCATAGTAGTTTCCATTCTCTCTAGGTCTGCACTCTGCTAATTCTATATTACGTTGTAGCTTCTTTAGGGCTTCCTCAAGCGTAATGTTCTCATTCCCTCTTACAGTGCTTCTGTACTCATCAAATGTTTTACGTGTCATTGTTAGCTTTGTCATTTTCAATCATCCTCTTTCTTTTTGTATTATCATTATCATACACTATCACTCTACTAATTGCAACCACTTGTTAGATTATCTTCATATATTAATCTTTCTTCTAAGCTTTTATTGATAGCTTGCTCATCTAACTCTACTGGAATAGCTAGTTGCTTCTCTCTTTCTGCTATTTCTGTTAGCATTCTATTAATTATTCTAAAACCTGTTTCTGCTAGTATGTCAGAGATATAGCCATTCAATTCCATAGACTCTTTAAAAGTGTTGTGTATGTTTTCTATTGGGATGTCATACTTAAATAAAATGGCTTGATACTTAATAGAGTCTAAACATTCTACATCTTCTATTTTATTTCTCAGCTTTTTTGCGTAATTGACTTTATAATTGTTGAACACCTTCTCATACTCTAAGCCACTCATCGTCCACCATGACTTGCCTATTACATTAAATTCTGTATGAAGAGTCATATTTACATTCCATTTTTTCAACTCTTTTCTTATCTTAGACTCGCCAAAATCATATATTACAGTATCATATCTGCGCTTTCCAGATAGCAGTATTTCGCTGGGTAAGAGAATTTTTACAATACTATTCATATTCCTCAATATGTTATTCTTTGCTATTTCATCCTCAGTTTTCTTAAATTGAAACTGCTTTTTCATAAATTCTCTAATTTTCATAATTTTAATCATAGTGCTCCCCTTTCCAAAAACCCCAAATTTTAAATTCCATTTTTTGAGTTTTTAGTTCCGCGAAATCCAATTTTCCGATTTCAACTTTTTGAATTTTAGATTTTGGATTTTCAAAATTTCATTTTTTGAATTTTGATTTTTATAATTTCATTTTTTAGATTAATCCTTTTTCCTTCATACGTGTTGCTTTAATATTTAATAGATGAATAGTATCTTTATTCATCTCTCCAATTACTTTCAATAAATCTTCATGTGCAATATTTTTATACGTCTCCGAATCGAACTCGCCTAGAGAGAACATTCCTGTTGCCCCGTAGTTTTCCTCTTCGAGATAAATCATGGTTGTTTCTGGATTGGCATGCTTCCCCTTCTTCATAGCTTCTAAAAAGTCTCCTGTGATTCTATAGGTAAATGTAACAGCAGCTTTCTTGAAACTGTGGAAGCTATATGAAGATTCTTGATAGTCGAGATTTTTTTTGATTCTGTTCATCATATCCTGCACATTCTTCTCACTAAGTGGCGCAAACACTTTTCTTTGTCCTTCAACTTTTAATTCTAAGAGTTGCTCATAAACGTTATAATTAATCTTCTCAAGCCAGTCTCCACCTTTTCCATATCCTCTCATTACTACATCGTCTTCTCTTGGACTAAATTGACTCCATTCTATTTCAAGTAAATCTTCTAGACGTAATGCCGTGTCAACTGCCAGTATAATTAAACACTGCTTCATTCTTGCGTGATTTCTTTCTTTTCCTGCTTCACTAATATAATTTAAAACAACCTGTCTGGGCATAATATCAATTCTTACCGATTTATTTTTTTTAAGTTTGATTAAATCTAAATATGCGATATCTCTCTTAATTACGCTACGAGCTTTTAAATATTTCATGAGTGTTCTAATAGTGCTAATACTTCTATTAACTGTACTGTTTGATGATTTTTTTATGCTCTCGATGTAGTGTGCAAAAATATTGTAATCAATGCTCTCAAAGTCTTCAACAGTGATGATTTCAATGCTCTTGCCAAAAGTTGCTTTTATAAACTTTGAGATATCCGTTTCATATCCTCTAGCTGTATTCACCGACCTCTTCTCTGCTTCTGCTAAAAATTGTCTTACTACTTCTTCTGCGCTTACTTTGGTTGCTGTCATTCAAATCTCCTCTTTCTATTTGTTTGATATTTATAATATAACACCATTAAATTGATAATGCAAGCAAAAACATTTTAAAAGTTCAGTGATAAAAAGTGTTCGCTGTTATATAGAAGTTTTAGGATTTCGTCGCCCGATTTTTAAAAAGTCCAGTGATAAAAAAATTTTTCTGTTATATAGGGAATTCTGGAAAATCTGCCTTGGAATCCCTACATATAAAAAGAAAAAAAATACCACACTACACCAAAACGGCTATAATATGGTAAATGCTATGATGTTTATTGTCATCCGTTGCCCTGTACCTGTCTATCATCTAGTACAGTATATATTTACTAACTTTACGTTAGTTGGTTGGTGGCTCTGTTCTTATTATGTTTAGAAATTTTCTGGGTAATATAAAGTGTGCAGCGACAGAAGTTTCGTTAGTAATGTAACTATCAACTTTTCCTTGCTTGTACATTCTCCGTGGTTTGTTATGTTCGGCTAACTTCTTATCAGACATTGGAATGGCTACTAAAGCAAATATCATCATTAGAATTCTCTTCATTCATATCTCCCCTTTAAATGTTGTTTTACACTTGTCCTATTTAGGGTGCAGAATCCATTGAAATGCACATGAGAAAGCTACTAAATGGTTACTACTCATTGCTATCAGTGTTATCTTCTTTATCTCTTTTTATTCATCCATCCGACAATTTTCGTATATTTTATACCACCATTCTACAATTCTATAGATTATTTATATGTATTTTGTAAAATATTGCTCTATAAATAGATTCATAAACCATTTTTCGTGTTTATTTTCCGTCTATCTATCTATTAATCAATTTCATAATGCTAATCATAATACAGATTACACATTTCGTCAAACGTTTTGTCGAAATGTGTATATTGATTGTAGATTCAGATTAATTTCGACAATTAAAAAAGGACTGCACCTTAAAACGGCACAATCCTTTTCACATATTTTATTTTCTGATGCTACTGACTTTTTGTGTTTGTCTTGCTTCCTTTAATAGCTTTTTAAAATCATTCTCTTTATTATCTTTACTATCACTTATAATCTTTTCCTCTTTCATGTATCCATTGCTAGGTAAATATGTTGCGTGATGATACCCTCCAATTCCTTTAATACTCATAATACTTTCACCTCCTTAAATATTATGTATTAATATAGAAGTTGCTAAAGTAAGCAATAAAATTAATATTCTTCTTATTTCAAAATTCAATGAGTACACCTGCTTTTGCTATTTTATTTTTTTACCTGTAAAGTTCCTGTGTCTTATCCTCTCTTTTTATGTCTATATGTATCATATCACACTAGAATGGCGATGGCAAGATAAATGATTAGTTTCTATATACTAACTTTACTTTGAATATTAAAGTTGACAATACTAATTATATATGATATTTTGCACACGCATACGCGTATATATAATGAAGCGATTTATTTTTATTCATCATTCGACAAAATCCTTGTTTTTAAATTTGAACTATGTTAAGCTATTACTAAGTTAAAAAATGAAATACTAATTTGAGAGGAAGTATATAAGTGAATACATGGACACAAACAGAATTTAACAGATGGGCAAAAAAGGATAAGGATAATTCGCTGATTGTATTAGAAGTGAATGACAATGGGAAGACTATTGTGGTGGATGAACAAACTGTACATTTGAATGAACACACAGAAACAATTGAAGAGTTTGCCGACACTTACTATACATCATTAGAACATATGAAAGAAATGTATGGGAGCGACTGGGAGTATCTTGTTCTTGATTGCGTAGTAAAGAAAAACAACAATATTGTATTTGATTCTACTAATAGAAATGAAGTTACTGATTACATGCTTAACAACTATGCAATAGCTACTTAAAAAGAATTATAATTAATGCTTGCAATTATAATTAGTAACTGATATACTAAGTATAGAAGTTAGTTAATCAATCAAAAATCCATTGCATACATATTAAGGGTTTGTATGATGGTAGTCGTAAGACTTACTCAGACGGAAATAAAATACATAATAACTAATTGGGGGAGGAATTGAAAATGTTTAAATACGAAATTTATTACAGGATAGATACTAGTGAAAATTTAGAAACTGATAGCGTAACTATCTATGCTGATTCCGTTGAAGAATTATTGAATGAGATTAAATCAATAGAAAGAAGAAATACAGTTATCCACATTAAAAATTTATCACTAGGAATAGAATAAAATACTATGTATCGGAGGAATTAAAATGACAATATTCAATACAGTAGAAGAACATAACGCACATTTAAAAAATGAAGGGTTAGCATGTTATGACAAGTCTTTCACTCTTAATTTTAGGGATAGAAAGAAAAACTTTTTTGAGGTGTCATACGGAACACATGGACAATGTACTCAGAACCCTTACTTTTCAACATCGGCAGGAACTTTGAATCATGTTAGGTCTGATTATAATATTGGCGGTCAAGCACAGGAAAGAGTTTTAAAAAATAGGAAATTGATTTCCTTCTATAAAAAGTGGGATGCTATGCATTTAAAGGTTTTAACTATTGAAGAGTACAAAGAATTAGAAAATGATATAAACACTTTGAAAGAATCTATTCCGTATATTGAAAGTAGAAGTTTTAACGATATTGTTAAATTTGATAGGGAAATAAGCAAATAAGTCATAAGGCTTGCTTTCTATAATTAGTAATGATATACTAATTATAGAAAGTTTGATAGTACATAATAAATAAGAGGAGGAACATAAAATGAAAAACGTTATGGTAACTGCATGGGAAATTGCAAGAAGAGGAAAGAAGAAACACGGTGGGAAAGTTACTGAATACTTTTCTAAAGCTTTAAAAATTGCTTGGTCACTATTTAAAAAAGAGCAACAAAGACATGACTATAACACATCTATGATTAAGTATCATGCACATGTAGAAAAGCCCTTAAATAAGAAAGAGGTCTTTTATGAAAAGTGGAACGATGAAAATAAAAGTCGTGATTTCATAGGCAAAATAAAAGAGTTTTTTGATAGTGTAAAGACTAGTATTAAAAATAAACTAGCATTCTTTTAGTGCTATGAATATATAGGGAGGTTACAAGATGATAAGCTTAATCAAAAATAACTTATATATTGTTACATTGTATATGTTAATAATCGGATTTACTTTACTTTTTACTTTGAAGTATTCTACTTAGTAATGACAGTATATGTATTTGGAGGAAATAAAATTCTAAGTGGTTTACTGTCTGAATATGAAGAGGTTTAATCTGCATATCGTTATTAGTATTTGATTTACTGATAAACATATGATATAGTAAGTACAGGAAATCAAATTATAATAACTAACTTTATGGAGGATGGAAAATGGGAGAAGGAAAAGTGTTGTACAAATCAGATGAAAAGTTTGTCATTGCGTCTAATTTCGACTATTACGTTAAAAAGGAATTAGAAAGAAGAAAAAAAATGAATGGTGGAAAAGGTGTTATTTTTGCAGATGTCTATGAAGATATTGCCAATTGTGCTGGAATCACAACAGGTGCAGTACAGAGCATGAGAAACAAAAGTAATCCATCTTTAACAGTATCGGTAGCGATTGCGGAATATTTTAAAGTAGAAGTAAGTGATATATGGAAAGTTGTGCCGAATCTTGACTATGTAGATATGCGTGGGAAATGTACGGAAGGAAAATGTAATAGAGGTGCATTTTCAAAAAATTTATGTTTCAAGCATTACAATATTGTTAAAAGAAGAAATGAAAAAGAACAATTGGAGGAATTAAAATGAATTATGTTAAGGAAGAAATGAAACTATTGAACATGAAAAAAGTAAGGGTGTATCAATCTAACCCACATCTAAGAAATGGTCACACTGTTTTTGAAATTGAAAAAGAGCTATCTATTGATGAAAAGGTTTCATTTATTGATTCGCAACTTGATGGTATTGCAACTTATTTAATCGAACTGTTTACTAAGTGGGATAGCGAAAAAGATAGTCTGCCACAAGGTCAAAACAGAACACCAAAAATGGTATCTAAAAAAGCATGGATACGCAAAAATGATACTAGAGGGATTCTGAACAACGACTATTCGGTAGGTTCATACAGTTTATTCGGCACAGGACATAGACGTATGGAACTTGTATGCCCTGCTACTGAATATGGTTACAGTTTAGCTTACACAGGGAAACATATTGCCGAACAGTGGTTCCATGATTTACTGGAGAAGCTTTACAGAGAAGAGAAAAAACACTTTGCAGATAATGACCCGTTTACTATTAAGCTTAATAAAGTTAAAGAGTTAGGGGACAGATACGGGATATTTCATAGTAAAGAAATCAACGATATTGTTTGGAATAGTAAAAAAGATGTTAAAGAAGCAAATTTAGATGCTTATATTAAAGCATATGAAAAGTTGAAAAAAGCTACAAATGAAATTGAAGCGGAACTGCACAATACATTAGACATTGAAAAAATTGAAGAGGATGGGGAGTAAATATGAACTATAAAATTTTAAAAAAAGAGCCAAAATATCGCAATAAATTTGTCGTAATAATTGAAGGGATGTATTATATTATGACAAAAATGGAATCTGCTATGATGTTGTTATGAACTATTGAATTGAATAGGAGGAACTAAAATGAATGAAGATATTAAGCAGTTAGTACAGGAGCAATACGAAAAAATGAATTTGGCAAATAGTAAAGAAGATTGGGATATAAAACAAATACTATTATCTAATAAATGTCAAGGGATTGTATATAATGAGTGGGGTTTGGGTATTCAATCAGTATGGGAAATGATTGACAAATACGTGGAGGAATTAATTCCGTGCCAGTATGAAGAAGAATAAAGAATGCGGATTTGAAGAATATTTTTAGTGAATAAATTCTATCTTGTATTGGAATATGTAAAAACTAAAAATTGAATGGAGAGAATGAAATGCTATCAAAAGAAGAAGTCGAAAAACTAAAAGCGATGCATGACCTGTTTAATAAAGCGGAAGATATTTTAATAACAATAAGTAAAGAATCACAAGAAAAAATACTTGATTTTCACAATGAAAGCCATACTTTGCAATACTGTATCAGATGGGGGTTAAATGGAATTTCTGAACTATTGGAAGAATCTGAATAAAATAACCAAATTACAGGGAAACAAAAAAATATAAAATCTAACATTTAAAGGGAGTAAAAATATGAGTAAGAATGGTGCTATAAAACTTGAGAAAATAACATTTAACGAAAATGAATTTGCTATTGGCGTATCAGTATCATCTACAAGTGGGTTTGATAATGAAGGAAATTGGTACAGTGACTCACCTAACATGAATACTAAAGGATTTAGAACATTCATGAATCAATGCGTAGGTAGCCCAAACTTAACTATATATAAAAATAAAGAATTGAGAGATGAAAGATATGAAAAAGGAAAACAGATTCTTTTAAGAGCTAACTATGAAATAGAAGAAAACAAATAAAATAACCAATTTCTTCGGGAAAAGGAGAGGTATTAACAGTGAGAAAATTTAAAAATAGATATGATATATTAAATTATCTAAATGAAAAATACGATGTAGTTGGATATGAAATAACTAGCCTCCAAGAAATTGAGGACTTTTGGAATGATTTCTATAAAGTTTATTTGATGGATAAGGTGACGGAAGATGATATGAGCCTTGGGCAGACCGCTGTAGGTATATCAAAATAAAATAAAATGAGCAATTTACTGATTAAGACTGAGGGTTTAAAAAACTATTGCTTATGGGAAAGGAGTTATCAATATGGACACTTTGAGATTAGCAGAGCAAATTGTAGAGTTTGTAAATATGGCTAGTGGAGCATTAACAGACGAAAAACTAACAGATGAGGTTGTCAGAATCATTCTTGAACATGTTAGTAAATACTAATAAAATAGACACTTCTTTGGAAAGGAGGAAGATAATATGAAATACGTGGAATATAAACTAAATGAAAAAACATACGAAGTGGACAAAGTTGATGGTGAGAAAGGGTTAATCTACTTGTTTTTTGGGGAAACAATAAAGGAAAGAGAGTCGGTTCCTGTA
>Ga0134125_10006844_pt1 | contig 12887 bp, 16 predicted proteins | sample KB31751_FD_96464 | JGI IMG/M metagenome (GOLD analysis project Ga0134125, IMG submission 96464) | Terrestrial soil microbial communities with excess Nitrogen fertilizer from Kellogg Biological Station, Michigan, USA - KB3-175-1 | ecosystem: Environmental > Terrestrial > Soil > Unclassified ... | reverse complement strand
CGGACGTAATCCTTTCGACAAGCAGTTCGCTGGGGGTCACGGGCGATTGCAAGAGTGGGTTCTGTTCCTCGGGTATATGACCAAACTGGATGCGACCGCCCTCCCACTCCCATCGACCCAATGCACGGACGAGCAAGTTATCTTTGGTCGAGGCGTGCGAGTCCTTCTTCGCCATGCATCACCTCACCGATACCCGATGCCCATGACATAATCGCGCATAAGGGATGACTCGTATTCCGATCCCTTCAGAAGAACGAAAAGAGCATCCCGGGCGTTGATTACCCCCAACGGTCTCAAATCTTCGCCCACGATGGGAACATGCAAAAGCTTCCGCTCTTTCATGATCGACCACACATCTTCCAGCGAGTCGCTAGGACGGAAGTAGACAACATCCTTGGTCATCACCGTCGCCGCGTGGGCGGTGCAACCAGAGCCCAAACACAGACTTATCTGGCGGACAACATCTGTTCTGGTGATGACGCCCACCATGGCGCCGCGGTTGTCGCAGACAACAACGAGATTGATGTGACGGCCATCGAGAAACTTGGCAGCCTCCGTCAGTGGGGCGTCGTCGCCCATTGTCTCGACAAGGGTCATGCTTCTATTCCTCTATCGATCGGCCGCTGATGATTATCCTCCAAAGGCAATGCGTAGCGTAGTGACGATACCTGCTACTGCGAACGCGAAGGCGAGAGGCGGATCATAACCACAGTCGGGATTTTGTTGCGGTCTCTCTGAACCTCATCCTCCACTACCACCTGAATCGAGCGCATGTGATAGAAGATTACGGTTAGTAACAGCGCCATGACCGCACTCGTAAACGGACTGCCAAACCGAAGGTCAACGTGCTGTAATCGCTGCGGGTGCGCGCAATCAACGAGGCGGCAAACCGACAGTGTCAGCGGAACCAGCTCGACCGCCGTCAACGCGCTGCAACTGCCAATGTTCGACACCCCAGCGGGCGGAGTCAAGGTCTGTACTACGTCTCGGTCATGTCGATAGAAGAGACCGAGCGCGCCATGGGACAATTTTGCGGTGCCTTCGAAGGCTCCGCAGGCTCTCGCGCGGGATCCGCGGTTCCTGGGCGATGTCCCCTATTCGGCCTATCTCGTCCATTGGACAGTGGAGTCGGGGGCGTTCTTCCTGTCGCGGGCGCTCTTCGGAGGAGACCTGACCGGACCCGAGGCGGTGCTGTTCATTGGCGGAACCATGGTAGCGGGGATCGCGCTCGCCGCGACCACGCATCGCCGCCTCGAAATGCCCGCGCCTCGGTAGCCGGTTCGAGTTCGCGGACTCCGGCTGCGACCGCTCGCGAAGCTGTCCTGTGGCCGGCTTGCAAACCGCATTGCGCTGAACAGCGAGAAGGAACAAGCTAGGGCGAGCAGTTCCCCGTGAGGCTTGCCTTGGCCGGCTGGCCCGGGCCCCGATCCAGGACGAGGAGCATCTCGAGGCGCTCAGTCCTGCGCATCGGTCGACAAGGTCGTCTTCGCTTATAGCGACGTGCCGCATGAGCATGTGATGCATCTCGCTTCGGGCGCGCTGACAGCCAGAGCCGATTTCGCGCTGATCGGCCCCGAGAGAACGATGTTGCGTACGCGCAGGCCGGTTATCGCCATTAACGCGGTTCGCACCGGTTGCCGCAAATCGCAAATCGCGCGCTTCATCGCAGGGAGGCTGCGCGATAAGGGTTGGCGCGTTGCCGTCCTGCGCCATCCGATGCCTTACGGCGATCTGCGCCGCGAGCGCGTCCAGCGCTTCGCGACCCTGGCCGATCTCGCAGCGGCCGATTTGCACGATCGAAGAGCGCGAGGAATACGAGCTGCATATTGCGGCGGGCAATATCGTCTTCGTCGGCGTCGATTACGGGGCGATCCTACGCATCGCCGAAAGCGCGGACGATATCATCGGCTGGAATGGCGGCAATAACGCAATAACGACTTTCCCTTTATCAAGCCGGAACTTTACTTCCTTGTCATCGATGCGCTTCGCCCCGACCAGATCGCACCCATCATCCCTGCGAAGCGGTCGCCCGCATGGCGGATGATGTGCGATCGTCAACAAGTCGGACGCCGCGAGCTCCGCCGATGTCGATCGTGCCATGCTCAATTTCCGTCGCGTCAATCCGGACGCCCAGATCTTGCGCGCAGCGTCGCCGGTCCGACTCGACGATGGGAGCGGCGCCAAGTGATCGCTTATATCTTGCTTACCCTGAAGCGCAAAGCGCGTTGAGCTTATGGGGCATGGGCTGATTACCCAAAGCGTCGGGACCGCGTTCCATGATCGCGCTGACGATCCGCAGGATATTTGCGCAGCCTCATGATCTCAGAGCGCCGCACATTAAGCAGTATTTACTGCGAGGCCTATCCAACACCGGCACGCAGGGATCGTTGAGGGTGGAAGGACAGGTAGGCCGTCCGTTCTATGTTCCACGCAAGTGGCCTGGATCTGATCCCGCGCGAATACAGAGATGGAACACTCATGACTGCACACACGGTCGCCAAACATTGCGCCGGCTCAATGATTCCCGTCAGGGCGCGGCCCGTTGATGGGTGTCTAATGGGTACCGCATTCGCCAACAACCCACACGGAACTTTCAGTCAGACCACCGCGCCGGACAAGACCGGCCCTTCACGAGGAGGACTCTCATGTCGAACCGTCCGCATGAACGCAATCCAAATATGTGGTGGATGGTTTTGCTGCTCGCGCTCTTCTGCGGTGTCTTGTGGGTGCTGTTCTTCGGCCGTGTCGATCCGGCGGCGTGGGGCATTCCGTTCTTCTTTTGGTACCAGTTCCCATGGGTTGTCATCAGCGCGCTCGTGACTGCGCTCGTCTATTTCAAAGCAACGCCGCAGTTCCAACCAATCCGGCGAAAGCAGCCGGAACGGTATCGCAAGTGATGCGCTGAAAGGGAGCAGGCATGAACTGGGTTGCTTTGCTATATTCGTCGCGCTCTTCGCCTTCGTGACGTGCTTTGCTTTATCCCAGCCATTGGCGGCGTGGCGATCTCGAACCTCATCGAGGAATGGGAGCTTGCCGGCCGCCGGCTCGGCACATTCATCGCCGGGCTTACCATTTCTTGCTAGGCGGCATTCGTGTCTCCTGTGATTAACCTGGCAGCCGCTGTCGTATTCACCTGGCTATTCAATATCATTCACGCCGCGCGTGGACGCGATGAGACCGTGAAGCTCGACTACCAGGAGGTTGCGACGTGAACCCAGAAATCAATCGGTTCTACCGGACGCTTGTACGCGAGGCGCCCGATGCCATCGTCTATGCGGATGCCGAAGGTCTAATCGCATTCTGGAACAAAGGTGCGGAACGGGTGTTCGGCTTTTCGCAAGCGGAAGCAGTGGGAAAAGCCCTGGACCTCATTATTCCTGAAAATCTCCGAAAGCGTCACTGGGAAGGTTTCAAGGAAACGGTGCGGACCGGAAAGACCCGTTACGGGGCCGGGGATGTTCTTGCGGTTCCGGCGTTACGAAAAGACGGCGCGCGCATTTCAATCGAATTCACCATTCTCCCATTTTTTGATCGGACCGGTCGAATACTTGGAATTGCGGCGATACTACGCGACGTCACGAAACGGTTCGACGCGATGAAGGCTCTGCGGAAGGAACTGGCGGCACGGCGAACGGGCGAGGCATAGCCGCGATAGGCGCGTTGCATGCTTTCGGCCATGATTGCGGTCTTGAGCAATCGCTTCTCGAGATGATCATGGTTGACATGAGGGCATCGAGCTTCGCGCGAACGACATGCTCCAAGTGCTGGAGACCCGTCTCCTCATTATTGTGTCACATCTGAGAATCCTCCACATTGGACTTTGCTCTCGCATCGCCGAGTCCGCGATGGTCACGATCCGGAGCAAGTGACAGGATCCATGATAAGCTGCGTCCTCGTCGAACACCTTAATTCCAAGCAATCTTCCTGGACAAAGCGTCGGCGACACAGACGTCGAAGTGCGGCCGGTCGGCACGCTCACATCGCCTAAATCAGCGATCTCCTGCATTCTTTACGGACGACCATTGAGCATTCGGACAAAAATCGAATCGCCCCCGTAATACTTTGTAATCGCCTTGCGAATCCGTCACGAGGCGGCGCCTCGATCGAGTGGAGCCGTCGATCGTTCGATGAAGCCCTGCGCAGGGAAATCCGTCACCCTCGAGACCATCGCAGGCTTTTATCGCGAGAGTGCTGGGAGGATCGCCATTCGCGGCCGCGACGTGACCGGGCTACCGCCCGAGCAGCGCAATGTCGGGCTACTGTTCCAGAATTTCGGCTTGCTGCCTCATCTGAGCGTCGCCGAGAACGTCGCTTCCGGCTTGCGCGCGCGGCGGGCGCGCGTCCGCGCCGAGGGCATCGGTAGAACCGCGGATCTGCTCGCGCGCTTCGCCATCGCGCATGTGGCGGTGCGCCGGCCGGCGGCGCTCAGCCCCAGGCGAGAAGCAGCGCGTCGCCCTGGCACGCGCTCTCGCCAGCCATCCGGACATCTTCCTTCTCGACGAGCCCTTCTCCGCCCTCGATGCCCGCACGCGCGTTGAGTTGCGCGACGAACTCGGCGATTTTTGCGCATGATGCGCATCCCCGCGATCTTCGTGACGCATGATCACGACGAAGCGCTGGCGATCGGGGATCGGCTCGCGATCATGCACGACGGCGCCATCGTGCGGTCGGGCCGCATCACAGAGGTGTTCGATACCCCGCCGATTCCTGGACGGCCACCTTCCTGGGCACCGAGAATATGCTGCCGGCGCAGATCATCGCGGTCGCGGGTGATCGTCTCCAGGTCAGAATTGGCAACGCGCCTCCGGTCGCGGTTGCTTCGGTAGCGGGCTCTCGCGTAGGCGAGCGGGTGGCGCTCTGTCTCCGCGCCGAGGATGTGCAACTCTTGACGGCAGGCCGATCCGCATCAGCAAACGCATCGGTCAACCGGTTGAGCGGTCGCATCGTCGCGCGCATCCGGCGCGGCGCCTTGGTGATACTGCGGCTCGATTGCGGCCTCCCGCTTGAGGCCTGCGTCATGGCGCACGATCTCGCGGGGTGGGACGCCCAAGCCGATGGCGCAACCGCGATAACGATCGACCGGCGCGCGCTGTTCGCGAAGTGGATCACAAACTCTATTCACCAGGCGCGACGGTTAGCTGCGTCGGCGACTGATGGGTTGGCGTTTCGGCGTCCTCGATCCACAATGCGTGGCGCTCTTTCGCCCAGGTGACATCCACCGTCCCCGAGCCCAGCGCTTCCATGCCGATCGTCCCGATATAGATGTGGCCGAGCATCGCCACTATGAACAACATCGCAATGATGCCGATGTCGTAGTTAGTTATAAGCGAGTCGTTCACTGGTCTATCGGGGTCCCCCTAACCACAAGAAAGAAGACTTCGTGTGGACGATGCACCAAAGCTCAACGAGGCGCTACGACATTCGCTTTGCGGCTGCGCAATAAACTCGCGCAATGCGATTCTCGCGAACTTCGAGAAAACTACGAACAGAGTGGTGTCCGCTCGCAGGAACGGGCTCACATTGTGGTTGTAAGGTGGACAATGGGCATCAAAGACCTCCTTGTACACATTGACAATACGCTCGCATGCGAATTTCGCGTCGCCCTCGCGGTGGAGGTCGCGCGCCGCTTCGGCGCAGATCTAACGGGGCTATATGTAAAGCCGTCGCCAATACCTGCTGGATATCTGGGTAGCGATATAGGCATTTTCGTTGATGACGGCGCCTTCGACACAAACAATGTTCAAATTCAAAGACGCATTGAAGCGGCAGCGACATCGGCCGAGACCGCGTTTCGACGCATTCTTCATCAACAGCGGATCGAAGGGGATTGGAAGGTAGCCACCGGCTCGATGGCGCAAGAGGTTAGTCAATGGGCACAACATATGGACCTCGCGGTCATTGGCCGCTCGGACCCGGGCGCAGTGGGCACGGATATCTCTGCGGTCGGCGAGATTCTTTTAGCAATTGGTCGGCCGACGATCATTTTACCGCACAGCTATGTTGGTCGGCAATTTGGCGAACACATTCTCGTGGCATGGCAGCCACAACGAGAGGCTGTTCGGGCCGTAAATGATTCTCTCGCCTTTTTAAGGTCAGCAAAATCGGTGACAGTTGTTGCTGTGGAATCGCACTCAAACCAACATGAGGCGATTTCCTTGTCCCTCGAAGCACTAGAACGGCATTTAATGCGCCATGGCGTCACAGCGCGTATGCGATCAATTCCCGCAGGAAGCAAGTCGATTGGCGAATGCATTCTTGAGCAAGTCCAGAGCAGTGGCGTGGATCTGATCATCTCCGGCGCCTACGGTCATTCCCGGCTACGCGAGGTCATCTTCGGGGGCGTGACACGCTCGCTTCTCGATGGTTCCGATATACCTTTGCTTATGTCTCACTAAATCATCCGTGGACTTGTATCGTGAGTGTCTAGAGTTTGCGAGCATCAGAATCGCGTGACCAGGTTGCCAGCGTTCGTCCGACGCCAGGCGCTGGCGCTGTTTCGTGCATGTGCGCTGCCTTTGGGGCTGCACTGATCTTGAAAGCTCTTGAGATGACGAGCGAAAGAGCGAAAGCGGAGAATACCGACCTGACAACGCGATTGAGCGACGCGTTGCGCCACCGAATGGGCGCCTTGAGCCGTGCTGCCGACGACGATAGTGCCGCCTTCGATTCTTTTTTTGGAGGCGCTTGCGCTGCCAAAAAAGACGGACAATGAGAAAGTTATCCGGCGCGACGCGTTGGCTCGAGCTGCGCTGGCTGCCGCGACCGTACCGATCGGCGCTGCTGAGGACATTTTAGCTGTGCTCGATGCTGCCGACCTAGCCGCAAGAATTGTACGAACACAGTTCTTGGGCGACGTGCTGGCGAGCATCGATCTTCTGCGTGGAACCGGTGCTGCCGCGCTTAGAAGCTTCGACTCGAATTTACCCTCTCTCAAGAATTCAGAGGATTCGATACGCCTTGCCGCGCGCCGATCGGAGCTCGGCGAAGCGATAGAACGGTCAGCGACGAGTGCACACGCGACTGCCGCCACGCGGATCTCGGGCGGTGTCACTGCGTAAAAGCTGTGCGCACACGTTATCACGCCAACGGGCTGGCAGCTTAAGCATTGCCCCGCTGATTGAGGCATTTGCGGCGCATTGCCTGCCAGATAGTCAGCGGAGAGGCTGGCATCGGGATGTCCTCGATACCGTAATCCTTGAGCGCATCGACTACGGCGTTAATGACCGCTGCGGGGGCTGGTGTCGTCGCTCCCTCTCCCGCAGATTTGATCCCCAGAGGATTGGTAGGCGAAAGAATTTCAACGATCTCGGTCCGCAACGCCGGAAGATTGTCTGAGCGCGGCATGCCATAGTCCATGAAGGAACCGCAGAGAGGTTGTCCGCTTTTTTGGTCGTTGGAGCATTGCTCCCACAGGGCCTGTCCAACTCCCTGAGCAATCGCTCCCTGACATTGACCGTGTACGATGAGCGGATTGATACAACGCCCGACGTCATCGACGCTCGTGTAGCGCACAAGCTCGACGGATCCCGTCTCCGGATCGATTGCGATTTCGCAAACGGCGCAGCCATTTGGAAAGACTGGGCGGTGCATCTCATTATCCTTCGCCACGATAAGTCCATCCTTCACGTCGCCCGGCAAAACCTGGTGAGCGGCCTCCGCTGCCAATTCGAGAAAGTCGAACGTGCGATTGATGCCAGGTGCCATAAAGCGACTTTGAGCGAACGCCATCTGATCGGCTGTCGTGCCGAGAAGGATGGCGGCAATTCGCTTGCCCCTGGCGATCAGATCCGTGGCGGCCATCCACATGACGGTCGCCGCGTGCCGCATCGAGCGACCGGAGTGCGAGCCGCCTCCTTCACTGACGATATCCGTATCGCCGGTGATCACATCAATTGCGGCGACGGGAATGCCCAGCAGGTCGGCAGCGACTTGGGAAAAGCTGGTTTCGTGGCCTTGGCCGCTGGGTTGGGTGCCAATCACGATCTTGACTCGGCCGGTTGGCAGAATCTTGATCTCCGTGCGCTCTTTTGGCGACCCGGTGGAGGATTCGACATAATTGGCAAGGCCACGCCCCAACAGCTTTCCATGAGCGATGGCGGACCGTCTGCGACCCTCGAAGCCATCCCAATCGGCAAGCCTCATCGCGAGATCCATAGTGGCATCGTAGTCGCCGCTGTCGTAGATCGTTCCGACGGCGTTCGTGTACGGCATGGCCTGTGAGTGAATGAGATTCTTTCGCCGCAGCTCGATGCGATCGAATCCCAATTCGTTTGCGGCGACGTCGATCAGGCGCTCAATGGCGAAGGTCACTTCCGGACGGCCGGAGCTCCGATAGGTACTCGTCGACATGGTATTTGTGAACACGGCGCGCGCCCGCAGCATCGCGACCGGAATATCGTAGGGTCCCGTGATGAGCGCTGACCCTTTCGCAAGGGGCGAAAGCGTCACGCAATGGGCGCCGACATTGCTGATGTTCACCGCGCGCAAAGCGAGAAACCGTCCATCGGCTCGCAGAGCCAGTTCGACCTTTGTCAGGAGATCGCGGCCCTGATAGCCCGTCAGCATGGCCTCCGACCGGCTTGCGCTATACTTGACCGGCCGGCCGATCTTTCGTGCTGCCCACAATATGAGACCGAACTCGACATAAGGGCGATTCTTGGTGCCGAAATTGCCCCCCACATCATGGGTGACGAGTCGCAACCGCTCCAGTGGGATGCAGCACGGCGGCATATTGCCTTTTCTGCCGGACAACGCCGGGCCCGCCCGTTGTGAATCGCAGCGTATAGCGACCATTTGCTTCGTCGTAGTGAGCGATTCCGGCGCGTGGCTCCATGGCGACAGGCGTCACGCGTCCAACATGGAAATGCTTTTCGACGACGTGATCTGCAGCCGCAAAGGCACGTTCCGTGGCATGAGAGTCTCCGAGAATTGTATCGACCAGCACATTGTCGGACACTTCTTCCCAGACTGTCGGTGCGCCAAGTGCGAGCGCGCGCTCCGCATCAAGGACGAACGGAAGCTCCTCATAAGAAATCTCGACGGCTTCTGCGGCATCGAGAGCCTGCTCGCGCGTGTCTGCGACTACCACAGCGACCGCTTCGCCGACGTAGCGCACCTTATCGATAGGCAGCAGCGGATGCGGGCCTTCAAACACCTTCATGCCACCGGGCCCAGTAAGCTTCACATCGTAGTGGGTTGACGGCACTGGCGCGTGAGGGATCGGGTTCAGGCCGTCGGCAAGGCAATCCATGCCGGTGAAGACGCCGCGTATGCCATCCATCGCCTTCGCCCGTCCGGTATCGATCCGCAATATCCGCGCATGAGGGAATGGCGAACGGACCATGACGGCATAAGCTTGGCCCTCCAAATTGAAGTCGTCGCCATAGCAGCCTTTGCCCGTCAACAGGCGACCGTCCTCCTTGCGGTAAAGCGGTTGTCCAATAGTCGTCAAATTTGTTGCATCGAGCTTCGTCATCTTTTTAGCCCGCATGATAGGCGTAGGTTTTCGCGAGATGGTGCTTCGAAGTGCGCCGATGCCTCGTCCCCCAATCGAGCGCGCCGATACGCCACAGATAGACGAGCGCGGCGACAAGAACTCCGACAAATACGAGGATTTCGAAATAGCCGGACCACCCTGCATCCCGGAACGCGATCGCCCAGGCAAAAACGTAGACTGCTTCCAAGTCAAAGATCACGAATAACATGGCGATTAGATAAAACTTCGAGTGGAACCGTGACCTTGCGGAGCCAACGCCGACGATACGCGACTTGAAAGGCTGCTCGGCTTGCTTCCCTTTGTGCTTCGCACCAAGGATATAAGGGACACCGAGCATGATCGCGATCAGAGCGACAACGGCAGCGAAATACAGGGCTAGCGGCCAAAGGCTCGTCGGATCAATCATCCTCGATTCCATCCGTTAAGCAGCCTAACTCTACAACATTGAAGTTCGCCAAGTCTTACTGACAGACACTGTAGGTCGGGAATCGTTTCTCGACGTTACGCAAAGTCATTGCTCAGGCGCAGTTCTTTTCGCGACCGCTCTGGTGCGCGTTGGTCGGCGCGCCGCAAACGAATTTGCCGTTGATCGGCATCATTGATTCCGCGCAGTTATCGGGTCGAGGTCATCCGATATAATCTGGACCGTCGCTCTCGTGGCTGTGACATGTGAACTGAAACCCGGAACAGCGCCCATGCCGCTCGTGCAATAACAATGCTAATCGTGCGATTTAACGGTCCAAGACGTTAGCGGCCGCTGCGAGTTAGGAATTCGCATTTGTGGTTACGGTTGCCCACAATGACGAGACGATATAGCGCTATCGACGACGCACTCCAATATCGTTGACCTATCGGCCTTTAAGGACATCTAGAGCGTCCAACGGGGCCTAGATTCTCACATCAGATGGTCGAAGATTTGGGTGTGTGGTCGTCTCACACAATGGAGTTTTCCTATGCCGCTACGCAATCTCCGGACATCCCCCAAGAAAATTGTCGATTTACTCAGAGCCGAAATAGAGCGAGAGCACGGACAACCGGAACTCAATATGAGAGCTTGGCGCGATTATAGGATCGACGAATTTTTCGACCGACCTGCCTACGATTTGAATAGCGACGATCGGCGTAACTTAGTGATTGACGAGGCAACGCTCGTCGTTGAGCCGCGCCTCGAACAGAACTACTGGGTGCTCTCAATTGTCGCCCACAAAGAACTTGGCCCGCGTGCCATCGGTCCCGAGAATGCTTTGATCAATTGGCCGCTGACCATCGATGAATTTTGCGCCCGATTTGTGGATTCTGGCATATACAAAATCGCCGTTCGGCTGACGGCAGACACACCGGAGGCGCGCACCCATTTTGATCGCTGGTGGGCGCAGTTAAAAATGCGCCATCCCGCCGCCAGTGTGCATGCTCATGCTGATAAGGAGCGAAAAGCACGCAAGCCGGTGCGCAGCACTGACGTGTTGAAATCGGAGCCAAATGAAGACGAAGGAAAGAAAATGAATCCTCCGTCCTCTTTAGGTCGGGCCGCCAACGTTAATTCGCGTCAAGAAGTCCATGAGCGCCGAACCATACTGGTTGGGCGAATGTTGCCCGCGGCGCTGCAAAAGCTAGTAATAGTGCGGGTAGCAACACCTCTTTTAGAGGTGGCGCAGTTGCTCGGGCGCAAAGAGGCAAATCTGGTCCTCGTTTGCAATTCTGATGACCGGTTAGTGGGGGTCATTGCCAAAACGGATATTGTTCGCCAGATGAGTCGTAGCGATGGAATGAGTTGTAGGAAGACTGCCGCGAACATAATGACTCGTGACGTCGCTTTTTGTCGCCCAAGCGACTTTCTCACTGATGTGTGGTCTCTGATGAAAGAACGGGGGTTGAAGCACATTCCGATAATTGACAGCGACGGGCGAGTTGCAGGGTTGTTAATCGCGCGCGACGTACTGGAAGCGTTGCTCGAAGATTCGGAGTATGAAGAGGAGTTGTTACGCGATTACGTCTTTGGCCTGGGCTATCGATAGTCGCAAACGAGTCTTCGGCGCCAATCATCCAGATCATCGGCCTGCAGTTGTTCACTCAATCGGCGAGGCCGGTTCCCCTCCGTACGCGCCGCAATGCGCAGCGTTTCGATCGTCTTCGAGTTGGAGCAGAAGCGGATATAGGCGACGCGAGGCTCGGAATCGTCGTGCCAGGCGCGGCACCGCTTTTTTCAATGAAATGCGAACATTCATAGCGGGCGCGATACACCATCGGTCGCCGCGAGATTGGTACGTTGTCGCTCGAGCATCCGGCGGAACCGGCGATGCGACCACATCCGCTGCACCAGCCCCTTGCTCGCCTTCAAGGACAGCTAGCCGTTGGTTTCTGCAACCTCCCGCATCAGTTTTGGCTTTCCGGCTTTGCTATCGCCTGAAGAGCGCCGCGTTGGGGCAGAAAGAGCTGGAATGAGCAAGTCTTCTCGTCAGACTCTTAGACGGAAGCAGGCTATCGTGAGAGCGCCGGCCTCGCCGCGGATCACGAGGCGGCTAAATGATGGGAAATGTATGAGTATCGGACATCAAGCCGGCGGAGCTGATGGGTCTTCAGTCCCCCCCGGAGGGAGCCGACCCGTTCACCGCGTGCTCGTCTTTACGATCGTTGCACTCCCGCTGGCGATGATGTCGGTCGACTCGACAATCGTTGCGACTGCGCTTCATTCCCTGCAACGCGGGTTGCAAACCTCGATCAACTGGGCCGGATGGACAATAACGGCCTATTCGTTCGGCTTTGTGTTGATGCTGCCGATCAGCGGCAAGCTCAGCGAGCGGTACGGGCGCCGCAGAGTATTCCTTGGTTCGGTCATCGCCTTTACCGCAGCTTCGATGTGCTGCGGCCTCGCCAATGATATCTATGTGCTCATCGCGTTACGCGCGCTCCAAGCGGCCGGCGGCGCTGGCTTTACACCTTCCGCGACCGGGATCGTCGTGGATTACTTTGGCGACGCGCGTGATCGCGCGGTCAGTTTATTCGGCAGTATTTTTCCGATCGGCGCGATGATTGGGCCCATATTCGGTGGCCTGTTCGTGACGTATTGGACGTGGCGGGGCATCTTTTTCGTCAACGTGCCATTCGGCGTGGCGGTCGTCGTGCTCGCCCTGCGCTACATACCCCGAGATCGGTCGCCGGCACGGGGAAGCAACACGAGAATGGACGCCATAGGAATAGCGTTGCTCGGTGCCGGCGTACTTGCCGGGATGTTCGCTGCCAGCTACCTCGGCGAACGGAACGCGCATCCGTGGTCGTTGGCGTTCGTGGTGCCGTTGGCCATTGCGTTCTGCGCCCTATGGATGTTCTTCCGTCACATCAGCCACTCGGCGCAGCCATTTATCGCCCCGCGTTTGATTCATGGGAAGGGCTT
>Ga0134125_10006843_pt1 | contig 12887 bp, 10 predicted proteins | sample KB31751_FD_96464 | JGI IMG/M metagenome (GOLD analysis project Ga0134125, IMG submission 96464) | Terrestrial soil microbial communities with excess Nitrogen fertilizer from Kellogg Biological Station, Michigan, USA - KB3-175-1 | ecosystem: Environmental > Terrestrial > Soil > Unclassified ... | reverse complement strand
CGAAAAGGGCAATCCGGGAACATGAGTGGTCGATCGAAAGTGCCGAAACGCGTTGACTTTCTAGAGCTCCTAAAAAAGGCAATGAACAAACGGGTCAAAGTGCGCATCGATGGCGATGTCACTTATCTATCCAAGCTGGAGGCCGGCGCCGAGCAGATTGCTAACAAATACGCCAGCGGTGATCTCCGGACCATCAAGATGGTATTGCCGTTGCTCGACCAGCTGCAACCAGCGGCCGAGGATAAGTACGTCGAGGTCGATGTCGCCGACGCCAAGAACCGCCTGCGCGAGATGCTCGGTCTGCCGTCGAAGCCCTCCGCTTAGGGGCAGATCTGACCGTCGACGAGTATAAGGGGGGCAGCAATGCTCCCCTTTCTACTCAAGCGCCGCTTGATGAACGCGGAGTCGCACAATGACAGATTATGGAATGGCGAGGACGCACGTGGTTCATAAGGAATGCAGGGAAAGCTTATAACGCGTTCGGAGATGCCGGTACGCCAATGAGCGAGGGCAGGGCAGGTTCGCCCTACTCGAAATCCAGACGTCGACTTGCCCAGCGATGGCCTGTTCGGTCATATCGAGCGCCTTCATAATGCAAAGTGCGGTCGGGTTCTCGACCTTTTCGACATCGAGGTCGGCAAGGTCACGCGGTGGAGTGGCGGACGCAGGCGGACCGATAGTGCTCCGGCGTCGGGCTGATCCGGACGCTCGCAACGGGCTCTTCGATTATTTATCCAGGGCGAGCGTCGCCGCGGTCAGGCGCGGCGCGTCGTGCGCGCCGAGATAGCGGGCTATGTTGGATGCGATGAGGTTCGCCGGCGCGCGGGCTTCGGACTTCGGTGCTGCCGGCGTTGCCCGGAACAGGAGTGCCTGCTCGATCTGCTCGGCGTCGATCTCGAGTTCCTTCACGCGCGCGCGAAGGGGCTCGAACTCGGCCGTTCCGAGGCGCTTCATTCGCTGCCGCGTGCGCCGCAGCGGCCGCACGACCGCGTCGTGCCAGCTTTCGACCGCGGCCTTGGCAGCCGCGACATCGCCGTCGGTGAGCGCGATGCCGTGCCTACCGGTCCAGGCGCACCAGAGCAGCACATTCACGTCGATGCGATGGCTCTCCTGCAGCGTCAGGCATTCCGTCGCAACATCTTCGCCAGCATAGACCTTAAGCGAGAACTGCCAGAACGCATTGTCGATCTGCAGCCCGGGTTCGGGGTGGGTGGTCGAGGTCGAGTCGGCGTTGGCAATGATCGATTTGTCGTCCAGCATGACACACTTCCGTCGTCGAACCGTCGTCGCCAGGCCAGCCGGGTGACGACGGTTCATCCGAACACACTATCATGTCGGGACGGCGACACGGTGCGAACGCCTACGCTCTTCGCAACGATGCCTGCGTCGCTGCAGCATTCGGGACGGATTTAGTCCGAACGGCAGCCCCGCTTTCCGCTTAGTTGGGCTCAAAACCTGAGGACCGGGCGGGAGCCTCGGCGATCCGGTATACGCGAGAGGGCCTTACCCGGACCGTTTCTAATCTCCAGCAGAGATGTCAGCCATTTCGCGCTGGCTCAGGGAGGTGACGCGCCTACGCGGCAGATCCCTGTTTTCGGCTGTTGAGCGAATACCGGCGTCCCTGTCTTCGGCACAGACAGCAGTTGCCTCCGAGAAAACTATGTAATATAGCTATGGTATATATATGTACTAAAGCCCATTCTTGACTGGTTCATAGGACTCGACCGGGGCTCTGCCTGGTGTTCGAGGGGAATCCACACACGCGGGGGATCTCTGATGGTCCCTGCACTCGAGCTGGAGGATACGAGATGAAATTTGGTACGCCCTTGTGGAAGCGCGTTTTTATTTGCTCTGTCGTTGGCTTTGACTTCTTGATTGGTAGTTTTTGCTTGGGCGCTGCCGCAGCGGAGTTCCCCGATCACCCGATTTCACTTGTTGTTCCCTTCGCGGCCGGCGGTCCGGTCGACTTGATCGCGCGCGCCGTCGCGGATGGAATTTCGAAGGAGATTGGTGAGACTGTTGTTGTGGAGAACAAAGCGGGTGCTGGCGGTGCCATTGCTTTCAGCTACGTCGCCCGGGCAAGTGCGGACGGCTACACATTGGTTGCGGTCGACATGTCGTTCGCAGCGCTCTCGCATTTCCACGACAATGTCGGTTACGACCCGGTCAAGGATTTCAGCATGGTTGGACAGACCTCGCTGTCGACCCTAGTCCTGGTTGTGCCTGGCAACAGCAAAACGCCCGATCTCGAGAGTTTCATCAAAAACGCGCGAGAGGCCGGGGAGAGCGTATCGATTGCGAACGCCGGTCTCGGAAGCACGCCACATCTGGCGGCTCTGTCTTTTGCGAAGGTTGCCAAGATCGCACCGCTGATGGTGCCTTATCGCGGCATGACGCCAGCGGTTACGGACCTGTTAGCCGGGCGCCTCACGAGTGCATTTTTGGGGCCGCAAAGCGCTATTGGCCTGGTGCAGGAAGGAAAATTGAAGATGCTAGCTACAATTGGGCCGGGCCGTCTGAAGGAAGCGCCTGCGGTTCCGACGTTCGACGAGAAAGGGTTGGATCTGCCGGGGTTCAAGCGAGGCACTTGGTACGGCATTGCTGCGCCGGCTGGAACACCGAAGACGATTATCGAGAAGCTCAACACGGCTCTCAACCGCGCGCTCGACAAGCCTGAGCTGCAGAAGCGACTGGAGCCGCTCGGCATCTACGTTCAGAAGACGACGCCCTCCGAATTCGATTCCTTCGTCCGCGATCAAGTGTTGCAGTGGAACGCGATCGCATCGAAGGTCAAGACCGATGCCAAGCCGTGATGCCGCGATTCAGGCATCGCTATCCGACCAAAACAAGGAAATTGAACAATGTTTTTGGTGAAGCATCTCGAGTCGGCCTTGTCGGTAGCCAGGCTCAAAAACCTCGGTGCATACGTGATTGCCGCAGCCGTGTTGTTCGCGGTTCAAGAACCTCCGCGCGCGAATGCACAGGCTAAAGACGAGATCAGAGTGACGATCCAGCGCACCACCACAGCGCTGCCGATCGTGGTGGCGGAAGCAAAGGGCTTGTTCGCCAGGCACAATGTCTCAGTCAAATATACGATCTCGCAGGTGCCGATTTCCGACTCGATCGCGGCGCTCGGGCGGCAGTTCGATATCGCGATGGGAACTCAACCCGCGCTCATCGCCGCGGCCGGGCAGGGGCTGCCGATTGTGGTCGTGACGGGCGGCGCCCTCGATACGAAAAAGGTGCCGACTTCGGACATCGTGGCCAGCAAAGAATCAGGCATCACCTCTCTCAAACAGCTCGAAGGAAAGACCGTCGGTACCCTAACTCTCACCGGAAACATCCATTTTGCGCTGCTTGACGGCCTGCAGAAGCAGAAGGTCGATCTCAAGCGTATCCGGTGGGTCACGGGTACGGTGCCACAATTGCCTGACCTGTTGAAGGCAAGCCGCGTGGATGCGATCGAGGAGATCGAGCCCTTTGCGACCAGTGCTGTCGCGGCTGGAGGAGTTTCGCTCGGAAATCCGTTCCGATCGATTGGCGACCGCACGTATGTCGGCATCTTTCTGGCGCAGCGTGAATGGGCGGACAACAACAAGGACCGCATCTTCCGCTTCTCCGCGGCCCTTGGGGAAGCAGTGAAATGGATTGAGGGCAATCGCGAAGAAGCGAAGTCGATCTTGAGTTCCTACACTGGGCTGAAAGGTCCGATCCTCGACCGTGTCCCGATTCCGGAGTTTCATTTCTCGACGACCGTTGAGGACTTAAAAACTGAACAGGGCCAGGACCTGGTGACCTGGCTGGACATCCTCAAGCGCACCAGCGACTTCCCCCCGGTCAGGCTTAAGACTTTGATGCCAGCCTGGGCGAAGTGACCGCCCCAGCATCGGGACACCGAGCATGACCAGCACCAACAGGGAAGCGGCTCTTGCGCAGCAGCTTCGCGACTGCCTGACACCAGCCGAGCGTGCGATCTCGGACGCCGCCGGATATGGCAAGCGCATCGGGTGGGGCTCGCGTCCCGCAATCCTCATCGTCGATGCGACCTACAGTTTCTGCGGACGGGAACCAAAGCCAATCCTGGAGTCGATCGCCGCGCAACGGCGCTCCTGCGGTGAATTCGCCTGGGAGACAGTCGACGCCACGAGGGCGCTGATCCGGCAGGCTCGGGCGGTTGGGGCGCCCGTCATCTACAGTGCTATGGAAGACCCCGCCAGCCCGGAGTATGAACCTGGCCTGTGGCGCGCCAAGAACCGCCGTGGCCTCGAGGATAACGGGGTCAACCCAGTTCCCCAGAAGGGCGAGAACCAGATCATCAGGGAACTGGCGCCGCGGCCGGGTGAAATGGTGTTCTCGAAGAATAAGCCGAGCCTTTTCTTCGGAACCGGCCTGCTGCCTTATCTCATCGCCCATCGCATCGACTCGTTGATCATTTGCGGCGGCACCTCGAGCGGCTGCATTTACGCGACGGCGGTCGACGGCTTCTCGCATAACTTCAAGGTTGCGGTGGTGGCGGACGCCACATTCGACCGGATCCAAACAGCACACTGGGTCTTCTTGGCCGATATCGATATGAAGTATGGTGACGTCACAACGATCGACGCCGCGACCGAGCATTTGAAGACCGTTAAGATGGGCTAGCGGAGGCTGGCGGCATCTTCACTTGAATTTCCGACGGACGAAGGGTTTATGAGCGTGGCGGAGCGTGCGGTTGGAGGCGATACCGGACCGGAGCAAGAGACATCCGATGACCGGATTGCATTTCGCTGCCGTTCTCTGGCTGTTGACCTCGGAATAGGCGATTACAAACGGCGTATCATTGAAAATCTCGACATCGAGGTGCCCCGTCGGCAATTCGTTTGTATCTTGGGTGAATCGGGTGTCGGCAAGACGACGCTGCTGAGGGTTTTCGGCGGCTTGGTCCCGGCGGCTGCTGGCTCAATGCTCGAAATGAACGGCGAACGCATTTCCGGTCCGCCTCAGGGCGCGGTTTTTGTCTTCCAGAATTACGTAGGTTCGCTCCTGCCGTGGCGCAACGCGCGTAAGAATGTGGAGCTTGGTCTCGAAGAGTCGCTACCGAAGGCGGAACGCCGCAGCCGCGCCATGATCGCGCTGGAGCAAGTCGGACTGTCGGACCGCGCCAATGACTATCCTCGCCAGATGTCGGGTGGAATGCAGCAGCGTGTCCAGATTGCACGAGCGCTCGCGTTGCGGCCGCGGCTATTGCTGATGGATGAGCCGTTCGGCGCGCTCGATGCCATGACGCGCGAAAATCTTCAAATCGAGCTGCGGCGAATCCACCAAGCCTCCGGTTCCACCATAATGTTCATTACTCATGATGTCGATGAGGCGGTACTCCTCGCCGATCGGCTGATCGTGCTCCGCGGCAAGCCCGCGGCGGTCGGCCTCGACATCGTCAGCCAGTTGCCGAAGGAACGCGATCAGATCACCACCAAGGAAATGCCGGAATTCCTCATGCTTCGGCATAAGATCTACGAGATGCTGCGCGGCTATGGCGCTCCGGCTTAGGGCGATGGCGAATTCGCAGTGGCAACGGGCGAGATGAACAGGATGTACCAACGCATCAATCTCCCCGGGCTGACGTTCATGGCTGGGCTGGTGTTGCTCTGGGAGATCTTCAGTCGCATAGTCGGCGCGCGACTGGAGACCATTCCATCTGTCTCCAAGATCCTAGTGGCCCTGTATCAGATCGCAATCGATGGCCCGCTGTTCTCACAGCTCATTCATACCTTGTTGGTGTCGATCGCTGGCTGGCTGATGGCTTGCGCCGTCGGTCTGACTATCGGGCTCGGGATCGGCATTTGGCGCCCCGTGTGGCGCTATTCGATGGCCAGCATTGACGTCCTGAGATCGATCCCCTCGATTTCGCTGATCTCCGTCGCCCTGCTGTTCTTCGGCTTCTCGTCGAAGATGGAAATGGTGATCGTCGTCTATGTCAGCCAATGGCCGGTTCTGCTCGCCACAGCGGCAGCGGTCGGCGCGACGCCGAAAAGCTATCTCGAGTCAGCCAAATCGTTGCGGTTATCGCAGCGCGCCACGGTCTTAAAAGTACGTATCCCATCGGCGTTGCCAAGCATAGTAGTCGGAGTGCGGCTCGCGTTGACGCTATCGATCGCGCTCGCGGTGGTGGCGGAGATGGTCGGAAACCCCGCGGGGCTCGGCTTTGGCATCGTCTATGCGCAGCAGGCGATTCAGCCCGCGCAGGCTTTCGCTTATTTGCTGGTGATCGGTCTTGTCGGTTGGGGGCTGAACCTCATCCTGATGCTCGTGGTCGAACGCTTTATGAGAAACCATGCGGTGTCGTCATGACGTCGGATAGCGTTCAGGCGGACCGCGGTTCAATCGGTGCCGCATCTGCGCCGCCGCTGCGGGGACTGCTACCTTTGGCCATCGGTCTGTTGGCATGGCAATTTTTCGGCCCGAGGAATGTGCCCTATTTCCCGCCGCCCCTCGAGTGGCTGAGGGCGCTCGATGCCTTGCGCATATCGGGCAGCCTCTGGCCGGCCATTTTAACAACCATGAGCAGTTTTGCCGAGGCCTTGGCTTTGAGCATCCTGATCGGCTCGGCGCTGGGCATTCTGCTCGGCCGCTCCGAAACCGTCGACCGGATGTTGGGGCCATCTCTGGAGTTCTGGCGGACAATGCCCGCGGGCGCGCTGGTGCCCGTCGCCGTCCTCATCCTCGGTTACACCGAGTCGATGACGCTGTTTGTTGTCACGCTGACCAGCATATGGCCGATCCTCCTGAATGTCCGGTCGGCAGCGCAGCGCATCAGCCAGGACCGGCTGGATACGGCGCGTGTCCTTCATCTGTCATGGTTCGCGACGCAGTACAAAATCCTCGTTCCGTCCCTGGTCGGCAGCATCCAGCTCGGCACCCAGATCGCGGCACCGATCGTTCTGATCATCGTTTTGCTGGTGGAAATCCTGACGCAAGGGTCAGGTATCGGCCGCGAGATTTCGCTGGCGCAAAGCACTTTCCGGAGTTCTACAGTCTTCGGACTGGTGATTTTGACGGGCATCCTCGGCCTTGGCGTTAACCTGTTGATCGGCTTGGCCGGCAGCTTGCTGCGCAATTATGCGACGAATGTCTGAGCATGGCTGTCGCATCGTCGATTTGCCGTCAGCATCCCGCGCGTGATCTCGCATGAAAGGACACGTTAATGCCCGCCGGAGTTTTCAATGTCGTAGAGGCCACGATTGCCGATATCCACAGCGCCTTTGAAGCGGGTACTCTGACGGCGCGTCAGCTTGTCCAGATGTATCTTGATCGGATCGCGGCTTATGACCAGACTGGCCCGAGCATCAACTCGGTTATCGCGTTGAACGAACGGGCGCTGAACGAAGCGTCCGAGCTCGACGCCATTTTCAAATCGAGGGGGGCGCTGGGTCCGCTGCACGGCATTCCGCTTCTCATCAAGGATCAGATCGACGTCGACGGTATGGCGACCACGATGGGATCGGTTCTGTTCAAGGACTATCGCCCGGGCCGCGACGCCTTCGTCGTCAGCAAGCTGAAGAAGGCCGGAGCGATCATTCTCGGCAAGGTGACCTTGGGTGAGCTCGGCGGAGGCGATACTCATGGCTCCTTGTTCGGCTCGACGCGCAATGTTTACGACGGCGAGCGCACCGCGGGCGGATCATCGGGTGGTTGCGGCGCAGCTGTATCGGCGAATTTCTGTACCGCGGCGATCGGGCAGGAGGGCTTTTCCTCGATCCGACGGCCGGCGATCTGGAACGGCATCGCGGGCATGCGGCCATCGATCGGTTTGGTCAGTCGGGGCGGAGTATATGGCGGGTGGCCGACCATCAACGGCTCTTTGGGGCCGATGGCCAGGACGGTGACCGATCTGGCGAGGCTTCTGGATGTCATGGTCGGTTACGACGCCAACGACCCAAGTACTGCCTACGGCGTCGGCCAGACGCCGTCCAGTTACAGCGCGACGTTGAAAAAGGATGGGCTCGTCGGCGCACGAATTGGAATTCTCCGCGAGCCGGTGGGCTACGATAGCGAACCGCAGTCTGACGATTACAGAAAAGTCGATGACGTCTTCAACAATGCGGTTGCGGAGCTGAAACAGGCCGGTGCCGAAATCGTCGATCCGATTGTCATTTCCGATCTCGTGGCGCTGCTGAAGAAGCGGGCGCGCAATCCGGAGAACGACGCTCTAATGTATGCGCTGTACGTCAAGGACACCAAGGCACCCTTTGCGAGCCGTGAGGAGGTCTCCGCATCACCGCTATTTCAGAAGGTGTGGCCCAATTCGCAGAAGCGCTGGCTCGATGCGCCCTCCCATGAAAAGCAACTCGCCTATCATCGCGCGCGGGAGCAACTTCTGACGAATCTCCTCAAGGTGATGGCCGACTATCGGCTTGATGCCATCGTCCACAAGGCAGTCGAACATCAGCCGACGCTGATTAAAGACGGTGTCGAGGCGCCTTTCGTCGATCAGAAGGGCGCCCCGCACATCAACACTTTCCTGACCAATGTGCCATCGGTAGCCGTCCCGGCAGGATACACGAGTGACAACCTGCCGGCGGGCATCACCTTCCTGGGGCGGCCTTACTCGGACGCGCGCATGATCGAACTGGCCTATGCTTACGAGCAGGCCACGTTGCATCGCAGGCCGCCGCGTTCGACGCCTTGATAGATCGATACGCCACCGGGGCCAGGAGTTGAGGGAGCCGCGGCCGTGACCGCGGCTCCGATGCGAGCGGGCGAGCCTCAGCCGTGCCGCGACACGATGATGTTGGCGTAGCCAGGCTTGACACGCGCATCGATGAAGAACGGATTTCCCTTCTGCACGGCGTCCAGGCCGGCCTTCACCGCTGCTCGCAATTGGCTAAGCGAACTGACGGGGCCGATGGCGTCGACACCCTGGGCCCGTGCAATGGCCGCTAGATCGACCGCCGGGTCGTCGATTCGCTGGCCGATCCAGCGGTTTTCGACCGGCCGGCCTCGCACCTTGGCGATGGCCTCCTGATGAACTTCATCGTTGAAGTTCGAACGATTGTTCGAGGCAATGAACAGGCAGGGGATCTTGTAGTGTGCGGCGGTCCATAGAGCTGTCGCGCCTTGCAGGAAATCGCCGTCGCCGAGAACGCCGACTACGGTTCGCCCCGAGTCCCGCAGCGCTAGAGCGGCGCCGATGGTCAACCCGGGGCCGGCGGCGAGACCGGCGCCGCCATCGTGGCCGAGATAGTCAAGCGGCCCCTCCATCGGATAGTCGGTCGAGGCCCAGCCGATGACGGTGTGCGCCAGCGTGATCGGATGTTCTTTCCGCAGCTCCGCAAGCAGCACTTCAATGTCGTGGGGGATTAGTTCTTCTTCGGCATTGTCGCTGAAGCTACGCGGCGTAGCCGGGCCGCCTTTGAGCCATGGCGCGCGCGCCTTGCTGAGGCGCGATTTTATGGCTGGCAGGAGTTGTTCGATAAAGGCATCTGGGTCCGCCATGACATGCCGATCGGCGGCGATGGGAGCGAAGTGATCCATACTCCAGCCATTGTGCAGGATGGAATCGAGCGACACATGCACGATCTGCGCGCCCAGGCGGTGCGTATGCCGGTCGAGCTGTTGCAGGTACCCATTCAGATCGACCCAATCGAAGCTCACGATCAGATCCGCGTCCTTGACCGCCGCCTTCGCGCCAGCGGTCATCCAGCCGCTGGGCGGGGAGATGTGCTGCGCATGAGTGGTCGGAAAAACAGCGCGTTCGCGCAGCGATGTGATGACGGCGGCGCCTGCCATCTCGGCGAGATTCACGCGTTGATCCCAGTGGATTTGTTGGCGTGAACCGCGGCCGATCAAGAAGACTGGGCGCTTGGCCGCGGCGATCATGTCGGCGACTTCGGCGATGTCGGATGGGGTGCCGCAAGGCGCGTTTGGCGCACCGAAACGATCGAAGTCTGGAATATCGACAGCCTCGGAAAGCGGCTCTTCCTGAAGCCCGGCGTCGAGACAGACGTATACCGGGGCCTTGGGCGCGCTGGTCGTTGTCTGCAAAGCCCGAGCCATGCTTTCGATGATGCCGTGAACGGATCGCGGTTCGTCATCCCATTTTACGTAATGACGGAGCAGAGCGCCCTGGTCCTTGGCGGTGTGGATCCAGTCGATCCATGGGCGGCGCTTTTCCGGTTGGACCGGGCCCGTCGCACCGAGAATCAGCATTGGCACGCGGTCGGCCCAGGCGTTGAAAATGCCCATCAGCCCATGCATGAGACCGACATTGCTGTGCAGAATGCAGGCCAGCGGCCGATCAGTAGCCTTGGCGTATCCGTGGGCGATCGACACGACATGATCCTCGTTCAGGCACAGCAGCATTTGAGGCGCTGTATTGCCGAGATAGTTGACCAGGCTGTCATGGAGTCCGCGATAACTGGCGCCGGGGTTGAGGGCGACGAATGGAATCTTGGACTGGCGCAAGAGCTGGGCGACCACATCGCTTTTCCAGGCAAGGTCGTTGGATTTCACCGGGATTGTGGGACGATCTATGTCTTGCACTGCATTTACTCCGTGACGGCATGTCCGGGCCGTCCTCGGCGTCATCGTTCCAGATGGCTGCTATGGGAACGGTACGCTTGGGCAACGGCAGGTTGATCCACCGACGCCGAACAGTAGAGTTCAAAACGTCGAAGATAACGTATAACATATAGCTTAGTTATGTATAGTATGTTTAAGTGCGGGGCCCAGGAGTGCTCGATCTTAGGCGGAAGAGGCGGGTATGTGGGTAAGTGACGTCGACCTCAGAATCCGGTCGAAAGCCGGGTCCACGGTCCACAAGCTGAGCTTCGCGGGCCGGTCGAATGCACTGCTGTGGCTGCAGATGCATTAGGGCGTGGAATCTTTAGCGCGCAGCCATAGCCTGATTGACGCAAGCTGGATGAAGGCGAGATAATTCGCTGCGAACTTGTCGAAGCGTGCTGCGACTCGCCGACATTGTTTGCTCTTGTTGAAGAGCCGCTCGACCAAATTGTGGGCGCGATAGAGATGGGGGCTGAAGCAGATCGGCTCCGTCTCGGACGAATGTTCGCCCATCCACTGTGCTCGCTCACAAATGTCTTGATCCAATCAGCGCCAAAACCCGCGATCAGCGAGCAGCATTGCTCCCGATTTCAACGCAGACGGCAGGGTGAGGACAAGACGGTTGTCGTGCGCTTCGTCAGTGGTCAGCGCGAGACGAATGGGAGGCCCGTAGGTATCGACGACTGCATGAATCTTGCTCGTCAGCCCGCCAGCTCATCAACTGTTCACTATTACCGGCGATGCAGGCTCCATGCTGGTGCACTCGCACAATGGACCTATCGATCATCTGCAGGGCTGGATCATGGCCTGCGGTCGGCGCATTCATAAGCTGATCCACAAGCCAGCTCTGCGCCAACGAACGAAGCGATTATAGGAGGTGGTGTACGGGCCAAGGTTATCCGGCAGATCGCGCCACGGCGCGCCGTTAAGTACGCGGGATCATTTACACGCGGCACGTCGCGCGGCTTGTTCGGTAGGAACGGCTTGATGGCGGCCCATTCATAGTCGGTGAGTTCGTGACGCATAATTCGAGGCCCCCGTTTGGGAGCTTAAATCGCCGCGGGGCGGCATCTTCAACCTGCCAGGATCCTTCATGACAGATAACAACACCCTAATTTTACTTTCGCTTTCGATACAGCTGACATGGCGGGGCTTATTGCTGGCCTCGCCCGGGTCGGAAATGACTCAGAAGCGCCGATCCGATGGCGCGTGAAATCTGACAGCGGTAATTGATCTTGGTCAATGCCCGGTTTGAAATTTCGCGACATTAAAAAAGATTACAGAGGGGAATGCCATGTTTCCAGCAAAGCGATTTAGGGAGGCTTTTGCGACCATCGGGAGGTTCATGGCACCGCGGCGGCCGTCGCGCTTTAACTGCGGCGATTGTGAACGGAATGCGCAATGCGGTTCACCGCCTCATGTCGACTGCGAATATAGATTCATACAGCTAGCCCGCGACGGCGATAGTCTGCCGCGGCGGCCGGAATGTTTTCATGAGGCGATCTGGCCGCGCTGAGGGCATTCGCTAGACTATGGCATGAATTTTTCCCGGCGGTTCCGGCTCGGCGGAGGATTTGCCAATGTTCGCTTATGGCACATCGCGACATTTCGCGGCGACGCAGCACTTCGGTCGGAGCGAAGCGGACATTCAGCGAGCCGCAATTACAAAACTGGATTTATGAGTATGCCCCCCTAGTTCTCCATCGCCATGACGGCTTCTTCCGCCAAAGATAACGAGCTTGTTAGCCCAGGCGACTCGATGCCGAACATTTGCACCAGCCCGGGAAGCCCGTGTCGCGCAGGCGTGTCAATGACGAAGTCGGCGGCAGGTTCGCCCGGTCCGGTGAGCTTCGGTCTGATGCCCGAATAGTCCGGCGCTAGAGTGCCGTCCTTCAGCGCCGGCCAATAGGTGCGGATGTGTGCATAGAAGGCGTTCGCGCGCGCTGGATCGACCGGGTAAAATTCTTGCTCTACCCATTCGACATCCGGTCCGAAGCGTATGCGTCCGGCGAGGTCGAGCGTCACGTGGATGCCAAGGCCGCCATTCACCGGGGTCGGATAGACGAGATGCGAGAACACCGGCTTGCCGACGTAAGTGAAGTAATTGCCCTTGGCCAGAACCTGCTTTGGCACGCGTGCCGGCGGATAATCGGGCATCGTTCGCGCGATTTTCTGCGCCGACAGGCCGCCGCAGTTTATCACAGCATCGAAAGCCATGTCGCCAGCGTCGCTGCCACTGAATGAAACGATCCACTGTCCATCCTGGCGCACAGCGCCGGTAACCGACGTGTTGAAGGCGATGGCCCCGCCCGAATCCTCGAGGGCACCGCGCAGCGCCAGCATAT
>Ga0134125_10006842_pt1 | contig 12887 bp, 12 predicted proteins | sample KB31751_FD_96464 | JGI IMG/M metagenome (GOLD analysis project Ga0134125, IMG submission 96464) | Terrestrial soil microbial communities with excess Nitrogen fertilizer from Kellogg Biological Station, Michigan, USA - KB3-175-1 | ecosystem: Environmental > Terrestrial > Soil > Unclassified ... | reverse complement strand
TTGTTTTTCAAAGATGAAACGACGGCCATCGTCACCGCCAAGTCGGCTGCCGGCTCGTCGATCCTCACCCCGCCCACGGCGTTGACGAAGACGTCGTAGCCGCCCACCTCGACGCCGCCATGGCGGTGCAGGACGGCGAGCAGCAGTGCGAGGCGCTGCGAATCGAGCCCCACGGCGAGCCGGCGCGGATTGCCGCCCAGCGCCGGGTCGCACAGCGCCTGCACCTCCACCAGCAACGGCCGCGAGCCTTCGAGCGTCGCGACGATCGCCGACCCCGCCACGCTCTGTGCGTGCTGCGACAGGAACAGTGCCGACGGGTTGGACACGCCGCGCAAGCCCCGCTCCGTCATGGCGAACACGCCAAGCTCGTTGGCGGCGCCGAAGCGGTTCTTGATCGCGCGCACGAGCCGGAAGCTCGAGTGCGTGTCGCCCTCGAAATAGAGCACGGTGTCGACGATGTGCTCGAGCACGCGCGGGCCCGCGATCGCGCCATCCTTGGTCACGTGGCCGACGAACACGATGACGATGCCGCGCGACTTGGCGATCCGCGTCAACTGCGCCGCGCATTCGCGCACCTGCGACACGCTGCCCGGCGCCGAGGTCAGCGCCGATGTGTAAATCGTCTGGATCGAGTCGACGACGACCACCTCGGGGTTGGCCGCGTCGATCGCCGCGACGATCGCCTCGAGCTCCACCTCGGCCAGGAGCTCGACGGGCGCGTTGACGAGGCCGAGGCGGTTCGCGCGCAGCGCGATCTGCTCGGGCGACTCCTCGCCGGTGACATAGAGCGTGCGGCGCGCGGCGCCGAGCTGCGCCGACGCCTGCAGCAGCAACGTCGACTTGCCGATGCCGGGATCGCCGCCCAGCAGCACCACCGCGCCCGGCACGAAGCCGCCGCCCAGCACGCGGTCGAACTCGTCGATGCCGGTCGGCACGCGCGCGTCCTCGCGTGCCTCGACGCTCGCCAGCGAGCGCACCGTCGAGCGCGCGCCCGACACGTTGGCGAAGCGGCCGCTCGCCGGTTGCGCGAGCGCCTCGACCAGCGTGTTCCAGGCGCCGCAATGCGGGCACTGGCCCTGCCACTTGGGCGACGTGCCGCCGCACTCGGTGCAGCTGTAGACGGTCTTCGACTTGCCCTTGGCCGCGCTCATGGTGCGCGCAACGACGTGAACGCCGCGCCGAGCGTCGGCACGCCGGGAAAGTAGTGATGGAACACGAGCCCCGCGGCGACCATGACGGCGAACATCGCCAGCACGGGCTTCCACGTCGCCGCGAGAACGCTCTCTTCCCATGTCGCGGCGTTGACCACGCGCTGCGCCGCGGGCGCGACGCCGCCGGCAAGCGCGGCACCGAACGCGACGTCGACGAGAAGGTGCGGCGCGCTCGCCACCATGAACGCGATGCCGCCGCCGAAGGCCGCCAGCACGGACAAGACGACCGCGATCAGGATCAGCAGCTTGCCGAAGTCGTCGCCCAGGATTTCGCCGACGCCGAAGCCGTGACGGGTCGAGCCGCCCGTGCTTCCCGCGAGCCGCGCGCCGCTCGAGGGACTGCCCGATGCGTCGGTGAAACCGCCCGACGCGCCGCCGCCACCGGACGATCCGCCACCGCCGCGGTATCCGCCTGACCCACCGCCGCCACCGCCTCTCCCAACCGGCCACACGTCGATGCCGTCGCCGACGCCATCACCGATGGCATCCACCGTTCGCCTCGCGGAAAAGGGTCGTATGCCGACATAAGCGAGCCAGCACCGCATCGCGACGAACAGCACGAGATAGCCGATCGCATACGCGAGCATCCAGCGCAGCAGCAGTATCGTGAAGCCCGCGCGCAGCATCAGGAAATTGCCGGCGAAGCCCACCGAGAACGCGGCGGCGAGCATCAGCGACATGTGCAGCCGCAGCCCGAAGCGCGTGGTGAGGCTCTGCTCGAGGAGGCTGCGGCGGCGCGCGACGGCGTCGTCCGCCGGCGCGCCGCTCACGAAAGCTCGGCTGGCGTCGCCACCGCCGTACCGAGCTTGCCGACGACGACGCCGGCCGCCGCGTTGGCGATCCGCACGGCGTCACCAAGCGGCGCGCCGGCGCCGATCAGCACGCCGAGCGCGGCGATCACCGTGTCGCCCGCACCGGTCACGTCGTAGACCTCGCGCGCGACGGCCGGAATGTCGATCGCCTCGTCGGCGGTAAAGAGCGACATGCCCTCCTCCGAGCGCGTCACCAGCAGCGCGCGCAAGTCGAGCTCGGTGATCAGGCGCCGCGCGCGTGCCGCGAAATCGGCGGCGTCGCGCCAGCGTCCCGCCACCTCGCGGAACTCGCCGCGGTTGGGCGTCAGCAGCGTGGCGCCACGGTAGCGCGCCCAGTCGTCGCCCTTCGGATCGACGAGCACCGGCACGCCGGCGTCGCGCGCCCTGGCGATCATGTCGGCGATGTGCGCGAGGCCGCCCTTGCCGTAGTCGGACAGGATCACGGCGCGCGCATCGCGGACCAGCGTCGCGTAGTCGCGCAGCTTGGTCGCCAGCACCTCGTGCGACGGCGGCGTTTCGAAGTCGATGCGCAGCAATTGCTGCTGGCGGCCGATGACGCGCAGCTTGACGGTGGTCGGTTGCGACGGGTCGCGATGCAGCGACGTCGTCACGCGCTCGGCGGCGAGCAGCCGCTCGAGCGCGGTGCCCGCCTCGTCGCTGCCGATCACCGAGAGCAGCGTCGTCGGCGCGCCGAGGGCCGCGGCGTTGCGCGCGACGTTGGCGGCGCCGCCCGGGCGCTCCTCGTGGCGCGCGATGCGCACCACCGGCACCGGGGCCTCCGGCGAGATGCGGTCGACGTCGCCGAACCAGTAGCGGTCGAGCATGACGTCGCCGGCGACCAGCACGCGGCTTCGCGCCACGGCGGCGGCGTAGTCGGCAAAGCGTGGCGCCGCTGTGGACGATTCGGCGGCCATCGTCAGCGACCGATCCCGAAGTACTCGAGCCCGGCGGCGCGCACGTCGGCCGGGTCGTAGAGGTTGCGGCCATCGAACACCAGCGGTGTCGTCAGCGCCTCGCGGATGCGCGCGAACGACGGACTGCGGAACTCCTTCCATTCGGTGACGACCACGACGCCGTCCGCGCCGTCGAGCGCCGCGTACGGCGACGCCGCGAACGCGACGTCGCGCGCACCGGCGTAGATGCGCTTCGCCTCGTCCATCGCCACCGGATCGTAAGCGGTGACCGTCGCGCCACGCGCGCGCAACGCATCGATGACGACACGCGACGGCGCCTCGCGCATGTCGTCGGTGTCGGGCTTGAACGCGAGGCCCCACAGCGCGAATCGCCGGCCCTCGAGCCGTTCGCCAAGACGCGCGACGATCTTGTCGACCAGCACGCGCTTCTGCGCATCGTTGACCGCCTCGACCGCCTCGATCAGCTTGAGCGGCAGGCCGTGCTGGTGCGCCGTGTATTGCAGCGCCTTGACGTCCTTGGGGAAGCAGCTGCCGCCGTAGCCGGCACCCGGATAGAGGAAATGCCAGCCGATCCGCGGGTCGGAGCCGATGCCCTGGCGCACCATTTCGATGTCGGCGCCCAAGCGCTCCGACAGGTTGGCGAGCTCGTTCATGAACGAGATGCGCGTCGCAAGCATGGCGTTGGCCGCGTACTTGGTGAGCTCGGCGGAGCGCACATCCATCAGCATCAGCCGCTCGTGGCTGCGCTGGAACGGCGCGTACACGGCGCGCATCGCCGCGATCGCGCGCTCGTCGTCGGCGCCGATGACGATGCGATCGGGCCTCATGAAATCCTCGACCGCGGCGCCTTCCTTCAGAAATTCGGGGTTCGACACGACGGCGAATTCGTGTTTGGCGCCGCGCTTGCGAAGCTCGTCGGCAATCGCCTCGCGCACGCGATCGGCGGTGCCGACCGGCACCGTCGACTTGTCGACGACGACCTTCCAGTCGGTCATCCGCCGGCCGATCTCCCGAGCGGCGGCGATCACGTACTGCATGTCGGCACTGCCGTCCTCGTCGGGCGGCGTACCGACCGCGATGAACTGGAGCGTGCCGTGCGCGACACCGGCGGCGACGTCGGTGGTGAAGGCGAGGCGCCCCGCCTCGACGTTGCGGCGGATCATCTCGGCGAGCCCCGGCTCGTGGATCGGCACGCCGCCCGATTTCAGCGTGTCGATCTTGCGCGCGTCGACGTCGACGCACAGCACGTCGTTGCCGACCTCGGCGAAGCAGGTCCCGGTGACGAGACCGACGTAGCCGGTCCCGACCATCGTGATCTTCAAGCGGCGACCTCGATCGACGCGGCGATCGACGCGAGCGCGGCGAGCGGATCGGATGCCGCGGTGATCGCGCGGCCGACGACGAGGTAGTCGGCGCCAGCGCGAACCGCACCCTGCGGCGTCTGCGCACGGGCGTGGTCGTCGACGCCCACACCCGCCGGGCGCATCCCCGGTGTCACCAGCGCGAAGTCCGGCCCCATCGCGTCACGTAGCGCACGCGCTTCCTCCGCCGAGCACACGACACCGTCGAGGCCCGCCGCAGCGGTGAGCTTCGCGAAGCGCAGCACCGCCTCGGCGGGCGTGCCGGCGACCCCGATCGCCGCGAGCTCGGGTGCGCCGAGGCTCGTCAGCAACGTGACGCCGATCAAAAGCGGCCGGCGCCGTCCGAGCGCGCGCGCCGTCGTGTCGACGGATTCGCGCGCCGCGGCAAGCATCGCCGGGCCGCCGGCCGCGTGCACGTTGATCATCCACACGCCGAGCCGCGTCGCCGCCGCGCAGGCGCGCGCGACGGTGTTGGGGATGTCGTGGTACTTCAAGTCGAGGAACACGTTGAAGCCGCGCGCCACCAGGTCCTTGACGAGCTCGGGCCCGGCGGTGGTGAAGAGCTTGTTGCCGACCTTGACGCCACATTGCGTCGGCGAAAGCTGCGACGCCAGCGCGAGCGCCTCGCTGCCATCGGGAAAATCCAGCGCCACGAGGATCCTCGGTGCGCGCGGTTCATTCGTCATGTCATGCCCTCCGGCGATTCGGTGCGCTTCGGCGAATAGGTTTCCCACTTCTGGCAGCTCGGGCAGCGCCAGTAGAACTGCCGGGCGCGGAATCCGCAATGCTCGCAACGGTAGAGGCCGAGGCGCTTGATGTGCGCGCCGACCAGTCCCTTGACGAGCTCGAGGTCGTGGCGCCGCTCCGGCGGCGCTGCGAGGAGCTGCGCCTCGAGCAGGCGATCGAGGCCGAGCAGCGTCGGGTTGCGCGCGAGCTCGCCCTTGACGAGGTCGCCGGCGGCCGCCGGTCCCTTGGCCTCGAGCACCAGCGTGAAGAGCGCGTTGAGGATGTCGAGCGACGGGTACTGCGCCTGCCAGCTCGACAGCACGCGGATGCCCTGCTCGACGTCGCCGTCGCTGCGGAAGGCCTCGGCGACGCGATCGGCCGCGAGCGACAGGAACGCGGGATTCTGCGTCTCGATCCGCTGCCAGTGCGCGATCGCCTCGGCGCGCGCGCCCTGCGCGAGTGCCAAGTCGCCGGCGATCAGCGTCGCGCGCACGCAGCCGCGGTGCGCGGCGATCGCATCGGCGAGCTCCTTCTGCACCGCGGCGTCGTCACGGCGAACGAGCGCCGCCTGCGCGATCTCGCAGTGATATTCGGCGATCTCGCGGAAGTACGGCGTCTTGGAGAGCTCCTCCATCCGCCGCGTGGCACGGATCGCGCGCGGCCAGTCCTTCTCCTGCTCGTAGATCGAGATGAGATGGCCGAGCGAGGCATGCTCGAACGGCGTGCCGGCGAGCTGGCTGAAGAGCCTTTCGGCGCGGTCGAGGAGTCCCGCGCGCAGGAAATCCTGCGCGAGCTCGAACGTCGCCATGTCGCGCTTGTCCGCGGGCAGGTCCGGGCGGTCGAGGAGGTTCTGGTGCATCCGCGTCGCGCGCTCGGTCTCGCCCTGGCGGCGGAACAGGCTGCCCAGCGCGAAATGGAGGTCGATCGTCTGCGGGTCGACCTTGACGACCTCGATGAACGACTCGATCGCCTTGTCGGGCTGCTCGTTCAGCAGGAAGTTGAGGCCGCGGAAATACGTGAGCGGCAGCGCGCGCGATTCGCGCAGCAGGTGGCTGATGTCGATGCGGGCCGCGATCCACCCCAGCGCGAAGAACAGCGCCGGGATGGGCAAGAGCCACCACAGCTCGAAGTCCATGCGCGGCCGCCGTGCCCTCTAGACGCCTTCGTACGGCGGCGGCAGGTCGTCGTGGCGCGAGCGCATCATCGGCGCGCGCGTATCGAGCTCGCGCCGCGCACGGCGCAGCTCGCGGCGGGCGCGCGCGGTGCGCAGCGCGCCGGCGGCAAGGCCGAGCGCCGCGCCCACGGCGAACGAGCACAGCACGACGAAGATCAGCGGCGCTTCCAGCGTGTAGATCCGGAAGAAGCGCAGCGTCACCATCTCGGCGTTGTCGAGCGAGACGAAAAGAAGCGCGATGAACACCACCACGACGACGATGAAGCGCACCACGCCCATGGATTCCTTCAGTGCCGTCCGCGCGCGCGGCGCTCCCGCCGGCGCATGCGCACCGGCCTTCGCGCCGCCGCGGTCAGCCTTCTTCCTTGAAGTCGACGCGCTCCCGCAACTCCTTGCCGGCCTTGAAGTGCGGCACGTGCTTCTCGGGCACCTGCACCTTCTCGCCCGACTTGGGATTGCGCCCCGTGCGCGGCGGCCGGTAATTGAGGCCGAAGCTGCCGAACCCGCGGATCTCGATGCGCTGCCCCTTGGCGAGGCTCTCGGCCATCGCGTCGAGGATCATCTTCACCGCAAGCTCGGCATCCTTGGCGACCAACTGCGGAAACTGCGCCGCTAGGCGGTCGATCAGCTCCGACTTGGTCATCGCGGAGTCCACGGTCAGGGTCTCAGCCGTTGTTCTTGTTGTCGAGCTTGGCCTTGAGCAGCGCGCCGAGGTTGGTGGTGCCGGTGTTGACGCCCGCGTTGTCCGCCTTCATGGTCTGCATCGCCTCCGACTCGTCCGCGCTGTCCTTGGCCTTGATCGAGAGGTTGATCGAGCGGTTCTTGCGGTCGACGTTGATGATCATCGCCGTCACCTTGTCGCCTTCCTTCAGGTGCTTGCCGATGTCCTCGACGCGGTCGCGCGCCACTTCCGACGCCCGCAGGTAGCCCTCGATCTCCGGGTCGAGCGCGATGACCGCGCCCTTCGGATCGAGGCTCTTGACGGTGCCGCTGACGATGCTGCCCTTGTCGTGAATCGCGACGAAGTTGCTGAACGGGTCGCCCTCGAGCTGCTTGATGCCGAGCGAGATGCGCTCGCGCTCGACGTCGATCGCGAGCACCACGGCGTCGACCTCCTGGCCCTTCTTGTAGTCGCGCACCGCCTGCTCGCCGGTCGCCGACCACGACAGGTCGGAGAGGTGGACGAGGCCGTCGATGTTGCCCGGCAGGCCGACGAACACGCCGAAGTCGGTGATCGACTTGATCGTGCCGTGCACGCGATCACCCTTCTTGTGGTTCATCGCGAACTCGTCCCACGGGTTCGGCATGCACTGCTTCATGCCGAGCGAGATGCGGCGGCGCTCCTCGTCGATCTCGAGGATCATCACCTCGACCTCGTCGCCGAGCTGCACGACCTTGGTCGGGTGGATGTTCTTGTTGGTCCAGTCCATCTCGGACACGTGGACCAGGCCCTCGATGCCGGACTCGATCTCGACGAACGCGCCGTAATCGGTGATGTTGGTGACCTTGCCGAAGAGGCGCGTGCCGGTCGGGTAGCGACGGCCGAGGCCGACCCACGGGTCCTCGCCGAGCTGCTTCAGGCCCAGCGACACGCGGTTCTTCTCCTGGTCGAACTTCAGCACCTTGGCGGTGACCTCGTCGCCCACCGACAGCACTTCCGACGGGTGCTTGACGCGGCGCCAGGCGAGGTCGGTGATGTGCAAAAGACCGTCGATGCCGCCGAGATCCACGAACGCGCCGTAGTCGGTGATGTTCTTGACGATGCCCTTGACGACCGCGCCTTCCTGCAGCGTCGACAAGAGCTTCTCGCGCTCCTCGCCGAGCGACGCCTCGAGCACGGCGCGCCGCGACACGACGACGTTGTTGCGCTTGCGGTCGAGCTTGATGACCTTGAACTCGAGCTGCTTGTTCTCGAACGGCGTGGTGTCCTTGACCGGGCGGATGTCGACCAGCGAGCCCGGCAGGAACGCGCGGATGCCGTTGATCATCACGGTAAGGCCGCCCTTGACCTTGCTGGTCACGAAGCCCTCGACGATGGTGCCCTGCTCCATCGCCGCCTCGAGGTCGCTCCACGCCTTGAGGCGCTTGGCCTTGTCGCGCGACAGCTTGGTCTCGCCGTAGCCGTTCTCGATCGATTCGATCGCCACGGTGACGAAGTCGCCGGGCTTGACCTCGACGACGCCGTTGTCGTTCTTGAACTCGTCGATCGGGATGAACGACTCGGACTTGAGCCCGGCGTTGACGACGACGACGTTGTAGTCGACGCGCGTGACCTCGGCGGTGATGAGCTCGCCCTGGCGCATCTCCTGGCGCGCGAGCGATTCCTCGAAGAGCGCGGCGAAGTTCTCGTGCGCGTTGGGCTGGACGGATTGGATTGCGGTAGCCATTGCGGGTTGGTGCCTTTCGTCGTGCCGCTTGGCGCGAGAACCCAATGTCTCGTGCCGCGCGGGTTGGTTGTCGAAATCCGCCACGCGCGCCCGGCCAGGACGCGTCGCCGCGGTTACTTCACTCGCGCGCGGGCTCGATGCCCCGGGCGCGGCAGAGCTCGAGGACCGCCGCGATCGACGCCGCCGGCGCAACGCCGGTGGTGTCGAGCGTCACGGCGTCGGGCGCCGCGGCCAGCGGGGCCGCGCTGCGTCCGGCGTCGCGGGCATCGCGCGCCTCGATCTCACGCAAAAGACTTTCGAGTGTAACCGAGATTCCTTTTGCGATCAACTGTTTATGGCGCCGGGCCGCCCTTTCGGCCGGGCTCGCCGTGACGAAAACCTTGAGCCTCGCATCGGGGAAGATCACCGTGCCCATGTCGCGCCCGTCGGCGACGAGGCCGGGCGGCCGGCGGAAGGCGCGCTGGCGCTCGGTCAGCGCCGCACGCACCGCCGGATGGACGGCGACCCGCGACGCCGCAGCCGAGACGTCCTCGCCCCGCAGCGCCGCCGTCACGTCGTGGCCGCCCGCGGTGACTCGGTCGGCGTCGAAGCGGGCGTCGAGCCGCGCGAGCGCGGCGAGCGCCGGCGCGTCGTCGAGCGGCGTCGCGGACTCGAGCGCACGCCATGCGACGAGCCGGTAGAGCGCGCCGCTGTCGAGGCGATGGAAGCGCAGCACGGCGGCGACACCCTCGGCGATCGTGCCTTTGCCGGAGGCAGCCGGGCCGTCGACGGCGACGACCGGCACTGTCGCGGCCGCGTGCGCGGAGCCGCCGTCTCCAGCGGTCGGATTGGGCGCCATTGCGCGCGTGCTTGCCTTCGGTGCGGTCACCGAACGACCCTCTCGGCACCGTCGCTGCCGACGATGCCTGCGAAGCGCGTGAAGTAATCGGGAAACGTCTTCGCCACGCAACCCGGGTCGTTGATCGTCACGGCGGCGCCGCCGAACGCCGCGAGCGAGAAGCACATTGCCATCCGGTGGTCGTCGTACGTTTCGATCGTCGCCGCGCGAAAGCGCGCGAGCGGCTCGACCGCGAGCCAGTCGTCGCCGGCGCGCACGGTTGCGCCGAGCTTGGCGAGCTCGGTCGCCATCGCGTCGATGCGGTCGGTCTCCTTGACGCGCCAGCTGCCGATCGCGGTGAGCGTCGTCGAAGCGGTGGCGAAGAGCGCCGTCATCGCAAGCGTCATCGCCGCGTCGGGAATCGCCGTGCAATCGAGCGTGCCACCGGCGAGCGGCCGCCCTCGCCGCGCCTCGATCGCGTGCGGCTCGAAGCGGATGTCGGCGCCGAGGCGCGCGAGCACGTCGGCGAACGCGACGTCGCCCTGGATCGACGCGCGCCCGGTACCCTCCACCCGCACCGGGCCGCCGCCCAGCACGCCGGCGGCGAGGAAATAGGACGCGGACGAGGCGTCGCCCTCGACGTCGAGGCGACCCGGCGAGCGGTAGCGCGCGCCGGCCGGCACGATGAACGTCGCCGCGTCCGGCGTGGCGACGTCGACGCCGAAGCGCGCCATCAGCCGCGTCGTGATCTCGACGTACGGCCGCGAGATCAGCGGCGTGGTCACGTCGACGCGCAGCGCCCGGCTCGCCAGCGCGGGATGCAGCGGCAGCGCCATCAGCAGCGCCGACAGGAACTGGCTCGACACGTCGCCGCGCACCGCGACGCGCGCGGCATCGCGCGCGTCGAGCGCGCCGATCGCGAGCGGCGGATAGCCTTCGGCGCCGCGATAGTCGATCGAGGCACCGAGCGCGCGCAGTGCGTCGACGAGGTCGCCGATCGGCCGCTCGCGCATCCGCGCCACGCCGTCGAGCACGAATCCGCCCTCGCCCATCGCCACCGCCGCGGTCAGCGGACGGAACGCCGTGCCGGCGTTGCCGAGGAAAAGCGGCTCCTGCGGCGCGCGCAACGCGCGGCCGCCGCGCACGGTGACGGTGCGCGCCGTCGCATCCTCGGCGACGTCGACTCCCATCGCGCGAAGCGCGGCGAACATCACGCGCGTGTCGTCGGCGTCGAGCAGGTCGTGCAGGACCGTCGTGCCGTCGGCCAGCGCCGCAAGCAGCAGCGCGCGGTTGGAGATGCTCTTCGAGCCGGGCAGCCGGATCGTGCCGGCGGCGTTGGCGATCGGCGCCAGCGTCAGCGCGTCGCTCACCGCTTTTCCCGGCGCGCCGCGCAATTCGCGATCCATTCGCACTCGCGTCGCGTCCGCATGCTCATCAACGGCCGGCGGGCCGTGTGCGTGTCCACGCTCATTCGCCCTCTCCGGCGGCGCCGCGCTCGCCGCCGCGCGTCGCCTGCCAGCCGAGGCGCGCGTCCCGTGCGCGGTTGAACAGCGCCTCGAGCGCAGCGCCATCGCCCGTCGCGACGAGCGCGCGCACGGCGCCGAGCGCGCTGCGAAAGCGGTCGAGCTCGGCGAGCAGCGCGTCGCGATTGCCGAGCGCGATGTCACGCCACATCTCGGGGGAGCTCGCGGCGATTCGCGTGAAATCGCCGAAGCCGGGACCGGCGTGCGCGAACAGCGTCGCGGCGTCGTCGCGCGCAGCGAGCTCGGCGACGAACGCATGCGCCAGCACGTGTGGCAGGTGCGACACTGCCGCGAGCACGCGGTCGTGCACGTCGGGCGCGAGCCGCGAGACGCGCGCGCCCGCCGCCCGCCACATCGCCTCGACGGTCGCGACCGCGGCAGGCGAAGTTTCCGCGACCGGCGTGACGATGACGCTGCGGCCGCGGTAGAGCGCAGCCTCGGCCGCCGCGGCGCCGGAACGCTCGCTGCCGGCGATCGGATGCGCCGGCACGAAGCGCGGGAACGCGGTGCCGAGCGCCGCGCGTGCCGCGGCGACGACATCGGCCTTCGAGCTGCCGGCGTCGGTGACGACCGTGCGCGCGCCGAGTTTCGGTGCAAGTGTCGCGAAGAGTGCCGGGAACTGCGCGACCGGCGCGGCGAGCAGCACGACGTCGGCGTCGGCGACCTCCGCCATCCACGCGCCGTCCACGCGATGCGCGCGATCGACGATACCGCGTGCACGCGCCGCGTCGAGATTCGCCTGCGAGCGACCGACGCCGACCACCGTGCCGACGGCGCCGGCTTCGCGCAGTGCGAGCGCGAGCGAGCCGCCGATCAAGCCGACGCCTACCACGACGAGCTTTGCCATCGCCATCGGCGCAGGATCAGCGTGCGAGCGCCGTCGGCATCGCCGCGAGCAGCCGCGCGTTCTCGTGCGGCAATCCCACGGTGACGCGGATCCACGCCGGCAGGCCGTAGTTGGCGACGGGCCGCACGATGACACCGGCGCGCAGCAGGCGCTCGAACACGCGCGTGCCGTCGCCGACGTCGACCAGCACGAAGTTGCCGTGCGACGGCAGGTAGCGCAGGCCCAGCGCATCGAATCCGGCGGCAAGCGCGCGCATGCCCTCGTCGTTGAGGCGGCGGCTCGCGTCGACGTACGCGCCGTCGGCGAGCGCGGCGATGGCGGCGGCCTGCGCCAGCGCGTTGACGTTGAAAGGCGGGCGCACGCGATTGAGGAGATCGGCGACCTCGGGACGCATCACGCCGTAGCCGACGCGCAGGCCCGCGAGCCCGTAGGCCTTGGAGAACGTGCGCGACACGACGAGGTTCGGCAGGTCGGAGAGCCACTGCGCCGACTGCGCGTCGTCGCGTGGCGCGAGGTACTCGTTGTACGCCTCGTCGAGCACCACGACGACGTCGCGCGGCATCGCTTCGATGAAGCGGCGGATGCGCTCGGGCGCGATCCACGTGCCGGTGGGATTGTTCGGGTTGGCCACGAACACGATTCGCGTCGCCGGCGTGACCGCGGCGGCCATCGCGTCGAGGTCGTGGCCGAAGTCGCGCGCCGGCACCGCGATGCCGCGCGCGCCGCGCGCCTGCGTGGCGAGCGGATAGACGACGAAACCGTATTGCGAGTAGACCGCCTCGTCGCCCGGCTGCAGGAACGCGTGCGTGACGAGCTCGAGGATGTCGTTGCTGCCGTTGCCGAGCACGATCGACTCGGGGGCGACGCCGAAGCGTGCGGCGATCGCCGCCTTGAGTGCGAAGCCGTTGCTGTCGGGATAGCGCGTGACCTCGGCCATCGCCGCCGTCATCGCGGCCGCCACCGCGGGGCTCGGTCCGCGCGGGTTCTCGTTGGACGCGAGCTTGACGATCGACGCGGGATCGAGGCCGAGCTCGCGCGCGAGCTCGTCGATCGGCTTGCCGGCGACGTACGGCGCAATGCCCCGGATGTGCGCAGGCGCCCGCCCGGCGATGTCA
>Ga0134125_10006841_pt1 | contig 12887 bp, 6 predicted proteins | sample KB31751_FD_96464 | JGI IMG/M metagenome (GOLD analysis project Ga0134125, IMG submission 96464) | Terrestrial soil microbial communities with excess Nitrogen fertilizer from Kellogg Biological Station, Michigan, USA - KB3-175-1 | ecosystem: Environmental > Terrestrial > Soil > Unclassified ... | reverse complement strand
GCGGTTGCCGGATGAAGTTCGTCGCCAGGGCGTCACCGTCAAGCGGCAATCGTCGAACATTATCCTGGCCATTTCGTTGACATCGCCGAGTCAAAAGTTCGACGGCCTGTTTCTTTCCAACTACGCGACCTTGCGGCTTCGCGACGAACTGAGTCGCGTTCCCGGCGTCGGCGAAGTGACCATCCGCGGCGTCGGCGCCTACGCCATGCGCATCTGGCTCGACCCGGACAAACTCGCGGCCCGGCAATTGACCACGCAAGACGTGACCGACGCTCTGGCCCGGCAGAACGTCCAGGTCGCCGCGGGGCAAATCGGTCAGCCGCCGAACCCGACCGGCCAGGCCTTCCAGATGACCGTTACCACGCAGGGCCGGCTTTCCGATGAAAGGCAGTTCGAGGGAATCGTCATCAAATCCGGGGCGGCCGGGCAGATTGTTTACCTGCGCGACATCGGCCGCGTCGAACTCGGCGCCCAGTCGTACGATTCGTTCTCCGAACGCAGCGGCATGTCCTCCGCGAACGTGCTTATCTTCCAGCTTCCCGGCTCGAACGCGATGGAGGTCGCCAAGGGTATTCGCGAAGCGATGAAACGGATCGCCCCGACGCTACCGGACGGCATGGATTACAACATCCCGTTCGACACGACCAAGTTCGTCGATGCGGCGATTCACGAGGTGAAGTTGACGCTCGGCGAAGCGGGCGTGCTGGTGCTCATCGTCATTCTCGTCTTCCTGCACAGTTGGCGGGCGCTGTTGGTTCCCGCGACCACGGTGCCGGTGACGATCCTCGGCGCCTTTGCCTTCATGCCGTTCGTCGGCTTCTCCATCAATCTGCTCACGCTGTTCGGCCTGATTCTGGCCATCGGCATCGTGGTGGACGACGCCATCGTGATCGTGGAGAACGCGAGCCAGCACATGGAAAAAGGGATGGCGCCGCGGGCCGCGACCATTCAGGCGATGAGCGAAGTGACCGGCCCGGTGATCGCCATCACGCTCGTGCTCATGGCCGTGTTCCTGCCGACCGCGTTTCTTCCCGGCATCACCGGGCAAATGTACAAGCAATTCGCACTCACCATTGCCGCCACGGCCTTCATTAGCGCCATCAACGCCCTGACGCTGAAGCCCGCTCAGTGCGCCCAGTACTTGCGCCCTGTCACCAAGCAAGGGTGGTTCGCCCGGGCCTTCGAAGCGGTTTACCGCCCCGTCGAACATACCTACGCCTGGATCGTCCGCTACTTCATCCGCGTTTGGTGGCTGGTGCTGATCGCCTTCCTCGGCCTCGCCGCGTTTACGGCCTGGCTTTATCAGGAGACGCCCAAGGGATTTCTCCCCGACGAGGATCAGGGGTGGGTGCTGATTGCCGTGCAGCTTCCGGACTCCGCATCCGTCGACCGCACCCACGACGTGATCGAGCGGATGAATGCCGTCTTCCGCCAGTATCAGGAGCAAGGGAAAGCCGAGAACTGGTTCGTCCTCGGCGGTTTCAACATGCTCGATCAGACGGTGGCGCCGAACGCGGCGACGGCCTTCGTGGCCTGGACGGACTGGTCGAAGAGAACGACGCCCGACAAGCGGCAGGAGATGATGGCGCAGGACCTGCAAAAGGAATTCTTTAAGCTGCGTGAAGCGAAGGTGTTCGTGATCGTGCCGCCGGCCATCATGGGGCTCGGGTTTGCCGGCGGCTTTCAGATGCAGGTCGAAGACCGCGAGGCCGTCGGCTCAGAGGTGCTCGAGGAACGCACGCTCGCGCTCATCGAGGAAGCCAAAAAGCGTCCGGAAATCTCACCGATCATCGGGTCCACCTTCCGCCCCGGCGTGCCGCAGGTCTACTTGAACATCGACCGCGAAAAGGCCGAGAAGATGGGCGTGAAGATGAACGACATTTTCTACACGCTGCAAACCAATCTCGGTTCAGTCTACGTGAACGATTTGAACAAGTTCGGCCGCACCTATCAGGTCCGCGTCCAGGCCGATACGCGTTTCCGCGCCGATACGCGGGTGATTTCGCGCCTGGAGGTTCCCGGCCGGGCCGAGCAACCGGGGATGCCGCCGCGCCGCATTCCGCTCGGCACCCTGCTCGATGTCGAGGCGGCCGTCGGGCCGCAGGCCATCATGCGCTACAACCTCTACCCGGTCGCCCAGGTCATGGGCCGCTCCGCCCCCGGCGTCAGTTCCGGCGAAGCCATCAAGGTCATGGAGGGTGTCGCCGCCACGACGCTGCCGCGCACCATGGGTTACGACTGGACCGCCATGGCTTACCAGGAAAAGCGCGTCAGCAACGAAGCACTCTACATCTATGGGCTGGCTGTGCTCTTCGTTTACCTGGTTCTCGCGGCCCAGTACGAAAGCTGGCTGTTGCCCCTGGCCGTGATCCTGGTGGTGCCGCTCGGCATCCTGGGAGTCGTCGGCGCCGTCAATATCAAAACGCTGCTTCACAGCGTGGACCCGAGCATCTCCGGGCTAGACAACAACATCTACACGCAGATTGGCATCGTGCTGATCATCGCGCTGGCGTCGAAGAACGCGATTCTGATCGTGGAGTTCGCGCGCGAACTGCGGCACTCCGGGCGGAGCATCCCCGAGGCGGCCCTGGAAGCAGCGCGATTGCGCTTCCGGCCGATCATCATGACCAGTTTCGCGTTCATCCTGGGCGTCGCGCCGCTGGTATTCGCCACCGGGGCCGGCGCCGCCAGCCGGCAATCGCTCGGCACGGCCGTCTTTGGGGGGATGATCACCGCCACGGTCCTGGCCGTCTTCTTCGTCCCCGCGTTCTTCGTGGCGATTCAGACGTTGATCGAAGTGCGGTCCGGCAAGCACACGGCTCATGCCAGCGCGAGTCCCTCGCCCGCCCGGATCGGTTTGCCGTCGAGCCATCGCGCTCCCGCTTTTCCCAGCTAGGGTTGCCGGCGGGACAAATACTGACGCGGGTAAGCAATGACATTACCGGAAGGCTGTCTTCCACCTCCCCCCTTGTGGGGGAGGTCGACGAATGTCGTCTCGGGTGGGGGGTATCGTTCTAGCAAAGCAGAACCCCCACCCGCCGACTCGCTTTGCTCGTCGGCGACCTCCCCCACAAGGGGGGAGGTTGTGAGTGGCTGGTACGCCGTCATTGCCTTCCTGAGGCTCAATAGATAGCCGACTCGCAATCGGCTTCGCGATTCCCGAATCGCCTCGGGAGGTTTCCGTGACGCGCCTGCGGCGCGGTGTCGCGGCCGGTCTCGGCGTACCGCTACTCGCCTACGCCGGTTGGCTCTATTACGCAAGCCATTACGATCCCGCTATTCGCAACAATACGTTCGTCGGCGGCACCGAAAGCCAACTGCGCGAGCGGTTCGGCGAACCGGTCACGGAAGGGACGGGTTACCGCGTCCTCGGTTACCACGTGCCGCTCGCGCTGCCGACCGGGCGCATCCGCACCGTGGTGTTCTATCCGCGCGGCTGGTTCCCGCCGGAAGGCGGCACGCTCTGGGTTTGGCTCGTCGAGCACGACGGCGAATGGATCTGCTTCGAATCGTGTTGGTTCGGCGCCGGCGTCACATTTTAAAGAGGCCGGCACGCATTATCGCTTGACGTTGTTGATGTTCTCGAGGGCGACGAGTAGCGCCTGCGTCCCCTTGCGGCCCATCCCCTGGGCGCGAACCGCTTCGTAAAGCTGCTTGGTGAGCGCCAGCCCCGGCAGGCACAGATTCAGCTTCTCGGCCTCGGCCAGGGCGATGCCGAGGTCCTTGATGAAGTGCTCGACGTAGAAGCCGGGTTCGAAGTTGCGAGCCAGCAGCCGGGGGCCGTAAATATCCAGGCTCTTGCTGCCCGCCGCCCCCACCGAAACGTTCTTGAGCACGGTCTCGACATCGAGGCCGGCCTTGTATGCGTACAGCAATCCCTCGCACATCGCGATCATCGTGGACGAAATCAGAATCTGATTGACCATTTTGGTGTGCTGGCCGGCGCCGGCGGGCCCCTGGTGGACGATGGTCTTGCCCATGGCTTCGAACACCGGCTGAACGGCGTTCACGGCCTCGGGGTCGCCGCCGATCATGATCGAAAGGGCGGCGTTCTTGGCGCCGACGTCGCCGCCGCTGACCGGCGCGTCGATGGCGTGGACGCCGCGCGCCTGCGCCGCTGCATGGATTTCCTTCGCCAGCCCCGGCTCGCTCGTGGTCATGTCCACGAGGATGCTCCCTTTGGGGCTGCCGGCAAGTGCCCCGTCGCTGCCGAGGAAGACTTCGCGGACGTCCTTGGGGAAGCCGACGATGGCGAAGACGATGTCCGACTTCTCGGCGACTTCGCGCGGCGACCGGGCCGCCGCCGCCCCGAGCTCAATAAGCGGCTGCAGCTTGTCCGCGCTGCGGTTGTATACGGTCGCCTTGTAGCCCTTGGCGATCGCGTGCTGGCACATCCACCGGCCCATAACGCCGGTGCCAATCCAGCCGATGCGGGTCTTCCCAGGTTGAGCAATGGGTATGGCCATGACGCGATTCCGGAACGAGAGCGAATGCGGAGAATCTTGGGAATATGATTTCGCCGGGCCGCGGCCAGTCCCGCCTCTTTAGCCGCGACCCAGCGGGGAGCGCGATTGTTGCGCGCTCCCCGCTGGGTCGCGGGTAAGCGGTTATGTCGGGCGCGGTGTCGCATTCTTCACGTGCTTGTCGAACCAGGCGAATTGCTCGAATAACACGTGTTCGATCGATTCGCGTGCCGCGTAGCCGTGCGACTCGTGCGGCAGCATCACCAGCCGGCAAGTGCCGCCGTTGCCGCGGATCGCCTGGTAAAGGCGCTCGCTTTGCATCGGGAAGGTGCCGGCGTTGTTGTCGGCCTCGCCGTGAATCAAGAGCAGCGGTTCGTTGATCTTCTCGGCATGGAAGAACGGCGACATGGCGTCGTAAACGGTCGGAGCTTCCCAGAAGGTGCGGCGTTCGTTCTGGAACCCGAACGGCGTGAGCGTGCGGTTATACGCGCCGCTGCGGGCGATGCCGGCGCGGAACAGGTCCGAATGCGCCAACAGGTTCGCCGTCATGAACGCCCCATAACTGTGGCCGATGACGCCGATGCGGTCGCGATCGACGCCCATTTCGGCGGCCTTGTCGATAGCCGCCCTGGCACTGGCAACGAGCTGGGAAATATACGTGTCATTGGCGGTTCCCGGCGGGCCGACGATCGGCACCGTCACTTCGTCCATGACGGCGTACCCTTGCGTGAGGAAGAAGAGGTGCGAGGCCCCGCGGGGCAGTGTAAAGTCGGACGCCGTGCCATCCACCTGGCTGGCGGTCGTGGCCGCGGCGAACTCGCGCGGATATGCCCAGAACACGGTCGGCAGTTTCTGACCCGGCTCGTGCCCCGGCGGCAGCAACAGCGTGAAGCTGATCGTCACGCCGTCCGGCCGCTTGGTCGTCACCAACTGCTTGCGGACCTTGCGAAGTTGGGGAGCGGGGTCGGCGTTGTCCGTCAGCTTGCGGCCATGCGGGCTCATTGCATCGATGAGGAAGTAATTGGGCGGCTCGGTGGGCGACTCGCGGCGAATGAGAAGCCGCGTTCCCTTGGCGTTGAGGATCGCCGCCACCGCGGCGTACTCGCCTTCATCGCAATGGAATACGCGTTCGCTCTTGGCGGTCTTGATGTCGAAGCGATCGAGGAAGGGGCGATCGCCCTGTGGCGAGGCGCCGGGGCCGGCGAGCCAAATCGTACTGGCGGCCGCATCGCCGGCGGTCCGGAGAACGCGATGGCCGCTCGGCAAGCGCCGCGTCAGAGGCGTCCCCGGGTCGCCATAACGATCCTGCGTCGACCGTTCCCAGAGCAGCCGCGGTTCCTCGCCGAACAGCGGCGTGCTGGACGCGAGGAATGTCCGCGACCACTTCCGTTCGCGGTCGTAATCGCGGACCAGCATGCGGTTGCCGATGGCGAAGAAATCGACCCCGGCGAAACGATGTTCAAGTTTCAAGAGTGGAACGGGGCCGCGGTCGGAGCTGGCCGTCTTCAAGAACAGGGCGTCGCGATACTCGGCCGGTTTGCGCGGGTCGCCACCGTCCTGGGCCTCCACCCAGAGCAGCGTGTGCGGGAAATTGGGAACCCAGCGGATCGCCCGCGGCCCCGTCGGCACCCCTTCGATCGGCACCTTGTCTTGCAGCGGATGCCGCGCGATTGTCGCCTTCACTTCCCCCTTCAAATCGAGGACGAGCACGTCATGCGGGAAAGAGTAGTAGGGGTAAAGGTAAGAAAGCGGCGCGGTGATCTTGGAGACGAGCAAGTATTCGCCGCTCGGCGACGGATCGGTGCGCGTGATGATTGCCGGCTTGCCGATCGGCGTGATGGCGCAAGTGGCCACATCGACGATTGCAAGCTGCGACGTGGCGTGATAAGCGAAGAGAGCCTCATCGTGCGGGTTGTGGAGCAGGTCTTGATAGGTGCGGACGGGGGCGGCGTGGCCGTTCGCTTCCTGGACGATTGGCCCGGCCGGGGCACGCGGCGCCGCGGGGGGCGCGCCGCGGTTCTCCGGAATCAACTGCACCAACAGCGACTGGTTATCGGGCATCCACTGGAACGATTCGCCGATGGCGGCGTTCAGCACGACCTTGGGCAGCGGCACGAGCTTGCTGCCCTCCGCATCCGCGACCCAGAGGCCGATCCCTTTTTCCGTGGCAACCGCCACGGCGAAGCGCTTTCCGTCGGCGCTCCAGACAGGGTAGCCGACCCGACCGGGCGGCAATTCCAGGCTCTTGCGGGTGTTTTTGGCGATGGCCAGCAAGGTGAGGCCGGCGATGCGCGGCGCGCGGGCCGGGCCATTCGTTCGCGGGTTGATGCGCAGGCCAGCGAGCCGCAACATCGGTTCGGCCAAGTCCGCGATCGGCGGGTAGCGATCCGTTTGGATGAAGAGCAGGTCGGTTCCTGTGGGGCTGACGGAGACGGTGGCCGGGGCCGGGGCGTCGAGAATATCGAGCACGGCCTTGGGCGGCTTCCGGTAGCTTTCTTGGCCCGCGGCCTCGGCAGCCGACAGTGCCGCCAGGGCCAGCCCGCACCACATCGCACGCCGATCAGACATATGCACCTCGAGTATCGCCAATGCGCCGCGCTCACTCTCCGGCCGCTGACGCGGCCGGCTCGCCAAGTTCATTGCGCGCCGGTTTTGTTTCGCGGCAGGACCGTGAATTCCTTGAGCAGTTCGCCGTTGGCCGCCTTGTGAATCCACACTTTGCCATCGAAGCCCGCCGAGGCGATCGTTTTGCCGTCCGGAGTCCAGGCTACGGTGTAAGCGGGGCCGCTGATCTTATCGCAGCGAAGGTTCGCCCCGGAATCGGTCTCGTACACGCGCACTTCGCCCTTGCCGTCCAGGCTGCTGACGGCGGCGAAGTGCTTGCCGTCCGGGCTGAACGCGACCGTCGAAATCCGCCCCGGCATCGGTTCGTACTCGCGGACGCGGTTCGAGTCGTCGCCGATCTCGCGTTTCTTCTCGCGGTGCATCATGTACAGCCGCGGCCGGCCATCGGAACCCGCCGCGAGCACCTCGTCGTACAGCTTCGGGACGGCCCCCGGAGTGTCCGCCGGCACTTTTTGCAAGCGTTTGGCGGCCTTCACCTTCAGCAGCGTTCCGAACAGTTTCACGGTGCGGAACTCGGCAACCGGCCGGCGATCGATGGTCATCACACCGCCGCGAAGTGCCCCGGGCGTAATGCTCGTCATGTTGTCCACGAACCGCTGCGTCGGCACCTCGGTGAGCTTGAGCGTCTGGTCGCGGCCGGCGGAAACGAGGTGCACGCCGTCCTGCGAGAACACAGTCGTGAGAACCCAGTCGGTGTGCGTGCCCATTTGCAGCACCTGTTTGCCGGTGAGGGGGTCGAGGCCGCGGACGGTGTTATCGGAGCAACCGATGGCGAGCAGTTTGCCGTCCGGCGCCCAACTCAGCCCGTAAACCGTGTCGAAAGTGATTGGCGCCGAGACGATCAGGGCTTCCTTGCGCGGGTTCCAGACTTGCACTTCGCCGAAGCGGCCGGGCGATCCACCGGCGACCGCCAGCCGCTCGCCGTTGGGCGAGAACGCCACCGTATTGATGCGTTCCGAGATGCCGATAAGCCGCGATACCAGATGGAAATCTTTCGCGGAATAGAGCAGCACCTCGTGGTAGCCGGCGACGGCGAGGAACTCGCCCTTGGCATCGAAATCGAGCGACGTGACGACGGGTGGGGCGAGGTAGCGGGGCGGATTGGCGGCGTCCACCGGGTCGGCCTTGGCGGAAGCCGGCGTGTCGTCCGCCGCCCCCTGGGCGATCCAGTCGGCGATCAACTGAATCTGAATCGGGTTGAGCGGATCGCGCCCCTTGGGCATCTCGGCCTTGCCGTCGAGCGGCTTGATTTGTTCGAGGAGGTAGCTGGCGGCGGGCTTGCCGGGAACGATGCCGGGCTTATCGCGTTCGCCGGCTTTGAGCAAGTCCGCGTGTGCCGTCATGATGAAACCGCCCTGCGGCTTGGCCGGTTGATGGCAGCCGTTGCAGTGCTGGGCGAAGATTGGCCGCACGTCTTTGTAGTAACTGATCTTCGCGCCGGGTTCGGCGGCCTTCGGCGGCTCGGCGGCGACAACGTACAAACCCACAAGGGAGACGAACGGCGCGATGAGGGCCGTCAACGCGGCGGCGCGAGTCAGCTTCATGGAACGATCCCGGCGGGATTGGCACTAATCGGGCAGGAAGGTTTTATTCTAGCAAGAAGCACGAGTGGCATTCAAACGGTTTTCGGCAACGGCTGGTAGGAGAAGTGAATTTGTCGGATTGACGGGAAACACGCGACCGCGAGGCTGAGCCCGCGGTGGGGAGCGCTCCGCGCTCGGCTCCGCAGACTCCGCCTCGCGGCTAAACAATGTTACTTGCACGGATCGCAGGCCAGGCGGCTCGCGCAAATCTTGCCGAAGAAATCGCGGACCGGGTGCGGCCGGCACGCGCACTTCGGGCCGCACACTTGCGGTCCGCAGTTGGTGTTGCCGCAATTATTCGCGTTGCAGTTGGGCTGGCCGCAGTTGGCAGTGCAAGCCCCCGACGCGCAATTGCCTGGGGCGCACTGGGAAGCGTTGCACGCCGGACTCGCGCACGCATTGCATTGCTCCACCCGCGGTTTCTTCACCGTCACGCAGACCGGCGTCTGCACCGGAACTTGACGGCACACCGGCGTCTTCACCATCTCGATCCGCGAACATGGCACCTTCACCATCTCCTTGCAAGGAACTTGCTTGCACACCGTGTACGGCACGCACCTGGTTACCACTTTCTTCTTCATGCAGGTCACCTGGGTCGGCACTTTTCGCACCTTCTCTTCGGTCACCATTCGGCAAGTCGTCGTCGGCACGGTCCTCTGGATCGTCGTGGGAACCAGCTTCTCGATAACCGTGGGAACCTTGTTGACGACCTCGTAAGCGACGTTCTTGGTGATCGTGTACGGTTCGCGAACGATCTCGGTGGCCTGGACGTTGCGAGTGACGTTGGCGGTCACTTCGCGAACGGCAGTGGCGCCTTCGACGAAGACGCGGCCGGGCCCGTCGGCATCGTAAGTGGCGCAGCCGGGAGCAAGCGACGCCGTTCCGCCGCCGACCACGGTGGCGCCCTTCCGGGCCGCGTCGCCCGCCGCCCCGGTCAGCGACGCCGCATCGGCATACGCTCCCTGGGCATCGCGCTTAATGCATACCGGCACCCTTTCCGTTACTTGTACGGACGTCGGTTTGCCGCACACGTCCTTGCACACCGTCCGGCAAACGTCGCGGTAATGCGTCTCGCAAATCGGCTTGCTCACCGCGAAGCTCTGCCGTTCCTTCACCGGCGTGCACACCGTCCGGCACACCGTCCGCGGCACTTCCCGATAGCACGTCTCCTTCACCTGCTTGTAGCACGTCGACTTGCATTCCTTGACGATCGTTTCCTTCACCGGCTGCATGATCGTTTCGCAAACGACCTTGTTGACGGTGCAGTAAACCGGCGTCTGCACGCGGTACTTCTGTTCGACCATGATCGTCTCGGTAACGGGCACTTCGATCGTTTGTTGAACTTCCTTCGTGGAGGCCTCGTACTCGGTGCGGTAGCGGATGCGGGCTTCCTCGCGATACGCGGTCACCGGCGTGGGCAGGTCGACCATGGTGGTGACGGTCTGGTAGCGCGTTTCCATGCGCTTTTCGGTGACGGTGTCGTAGACGATTTGGAAGGCGGGCGGGTCGGCCTGGCCGGCGGCCGCGGCACAGAGCACGGCGAGGATGGCCGCGGCGAGCGGCCGTAGGCTTCGAGCGTTCATGGGGGTCGCCTCCTGCGACGGCAGCGGACGTCCGGCTTCGGCCGTCCGGGGGGATCGATCGCGACGGACCAGCGGGCGCGATTGTGCCTGCGATCCCGTCTGGTTCTGGTATCGGAGCCGCGCCCGGCGGGAATGATCGTGCCGATGGCGCGGCGCGGAATTCTTCAACTTCGGCGCACGCTTCTGGCGCGCGTGCCGAATGAGCGCGGCATGCACGGTGTTCCGGTTGTCCGGATACTGCCCGACGAATGCGAAATGCGGTTCCTACTCGATTCGATCATTCCGCATTCCGCAATCCGCATTCCACGTTACAAAAAGAGACGGGCCGGCTAGCTCCAGGAGCCGCCGGCCGTGCGGGATTGGCGTAAACGGAAGAGCCGTGGGGTATGCACGGGTCGGGGGCGCGCCCAGCCCGTCGGGGGGAGTCGAAATTCGGATGCGAGCCAACTGCCCAGTTCCCAGTCTTCGAACGCCGCCGGGTTCCGTCGTTGGCGGTGATGAGTAATGCAGTCACCGTGCCAATCGCGCCGGTTGCGCGGCCTTTTACGGCGGACCGTGCGATTCCCCGCATTCGGCGCTCGCCCGCCCATTCGCGCCTGCGCCGAAGCGGCAAGAATTACAAGCGACACGGCGGACTTTTCCTTCTTTTTCACCGAAAGCGGTTCTGCGGACTTGGCGGGTTTCCGCTTGACAGGCTCACCGCCCGCAATGTCAGATGGAGTGAAGAGGCAACCGCGGCGCTTCACATCGTACTCGCACGGCGACCGCTGCCTCCGGTTCGAGGATGCCCGTCCCCGACCGATCCCTTGTGACCGAGGACTAGACGGCCATGCTGCACTTCTCGTGTGATATCTGTGGCAAGACCCTGGCAGCGAATTCCCCGCACCGCTTCGTCATCAAGGTCGAAGCTTACCCGGCGAAGAACCCGGCCGCACTCACCGACGAAGACACCGATGTCGACCAGGTGGAAGAGATGGCTCAATTGTTGAGCGAGCAAGAGGAGAGCGGCGACGAGTTGCCCGCTTTCCCCGCATGCAAGAAGCAGCGCTTCGACATGTGTACGTACTGCTATGGGAAGTACGCGGCGGATCCGCTCGGCCGCGATCGCCTGGCCAAGTTCGACTTCAGCGAGAACTGAAAACACATCTGCCCAATGCTTAACCGCGACCCAACGGGAGCGCGAACGTTGCGCGCTTCAGGTTGGACCGCGGCTACGCCAAAGCGCAGTTTTTTTTGCAGGAACGCACCGCGAGCGGGAACACTACTGCGATGGGTGCATCGCTTCTCAACTTGGTGCTTCGCCAGGCCGAGAGCCTGGGGGCCGGTTTCTCGTCGGAAAGCGACGGCGACTTGCTGCGCCGCTTCCTAGGCACGCGCGACGAGGCGGCATTCGGCGAACTGCTGCGCCGCCACGGGCCCATGGTCTGGGGCGTGTGCCGGCATTCGCTGATGTGCCACGCCGAGGCCGAGGACGCGTTTCAAGCGACGTTCCTGGCCCTGATTCGCTCCGGAGCCGCCGTGCGCCGCAGCGAAGCGGTCGCCGGCTGGCTGCATGGGGTCGCGCTCCGCACCTGCTTGAAGATCAAGCGATCGGCGGCGCGGCGCCGCCACCACGAGCACAACGGCTCGCGTCCCGAGGCCGATCGCACCGTGCCGGATGCTGCCTGGGCGACGCTCCTTGCCGCCGTGCACGAAGAGGTGCAGGGGCTGCCGGAAGCGATGCGGGCGGCCTTCGTGCTGTGCGAACTGGAAGGCGTGAGCCAGCCGGATGCGGCCAGGCAACTGGGCGTCAAGCCCGGCACGCTCACCAGCCGCCTGACGCGGGCCCGGCAACGGCTCGTGGAGCGACTGGCGGGGCGCGGCCTGGCGCCGGCCGCTGCCGGCGGGGCGCTCACCCTGGGCGTCGCCACCGTCTGCCTGGCCATGCCCGCCGCCATCATTGACAAGGCGATGTCACTCTTGAACGCCGGCGAGGCGGTCTCGCCCGCGATTCTGAACCTTGCGAGCCAGGTAACTCCCATGACAGCGATTCGCATGAAACTGGCGGCGGCGGCGATGGCGCTAGCCGCGGGCGTCGGCGCCGTGCTCTTTCCGGCCTCTGGGGCGCAGCCCGGCGCTACTGAACCGCCGCGCCCCACGGCCTCGGTCGTCGCTCAGAATAACGCGGCCCCGGCCATCCCCACCGCGCTCCGCTACGTTCCCCTCGACGCCGCGTTCTTCATCCACGCCGATGTCGCGGAATTGTGGAACGGCAAGTTCGGCAAATCGATCCGCGAGGCCGACGCCAATCTTTTCCAAGAACTGGCCGCCAAGACGAAAGAGCTTTTCGGCTCGCAGCCGGAGGCATTGAAGACGGCCACCCTGTTCTGGCCCAAGGCTAAGCGTGGAGAAGACACTCAGTCCTTCGGCGTCGTTCTCAGCTTTGCTGAGCCGCTCGATCACGCCAAATTGAAGGCCGGCGTCGATGCCCTGAGGCTTCCGGGCGCCAAGACTGCGATGGAAACACCCTCCGACCGAGTGGCGGTGGTTCTAGTGAATCTCGATGGTGAGAAGTACGGCAAGCCGCAACCGGCCGACAAGAGCGGCCCGCTCGCCGATGCCATTCGCGAAGCCGGCGGCGGCAGGCACGTGAT
>Ga0134125_10006839_pt1 | contig 12889 bp, 13 predicted proteins | sample KB31751_FD_96464 | JGI IMG/M metagenome (GOLD analysis project Ga0134125, IMG submission 96464) | Terrestrial soil microbial communities with excess Nitrogen fertilizer from Kellogg Biological Station, Michigan, USA - KB3-175-1 | ecosystem: Environmental > Terrestrial > Soil > Unclassified ... | reverse complement strand
GCACGCCGTCAAACTGCTTGGTGGAGCAGGCAAGGCCAAGGGCAACGTGGTCGAGATCTGGGGCGGCATGGGCACGCAGCCGGCCCATGACCGGCATGACGGCTTCCATAGCTTCGCCGACAAGGAGCCGGGCATCAAATTTCTGCTCAACAATCAATCGGGCGATTGGAAGCAGGACCAAGCCTACAACATCATGACCACGGCGCTGCGCAATAACGAGCAGATCGATCTGGTCTACGGCCACAATGATCCGATGGCCTATGGTGCGTACCTTGCCGCGAAAGATGCCGGCCGCGAGAAAAGTATCAAGTTCTTCGTAGGCATCGACGGATTGCCCGACGAAGGCGTGAGCTGGGTCAACAAGGGACTTCTGACCGCGACATTCCTCTATGCAACGCCCGGCGCGGAAGGGCTTCGTCAGGCCGCGAAGTTGCTCCATGGTGAGAAAATTCCACCCGTCATCACCTTGCCCACCATGCTGATTACCAAGGACAACGCGCCCGAAATCCTGAAGAAGAACGGCTTGCTCTGAACGTGATCAGGACACGAAGCCGCGCCGGACCGGGCGCGGCTTCGCCTTGTCAGGGGTTACTCACCTTCCTGCAAAGCGGCAAAATAGCAAGTGCTCGTGGGCGTGCGTACTTGGCCGCGGAGCCGGTCGCAACTTAAATCGCGACCGGCGGGAACGGGCGATGCCGACAGATAACGAGGATCTGGTTGGCAACATGCTGTGCCGGCTTCTTCGCGAACACGACGTGCTGCTGGACATTCATTCGTTTCGCTCGAAAGGTGGCTCCTTCGCGTTTACGTCCTACCTGAACGCAACGATGACCGCAGAACAATGGCGATGACTGCAGACGAAATCCTGTCTCATTCCGCGCTTGAGCCCAGCGTTCGGGGCCAGGCGCAATCGCTGTTATCGATGCAGGAAGCGGCTCCCCGGATCGCATCGGTGTTTGCGACCCAGCAGCGTTGGCTGATGGCACACGCAGCGCTCGCCCAATATTTCCGCAGTGAAGCCTGCGCTGCGGGCGCGGGCCTGCTCACGGAACGTTTCCTCGAAGCGATCGAGCGCCACGACATCGCAAGCCGGAATACCGCCTCGGCCTTTCTCAAGGAGATGTTGCAATACGACATTGTCCGTCCCGTCACAAACCGCGCAGGCAGGCGCCATCGCGCGTTCGAGCCCGCGCCGGCGGTGCTTGCGGCCCTGCTCGGTTGGCACGTGTTGCATCTTGCAACCCTCGACCGCCTCGACGGCGGCGGGCGAGTTGCGATGTTCAACGCCGAACCGGCATTGCTCCGTGTGATCGAGCCCCTTGTCGCGGATGGTCTGATCGGCTCGAATAAGGTTCGCGAGCCTGAAGGGACTTTCTCCCTTTTTACCTGGGTTAACGAAGGAGGGATCGTGATGGATCGCCTCATCGTCGGTTGCCAGCAGCCGTCTTCCGACGGTCGCATTGCGACCGACGTAACCTCGGTTTCCGCATTGGCGCAGCGTCTCGCGCTGTCGCGGACGCAGCTCGGGCGCAAATTTGCCGAGGCCGAGGCGATGGGGAGTCTGGGGTGGTCCGGGGCGCGCGGGAAATCCCCGTTGTGGGTCGCGGAGGATTTCCGGCGGCAGTATCTTTCCGCGCAGGCCATTAAGCTTGCGATCATCGACGCCGCTTTCGAGGCTTGCGCGATGCGCGTACCGCACTGCGCCGGCGAGGCCGTGTCTGCATGATGCCGGCATCCGCAACTGGCCATTTTGGGTGCTGGGTTGAGCGGACAAGTTCCCGAGATCAATTCGCGCGTTGAGTGCGACGCAAGCCATTCGCGCCGCGGTTTTCATGCATCGACCGGAGATAATGCTCGGCGTGCTGCAGGTAATTTTCCGCCGCGACAAGATCGCCGCCCTGAGCTTCGGTGCGGGCCAGCTCCAGATACCGCTCATATTTCCTTTGCGCATTCTGGGAGAGGCTCAAGTTAGTAGCTTTGCTTTTCCGTGATCGGGTTCTTCTCGACATTTTGGTAGCTACCAGTTTGATGTTCGGCGCAAGGCTTGGTTCGTTCGCAACCTTGAAAGAACCGCGGGCATGAACCCTGCTGCGAAGGCTGATGCCGGTCGCACGATGCCGACGCGATCGCGATCGACATGCCCTGTTCCGGCCTGCCGTTTTTGGCGGCCGCAGGTCGTTGACACTCGCCCCCGCGAAACCCGCTCGAAAGACTAACGTTCGACGAGACGAAATGCTCCCGGAAACCTATGCGGGGCCTTCTGGTGCCGATTCGGCGGTCAAGGGTCCCTTAACTGTGCTTCGGTGGCTCCGGAACCTTCACACTCATTCGCCATGGTCGCCAGCATGCACCGCTGGCGTCTCGCGCCGGCTCGGCGATATCGGCGATGAAATACGATGCCTGCCTGTCGCCTTTCGCCTGTAGGCGTGTGGGCTCATTCCCATCTCCGTGCGGAACGCGAACACGAACGCCGATGCAGACCCGTAGCCCAGTTGCATGGCCGTCTCGGTCACCGTCGTGCCACTGCCCAAAAGTTCGATCGCACGGAGTAATCGAAGCCTGCGCCGCCACGACCGCAGGCTCAGACCCATTTCTGCTTCGAACTGGCGCGTGAGCGTGCGCGGGGACATGCCGAGTGCCTTGGCCCATGCGCTCGAGCTGCGGGTATCGGCAGGGTCGACGTACAAAGTTTCACAAAGCCGCAGCAGGCGTTCGCCGTGCGGCCAGGGCAGTCCGGCCGTCAGCGATTGAGCCCTGCGGAGTTGATCAAGGATCAGCGTCGCGACGCGGTCGGGGTAGCCGTCGCCGTCTCGGCTTCCTTCGATCGCAGCCGCTTCCACGATCAACTCCCTGAGCAGCGCAGAGACCGCCAGTACGGTCGGCGCCGAGGGGAGATCTCGTCCGGCATCGACCGCGATCCAAAGGCTGCGAAACTCGGCCCCTAGCAGCGAGCCTACCCGATGGTGGACTCCGCTTGGTAGCCAGGCCGCCTGATCGGGCGAGATGACGAACGAACGGTTTTCCGCCGTCACCATCAGCACTCCGTCGATGGCGTAGACCACCTGGTGCCAATCATGCGCGTGCTCCGGGAATTCGTGCCGGGCCGGGATCGATTGCGCACGCATGGTGATGGGTCGCGGAGGCAAAACGCCTGGTGGGGCGGATATGGGTATCCAGGTCATGATATCTCCGAAATGGCCGATATCATACATTAAATGGCAAAACGTCGAAAGACAGTCTGATTTTGCTCTGTTACCGATCGAAGTCCGAGGCCGGCGATCGGCAAGAGGTAGTGGCCGGCTCGCCTCGTCCGGTATCAGGAGCGGAGCATGGCTGAGTTCGACAGTCGCGGCCTTCGGATTTCGACAGAGTCCCCGCAAGCGGCGGCCTACTACCGCGACGGAGTCGATTTACTGCTCTCGACTTGGCCAGGAGCAGACGACGCCTTGCGGCTGGCGATCGACCACGATCACGAATTCGCACTCGCGCATGCCGCACTCGCGCGGCTGCACGCGATCCGGGCCGAACCCGCAGAGGCGCGCGCGAGGATCGCGGCCGCGCAGGAGATCGTAGCGCGAAACGGCTCGCCGCGGGAAATCAGTCATGTCGCAATTCTCTCACTTGCGCTGACCGGGCAATCGGCCAAGGCGTTGGAGAGCGCGCTCGCTCATTTGAACGACTGGCCACGCGACGTCCTGATCCTCTCTTTGCCGCTCGGAGCCTTCGGGCTGTTCGCCTTTTCGGGAATGGTGGACCACGACCAGGCTCGCGTGGATCTGTGCGAACGCGTGGCTGACCGGTACGATGCTGACGACTGGTGGTTTCTCACCTATCGCGGCTGGTCGCATGCCGAGAACGGGGCGGTCGCAAGGGGGCGCGATCTCGCGCAGCGCGGCCTCGAACAGCGCCGCGCCAACGCCAACGCCGCGCACGCGGTCTCGCATGCCATGTTCGAACAAGGATCGACGCAGGAAGCCGAAGCGCTGATCGCGGACTGGCTGCCGGGCTACGATCGGGCAGGCCTGCTTCACGCTCATCTCGCATGGCACGCGGCGCTCTCCGCCCTCGAGCGTGACGATCCGCAGCAGGCCTTGGCGATTTATTCCGAGCACGTCAGGCCTTCGGTCTCGCTCGGTGTGCCGATCAACGTCGTGACCGATACCGTTTCGCTGTTGTGGCGACTTCAGGCCAACGGCTATGCAGTGCCGTCCGGTTTGTGGGAGGACGTCGAAACCTACGCCGAGTCGCGCTTTCCGAAGCCGGGACTCGCCTTCATCGAGGTCCACATGGGCCTGCTGGCGGCGGCGAGGGGAAAGGGCGCCGCGGCCAACGACCGCATCGAAGCAAATGCGCGACGCGTCGCCGATGGCACGCTCCCCGCGGGTGTGGTGGTGCCATCGATCTGCCGCGCAGCGATCGCATTCGCGAACGCGGACTATGCGGAATGTGTCAGGATCCTGGAGCCAGTGTCCGGAGACGTTCCTCGCATTGGCGGCAGCGGCGCACAGAGGGAGATCGTCAAGGACATGCTGCTGCTCGCTTTGATGCGAAGCGGCGCATCCGCCAAGGCGCGCGATATGCTCGATCGTCGTCTGCACCGTCGTCCGTCACAGTGCGATGTGCGCTGGCGCCGCCAAATCGAGGTCTGAATGTCTCAACTCGTCATTCAGGAGGCTGCGGATGCTGCGCCGGCGTTCCGTTTCGAGCGAAGCAACGTCGTGAGGCTCGCGATCGCGCAGGTGTTGGCCGGCGCCAATTCGACCGTCATCTACGCAACCGGCGCTGTGATCGGCGACATCCAGGAAGACGTTCGTCACGGTCGAGCGTATCTCCGAGACCTCGCTGCTCGACGATGAGAAGCTGGCCGCAGGTGTCCTTCCGGCGATGTACGTCACCGCCCTCGCCGAATACAAGAATGCGGCCTGGCCGACCGGCCTCTGCGCCGAATACGAGCGGGATGCGTGCGAGGTCGAAAATTATGCCCGCGCCGCGCGCACGCCCGACGGCTTCCGGGCTTACGTGACCGGCTCCAGGAGAGCAGCGTGACGCCCGAATGTACCAACCGCCAACTGCTCATCTACAGCATCTCACGCCTGCTCGCCGGCGTGCGTCATGTCGCGGTCGGGATGTCGTCGCCGATGCCGGCGGCTGGCGCGATGCTTCTGCGCGCTCTGAACAAGAAGCAAGGGCTCGCCGATGTCCAAGTCTCGATCCTGGGATCGGTCAAGCACAATTCCTTCACCGGCGGTTCCGAGGAGCTATTCGACTGCGCGGCGCAGGGACGTATCGACGCCTTCTTCCTGGGCGGTGGCCAGATCGACGGGAAGGCCAACGTCAACCTGGTGGGAGCCGGCGATTACCCGAGCTCGGAGGTGCGATGGCCGGGATCATATGGGTCGGCCTATCTGTATTTTCTGGTGCCCAGGGTCATCCTCTTCCGTGAAGAACATAGTCGGCGCGTGTTGGTCGATCAGGTCGACTTCATCTCGGCGCCAGGCGTAATCGAGGAGGGCGTTCACAGACGGGTTGGTCCTCATGCAATGCTGACGAATGCCGCGTTGTTTGCCTTTCAGCGCGACGTCGGCCGGTTTCGGCTGGAAAGCGTGCATCCGGGCCGCAGCGCGCGCGAGATCCGCGAGATGACGGGATTTTCGTTCGACAATGATCGTTGCAAGGTCGAGACGCCGGGACCGGACGCTGAGACGCTCGCGCTGATGCGAGGGCAGATCAGGACCGAGCTCGCCGAGACGTACCCGCAATTCGCGGCTTCTCTGCTGGAGGCGGCCTGAAAAGCCACTTGCGCCGTCGCGAAAGATTTTTCTTGCGCGATCACCAATTGTTCCTGTTGGAGGAAGCCGCTTTGGTCGAGGATCGTTTGATCATGAAGGAGGAGTGCAATGCGCATCAATGATGACTTGACGGTTCCAGTGATCGTTCACGCCGCACAGCTTCCGTGGAAATCAAGCCCGGCGGCAGGCGTCGACCGGCGCATGCTGTTTCGTATCGGCGACGAGGTAGCGCGCGCCACCTCGATCGTACGATACGCGCCGCGTAGCGCATTCCCTCGGCATACGCACGGCGGCGGCGAGGAGATCGTCGTTCTCGACGGAGTTTTCCAGGATGAGCATGGCGACTACCCGGCGGGCAGCTACTTCCGAAATCCTCCCGGAACCTCGCATGTTCCCGCTTCGAAAGACGGCTGCACGATCTTCGTCCGGCTGTGGCAATTCCGCGGCGACGATCGCGATCAGGTCGTACGGCAGCCCACGGAAGGACGTCCAGTCGAGCCCAGATCGGGAGCAGCGAGCGCGATCGAATTATTCGACGATGGATTCGAAAACATACGTTTTGAGAGCTGGATGGCTGGCAGCGCGATCACGGTCGAGAATGCCCGCGGGCTCGAAATGCTGGTTCTCTCGGGGAGCTTGTCGATCGGCGATCAGATGCTGACCGCGCAAAGCTGGGCCCGCTTGCCAGCCGGGGAAGCATTGCACGCCGTGTGCGGTGCGGAAGGCGCAAGAGTCTGGCTGAAGGACGCGGCTTTGCTTCATCCGGAAGTCTGCCGGCTGCCTTGAGGTCGATTGGAGCCGCGGGCGCGCGGGCGCCTTGCGCAGAGTTCGCCAAGAAAGGGAGCCGCCCTCCCTCCTGGGCGGCTCCAAGTTCATGAGCTGGTCAGGACAGCCCCCAGCCGTCCGTTCTTTCGCGGTCGTCGGAGCGCTGTTTAAGGTGCGCGGCGCGATTCGAAATAGCCGTGATGGCAGCATCAACAGGTTCCATCCCGTCGTGCGTTGCCGTCGCAAATCCGTTGCATCCGAATGCCAGGTGCACTGCGTTCAACACGTTGGGCAAATGACGAGCTGAGCGCTGGACTAAAGCTCGCAGCCCTCGTTCACCAATTCGTCAGCATTGGGGTCGCCAGGCGCCGTCGTCCAGGCTGGTTCGACCAGGGTCACGATTCTTCTGCCCATGCCGTCGAGCTGACAAACCACAAGGCCCTGTTCTTCGATATAGGCCAACGTCCGCCGCGCGCGGCGCAGTGAGTGCGTACCATAGGCTCGGGCAATTGCCGTATCGCTGGGACACGGCAAGTTCTCCTTTGCAGCACGAGCAATCAGCAGAAAGACGCCTTGCATATCCTCGGGCAGGATACCGGCGCGGAGCGAGACCTCCTGCCAGGAACCGTCTTCCTCCATGTCACTGGAAAGGCCGGCACGAGCGCATGTCAGCATGCGCCGAAAAACGCCGAGATTTGGTGCTGCCGAACCAAGACCTTCAATTCGGCAACGGACAACAAACTCCTGGTAAAGGACGCCTACCGCCCGGAATCCCGCATCGGGTTCTGCAAGGATGGCGCTGAGAATGCGGTCGAGCCGTTGACGCCGCTCCGCCTGTTCTTCTGCGCTGAGGGGCTGTTCAATCGCTTCGGAAACGGTCTCCTTCGCGGCCACGAGTTGGTTGACGATGTCCACCGAGGGTCTTCGCGCAGGCCGATTGATCTCCGGTGGCGGGGCCGCCAGGATGATGCCGCGTGCATCCTCGATTTTTGCCTCGGGCAGGGGCATGAGACGCGGCGACGCGTTCCGCGGGTGCGTATCGGTTGGGCCGATTTGGACGCTTATCGGACGGCGCGAGAGGGCCGAGCCGAGCGCCATGAAATGTCCCCGTCGAAGATCTCGGAAGGCGTCTGCCTGGCGACGTTCCATGCCAAGAAGGTCTGCGGCACGCGCCATGTCGATATCGAGGAACGTTCGGCCCATCAGGAAATTGGCAGCCTCGGCGGCCACGTTCTTGGCAAGTTTCGCGAGCCGTTGGGTAGCGATGACTCCCGCAAGCCCGCGCTTGCGGCCACGGCACATCAGGTTCGTCATGGCGCCGAGCGAGAGCTTGCGAGCTTCGTCCGAAACCTCTCCGGCAACCGCTGGTGCGAACAACTGAGCCTCGTCGACGACCACGAGCATCGGGTACCAATAATCCCGGGCGACCTCGAACAGGCCGCCCAGAAAGGCGGCGGCGCGCCGCATCTGGTTCTCGGCGTCGAGGCCTTCAAGGTTCAGCACCGTCGAAACGCGATGGATGCGGATTCGCTCGCCCGCGACCTGTAGGCCACGCTCGGTGTGTTCCTCGGCGTCGATCACAAGGTGGCCGAACTGCTCAGCCAGCGTCACGAAGTCACCTTCGGGATCGATCACCGTCTGCTGCACCCAGGGAACGCTCTGCTCCAGAAGTCGACGCAGCAGATGCGATTTGCCGGAGCCGGAATTGCCTTGCACCAGGAGGCGCGTCGCCAGAAGCTCTTCAAGGTCCAAAGCCGCGGAGTCACCCGTTGCGGTGCGTCCAATCTCGATAGCAACGGTCATTTCCCGACTCAAATCTCACTTTGAGAGAAGGGCGTTTATCAATCTGACCGGCTCCGGTCGAGGGTTGCGATGGGAGAAACGGTGGAAAGTGGATAACTGGCGACGCGCTATGCGGCACATCGCCAAAAAGACTTTCGCTTGGTCCTGCACATCTTCGGTTTGTCCCGACATCCCAACAACTCGCTCGGGCAGACCGACGACTGGATGAACGAGATCTATCCGCTCCGGGTTGCGCCCTACAACATCATGATATGATCAGACCCAGCCGCCATCGGCGATGTAATTCTGGTTGGTGCAGGCGCCGCTGTCGTCGGCGGCGAAGAACAGGACGACGCGGGCGATGTCGTCCGGCATGAGCTTACGCTTGATGCATTGTCGCTGCATGAGTTCGGCCTCACCCTCGGGGGTCAACCAGCGATCCTGCTGCCGCTGGGTCATGATCCAACCGGGCAGGATGGAATTGACCCGCACGTTGTTCGGCCCAAGATCGCGGGCGAGCGCACGGGTCAGGCCCTGAACCGCGGACTTGGCGGTGGTGTAGCAGGGCATGTTGCCTTGGCCGATCACCCAACTCACCGACCCCATGTTGACGATCGACCCGCCACCTGCCTTGGTCATGTCCGGCGCGACCGCCTGCGCGGCAAAGAACTGATGTTTCAAATTGACGGCGATCCGCTCGTCCCAATATTCCGGCGTGACGTCCTCGATCGAATGACGGTCGTCGCGGGCCGCGTTGTTGACCAGGATGGTGATCGGGCCGAACGCCTCGCGGACGCCGCCGATCGCGCGTTTCAGGGCGCCGATGTCGCGCAAATCGGCATGCTCGAAGTGCACGCTGGCCTTTGGCAGGCTGGCCAGTAGCTGCTCCGACGCCTTCACATCGATGTCGATGAAACCGACCCGCGAGCCTTGGTCGATGAACTGGCGGACAATGGCCTCGCCGATGCCCGAGCCACCGCCGGTCACAAGTACAGTTCGGTTCTTGAGGCTTGGATAGATGGCGCCCTGCATTGGCATCCTCTCGATTTGGCGCCTGAACGGCGTCGGTTACGTTACTGCGGCCCAAACAGGGGCCATGGCTTCCCGTTTGTCACTCGGTGGTCTCTATGAGGTTTTGGTCCACGACCTGCAGCGTCCGCCGCACCATGCCGTCGACAATGGCTGCCGCCTCGCTTGGACGCATATATATGGCCGTGGACTTGAGCAGCCACGGCAACACCGCCTGTTCGAGCCGCTCCTCATAGGCATGGCGCATCATTTCAAATGCCTGCAGGCCCGGGCCCGCCAGGATGACGTGATGCGGGCGCAGCACCGATATCGTTGCGGCGACTGCCTCTGCAAGCGCGCGGCCTGCCTGCTGGAATAGCTGTTCGAGGCGGGGATCGCCGCTCAAGGCTCGCTCGCGCAGCAGAGCCATCTGCGCCTCGGACGGTTGCTGCGATGCTGCCGGCGGCAGGTCGAGAAAGGTGCGGGCGTCGCGGTAGAGCGCATAGTCGGCGAGATGGGCCTCGATACAGCCGCGTTGACCGCAGCGGCATTGCGGACCGTTCGGTGCCAGCTTGACATGGCCGATCTCGCTGCCGGCACCCCAGCGCGCTTCACCGTCGACAACGACACCCATGCCGACGCCGTGGCCCACCATGATCGTGGCCGAGAGACCCTGTGCCAGTGCAGGCTCTGCAGCTGCAATCGCCAACGCAACCGCGACAGCGTCGTTCGCCATCACGACCTCGACTCCGAATGTCTGGCGGATCGGCTTCGCCAGATCGATGTCGGTGATCGACAGCGCCGGACTCCACAGGTGCCGGCCCGTGTCGGGGTTTACGATGCCCTGCAGCGCAACCCCGATCCCCAACAGCCGATTGCGAGGCGTCGCCGTCGCCTCAAGCATGGCATCGATCTGTGCGATCACGAGATCGCAAAGCGCGTTCGGATCGAGAGCGCGCGTCGCGAGCACAAGTCGTGATTGCGCCAGGCCGGAGCCACTGAAATCCGCGATCAGTGTCTCAATCAGGTTCATGCGCAGCGAGACCGTGATGACGCGGCCAAATTCCGGATTCAGGGTCAGTAGTACCGCCGGCCGGCCACGACGACGGCCATTTGGCCCCTCTGTGTCCTCTTCGTCGGTGTCGTCGGACCACGACGTCGCTGCCGCCGTCTCGGTCTCCGCCTCGCGCAGCAGCTCTTCGGCGATCAATCTCGACGTAATGGCCGAAATGGCCGCGAAGCTCAGCCCCGTACTACGGGCGAGTTCCACACGCGGCAACGGACCCTGACGTCGCAATACGTCGACGAGGCGGCCGCGATTCGATGCACGGGCCACGGTTGAAGCACGTCTAGGCGGGTCCGCCTGCTCATTCATGGCGTTTCTTTAATTCGGCAAGTAAAATTAATCAATGAGTGCGACGCAGATGGAAGCCGAAAAGCGCTTGCTCGCCTGCGACATTAATGTCGCATGTGCCGTTGTTGTTTGCGTGAGTAATCAAAAACATCCTTGACTAGGTGCTTTTGGCGGATAATTTATTCGGCGTGTGAATAAAATAAGGCGTAGCAAGCGCCGTGAGTACGTGGAGCCCTCTTACCGGGGCGATTTAAGGGGAGGCGAACATGAAGAACTCAATGAAGAAATTGATCGTGCCGCTGCTGGCGAGTGCAACTGCGCTCGTGCTGGCTACGGGGACAGCGCAGGCGCAGCAGAAAAAGACCATCGCGCTGGTGACCAACGTCGCTGCCGACTTCTGGACCATCGCTGGCCGCGGGCTTGAGAAGGCGCAGAAGGAGCACCCGGAATACGATATCGAGCTGATCGTCACCAACGAAGGCACCGCGGCGGGCCAGCGTCGCGAACTGGACGATCTGATGGTGCGCGGCGTCGCCGGCATCTCCATCTCTGTAGACGATGCGCCGCACGCAACCGAAGAGCTCAACAAGGTTGCGGCCAAGACCGTGTTGATCACGACGGACAGCGACGCGCCGCAGAGCAATCGTCTCGCCTATATCGGCACCGACAACGTCGCGGCCGGACGGCAGGCGGGCGAGGAGATCAAGAAGGCGTTGCCGAACGGCGGCAAGATCGCGCTTTTCGTCGGAACGATGGACGCCGACAACGCCCGCGAGCGGGTGCAAGGCATCAAGGAAGCGATCGCCGGCACCAAGGTCGAATTGGTCGACGTGTTCACCGACCAGGTAGACTTCGCCAAGGCCAAGGCGAACATGGAGAACGTGCTCGTAAAATATCCAGACATCGCGCTGTTGTCGGGCCTGTGGAGCTACGAAACACCGCTGATCTATGACGCGGTGAAAGCGGCGGGCAAGGCCGGCAAGGTGAAGATCGTCGGCTTCGACGAGGATCAACGTACGCTGCGCGGCGTTGCCGACGGCACGATCCAGTCCACCGTCGTGCAGCAGCCCTACGAGTTCGGCTATCTCTCCGCCACCAACATCATCAAGACGCTGAACGGCGACAAGTCCTGGATCCCCTCGGGCAACAAGCTGATCGTGCCGACCAAGGTGATCGACAAGTCCAATGTCGCGGAGTTCACCGCTTCCATGAAGGAACTGCTGAAGAAATAACTTCAGCGTGCTCAACGTCCGGCCGCCACAGGCTGCCGGGCGTTGTGCCGGGGGATGCCGGATGGCAGAGACGCTGCTGGAGCTCCGCGGGATCAGCAAGACTTATCCCGGTGTCAGGGCCCTCGACGATGTTAACTTGCGCGTTTACCGCGGCGAGGTGTTGGGCCTGATCGGCGAGAACGGCGCCGGCAAGTCGACGCTGATGCGGGTGCTGGGCGGCGTGATCGAGCCGAGCGAGGGCGTGATCCGCATCGGTGGCAACGACCATGCCCGGATGACGGTGAGCGAGGCGACGCGGGCCGGCATCGCCTTCGTGCATCAGGAACTGAACCTGTTCGAGAATCTCGACGTCGCGGCCAATGTATTCATAGGGCGCGAAAAGCTCGCTGGTGGTCCGCTGAAGCTGGTGGACAACGCGCAGATGCGCGCCCAGGTAACGCCGCTGCTGGAGCGGCTGGGTGCCGATTTCGCGCCGGATACGCTGGTCGATAACCTGTCCATCGCGCAGCGGCAGATGGTGGAAATCGCGAAGGCGCTCTCGATTGACGCCCGCGTGATCATCATGGACGAGCCGACCTCCAGTCTGACAATTTCGGAGACGGAACGGCTGCTAGAGGTGATTGCGGACCTGAAGGCGCACGGCATCTCGGTGATCTATATCTCTCATCGGCTGGGCGAGATCATGACCTGTGCCGACCGCGTCGTGGTGCTGCGCGACGGGCGCACGGTGGGAGAGCTGGCGCGGGACGAGCTGAGCCATGCCGCCATGATCCGCCTGATGATCGGCCGCGATCTCAAGGCGCTCTATACGCCGCCGCAACAGCCGCCGCAGCCGGGCGGCTGCGACATCGTTGGCCTCGTGACATCAGCCTTTCCCGACCGGCAGATTGATCTTTCTGTGCATCGCGGTGAGATCCTCGGCCTCGCAGGGCTCGTGGGGGCTGGCCGCACCTCCCTCG
>Ga0134125_10006838_pt1 | contig 12890 bp, 7 predicted proteins | sample KB31751_FD_96464 | JGI IMG/M metagenome (GOLD analysis project Ga0134125, IMG submission 96464) | Terrestrial soil microbial communities with excess Nitrogen fertilizer from Kellogg Biological Station, Michigan, USA - KB3-175-1 | ecosystem: Environmental > Terrestrial > Soil > Unclassified ... | reverse complement strand
GAGTCGTCGCAGTAATCAGGCTGCCCGTCCGTGAGGAAGATGATGTACTTCGGGCCGGGCGCGGTGTCGGCCACCAGCGCCTTCGCGACGTTGCCGATCGACTCGCTGGCCGGAGACTCGAACTTCATGCCCGGCGTGCTGCTCCCGCCGGCTGTGGGCCAGGGGAGGGCGTCGTACTTGGTCGTGATCGTGGCCGCGTTGTTCAGCGCGGGCGCCACGCTGTCGGTGAGCGCCCCCTGCAGCGACGGGCACATCCCGCCCGACCCGGCCGGGTTGGTTCCCCAGACCGTGGTGAAGCCGAATCGCACGTTCGAATCGAGCGTCTTGATCACCGACTCGATCGCGGTCTTCAGCGTGTACCAGGCGGTGTCCTTCTGGTTGTCGCAGACGGGATTCGAAGAGTCGAGGCAGTGGAACATGCTGCCCGAGCGATCGACCAGCAGATAGACGGTCGGGATCTGGGGCACGAACTTGAAGTCGGCCGTCTGGCAGGACGCGTCGACGCCGGCGTCGCTGGCTGACCTCCCGCCGGTGCCGGGGGAGCCCCCCGCGGCGGGGGTGCCGCCGGTGCCCGGGGAACCGCCGGTGGCGGATGTGCCGCCGCTGCCCGGGGTGCCGGCGGTGCCCGGGGAACCACCCGTGCCGATGACGCCGCCGGTGCCCGGGGAACCGCCGGTGGCGGGGGAGCCGCCGGAGCTCGTCGAGCCGCCCGTGGCCGGCGATCCCCCGGCGCTGGTGGAACCGCCCGAGGCATTCGAGCCGCCGCTTCCGCCGGTTCCGGTGGTGGCGCCTTTGCCCGCGCAGCCGAGCAGCGCGGCGACGCTCAAACAAACGAAGATCGAACGGAGCGCTGTCGCTCGGGGGGATGCGACCAGGCAGTCATTCAAGGGGACCTCCCGAGGCAGGAAGGGGGGATGCGCCGCCGAGAATAAGCCGAAACGCGGCCGAGCACACGCCCCCTCACGGCGCGCTGCGGAATGGTTACATCGCGAGCGGGCGGTGTGGCTGAGCCGTAACGCCACCGACCCCGGCTGGGCACGAGCCGCAAGCAAGGTGGCGATGTGCCCCCCCAAGACTCGGTGGCACCCCGCGTGCAGTGACCGACGGCGCGTTTGCAGGGGAGACTACCAATGAAGACGGATGCGACCACGTCACGCGCGCTGGTGCGATGCGTTCTTTCCGCGTTGCCACTGTTCGCGGTGGCATGCGGAAGCAGTGCACCGAGGTCGAGCCCGCTCACGGATGGCTCCTCGCTCACGACCCCCTCAGACGGTGGACAGCCCGAGACAGCGGTCGACGCGATGGGAGCAGCTGTCGACGCCATGGGAGCACCGGCTTGTGTGCTGCCGCCGGCCCCGACAGACCCCTGTTCGGCACTTCCGACCGGCAAGGTGACTCCCTGCTCTCAGGACGGCGGCCAATCGTCGCAGACCGGATACCTGGAGATCGACAGCCCGGGCGCGGCGCCGATCTACGTCTGCGCAACCTCCTGGTCACCCGATCCGGGGGTCGGATACATCTTCGGTCAGCCCGCGACGTTTCTGTCGGATCCCCAGGGCTGTTGCGGCGGAACCGTCTCTGCGGCGCCGGCACCGACCGTGCCTGACCCGGCGATGGGCTCACTCGGTGCGCCGCACATCCCGTCTCACGTGAAGCCGCAGGAGTTGGAGGGGCCAGCGAGCGGTCTTCTGCGGCAGAACCCGTTTGCGGTTGCCGTCACCGATGCGGCCAGTGGCGCGGCAGCGCTGCAAGCCATGGCGACCTGGCGCGCGTGGGGGGGCGACGGCAAACCACACCCGGCGCCGGACGGCTCAGGCGCGTACTACTTTGCTTCTGGCTTTCCGTTCAACTACGTCATTCTCGAGACGAGCGAAGGGTTCCCGGTCATTGTCATCGGGCCAGAGGTCGAGGTCACGAGCGACGGGACGACTCCCCTCGGCCACCCGACGCTGGGCGTCTGTGCCGCGGGCGGCGGTGCCGTGCTTGCGATGATCGGTGGAGAAATCCAGGGAACGACTCTCAACAACCACTCCGGCCGCTATGACTACGGTCCCTGGGTCACCCCCGAGGCGCTCAACAGCGCGGCCCAGTTGTTCAACTGCATGGGCATCCCCATCACCGACACCAAGTTCACCGCACCGAAATCGTGAATTTAGCGCCGGCTCCGACGCAGGAGCCCGGCGGCCATGGCGAACAACAGCACCAGCGCACCGAGGTTTTCACCCCGTCCGCCGTTCGCCCGGACGGTGCAGGAGCAGCCTCCCGCGGCGGCTGCTGCCGGCCCGCCGACGGCACCCTGGGGCCGGGTCGGGGAGCTGGTGGGCGGGCTCGCATCGACGGGCGCTGCCGCGTCGCCGCCACCAAGAGCGCCGGCTGTCGTCACCACCCCGGCGTCGGTTCTGGTCCCGCCGTCCGTCGGTGTGACGGCGACCAGCGGTACCGTGATCTCGGCACCGGCCGCGAGCGTGACCCGCGAGATCGTCACGGCGCCGTAGGTTTCAGCGTCAGCCCCGACCGCGCCCGTCACCGGCACCCGGATCGCCTGCGACGAGCGGATCGTGACGGACTTGCCGGGCACGATGGTCGCCGTGACACCCGCCGAATCGCGCGACGCTCGGTCCTGCATGCGGGCGCCGATCTCGTCCAGTGGCAAGCTGACGATGGGCAAAACGCGAAGCGCCGCATAGGCCGACATCACCCTGTCGAGCAGAGCCCCCATCAACGAGTGAGTGCCGTCATAGGCGCGGAGGTTGGTCTGATGAAACATCACCGGATTGATGTCGCCCGCGAGCAGATGGTCGAGCAGGGCTTTGCTCTCGTGATCCAGGATCTGATCGAGTGATTGCGCGCCAGTCGCCCCGGTGCCGGCGAGCGCGTTGTAGCTGGCCACCCACTGGTCGGGCGTCGAGACGTTCGCGTACAGGTTCGTGGCGAGACGCGGAATCATGAACATGCCCGGCACGACCGGATTCGGCACTCCGGTGTTCGGTGTCGAGCTGCGGCAGCTTGCGACGGTGGCATCGCACACCAGCCGCTCGATTCCCCAGTCGAGGGCGCCCTGCATGACCTGCGCGTTCGAGAGACCGCTGATGTCCGGCGTCACGAGGCTGGTCCGGTCGAACGAACCAAAAGCATATTTTTGCATGACGGCGTCGTTGCTGGTCAGCTCCTGAGAGATCTGGGCGTACGTCGCAATGTCGAGGCGGTGGTGGTCGAAGGTGTGGCTCACGAAGAAGAACTGCGCGCCGACGTCGCGCGCCGCTTGGGTGAGACCATCGGTGTCGTTCACCTCGGCGCCCACGAACGGGAAGGTGATCCTGAACTGTGCGCCGAACGGCAGGGCCTGGACCTGCCGCTGCCAGCTGGCAAGGCTGCGCAGATCATCGCCGCTCATTCGGAAGGTGGTGCCATCGGTCAGGACCGTGCCAATGAACAGGTCGTCTGGCTGCGGGGATAGATAGGCGCGCTTCTCACCGATGAAGACACCACGCGCGACCCAGCTGGCAACGCCGCACAGAAGCTGCGCCGAGTGCGCGGCGCCCGGAGCGTGATCGACGGTCAGCAGGAGGAGCTCGCGATTGTCGGAGAACCGATGAATCGCGACAGCGGCATGGCCGGACTGATCGACGAGCAGTGGCGTCGTCGCCGCATCGGGGGCGGCCAGAACGGCGGAGACTCCGCTGACCTGGATGGGAGCGCCCGTGGCGTACCACCCGAACACAGACGCGCCCGCCGGCGTCTGGTCCAGCGTGATGGGCGCGTTGCGCGTGTCGACGGTGCTCCCCGCACCGAGCCCCAGGGCCGGATCAGCCTGCGCGAACAGGCACGCCGAGCGAACACCGAAGGCAGCGGCATAGGCGTCGAGCGCGGCGACGGATGCCGCATCCGGGCCCGTTCCCGCACCGCAGGCAACGCGGATGAGGCCATTGTAGAACCCGTGCCCCGAGCCGTCCGACAGCGACGACGCCGCGAGCGGGGTGTCGGACGTCGTGATGACTGTGTAGGGCGTGCCGATGTGGTCGAGCTCGTCACGCATGGCCACCAGCGCCGGCTCGTTTCCGTGAACGGCGACGAGAAGCAGTCGCGCGTCGACCACGACATCGGCCGGACCGGAGACCGCCACCGCGAGCTGCTGAATGTGTCGATGCCCGACTCCGAGGACGATCGCCGCGACGGCGATCCCGAGAGCGCCCATTGATCCTACCCGCCACCGTCGACCGCTCATGTCGTCATATTTAAGTGCCGGCGACTGGCCTTCGACCGGGCCGCGAGGCATTTACGGGGTCCCTCGCGGTCGTTACCACGCAGCCACACGCCGCGCGCGCAAACGTCACCGGTCTGCACGTCTCTTCTGCGACCCGCGTCGCGGAGGGCGCCGTTCGTGTTGACCAGACCCTCCTGCGCCTCAGTGAGGTCTCTCGGTGGTCTCTCGATTGCTCGATCGGGCCATGCGTTTGGGGGGAGGGGATCATGCGGGCACAGCCATGGAAACGATTGGCATGGAAGCGGGAATGGGCGCTGATGGGCGTCCTCGGGATCGGCCTGAGTGCGTGTGGTGGCGGCGGCTCTGGTCGGCCAGGCAGCGGCACCGGTGCGCCGGGGACCGGCAACGGGGTGAGCTCAACGACTGGCGCCAGCAACAGCGACCCTCTTGGGCCGGCCGGTGGCGCCGGTGGCGCGGCGAACGGGGCGGGCGGTTCTCCGAGTACGGGGACGAGCGCGGTCGGAACCACGTCGGCTGCCACCGCCCTGCCGACCACGGAGATCGCACTCACGGGCGGCGTGTCCTCGGCGTCGGGCGGCCTCGGCCAGCCTGGCGGCAAGCTCCACGTGATGTCGAAGGGCGGAATCGCCTTCGACCCAACCGCTTCAGGTGCGCCGGTCCCCAGCATCCCTGGCCCACCGGCCGGCGCGAAGCTGGTCGGTGCGCCTGACCTGGCCGCCGATGCGTCCACGTCCGAAGCGGTGGTCGTTGAGGGGACCACGCAGTCCGGCGGATCGGAGCCGACCCGCCTCATCGCCGCCGGTGGCGATGTCTACATCTCCGGTACGCTGCGCGGGGCCGACCTGGGCAGCAGCCGTCAGGGCTTCGACATCGAGGCGCCCGGTCACACGATCTACATTTCGGGCTCGATCGACACGAGTGGAGCGGGCGGCCAGCAGTCAGGCGGTTCCGTCACGCTCAATGCCGATGCGGTCGTGATGTCGGGGAGCATCGTGACCACCGGCAGCGCCGGCGCCGCCGCCGGTTCGTTGAGCATCAAGGCGGGCTCGTCCCTCTCACTGGCCGGAACAGTGGACGCGTCGGGCGGTGACGGAAGCGACGGCGGAGGCCCCGGGGCAGCCGTCACGCTGGCGGCAATGGGAGACGTCGCAATCAGTGGGACGATTCGCACGCGAGGTGGGGCGGTCACCGGGACGGCCGACGGCTCCAAAGCAGGCGATGCAGGCGCATTCACGATCGACTGCGCTGGTTCCTTGTCCTGGAGCGCGACGTTCGATGGTCGGGGCGGGCCGGCAGTGGCCAAAGCGGCGGGCAGCCTCATCGGTGGCGCGGCCGCAAATTTTACCGTTGGTGGAACGACCGCCCCCAAGGCGGTGGTGATCACCGTGCCGGCCGTCGTGACCGGTGGTTCGGGCGCCATGGTCGGCGGCGACGGGGGAAGCATCGAGCTGGATGCGCAGGGTGGAGACCTGGTGGTCGCAGCGAACCTCGACGTGAGCGGCGGTGACTCAGCGAACAAGCCCGGCGCCGGGGGCACGATCCAGGGCTATCCGGGAACGCCGAGCTCGAACGCGAACCTCGACGTCTCGGCCGAGATTCTGGCGAACGGCGGCTCTGTCCCGGCCGGCAGCGCAATTGCGGGCGGCGTCAACGGCGGGGCCGGTGGTCTCATCAAGCTTCTGCAGCACTCGCTGGGCGGCAATGACACGACCGAGGCGACGGCCGACATCCACGCCGACGGGGGAAAGTCGGCGGGAAGCGGGCCCGCCGGCCCCGGCGGCACGATCTATCTGTTCACCAAGGACGGAAACCTCACCGTCCACGGTCGTCTGGAGACACGCGGCGGAGACGCTCCGGACAGCGGCGGGACCGGCGGCCAAGGCGGATTCGTGTACGTGTTCTCAGGCGACGGGCACGACCGACAGAGTGGCATCCTGATCATCGCGGCCGACGGGGTCATCGACAGTTCCGGCGGGAACGGAACCATCGGCGGGAGCGCGCGCAACGACGGAAAAGCCGGCTCGCTGGCCCTGTGGCCCTCCCACCAGGACGACGAGTTCGACGTCGAACAGACGGCCGTGCTCATCAACAGCGACGGCGTTCATGGCTCGGACCGGGGCTGGCTGGACATGCAGGGAAAGATTATCGCTCGCGGAGGTCAGTCGAACGGTTCAGGCGGCGACGTCCAGTACCACGGCAAGCGCCAGGACGGGAACGAGACGCCGCTGCGGGGCGACGTCGACAACAAGGGCGATGGAACGGGGCTCTCAGGCGACTTTGCCGGGGAGTGAGAGCCCCGCAGGACCCGACTATTGCTGCCCGGGACAGCTGTCGATGCAGATCTTCACGTCGGCGCAGGCGAAGATGAACTGGTACTCCGTCAGCGACACACTCTGCAGGTCGGAGCACGCCGACCCGTTGAGGACGATGGTCGACATGGTCGAGTCAAATGACCAGCCGTTCGTCGGGTCCTGTGGGACCTCGATCCGCTTCCCTTGAGCGTCCTGGGCCGACACGGCGACGTTGCTCAGGTTGTCCGGCTTGTCGCCGAGGGGGATGGTGCAGGACAGGGTCATGCCGATGATCTTGTTGAGCGCGGCCTGGAGGCTGGCCGTGTCGGAGACCGAGTAATACTTCGTCGCCGCGCCCGTCTGCGGATAGCCGCCGTTCATGGCCAGCGTGTTCAGCGTGGCGTTGGCCATGGCGTCCGAGGACGTGGAGATGCCAACGACGAACGTGGGGAAGCCCGCCATCTTGGCGGCGCTGACGGCGGCCTCCGCATTCGGCGAGTCGTCGGGCATCATGCCGCCGGGGAGCATTCCGCCGCCGGTGCCGCCGACCCCGGCGTTGGCGCCGCAATTGGGAAGCCCGTCGGTCGCCAGCAGCAGGAACTTCGGGTTGGGGTCGGTGAGCGTTCGCAGGTACGCCACCGCCGCAGTGACGGCCGCGGCCGTCGGCGTCTTGCCGTTCGGTTGACCACTACCCGTGAATGCGTTCTGGATGGGCTGCCCGGTCATAGGCCCGACCGGGACGATTGGCGTCTGAGTGACACCACAGGTGTTGTCGCTGGGGAAGAAGTCCAGCCCCCAGTTCACCTTCGTGTCCGTCGCCTGCACGACGCTGTCGATGGCGGTGGCGACCTGTGACCACTTCGAGCAGGTGGCTCCCGTGCAATTCGGATCGGTGGCGTCCTGCATCGAGCCGGAGCGGTCTTGAACGATCAGGATATCCGGCGGCAGTGGCTTGATACTGACGTTGGTCTGCCCGCACGTTTTCCCGCCGCTGCCGGTGATGTCCCCGGTCATTCCTGGCATCCCGCCCGTGCTCGAGCTGGCGCCGCCGGTGCCCGGAGACCCGCCCGCACCGGTCGACGGTGATCCGCCCGAGCCCTTCTGTGTGGCGCCGCCTGATCCCGTGCCGGCGGTGACTCCCCCGGCGCCCGTTGGCGACCCGGTCGGCTGTTTGAAGTTGCAGCCCGCCAGCGTCAAAGCGACGGCAAGCTGAGTAAACGACCAGAGCCGCCTTCGCATCGGAGACCTCCAGGACGAAAAATCGTACACGTCCATCCGTGCCACGGCAGACCGGAAATAGTGCAAAAAATCGCCCCGGCGCCAATTTCGGCAGGATTGCCAGCCAGATACGCGCCGGCTTGCGGCACGCGGTGGGCGGGTGGAGGCGGCTATTCGACCAGGACGGGGACCGGACAGGAGGCGACGCCGTTCGCGACGACCTCCAGGGTGCTCCGCCCGCGTTCGACGTGGTGGGGCACGTCGACCTGGGTGGAGACGAGCTCTCGCGAGGCGACGGCCATGCTGCTGTGATCGTGCGTGCGGCAGTAGAAGACGTGTCCGGTCCTCATGTTCGTCAGGCGGACCAAGGGGAAGTTCGTCGCGGCCTGGGCGTCGTCGCCGTACGCGGCGCCTTGTGACACGCCGTTGAACCCGCGGCCGGTGACCAGGTACGTCCTTCCGCGCCGGACGCGCGGCGGCGCGCTGGCGACCACCGGTGCGTGCGTCTCCTCGGTCTCGGCTCTGTCGTCGGACCGGGCTGGCGTGAAGACTTCGATGTCGCGCGAAAAGTCCGTCAGCAGGATCTGGCCGGTGGGCAGGACCAGCATGTTTCCGTAGTACGACGCGTCGAACGGCGCGTTGGGCGGGCCGATGACGGCGGTCAGGCGCCTGCCATCCCATTCGAAGAACTCGGAAGGCGGCGCGTAGAACGGGCTGGCCATCATCAAGACGTTCCCGTTCGTCTCCAGCGCGGCCGGTCCGTCGGCGATGCTGACGGCGTCGGGGAAGTCTGGTCCCGCCCTCCAGCGGTCCCTTCTGGACTCGTAGATGGCCGTATGACCGGGGCCGCACTTGTTCGACCCGGCATAAAACACGGTGCCGTCCGGCCGCAGGAGGGCCGGACCGACCTCGTACGACGCGCCGAGGGTGCAGCTCGACGCCGAGTCCCAGAGCTGCACGAGCGTGCTTCCGGCGCTGGTCCAGGCGCCGGTCCTGTGATCGTAGAGCTCGGAAGCCGTGCCGGTCGGATCGTACGTCCCGACGTAGGCGTCGACGGTGAGCACCTTTCGGTTGGGCAGCAGCGTCCAGCCTTCTTCGTCATAGGAGTCGAGCTTGCCGCCACCGGTCGGCGTCCAGGTCAAGGTCTTCGCATCGAGCAAGGCCGCTTGCGGTGCGCAGCAGTTGGCCTGCATGTAGGTGCCGTCCGCCAGCACGACGCTCTCCGCGTCGCCGATGGTCTGTGGGTAGGGGAAGAAGCCCGTGAAGAAGGGCGGTGGGTCGACCATCGTCCAGCTGTTGGCGATCGGATCGAAGATCGCGCCCTTCGCGGTCCAGGAGGGGACGAGCGTCGACTGATCGTCACTGAGCAGGTACTCGCCACCCTCGATGATCAGCCGGCCGTCCGGGAGCACGGCCGTCGAGTGATAGAGCGGGCTATAGCCGGGCGGTAAAGACGCGACCTCGCTCCAGGTTCCATTCACGTAGCTGCCCGTCTGGTCGGGGGTCAGTCGCCACCAATCCGGGAAGCCGCTGTCCTGAACCAGGACCGTGCCGTCGGTCAGCAGGATCGGGCTGGCGGCGCCGTTGAACAGAAAATCGGGCTGCGCGGCCAGCGGCGTCCACTGCGACGACGCAAGCTGCGGGGCCGCCGCGGCCCGCGCCCCGGCGGCGGTCGGATCAGGAGCGCCGATGGGATGCGGGATCGGCGTGAGGCGCTGCGCATTGACCCTTGATGGCCTCGCCATCGTCGCCACCGCCGCCAAGACGAGAATCACCAGCCCCCTGACCGTTGCTGCGCGCATGCGTCCCCTCCCCGCGATTCAGTCCGTCAATCGCGTCGCGGAAACGTGAGGCGCGCGGGCCCGATCCGCCACCAATGGGCGAGGCCCGGTGGCCGGTATCAGTCACTCACGCATGGTGACGGCGTCGCGCTCGGCGGAACGTCAGCGCAATCAGCATCAACCCGACGGCCAGAGGCGCCCACGGCCAGATCGGGCCGGGGGCCAGGGTGCAGCCGCCGCCCGACGAATTGTGTACGCCGCCGCCCGAGCCGGCCGTTCCGCCCGGCGCGCCGCCGCTGCTCGCGCCCCCGGCGCCGCCGGTGCCGCTGGGGTTTGCGCCACCGAGGCAGACGGACTCGTCCCAGATTTGGCCGGGCGATGCGAGCCCCTTTCCGGCCAGGGATTCGCAAGTGGCCTGGCACTGCGGGTTGGCCTGCAGGCACGCCATGATCGAGCGGACCTGATCGAATCGGACGACCGGCTCCCAGGTGACGCCCAGGTCGCGGGAGGCGCCCAGCGCGTAGCCGTCCGCGAAGTTGTCGGTTGCCGCGTACAGCACGCCGTCGCGCTGGGCGAGGGCCGCCACGGACGGAACCGCGTCGTTCTCCTGGAAGGTAACGGCCCCGTCGCGCGAGACGAACAGCGCCGCCTTGGTCGCGGGACTGACGGCCACCACCGCGCTCACCACCAGCGCGCCGTCAGGCAGGCGCGCGAACGACGTGAAGTAGAGCGGCACGGCCAGCGGCTTGGAGGCGGTCGTGCCGCCGTCGTGCGAGACGGCGACGGCTTCACCGCCGGCCTGCGACGACCAACGCAGAATCACTGTGTCGGCGTCGTCGGGGTCGATCGCGATGATCCGGGCCAGACCGGCGCCGAGATCCGTCCACAGGTCGGTGACCGTCCAGTGCGCGCCGGCGTCGCTGCTGCGGGCCAGCTTGGGGTGCTGATCCTGATCCGCCAGCGCGACGTAGACGACGGCCGGGTCCGAGCGCGCGATCTCCACGCTGGTGACGATGTCGCCGGGGGCGGCCTGGTAAAGCACGGTGTCGAAGGTCGCGCCGCCGTCGGTTGACTCGAACACGGACCCGACCCCGCCCCCGATGCCGATCGCGACCACACGATCGGCGTTGGTCGGGTCGGGGAAGAGATCGGTCATCGTCTGCCCGGCGAGAAGGCCACCGGCGGTGTGCCAGCTGCAGGTCGCGTCGTCGGAGTAGACGACCTGTGGGGTGGCGACGGCGAACAGCCGTTGCCGCGGCGCCGGTCCGCGCTGGTACAGCGTGGCCATCGCGTTGGCGTCCTGCTCGCAGGACCAGGTCCAGGTGGCGCCGCCATCCTCCGACAGGACCACGCCGAAGTTGGTGACCAGCAGGAGCTCTTGGGGCCGATCTTCCGGCACCAGCACAGCCTGCCCGGCCGGAAACGCCCCGTCGGCGCGGGCCGCCAGCGGCGACCCGATCACCAGCGCGGCGACGGCCAGGGCTTCAGCCGCTCGCATGCTGCGTCCCTCCGTCAGCGCGGCGGCGGCCCGTAGAGTGTCGCGCGCTTCTGGATGTAGCCGAAGTTCGTCATGGTCCGCATCTCTTGCAGGACGGTGCCGTCCGGCTTGATCTCCTGGATGATCCCCTTGCCGCCGAAGGCGATCACCAGGTTCCCGTTCGCCAGGCGCTGCAGGTCGCCCATGACGTCGGTCTGGTACCCCGTCCCCGACGCCTTGTACGACCAGATCTTGGTGACGGTCTTGGCGGCCAGGTCCAGCTTGATCTCCAGCGCGCCCGAGCCGTCGCCCGTTCCCATCGACTGGGGAATGGTGGTCCCCACGATGCTGCGCGAGTTGTTGTTGAAGATCAGGAAGTCGTCCAGCCCCAGGATCTGGATGCCGTGCTCGCTGCCCAGCCAGCTGTCGCCGGTGAAGGTCTTGGTGGCCCCGTTCAGGATCCAGACCACCGATCCATCGGTGCGCTTGATCTTGGCGACCGCGCAGTGGATGTGGTCGGAGAAGACCAGCGTGTCGTCCTCTTTCGAGTACTGGATGTCGTTGACGTGGCACTGCCCGGTGGTGCCCAGCGCCTTCTGCGAGTTGACGATGGTCCGGACGGTGCCGTTGGGCGAGCGCTCTTTGATGTCACTGCAGCCGTCCGTCCCCCCGTCGGCCGCGTAGAACACCACGGTCTCGTCGGGCAGGACGGTCAACTGGTGCGACAGCTGGGACATCTGGCTCGACAGATTCTCGTCCGTCATGCCGTCCATCGACACGCGGTGGACCTTGGCATCCGCCAGGTTGGGCGGATGGTTGTTGATCCACATGTGCGTGCCGGCGTAATCCATCACCACGCCGGTCACGTAGTCCTCGATGTTGTACCACCAGACGATGTCGCCGTCGGCGTCCAGGATGAAGCCGGGCGCGGTGCCGTTGGAGTTCTGGACGTACTGGCCGGTGATCAGGAACCCGCCCGCCAGCGCGGACGCGTTGTTGGTGGTCACCGTCGGCTTCACCAGGCCGTTCGCCAGCGGGCCCGTCATGATCGTGTAGTCGGGGCTTTGACAGGAGCCGCTGCTGTTCGTGGCGGTGATTCGATAGTGGTACATGTGCGACGACTTCATGCCCAGCAGCAGCGTGCGGTTGCTGGCCTGCGTGAGATCCACGGGCGCCGTGAACCCGTACGAGGTCGTCAGGCCGAAGTCGATCTGGGCCGACTGCACGGAGCTCATGGTCGTCGACCAGGTCACGATGCCGACGGTGGCGATCTTGGGGCTCAGCGAAGAGGACTGCGTGAAGGTACAGCTCGCCGACGCGCCGCCTGCCGAACCGCCGGCGCCTCCACCGGTCGCGGGCGCGCCGCCCGTGGCGTTGCTCCCGCCCGTGGCGCTGCTTCCGCCGGTGGCGCTGCTCCCACCGGTGGCGTTGCTGCCACCACTGGCGTTGCTTCCACCAGTCGCCCCCATCGCGCTGCCGCCCGTGCCGGGACTGCCGCCGGTCGATTTTCCGCCACAACCCCAGCCAACCAGCGTCAACACTCCCAGAACGGCGGCTGCTTGCCGAGACACACGTGCTTGCAAGAAGGAACTCCTTGGTGGTGATTGGATCGCCGCCGCCTCCGACACCACGCCCACCCTGGTCAGGGGGGAGCTCCCCGCGTCTACATCGAACAAGGTTTCAGAATCGTCATGTACCAGGGCGCCGGATTGCGGCAATTGCCACAGATCAGGCCGACCAGCCAGGTGCCGTCGTTGTCGACGCCCGGAAAGCTCGCGCCGTTCGCGTCCTTCAGCGTCGTGAAATCCAGCACCGAGCCCGACTCGATGTCGGCGCGGTACGTCGCGAGCGCGATGGAATCCAGATCGAGGAACTGTGATTCCAGCTGGGTGGGCGTC
>Ga0134125_10006837_pt1 | contig 12890 bp, 8 predicted proteins | sample KB31751_FD_96464 | JGI IMG/M metagenome (GOLD analysis project Ga0134125, IMG submission 96464) | Terrestrial soil microbial communities with excess Nitrogen fertilizer from Kellogg Biological Station, Michigan, USA - KB3-175-1 | ecosystem: Environmental > Terrestrial > Soil > Unclassified ... | reverse complement strand
TTACTCCGCTGATCCTCCCGACAAACATCGCCGCCTACGCGGTGATTTACTTTGCGCTAAAGCTCGTGCTGGGCTCGCGCTATGGACGGCCGGTGTTTCGCTCCCTGGGATGGCGGCCGGGAAATATCAATTTACTTGCCGTGGCGCTTGGCGGAGTTGTTCTTGCCATTGCGCTGTCATTGCTGGGCACGGCGCTGCGAACGCCGAAGGTGAAATCTCCTTTCGAGAATCTGGGCGCAACCCCGCTCTCTTTCGGATTTCTGGCATTTATGGCGGTGGTGCTGGCGCCAATTTTCGAAGAGCTTTTCTTCCGTGGATTCCTGCAGCCGTTACTCTCGCGAACACTAGGCGCGGCGGCCGGGATTGTCATTACAGCAGCCTTGTTCGGAGGAATGCACGCCCCTGAATACTCGTGGGCGTGGCAATATGCGTTTTGCGTGGCGCTAGCTGGCGTCGTGTTCGGATATTTGCGTTATCGAACTAAGTCTCTTATTCCGTGTACAGTCATGCACGGATGCTTCAATGCGGTCTCGGTGATCGCATTGGCTGTTGCGAAATGGAAATGATTGCGAAAACTGAATCGACGATAGAAACCATCGAGTGGACGCGCGAAGGCGTGGTCATGATTGATCAGACCCGCTTGCCGCGTGAAACCGCTTTTGTCACTTGCCGGAATTACCGCGAGGTTGCGGATGCCATTCGAAACATGATCATCCGCGGAGCTCCTGCAATTGGCGTGGCGGCTGCTATGGGTGTGGCGCTGGGCGCGTTGCAATCGAGTGATCTGGATTCGGACATGCCGGTTATCTGCGAAACGCTCGCCAGGACCAGGCCGACAGCGGTCAATCTCTTCTGGGCGATCGAGCGCATGAAACAACTCTACGCATCGATCCGGACTCTTGCGCCGGAAGAGATTCGCGAGCGACTGGTAGCCGAGTCGCAGAAGATCCGGGAAGAGGACATCGCGATTAATGAGGCCATCGGGCGGAATGGCGCGCCGCTGGTGCCCGACCGTAAAACGGTCCTGACCCATTGCAACGCGGGCGCGCTGGCGACAGCGGGTTTCGGCACGGCGCTCGGCGTAATTCGCGCGGCGGTTCAGATGGGAAAGAACATCGATGTCTTTGCAGATGAAACGCGCCCGTTTCTGCAGGGCGCACGGCTTACGGCGTGGGAATTACAGCGCGACGGCATCGCAACAACGCTCATCACGGATAACATGGCCGGCCATTTTCTGAAGAGCGGGCGCATTGGTTGCGTGGTGGTGGGCGCTGATCGTATCGCTGCAAACGGCGACGTAGCCAACAAGATCGGGACTTACAGCGTGGCTGTTCTGGCAAAGGAAAACAAAGTTCCGTTTTATGTGGCCGCGCCGATATCGACGCTCGATCTGACGCTCGCATCCGGTGATGAGATACCGATTGAAGAACGCGCAGCGAGAGAAGTAACGCATGTGCAGGGCGTGCCGGTTGCGCCCGAGGGTATTGCAGTCGCGAACCCGGCTTTCGATGTGACACCGAACCGCTACGTTTCGGCGATTATCACCGAACGTGGAGTGGCTCGTGCGCCGTACGGAGAGAGTTTACGGAGCTTGTGAGGGCTTGATCTCACGGCCTCCAGGCTGCTTCGCCAGCCACCCACAAACTTCGGCCATAAGTCGCCGCCGTAAGCGAGTTAGTAGTGCCGTGATACACAAGATCCGTAACGATGACGTTGGGGAGATTAGCCGAAATGTCGCGCCAGCAATATTCCTCAAGCTTGTAGCCGGGGGTGTCCATTACCCAGACACCGATATCGTTGCCCACAAAAAGGAATTTCCCATTTTTGCCCCAGGTGACCACATTATGATGCACATTGGGGAGCGACTTTTTGCCGGGGTGAGTGCAGTTCAAATCACTCCATTCTTTGCCGTCAAACCAGAGCACGTGAGGTAACTGATATTTCGGATCGAACCCCATCAGTGTAACCGCAATTTTCTCTGCGTCGTTCGGATGCGCCTCGATGCGCGTGATCGTGCGTGCGACCCCTATATTCAGCCGCTCCTTCAGGTCTTTTCGCCATTCCATTGGCTTAGGCTCATCATCACCCGGTTCATCGCTCCAACGATTGCCTCCGTCCGTGCTTCTAAAGATGTTGCCGTTTTCGGTTCCAGCATAAATGTAATTCGAATTGTTGTCCGCTATCTCAATGGCCGTAATCGGGGTGCCATCCAGATCATCAGACACCGCGACCCAATCCGCGCCATCGTTGTTCGTTCTCCAGACCCGCGTGGAGCCGGTAAAGATGATATTGGGATCGTTCGGGTGCATAGCGAGCATCGCCATCCAGATTCTGTTTCGCTCGTAATCGGCGGCGTCGCTGGGAGTTACATTCTGCCAGCCGCTATCCCTGCGGTGCCGGTAAATCGTCATGTTCTGGCTGGAGCCATAGACGTGCAACGGATCGTGAGGATCAAAAACGATCCAGCCGCCGTCGCCGAAGAGAATGTCTATAAAGTTGCGGACCGGTTTGGCATTCTTACCAGGGTTCACGCGGACGCCTGGTTCCAGTTGCCGCGGCGCCAACAATTGAAATACCGGCCCCGAGGCATTCGTCATGCCTGATTCATCGACATTTACGATCAGGCCGCTTTTGGCCTTGAGTTGAGTCTCCGCGCCGTTGACCATGTCTTGAGTAAAGCCGAATTGCAATCCGGAACAGGCAGGCACATAACCAATTCCCGACGCCCTGAAATCCGTGATTACCGTGGCGTTGTCCTGCGTGCCTCCGGCAATAATCAGATTCTCGCAATTCGATCCGGCCGAGGAGGCAACATCGATGTCGTAAAACATCGCGATAGATAAGCCTTCTGTCAGATTTTTCCACGTGACGCCTTCGTCGTAGCTTACGTCCACACCGCCGTCGTTCGCGCTATATAAGCGTTTGCCGGCCGGCCAGAGCAGCGCATGATGATCGGCATGCGAGTAACCGCGAGAATCTGGCGCGGCAAACCACTCCGTTACCTGCGTCCATGTCTGGCCGCCATCGGTAGAGCGGTGCAGGTCGCGCGCGCCGCAGATTACATAGTCCGGTTTCTCCGGATGTACCGCGAGGCAGTTGACATAGTTCAGATTACTGACCGCTGCAAAGTGTCCAATACCGCGCCCAACCCAATGATCGCCTCTATCACAGCTCCGGTACACGCCGAGACAACGGCCATCGGCAGCGCCGATGAATGCATACACGATATTCTGGTCCGCTTTTGTTCTTGAAGTTGCGAGGCTGGTACGGCCAAACTCGCGGGAGCGCGGGAGCCCGCGCGTAAGCTGCTCCCATGTATTGCCGCCGTTATCGGATCGCCAGATGCCTCCCCAGTTCAGCGGCGCGCTGATGGCAGCCAGAATAACTTTTGCGCCGTTCTCGAGGAAGACAATCGAGTGACATTGATAATCCAGCTCTTCAAAAATCCCGTTCGGATCATTAGAAAGCGCGAATCTTTTCGCGAACGTCTCGTTCAGCTTGAATGTGACACGGCGCCATGTTTCGCCTTTATCTTTCGAGTGGAAGATTCCGGAGTACTGTTGTTCTTCGGACTCATCTTCCTGCGGGAGAACCACCCCGCCAATCCAGACGTGATCACCATCCACCGCGATGGTGCTAACACGCCGGGGAAAGTTCTTGCCAGTGTTTTGAAGCTGCGTCCAGGCCGCACCGTTGTCGTCCGACCGAAACAAACCGACTCCGGGGAAGCTGTCCCCGGAATAGTAAGCATGACCGGTTCCACAATAGATCGTCTTTCCATCGATGCCCAGCGCGCCAATATTGTGCATCAGAAAAGTTTCGTCGCGCCGGGTTTTAGGCTTGCCCGGATCTTTCTCCCACTCGCACTGCAGCTTGTAGTCCTCTCCGGTTACTTTTCCGTTCCACACACCACCGCAGGCCGCGCCTGCCAGCAGACTGTTGCCGCCTGATCCGGATCGAGCGATCAGACATGTCACGCGGCCGCCCAGATTGTCGGGACCTAAATCTTCCCACTTTTCGCCGGCCTTTTGGCGTCCTTCCCAGAAGTCTCTCAAAAGTTCATTGCGGGCCGTGCTGTACCCCGACTTGAGACGCTCAGTGAACAGCACCGATTGTGCGCTGCCCTCGTCTTCATCCATGCCGCTTTCGTTGGATAGCTGATCCATGTCTCCTGGCTGGTTCGCTCCAGCGCGGCGATTAGATGGAGGATGGTTGGTTCCTCCAGGTCGGTTGGTTGGGGGATGGTTCGTTCCTCGGGGGCGACTGGCCGGAGGATGGTTCGTTCCCCCAGGGCGGTTGGTTGGGGGATGGTTTGTTCCTCGCAGAAATCGCATCGTGCGTGGATTGAGCAACCGTCGCTCATCATCATTGGGCATGTGTTCTGTTCCTTTCCGGGCCAGTCTGGCCCGCTTCGCTCACCAATTCAGGCCGAATCTCTGGAAAAACCAATCGTCGTCGTACTTGCGGCGGGATTCCAGTTCAGATCGCTGTGACGCCGCATTGCTTCTGCTTACGAGGTCCAGAGCAGTAGCAAAATCCGGGAATTCTTTAAGCGCATCCAGCACGCGTCCGCGACGAGAACTCGAGAAATGGAGAGATGCCATGCGCAGGCGGTTATGCAGAACCGTTCGCCAATCAACCTTGTATGGGATCCGATGGTGGAATTCATGACTCACCTCTACTGCGGGGACGAGCCAAAGCTCATAGCCCAGCAGCCAGAGCCGAAGACCCAGTTCGCAATCTTCAACGCCATAACGGATCAGGTTCCGGTCGAAGCCGCCCGTGGCCTGGAAGGTTTCGCGGCGCACAGCCATGCACGCGCCGGGGAGCAGCGGAACGGGATACGGATCATTTCCCTTGCGCCTCAACCATTCGAAATCCAGATCCGGGCCGCTCGGTCGAAGACCGAAGCCTTTGCGATGCCTGCTCTCGCGGTCGGAAATACACGGAGCCACGGCACCGATGAGTGGGTCTTCGAGCAGACTCAATAATGGCCGGTACCAGCCGTTTGGAAAGCTGAGGTGGGCATCACAGAACACGATCATGTCGCCATTGGTCCGGTTTGCGCCGTAATTTCTCGCTCCAGCGACGCCCAGCCGCTGTCCGGACCGCACCAGCCTTAGCGACCCGGTTGTGTGACCCAGGAAATCCGCCGACCCATCCGAAGACCGGTCATCCACGACGAGAATTTCGTGGTTCGCGGGCAGAGTGTCCTGGAGATTCTCCACAGTCAGGCGAAGATTAGGGCCCTCGTTGTGGCTAATCACGACGACGCTGATTTTGTTGAGCGAGCCGCTGCGACGCATGCACCCTCCCGTATTCATTCCCTATCTGCTAACGCGCAAAACATCCCAAAAGGGGCCACGGTTTCATGCGCAGAGATCCGCAACCTCGTTTTCACCTGGCCTCAGAATTTACGTTTGCGTTTAGTTATCACATTGTGGTACTCATGTCAAGGCATTTCGCATATGGCTGGTTCGGCATCCCACCTGGTTTCCTGCATCATGGCCACACGAGATCGCCGCGCGTTCATTCCGGAGGCGCTGCGCTGCTTCTCACGACAGACTTACCCGGAGTCGGAGCTGATTATCATCGATGACGGAAGGGACGCTGTAGCGGATTTATGCGAAGGCGTGCCGCGTGTTCGATACATTCGACTTCACCGGCCGGCAACGACGGGGACCAAACTTAATATCGGGATAGAGCGGGCCCGGGGCGAGATACTGCAGAAGCTCGATGACGATGATTTTTACCATCCCGATTTTCTAAAGCTTGCCGTGGCACGACTGCCTTCGCGGACCTCGGAGCGAACGCTGGTCGCCTGGGACTGTTTCCTCATACTGACCGCCGGACAATCACAGCTTCGCCATTCCGGTCACGGCTGGGACGCGGGCGGCACGTTCAGCTTTTATCGCAAGCTCTGGGAGCAGAAACCATTTCGCGACGTTGCGAAAAGCGAAGATTACTGGTTCGTATGCGATCATCGTCCACGCATCCGGCGTGTGTGTGCCGCCGAATATTACATGATGGTGCGGCACGGCCGAAATACGTGGCAGCTCCGCTATGGCGAGTGCGTTGACTCATACTTTCAGTCGCTGTCACTTTACTCGAAGCCGGTGGACGCCGTAGTCCCGGCCGAAGATGTGGCGTTTTATCGTTCGCTGCAGAATCGCAGAGCGTTATAGTCACTCTCCCCGGGCGCCGCTCAAAAAATCGCCGAAATCCAGCGTGACAAGATTCCGGCTGGAGCTGTTTTGCGCTCTTCCATCCAGATGTTGCCGGTCAGCTCGCTCACGGCAAATACAAGCCTGCCGCGAGCCACGGATAATCCGATTAAATCAAAACGGTCAACGCGCGCGAGCGATTCGCGGGCATTATGAAAGTGCCGGATGGGGAATGCGGGCCCATCTGGGCGCTTGGTGGCTGCCGCCAGATGTTGCGCCCAAATGCAGCGGAAACCATCTCGTTCGGAAAGGAAATAAAGGAAGCTGCCGTCCGGAGACCAAGCCGCGTTGGCATCCACTTGCAAACCGTCGGTTATGGGGATCCACTCGGATTCCCTGAGGCCGTGCTCATCGCGGATGGGCGAAATGAACAGCTTCTTGTTCAGGGATTTGTCCAAAGCGGCAGTGAACGCAACCCAACGGGCATCGGGCGAAAACCGCCCCGAGTACAGAATGTGGTCTGCCCGATCTGAATGGACCAGAGAACCGATCTTCCGCGCGGGCATATCGATCATCATCACATCTTCCGGTGGCTCCAGCGGCTCGAACAAGACCTTCTGACCGTCGGAAGAAATGTCGGTGGGAGGGCCGCATCGATCGCAAATCTTTTCGGCCGAGCCGGTCAGCCTATTGAACAGGTACATCTGGTCGGTGTTATCGACGTAGGCCACGCTATTCCCATCCGGGCTGATGCGCGGACGCAACCATCTCGCGCCGGGCGTGCTCCTGGAATCTATAGCGGTGAGAGCGGCTTCCTGCCCGGTTGCGAGGTCGCGCGTCCGTACGGACCAGACTTTGGATTGAGCGGCGATGAAGGACAGCTCGGTTCCTGCGGCGGAGATTGACGGAGCTGCGGCATACGACGAACCCGGCGTGAGATTCGCCATGGCGCCGCGGGCTCGTCCGGTACTAGCGTCAATTGGAACGCTCCAAATGTTTACGTTTCCTGCCAAGCTCGAAAAAAACATGCGCTTTGAGGCGCCGTTCCGTTGCTCGATTGCGGAAGCGTGTAAATCGAGCGAAGTCGTGAACGTCCGACGAGCGGCGGGACCGGTCACTTTACCTGCATTCGATACCGGAACTTCCCAAAGACTGGTTGTGTCCCCCTGCGTCGCCGAGAACAGAATCCGGTTCGGTTCGGGCAGCCAGGCTATCGGGGTAATCCAATCCTGTCCCTGCGGCGGCATCAGGTTCTGTGAGCGGAATGGCGCCAAAGCGGACGCCTTAACAGCGGGTCCGCCGTTAAGAGGGACAACCCACCAATCAACGCCGACACTCGAGCCCTGTTTTGCGTCCGGCTTGCCAACAAGTAGGAGGTGTTTGGAGTCGGGTGCCCAGACAGGCCAGCAGGTGGCAACCAGACTGGATTGCACCGGCTTGGCCGGTCCCCCTATTGAAGGCTTTACGTAAACTTGCGACGAGCCGGGAACAAAACCGCCGCCGGGCAAACCCACCCAGTAGGCGATCCATCGTCCGTTCGGTGAGAAGGAGGGGCCGAATCCGCCCTGCGCGAGAAGCTGGGCTTCGCCGCCGAAGGTTGGAATCTGATAGGCCCCTCCGCCATTGCGATCGGACCGGAAAACGATGCGCGTATCGTCGGCTGAAAAGGACGGAGTGGAGTCGTCCGCTTCATCATGCGTCAGACGCATCGGGTGGACGTCGCCTTCAACCTGCCGGAGATACAGATTGAGATTGCCCGTGCCGTCGCGGTCCGATGCATAGACGAGCAGCTTACCGTCGTGAGAAACGGCGGGAAAGTCGCTGAGCCCGGAATCGTCGGTGATTTGCGTATACTCCGCGACGATTTGCGGCTTGATCAGCCAGTTCGTGGTCAGAGGAGTTGTCAAGAGGGCTGCCAGCAATACAAGCGCCGCGATCGCCAAGGATGGATGCTCTCGCGCCCAGGCAAAAAAGCGGACCGGGAGGGTTTGGGGGCGGAGGGCATTCACAACGTCCCATGCGCTCTTGAAGCGCCGCTCCGGTTCATTTTCCAGGCATCGCCGGATCGCGCTTTCCCAGCGCGGATCAAGCGGCGTGGGAGATGGCGAAGACGAATCGCCCCCTGAGGCGTGGCGTCCGGTTAGCATCTCCCGAATCACCACGCCGAAGGAGTAGATATCCGAAGCGACGGTAGCCACTTCTCCGGGATAGTACAGTTCGGGCGCAATAAACCCCACCGTGCCTGGAGGGCTGTCGCCATCCGCTCTGGTATACAGTGTCTGGGCGGCATCCCCGCTGCGAGCAAGTCCGAAGTCGGTCACCACCACTCGGATGCTGCCCCTCTCGCCGACCAGCATGATATTAGCCGGCTTGAAATCGCGATGAATGATGTTCTGTTCGTGGGCGGCTCGAAGCGCCTCCGCCATCTGTTCGATTAACGGAAAAGCCTCTTCGGTCGACATACCGCGGCAGCGATGGAGTCGCGCGGCCAGGTTCTCGCCCTCGAGCAGTTCCATGGTGAAGAAGCAGATCCGTCCCCAGGGTGTATCGTGATGGCCAATATCGTGGACCCGGCAAACATGCTGGTTGGCTACCTTGCGCGCCAGTTTCACTTCCCGCAGGAGGCGCGCCACGTAGCGATCATCCAATGCAGCATGCGGAATGATCGTTTTCAGCGCAAGGCGCTCTCCCAGCTCGTTATCGTACGCCTCATAGACTTCGCCCATGCCGCCTCGGCCAATAAAGCGATCGATGCGGTAGCGGTCCGCGATGATTTCGCCCGCGGCAAAACGTGGGAATTCCTGGACAATCAGCGTTTCAGCCAGGAAATTGCCTGCCTCCTCATCGTTTGAGACCAGTTCTCTCACCTTCGCGCACAAGTCCGGATCCTTGCGCTGCAACTGGGTGAAGGCCTGGTCACGGGCTTCGGCATCAAGGTGCACGATCGTGTCGAATTGCTCTTTAACTTGCTCCCACAGCTCGGGTACCATGCGACTCCTTACACAATGCGCCGTAAAGCCAAGCCCGCGCTACTCTCCAATCGCGCTTCACGGTACGCACGCTAACGCCCAGAGCTCCGGCGATCTCCTCTTCCGAGAGCCCGGCAATAAAGCGCATCTCCACAATCCGCGCCTGGCGCGGATCGATGGTTTCCAAACGCTCGAGCGCTTCGTTTAAGGCCAGGAACTCCACTGTTCGGGCGTCAGCCCCGATCGGCAGGTCGGAGAGAGCGACCTGGAGACCGGCATTGGGGCGCTTCTCCGCATTGCGAGCCCGCGCGTGATCGACAAGAATGCGCCGCATCAGCCGTGCGGCGATCGCGAAAAAGTGCGACCGGCTTTCCCAATCAACCCGGCTCTGGTTGATTAATCGGAGGTAAACCTCATGAACCAGGTCCGTTGTCTGGAAGCTGCGGCCATTGGGTTCCCACGCCATGTGGCGGGATGCCAACCGGTGCAGCTCGCTATAGACGACTCCGAACAGCCGGTCTTCGACAGCAGGATTTCCTTTGCTCCATTCGAGCAAAAGCTCAGTAACTTGCGCAGCCGAGGACAAGCTACCAACCTCCTCTCTGCGTGGTGACAAGGCAGCATATCCTGACTCGCACCCTTGCGACTACCGCGTTAAAGCGCGCCGCCATCGCCTTTACGCCCTCGCGGTACTGGAGATTCTACCGCAATTATGTCCCCTTTTCGCGGTTTTTTCCGCGCCAATTGACAGAGCCTGCTCGGAGGACGGTCAGGCAACCGTGGCGAAGCAGTTGGCGCAGGCCAATTCCACCCCAAACACCCGGAGGAGGCGCTTGCTTCTGAACTCCCCATGAAAGGACAAATTCCATGAAGAACCGCATTTTACAGATCGCGCAAGCGGTGGGCGTCTGCGCCATACTCGGGGTGTCAAGCCTTTCCGCACAGGTCAGCCGCTCGGTCATGACACGTGTACCGTTTGACTTTGCAGTGGGCGATACACAGTTCAGAGCCGGCACGTATACGGTCACGACTGAAGCGCCTCAAAGCGCAATTCTGATTCAGGCGGAGCAAGGCGGCGTCGCGATGTTCGTTCTCGTACACCCGGCGCAAGCGAAAGAGGTCCAACAGCAGGGGAAGCTGGTCTTCCACCGGTATGACGATCAATACTTCCTCAGCAAGATTTGGTTTCAAGGCAGTGACCGAGGACATGAGTTGATGGTCTCGAAGGTGGAAGAGCAGATTGCTCAAAACGCGCCGAAGCCCGAGGAGACCACTTTGCTGGCGGCGAGATCGAAGCCGCAGAAACCGGTTCGCTGACGTTCGTAGCGGACGTAGAGCGGGAACTGAACTTATCCGTTTGGTTTACCGCTCTACTATGCGGATATCCTGTCGGTTCTCGGATTCCGGTCAAGAATGGGCGCCCGGGCTCCAAGGTATCCTTGAACTTGCGTTTTAATTCATTCGTCTCGTGGCTGGCGTTATCGTCTTTAGCCCTCGCCGCATCCGCTATCGCCGCTCCTTCGCCCTCGCTGCTTGACATCCTAAAAGGCGAGTTATCGCGCGAATTCACGGCTCTAAAAGCGAAGGCCGATCCACCGCCGTATTACATGGCGTACGAAGTTACCGATGCTGAAATGGCATCGGCAAGCGCGTCCCTGGGCGCATTGAGCAGCGCGGGCCAACGGCACGTACGCGGCCTGGACACAACCATCCGGATCGGATCGTCAACCTTCGATAATTACCACCCATATAAGGGGTCGCAGGGACAGTTTACTTCCTTTACCCCGCTCAGCATTGACGACAATGCAAACCAGATCAGGCGCGCGGTTTGGGCCGAAACGGACCGGGTGTACCGCCTTGCATCGAGGCGCTTTCTGCAATTGAAGACGGACGAGCAGTTACTCGCCGAACAATCGGATCGCGATGCGGATTTCTCGGCGGAACCCGCCTCGACCTATTCACAGTTACCTGAGACTTATAAGTATGATGGCGCGACCTGGGAACAGAAGGTCCGAACGTGGTCGGCTGAGTTCAAAAAACATCCAAAAATCCTTGCATCCGGCGTTAGTTTCCGGGATCAGCACGACATCACAACCTTCGTAAATACGGAGGGAACCGCGATCCAGCGTGGAAGCAACCTTTTCCGCATAGAGATTGAAGGAGCAACGCTTGCTCCCGATGGAATGGATCTAAGTGACTTCGCGACGATAGAAGCGTCTGACCCGGCTCACCTGCCGGCCGACAGCGCGGTTGCGCTCCGGGTTCAGGAAGTCGCCTCGAACCTGGATGCCTTGATTCACGCGCCGCCCGCGGAACCGATTGTTTGCCCCGCCATCCTGTCAGGGCGCGCTTCCGCTGTATTCTTTCACGAGATTTTCGGGCATCGCGTCGAGGGTCACCGGCAGAAGGACATCACGGAAGACCAGACCTTCACGAAGATGTTGGGGCAGAAAGTCCTGCCGGACTTTATCAGCGTGGAATTCGATCCGACCAGAACGACATACAACGGAACGGACCTGATCGGCGGTTATGAATACGATGACGAGGGCGTGAAGGCGCGGCCGGTGAAAGTGGTGGACGACGGAGTATTGAAAACATTTCTGCTATCGCGTTCTCCGGTGGGAGAGTTTATCCATTCCAATGGACACGGCAGACGGCAAGCCGGATTTGAGGTGGTGGCGCGTCAATCGAACTTGATTGTAGAGTCTTCGCGGCAGGTTTCCGAGAAGGAACTGCGCGCGCGGCTGATTGAAGAAATCAAGCGGCAGGGCAAGCCGTATGGCCTCTATTTCGCTGACGTTTCGAGCGGTTTCACGACCACGGGCCGGCGAGGCACGCAGGCATTCAAGGTGATCCCGCTGGTGGTGTACCGCGTGTATCCAGATGGCCGGCCGGACGAACTCATTCGCGGAGTGGATATTGTCGGCACGCCGCTAGCGAGCTTTCAACGGATTTTAGCCACGTCCGACCATCCCGAAGTTTTCAATGGATACTGCGGCGCCGAATCCGGGAGCATTCCGGTTTCGGCGGTATCGCCAGCGATACTCGTCTCGGAGGTTGAAACACAGAAAAAGCAGAATCCACAGCAGCGGTTGCCCTTGCTGCCGCGTCCGGAGGCCGAATGAAGCGCGGTTCCCTGATCTGGATCTGCGGTGTAGCGGCGATTCTCTGCACGGCCGTGGTTATGGCGACGCCCGATGCGGGTCGCGATATGCGCGATGATCCGCAACTGCGTGCAATGCTCGATGAGCTCGCCCGGTCGAAGACTTTACAGCTCAACAATCTCGATAAGCCTTACTTCGTCCAGTACTCAACCGGCGATGCGAACCTGGTTTCTGTCGACGGAAGCCTGGGTGGACTGATCTCTTCCAATCGAATCCATTTTCGAGCTCCGCGCGTCGAGATTCGAGTGGGCGATTACAAGTTCGATAACACGAACTCCGTCTTTAGCGGGACTGCCCGGATCGGAGCGTTTCCGCTCGATGACGATTACCAGGCAATGAGGACTGCTTTCTGGCTTTCAAGCGATGCCATGTACAAGCTGGCAACCGATCAAATCACGCGCAAACGGAATGCGGTTCGCGAAATCTCCGATCCCGGCAACACCCCCGATTTTGCTGCAGCGAAACCGCTGCAGATGATTCAGCCGGTTGAAAATGTAGAGCTGGATCAGAACCACTGGGAGAGTATCGTGCGCGGATTATCGGAGCGGTTCGTGAACCATCCCCATGCCGTCACGTCGGATGTCAGGGTACGC
>Ga0134125_10006836_pt1 | contig 12894 bp, 10 predicted proteins | sample KB31751_FD_96464 | JGI IMG/M metagenome (GOLD analysis project Ga0134125, IMG submission 96464) | Terrestrial soil microbial communities with excess Nitrogen fertilizer from Kellogg Biological Station, Michigan, USA - KB3-175-1 | ecosystem: Environmental > Terrestrial > Soil > Unclassified ... | reverse complement strand
GGCTCCGATCCGGGCCGCGAAGAAACTTCCTCATCCTGAGCTTGTCGAAGGACGCTGGCTCGATCTGCAGCACCTCGCTCGTGTCACATTATGCCGCGACGCCTGACCGCTGGATAGCGTAAGGCGGTGATAGCGCCCGGCTTACGGCGCGGCGATGCCGAGATAGATGTGCTGCACCTGTGGATCCTGCGCGAGGTCGCCGGCTTTGCCGGAAAGCACGGTGCGGCCGGTCTGCAGCACATAGGCGTAGTCGGCGAGATCGAGCGCCAGCGGCACCGATTGCTCGGCGAGCAGCAATGTGAGTCCCTCGCGATGAAGCCGGTGTAGGGTCTCATAGAGTGCATCGACCACAGCCGGTGCCAGGCCGAGCGACGGCTCGTCCAGCATCAGCAGCTTCGGCTCGCTCATCAGCGCACGCGCCATCGCCAGCATCTGGCGTTCGCCGCCCGAGAGCGTGCCGGCGCGCTGGCGCCGGCGCTCGGCAAGCCGCGGAAAGATCGCATAGGCGCGCTCCAGCAGCGCCGGCAGGCGCCGGCGGTCGCCGAGCGCGCTCGCGCCGAGCCGCAGATTCTGCTCGACCGTCTGGCCGACGAAGAGACGCCAGCCCTCGGGCGAAAGCGCGAGGCCTCGCGGCACGATGGTGAAGGCGGGCAGGTTGGTGATCGCCTCGCCGCCCCATTCGATGCTGCCACGGCTGGTGCGGACGAGGCCGGCGATGGCGTTGAGCGTCGTCGTCTTGCCGGCGCCGTTGGAGCCGAGCAGCGCCACGACGCTGCCCTCCGCCACCTCGAGCGACACGTCGGCGACGCCGACGAGATCGCCGTAGCGCACCTCGAGATTGCGCACCGCAAGCCGGCTCATCCCGCCGGCCCCCGCACAGCGCGGGCATGGCCGCGGCCGAGATAGGCCTCGATCACCGCCGGATCCTTCACGACCTCCTGCGGCTTGCCGCTGGCGATGACATGGCCCTGGTTGAACACCAGCACGTGCCGCGTCAGCGTCAGGATCACCTCCATGATGTGTTCGACGATGACCAGAGTGATGCCCTGCTCGTGGATCCGGCGCACCAGCTCGATGGCGCGCTGCACCTCGCCCGGCGTCAGTCCGGCGAGCGCTTCGTCGAGCAGCATGAGCCGCGGTCCGGTGGCCAGCACGCGTGCGATCTCGAGGCGCTTGCGGCCGGGCGTGCCGAGGCTGCGCGCGCGCTGCTGCGCCTGCTGCTCGAGCCCGGTGAGCTTCAGCACCTCGAAGGCGCGGTCGCGCGCCTCGCCGCGATGCTGGTGGCGCAGGAAGGCGCCGACCATGACGTTGTCGAGGATGGTCATGTCCTCGAAGGTCGCCGGCACCTGGAAGGTGCGGCCGATGCCGAGCCGCGCATGGGTTTCGGGCGTCGCGCGCGTGACGTCGGCGCCGTCGAACAGGATGCGGCCGGAGCTCGGTAGGGCATCGCCGGCGATGCAGTTGAAGAAGGTCGATTTGCCGGCGCCGTTCGGGCCGATGAGTCCGATGATATCGCCTTCCTCGACCGAGAGATCGGCGTCCGACACGGCGCGGAAGCTGCCGAACTGCTTGGTGACCTTCTCGGCGCTAAGCAGCACGGTGCACCACCTTGCGGCGGCGCTGGCGCAGCGCCGCGAGGCGTTGACCGAGCTCGATCAGCCCGCCGGGCTCGAAGCGGGCGATGAGCACGATGACGCCGCCATAGACGATGTAGGTGAGGCCCGAGCCACTGCCGCCGAGCCAGGTGTTCGTCGCGGTCTGCAGCGGCACCAGGATGGCGGCGCCGAGCAGCGGTCCGAACAGCGTGCCCGCGCCGCCCAAGGCCGCCGTGATGATCATCTGCACCGAGACCAGGATGCCGAGTCCGCTATCGGGATCGATGAAGCCGGTCTTGAGCGCGTAAAGCGATCCTGCGAGCGAGGTGAAGGCGGCGCTCAGCATCAGCGCATAGAGCTTGTAGCGCCGGACCGGTACGCCCAGGCTCCGCGCCGCGCGCTCGCCGGCGCGGATGGCGCCGAGGTAATAGCCGAGGCGGCTCCTCTGCATCTGCCAGGTGACGAGCAGGATCAGCGCCAGAACGGCGAGGAAGATGTAGTAGTAGGGCACCGAGCTGCGGAAGATCACGTCGTACCAGCCGCGCGAGGTTGCCGGTCCCTGCAGGCCGATCGCCGCGCCGAGGAAATCCCAATTGCCGATGACGATGCGCACGAGTTCGGCGACGGCGATCGTCGCCATGCTGAAATAATGGCCGACGAGGCGCAAGGTGGGGAAACCCACGAAGAGCGCGATGACGAGGCTTGCCGCGACCCCCGCCGGCACGCCCAGCAGCGGCGGCAGCTGCCAGTGCTGATAGAGCAGCAGCGGCAGATAGGCGCCGGCGCCGAAGAACACGGCGTGGCCGACCGAGATCTGGCCGGCATAGCCGCCGAGGATGTTCCAGGCCGAGGCGCCCACCGCAGAGAGCAGCACCAGCGCGCCCATATCCTGCAGGAAGGCGGCGCTGTCGCTGCCGGCGACAAGCCAGGGATAGGCCAGCAGCGCCGCGACGAGCGCGAGGAGCCCCCAGCGCTTCATACGGTGCCGAGGAGGCCCTGCGGCCGCAGCCACAGCAGGGCGACGAAGAGCCCGTAGACGACGACGTCCTTGTAGATCGGGCCGAGCCAGTAGGCGGAGAGCGCCTGGATGAGACCGACGATCAGGCCGGCCAGCATGGCGCCCGGCACGCTGCCAAAGCCGCCCAAGGTCACCACGACGAAGGCGGTGAGCGCGAAGGTTTCGCCGACCGCCGGCGAGAAGGGGAAGGAGATCGCCCAGAGCGCGCCGGCGATGCCGGCGCTCGCCGCCGAGAGGCCCCAGGCGAGCGCCTGCATCCGGTCCGGGCGGATGCCCATGAGCATGGCGGCGTTGCGGTCTTCGGCCACGGCGAGAAGCTGGCTGCCGACCCGGCTCCGGGTCAGCAACAGATGCATGCCGAGGGTCAGCACCGCGGCGACGAGGCCGGCGACGAGCTGCGCGCCGGTGAGCAGGATGCCGCCGAGATCGATCGTGCCGGCGAGCGCTGTTGGGGGCAAGGTCATGACGTTGGGCGAGAAGACCCAGAACGCGGCATAGCGCAGCAGCAATGACAGCCCGAAGGTCGAGAGGATCTGCGCCAGCATCGGCCCGCGCATGACCTCTTTGATGAGGCTGAAATAGACGAGGATGCCGAGAAAGAACAGCGCCAGCGCTGCCGCGAAGCCGAAAATCCCGGGGCCGCCGCCGATCCACAGCACGGTGAGCAGCGCCGCGTACATGCCGAGCATCACGAACTCGCCATGTGCGAAGTTGATGAAGTTCATCATCCCCCAGATCAGCGTGAGTCCGGAGGAGAGCAGCGCATAGACCGCGCCCAGCAGCAGCCCGCCGACGATGACCTGAAGGAGGATCATGCGCGCCGGTCCTTCACCCTCCCATTGCTGCGCAACGGGTCCCTCCCTCTCCCGCATGCGGGAGAGGGTGGCGCCGCGAAGCGCCGCCGGGTGAGGGTCCGGCGCACCACCCCGGCTATTTCTTCCATCCCTTCATCGGCCATTGCAGCTTGGCCGTGGCGCGCGCTTCCGGCCAGACCGATTTGTAGTCTTTGCCCTGAAGCTGGATGAGGTAGGTGGAGGCCAGGATGTTCTGGCCGGTGGCGTCGAACTTGACCCCCTGATACCCCATCATGAGCTGCGCCGGCTTCAGGTCGGTCGCCTTGAGCGCCGCCTGGATCTTGGCAGGGTCGGTCGAGCCGGCGCGGTCGATGGCATCGCAGAGAACGAAGAAGGCCTGCATCCAGCGCCCGCTGGTGTCGTCGAGGTCGCGCCCGGTCTTCTTCTTGTACATCTCGTTGATGAGATAGGTGACGCTGCCAGGGGCGCCCTCCGCCCAGGCGCTGCGGTCGAGCACGCCCTGGGTGATGTCGCCGACGGCGGGAATGAAGGAAGGATCGGAGAATCCGGCATCGTCGCCGATGATCATGATCGGCAGCACGTCGAGATCGTGCATCGTCTTCATGTAGAGGATCTCGTCGGCGGTGTAGCCGACGAAGACGGCGACGTCGGGTTTCTGCTGCTTCAATTGCAGCACCTGCGCCGACACGTCGGTTGATTTCGCGTTGTAGACGATCTGCGTCACCTTGAAGCCGCCCTTCTTCATCGCCGCGACGATGTTGTTGCCGACGGAGGTGCCGTAATCCGTGTTCTCGTTGAGCACGGAGACGCTATCCACCTTCTTGCCCTGGTGCTTCATCTCGAGCAGGAAGTCGGTATAGGCCTTGGCGAAATCGGTGGCGATCGGCGTCACGCGGAAGGTCCACTTGAAACCGCGCTGGGTGATATTGGCGGCGACGCTGTCGGCGACCACGAAGGGCACGCCGTAGCGCTCCGCCACCGCGGTGGCAGTGAGCGCCACCGAGGAGTGATAGACGCCGATGAGCGCCGCGACATGGTCCTGGGTGATCAGCCGCAGCGTCTGCTGCTGCCCGATCGACGGGTCGCCCTGATGATCGACATTGATGATCTCGACCTTGGCGCCGCCGAGATGGGGCAAGCCCGCCGTGGCGGCGAGCGGTAGCCCCTTCAGTTCGGGATGCGCGTTGTTGACGATCTCGACGCCGAGCTCGATGGCGGCCTTCGCCGCCTGGCCGGCCGGCGCGGAGCTGCCGGTCAGCGGATAGAGCGCGCCGATCTTGACCGTCTCGGCCGCCCCGGCAGATGAGGCGAGCGACGCGGTCGCCAGTGCTGCGGCGAAAAAGACCAACCAGGTTCTTGATGGCATCGAGAAGAACTCCTCAGTCAGCAGATCGGACGGTGCTGCAAGGCGGGGTTGCATGCTTCGACAAGGTCAGCATGAGATCAATTCCTGATGGCACGAAGAAAGCTCTTTATCCTGAGCTTGTCGAAGGACGCAACGCCGCTGATCCAGCAGACGCAGGCTATTTTGCCCAGCCCTTCATCGGCCATTCGACGGGCGCGGTGGCGTCCTTCGCCGGCCACACCGCCTTGTATTCCTGGCCCTGGAGCTGGATGAGATAGGTGGCCGCTTCGATGTTTTGGCCGGTGGCGTCGAACTTGACCCCGCGGTAGCCCATCATCAGCTGCGCCGGCTTGAGATCGGTGGCCCTGAGCGCCGCCTGGATCTTGGCCGGGTCGGTAGAGCCGGCGCGGTTGATGGCGTCAGCGAGCACGAAGAAGGCTTGCATGTCGCGGCCGCTGGTGTCGTCGAGATCGCGGCCGGTCTTCTTCTTGTACATCTCGTTGATGAGGTAGGTGGTGCTGCCCGGCTTGCCGGTGCTCCAGGCGCTGCGGTTCATCACGCCCTGCGCGATCCCGGCCACGGCGGGAACGAAGGACGGGTCGGAGAAGCCGCTGTCGTCGCCGATGATCATCGCGGGGTGGTAGTTGAGCTCCCGCATCGTCTTCATGTAGAGGATCGAGTCTGCCGTGTAGCTGATGAAGATGACGACGTCGGGCTGCTTCTGCTTGAGCTGCAGCACCTGCGCCGACACGTCGGTCGACTTGGCGCTGTAGGGGATCTGCGCCACGACGTTGAAGCCGTGCTGCTTCGCCGCCTGCGCCGTCGTCTCGGCCACCGAGGTGCCGTAATCGGTGTTCTCGTTGACGATCGCGACGTTGTCGACCTTGTGGCCGGCCTTTTTCATGTCGGCGAGAAAGAGCATGTAGTTGTTGGCGAAGTCGCCCGCCACCGGGGTCACGCGGAACACCCAGTGATAGCCCCGCCCGGTGATGTTGGCGGCGACGCTGTCGCCGACCACGAAGGGCACGCCATAGCGTTCGGCGACGGCGGTGGCGGTGAAGCTCACATTCGACTGGTAGGCGCCGAGCATGGCGGCCACCTTCTCCTGGGTGATCAGCCGCAGCGTCTGCTGCTGGCCGACCGAGGGGTCGCCCTGGTGGTCGGCGACGACCAGCTCGATCTTGGCGCCGCCGAGATTGGGCAGTCCGGCGCTTGCCGCGAGCGGCAATCCCTTGAGTTCCGGATGGGCGGTGTTGACGATCTCGGCGCCGAGTTCGACGGCGGCCTTGGCGGCGGCGCCGGCGCTGGCGGCATTGCCGGAGAGCGGGAAGATGACGCCGATCTTCACCGGACCGGCGGCAAGTGCGGGGCTCGCGAGGGCGGCGGCGAGGATCGCCGCGGCGATGGCAATCGTCCTGTGCATTCCCTTCTCCCTGTTTCGACCGGGCTCGCGCCGGCTTGGCAAGGCGAGGATACTAAACTTTTGGCGCGCAAGGAGTCGCGGGCAAAAACGCCGAGCGGTCGCTCTGCCCGCGCGCCTCCAGTGATGCCACCGGCAACTCGCCGATCCGGGGTGAGGAGAAGGCGGGCGGAGCGCGCTCACCCGCTCAGTGCGCCGTTTCGGCCCGCACCTGCCTTTGGAAGGGCGGTGCACGGTTCGCGGTGGAAGCGAGACGGAATTCGCCCTGCTGTCGCGCGTTAGCCTCCTCGGCTAGAATCATTTGACAGATTCGCATTTTCGGCCGGAGCTCACTCATGAAGAAGCTGCTGATCGGCATCGCGGTCGTCATCGTCCTGCTGATCGCCGCGGCGCTCGCCGCACCTTTCTTCATCCCGGTCGATACCTACAAGAACGAGCTCATCGCCGCGGTGAAGCAATCGACCGGCCGCGACCTGCACATCAACGGCAAGGTGTCGTTCTCGCTGTTGCCGAGCCTTGCCGTCGAGGCCGACGATGTCGCGCTCTCCAATCCGCCCGGCGCGGCGAGCCCGAACATGGCGACCTTCGCCAAGTTGCAGCTCCAGCTGAAGCTGCTGCCGTTGCTGAGCCATCGCGTGGAGCTCGACAAGCTCGTGCTGGTCAACCCCGTGATCGCCCTCGAGGTCGATAAGCAAGGCCGCCCGAACTGGCAGTTCTCGACCGTCACTCAGCCGAAGAGCCCGGCTGCGCCCAAGCCGGCGGCGCCTGCGCCGGCCGCCGCGCAAGGCGGCGGCGGCATGCTCTCTGGCTTGAGCCTCGCCGATGTGCGGCTCGAGAACGGCCAGATCAGCTATCTCGATCAGCGCAGCGGCAAGAGCCTCCAGCTTCAGCAGATCGCCATGAAGGTGTCGCTGCCCGATCTCGACAGCCCGCTCACGGCCGATGGCTCCGCCGTCTATCGCGGCGAGAAGCTCGCCTTGCAGGTGGAACTCGCCAATCCGCGTGCCTTTCTCGGCGGCAAAGCCAGCGCGGCGCGGCTCGGGCTCGATTCTAAGCCCATTTCCTTCAGCTTCAGCGGCAGCGCCGCCGGCTCGACGCCGCCACGGCTCGATGGCGCGGTCGAGCTGAAGATCCCGTCTCTGCGCGGCCTCGCCCAATGGGCCGGCACGCCGCTCACGCTCCCCGGCACCGGCTTCGGTCTGCTGACCATCTCCGGCAAGGTCAGCGTCGCCGGGCCGAAGATCGCCTTCACCGGGGCGAACCTCGCCCTCGACCAGATCAAGGCCACGGGCGAGGTGGCGCTCGACACCGCCGGGGCACGGCCCTCGGTCAAAGGCAAGCTCGCTGCCGACAAGCTCGACCTCAATCCCTACTTGCCGCCGGAGCACAAAGCCGGCGCCGCCGCGCCAGGCGCCGCCGCGCCGGGCGGTGGCACGCCGGGCGCGAAGGGCGGCGGCTCGCCTGGCGCGTCGACGACCGGCTGGAGCGATGCTCCCATCGATGTCGCGCCGCTCAAGACCGCCGATGTCGACTTTGCGCTCAGCGCCAACAGCCTCATCTACCGCAAGATCGAGGTCGGCAAGAGCGCGCTCGGGTTGCATCTGGTGAATGGACGGCTCGAGGCCGATCTCACCGAAATGCAACTCTATCAGGGCGGCGGCACCGGCAAGGTGGTGGTCGACGGCAGTGGCGCGGTGCCGGCGATTGAAGCGCAGTTCAGTCTGAGCCGCGTGCAGATCGAGCCGCTGCTCAAGGCGGCGATCGGGTTGGACCGGGTCACCGGCACCGGCGCTTTCAACCTGTCGGTGGCCGGGCGCGGCCGCAGCCAGCGCGAGATCATCGGCGCGCTCGGCGGCAAGGGCGACCTCAACCTCGCCAACGGCACGATCAAGGGCGTGAACCTCGTCGCCATGGTGCGCAATATCGGCTCCGCCTTCCAATCGGGCGGTACCGACGTCACCGCCTTCAGCTCGCTCTCCGGCACCTACACGATCGAGCACGGCATCCTGCGCAACAACGATCTGCAGCTCAAATCGAGCGACATGCCGATGACCGGCGCGGGCACCGTCGACCTGCCGCGGCGCAGCGTCGACTACAAGGTCACGCCGCGTATCGCCGGCGCGGTGGCAGTGCCGGTGATCATCAAGGGGCCGTGGGACAATCTCTCCTACCAGCCCGATCTCGCCGGGCTCGTTGGCAACCCGGAGAAGCTGCTGGAGGGCGGCGCCAAAGGAGCTGCCGGCGCGGTGCAATCGGCGCCCAAAGGCGTCGACAAGCTGCTCAAGGGCCTGTTCGGCGGTCAGCAGAAGTAGCGCTGACCGTGGCGGCACGGCAGTTGCGCCGATCGCACGCGCTGTGGTTAGCTCGCCCGCGATGACACCGCCGAACGCCAATCCTTCTGCCGGAGCGCCGCTGCTGCTGCAGCAGATCGTCGCGCTCTATCGCGGCGGGCGCCGGGCGGAGGCGCTTGAGGCCTGTCAGCGCCTGCTCGCCGTCGATCCGCGCCGCCCCGACGTGCGGGCGATGGCGGGTGCCATCGCCATGGAACTCGGCGATGCGCCGGCGGCGTCCGAGCACTACGCCGCGGCGGTCGCGCTGAAGCCCGATTTCGCCGAGGCGCACTACAATCTCGGCAATGCGCTGTCGCGGCTCGGCCGCAATGCGGAGGCGGTCGCCGCATATCGCCGTGCGGCGAAGCTCAGGCCCGATCTCGCCGCCATCCATGCCAATCTCGGCAACACGCTCTATGCGCTGCGCCGCTGGGAGGAGGCGGCGCAAAGCTATCGGCGCGCGGCGGAGCTGGCGCCCAACGCCGCAGAGTCGCATCGCAATCTGGGGCTGGTGCTGCACGAGCTCGGTGATCCCGACGGCACGATCGACTGCTTCCGCCGCGCGCTCGCGCTCAAGCCCGACTGGCCGATGGCACTTCAGAGCCTCGCCAATAGCGTGATGGAGCGCGGGCTGTGGCGCGAGGCGATCGAGCTCTGCGACCGCTGGCTCAGGCTGGTGCCGGCCAATGTCGAGGCGTTGGGGTTGAAGGCGGTGGTGCTCGAGGAGCTCGGCGAGCGCGATGCGGCGCGCTATCTCGTCGATTTCGACCGCTTCGTCGAGATGAAGCAGTTCGAGGCGCCGCCCGAAGGCTTCGCCGACATCGCCGAGTTCAATGCGGCGCTCGCGCGCCACGCGCTCGATCATCCGACCTTGAAAGTGCCGCCCGAGACCGATCCCCGCTATCACTGCGCCACCTTGCGCATCACCGGCGAGTTCCTCGCCGAGCCCAAAGGGCCCGCGGCGGTCTTCGAGCGGATGATCGAGGAAGCGGCATCGGGCTATATCGAGGCGCTGAAGCGGCTTGATCCCGCGCATCCCTTCCTGGTGAAGCCGCCGCGCCGCTGGCAGCTCACCTCCTGGGCGGCGGTGCTCGACGGGCAGGGCAACCTCAACCCGCATGTGCATTACGCCGGCTACATCAGCGGCGTCTACTATCCGAAGATTCCGGAGCCGATCGGCACGGCCGGCGAGGGCGAGGCCGGCTGGCTCCAATTCGGCGGCAATCCCGAGCGCTTTCCCTGCAAGGCTGTGCCGGAGCTGCGCGCCATCCGTCCGCGGGAAGGGCTGATGCTGCTTTTCCCGTCCTACTTTTACCACCGTACGGTGCCGTTCAGCGCCGCCGAGCCGCGCGTCTCGATCGCCTTCGACGCGATCCCCATCGCCTGAGCGGAGCTAACCCCCGGGACTGAAATCGCCGAGTGCACGCGTTGCGCTCGCCACGGTGCTATCCCAGTCGCCGAACGAATTTTGGCGGAAGAGCCGCGCCGTCGGATACCAGGGGCTGTCGGTGCGCTGGCGAAACCAGCGGAAATCGGCGGAGAAAGGCGGCATCACCCACATCGGCCGCCCCATTCCACCGGCAAGATGCGCCATCGAGGTGCAGACGGTGATCACCAGATCGAGCTGCGCGACGACCGCCGCTGTGTCTGCGAAATCCTCGAGTTGTTCGCTGAGCGCGACAACATTCGGCAGCCGTGCCAAGCGCTGGGCATCGCCCGGGCGCAGCTCCTTCTGCAGCGCGAAGAAGCCGATGCCCGGTGTCTCGAGCAGTGGAACGAGCCGCTCGAGCGGCATCGAGCGGCGGCGGTCGAAGGTGTTGGAGGGGTTGCCCGCCCAGACGACGCCCACCCGTGGCCGCGGTGCGGCCTCGACGAGCGCGCGCCAGCGCTCGATCCGCTCGGGCGGCGCGGCGAGATAGGGCACTTCGGCCGGGATCGTGTCGAGGCGCGTGCCGAAGGCGAGCGGCAGGCTCAGCAGCGGCGCGTGGCAGTCGAAATCGGGAAGCGCCTCGCCTTGCGCGACGATCTCGGTGATGGAGCGCATGCCGCGGAGCAGCGGCACGAGCGGCCGCTGCGCCTCAAGCACGATGCGGGCGCCGCGCGCCGCGAGAAGCGGCAGGTAGCGCGCGAAGTGCAACGTATCGCCAAGGCCCTGCTCGGCATGGATCAGGATCGTCTTGCCGGCGATCTCCTCCTCGCCGTGCCAACGCGGCGCCGCGAAGCTGCGCGGCTTCTGCTCGGCTCTGAGCCGCGCCTCGTAGAGCGGCAGGCCGCGTTCGAAATCGCCGCTCACCAGATGTGCGAGCCCTTCATTGAGCTGCGCCCAGGCGTTTTCCGGCTGAAGGCGGCGCGCCCTGGCGTGGAGGGGAATGGCTTCCTCGTGGCGATTGAGCGCCTGCAGCGCATTGCCGAGATTGTTGAGCGCCTCGGCGTGATCCGGCCGGATCGCCAGCGCCTGCTCGTAGCGGGCGATCGCCGGCGCGTGACGGTTGAGCGCCTGCAGCGCATTGCCGAGATTGTTCAGCGCGTCGACATGCTCCGGCTGGAGCGCCAGCATCGCCTCATAGTGGCGGATCGCCTCCTCATGGCGGTCGAGCGCCTGCAGCGCCTTGCCGAGATTGTACTGCGCCTCGGGATAGTCGGGACGGAGCGCGAGCGCCCGCTTGTGATGGCGGACAGCCTCCTCGTGCCTGCCGAGCGCGCGCGCCGCATTGCCGAGATTGTTGTGCGCCTCGGCGAATCCGGGTTCGAGCGCGACCGCCCGCTCGAAATGCGAGCCCGCCGCCTCCGGCCGGCCGAGTGCCTGCAGGGCCACGCCGAGATTGTTCTGCGCGTCGGCAAGATCGGGCTTGAGCGCCAGCGCGCGCTCGTGATGGGAGACGGCCTCCTCGGCGCGTCCCAGCGCCTGCAGCGCGCGGCCGAGATTGGTGTGCGCCATGGCCAGTCCGGGGTCGAGTGCGAGTGCGCGCTTGTAGCGCTCGATCGCCTCCTCGTGGCGGCCCAGCGCCTCGAGCATGCCGCCGAGGTCGTTATGCGCTCCGGCCATGCGCGGATTCTGGTTGAGGGCACGGCGCATCAGCCGCACCGCTTCCTCGAGATCGCCGAGCCGACTCCTCAGCACCGCAAGGCCGTAGAGTGCCGGGAAGTTGCTGCGGTCGTGCTCCAGTACACCGCGCAGCAGCTTCTCGGCTTCGGCCAGGCGGCCCTGCTGTTGCAGCAGGAAGGCGTGCTGCAGCGCCTGCGCCAACCCGTTGCGCGCCATTTCCCGACTGAGCTGCTAGCGCTTCACGCGCCGGTACCAGTCGAGAATCTCTTCGCCGGTCCAGAACGCCACGCCCGCATGGCCCTTGGCGTAATCGAGGAAGGCTTCGAGATACTTGATGCGATGCGGAGCACCGGTGATGTAGGGGTGGATGGCGATCGACAGGATCTTGGCGCGCTCGGCGCTTTCGAGGTAAAGCCGGTCGAACTGGTCGGTCGAGCGGCGCAGCAGCTCCTCGGCCTGGTGATGCTGCACGATCATCATCGGAATGTCGTTGAGCTCGACCGTGTAGGGCAGCGTGACCAGCGGCCCCTTCGCCGTGCGGACCTCGGTCGGCTCGTCGTCATAGACCCAGTCGCCGATATATTGCACGCCGGCTTCGGCGAGGAGTTCCGGCGTCTCATAGGTTTGCGTCAAGCCCGGGCCGAGCCAGCCCACCGGCCGCTTGCCGGTGAAGTGCTGCAGGAGATCGAGCGACTGGCGGATGACCGCGCCCTGATCCTCGAGCTTGTGGATCGGCCCCTGCACATAGCTGTGCCCCATGAATTCCCAGCCGCGCTCCTTGCACGCGGCGGCGACCCGCGGATAGCTCTCCACCACCTTGGCGTTGATCGACAGCGTGCCGCGCGCGCCGATGCGGTCGAAGGCAGCGAGGAAGCGCCAGACGCCGACGCGCATGCCGTATTCGTGCCAGCTCCAATTCGGCACGTCGGGCAGCAGCGGCACGCCGGTCGGCGCGGGCAGCACCTGGCGCGCCATCGGCCGCTCGATCTCCCACTCCTCGAGATTGATGATCGGCCAGACGACGAGGCGCACGCCGTCGGGAAAGCGCAAGGCCGGACGATCGACGATGGCGGAAAAGGCGACACGCTCGCGCGGCTTCATGGCAGGGCTCGCTGGGGTCGGGAAGGGTGACGCGAAAGCATATCCTGGCCGGATCGGGCGGCAAACCCCTTCGCGCGTGGAAAAATCCGGGCTAACCGCGACCGTTCTCGAGCAGGATGCCCGGCTGTGGCGTGCCGTAGACGGGATCGACGGGGTGGCCGACGCCGTCGCGCGGCGTGCCCGGACCCCAGGCCGGCGTCGCGGCCGCGCATCCGGCGAGGAGC
>Ga0134125_10006834_pt1 | contig 12895 bp, 9 predicted proteins | sample KB31751_FD_96464 | JGI IMG/M metagenome (GOLD analysis project Ga0134125, IMG submission 96464) | Terrestrial soil microbial communities with excess Nitrogen fertilizer from Kellogg Biological Station, Michigan, USA - KB3-175-1 | ecosystem: Environmental > Terrestrial > Soil > Unclassified ... | reverse complement strand
GCGGCTTCGTCCGCGACGATGGCCCAGCGCCAGGTCATGGCAATGGTGTAGGCGAAGAGTCCGACGAATGCAGTGACGATCAGCCAGCGGAGGCGAGACATCCACTCGTCGGAAAGAATGCCGTTGGCGGGTGCTGCGGGAGGCATGTCGCCATGCTCTCACAGGTACCCGGGCGAGGAGGAAAGAAGCAGGTCTCTCCACTCCCCTTCGACTCGCTTCGCTCGCTCAGGGTCCGGTCGAGATGACCAGTTAGGGTGAGCGGCTGGTGAAGCGTAAGGTGACGGATTGTGCGAGGACCGCGCTGTTATCATCGAGACCTTGCCCCACACTGATTGCAAGGAGCCGGCTTTGGACGCGCCACGCGACGAGGTACCAGAGGTGATGGCAGCAGTCCCCGACACGCGCGGTAGGAAGACCCCGACGGGAAGCGGCAAAGACCTGCCCAACCTGGACCTGGTGCGTTCCGTCGCTGTCTGCTGTGTGGTGATGGCGCATATCTATTCGGTATTTGATGCCAAGCCGCCGGGGAGATTTTATGGCGGCATCGGTGTGGCGCTGTTCTTCGTCCACACGGCGCTGGTGCTGATGTGGTCGCTGGAGCGCCGGCCGAATACCGTGGACTTCTATGTGCGCAGGGTCGCCCGCATTTATCCGCTGGCGGTCTTCGCGTTGCTGGTGGTGCTGCTGACCCATGCACGCGTGGGAACGTTCCTACCGTTCGATGGCTTCTTCCACTATTGGCCGGCGACGTACAAACAGGTGCTCACGCATTTTCTGCTGATCCAGAATTTCTTCAGCGGCAACTTCATGATCTACCCGATGTGGAGTCTGCCGATTGAAATGCAGATGTACCTGCTGCTGCCGGTGCTGTTCTTTTTTCTGCGGAAGAACATGGCGGTGTGGCCGCTGTTGTTGTTCTGGGCGCTGGCCGCGTTGTTTGCGCACCGGGCCTTCGGCTTGCAGGAAGTAAATCTGGCGGTGGCGATTCCCTACTTTGTGCCCGGGCTGATGGCGTATGTCGGCTTCAATCGGCGGAAGGCGGTGTTGCCGGGTTGGAGTTTTATACTGGCGCTGGCCGCGGTGACGTGGGTCGGCGGACATGTGAGTGACTGGCAGCAGGCATGGCTGCCCTGCCTGGCGCTTGGCCTGATACTGCCGTGGTTCAAGCAGTTGCGGCCGGGTCTGCTGACGAAGACCTGCTGGCACATTGCGCGCTACTCGTACGGGATTTATCTGCTGCATCCGTTTTCGCTGCTGCTGGCGTTTTATGTTTGCCGCAATCGTCCGTGGCCATTGCAATACGCTGTGCTGTTTGGAAGCCTCGCGTTGTTTTCAGTAGCCGCGTTTCATCTTATTGAGCAGCCGTGTATGAGGCTGGGAGCGAATGTTGCGGTCGCCGCTGCGAAGCGTTTCAAGATGCCAGTAGCCGACTGACGTGAGCGAACGTTCTGCGCTCGATAACGCCACTCGTGCGCAAAGTGAGCGAAGCAAAGAACATCCCATAGTTTTTGTGACCGGCGGATGTGAGCACAGCCTCCGTGGCGAGAAATAGATACCTTCGCCGATGTAGGATTGCGAGCACAGGAGATTTCATGTTCGTCAAAAGGTTGTTTGCTCTCGCGTGTGTGTGTGCCGCCCTCGGCGCAGTGGCGCAACAGTCCGCCCAGCCGGCCCAGCCGCTGACCGCGATGCCGTATTCGCCGTCGCTGGATTTGACGAACATGGATAAGAGTGTCGATCCGTGTGTCGACTTCTACAAATATGCGTGTGGCGGATGGATCAAGAACAATCCGATCCCCGCGGACCAGGCTTCGTGGAGCGTGTATGCGAAGCTCGCGACGGAGAACCAGCAGTTTTTGTGGGGCATCCTCGAAGAAGACGCGAAGATGACGAACCGTACACCGGTGCAGCAGAAGGTGGGCGACTACTTTGAGTCGTGCATGAATACCGCCGCCATCGATGCGGCGGGCGACAAGCCGATTCTGCCGGGGCTGGCGAAGATCGACGCACTGAAGACGCGGGCGCAGGTGATTGCCGCTCTGTCGTCGCTGCACCATGAGTATGGTGGCGCGTTCTTTTTTGGCGCGGGGACGGGACAGGATTCGGTGGACTCGTCGCTGATGATTGTGGAGCTGGGCTCGGGTGGGCTTGGCCTGCCGGACCGTGACTACTACCTCAAGACCGATGCCAAGAGTGTCAGGTTGCGCGAGCAGTATGTGGCGTACATCGAACAACTGCTGCAACTGACGGGCGAGAGCGCAGAGCAGGCAAAGGCCGACGCTACAGCGACACTCAAGATCGAGACGGCACTGGCGACCGCGTCGCTGACGCGGGTGCAGCGGCGCGATCCTCATGCGACGTATCACATGATGACGGTGGCGGAGTTGCAGAAGCTGGCGCCTTCGATCAACTGGGAGATGTTCTTCAAGGTGCAGGGCGCGCCGGGAGTGGCGAAGTTGAATGTCTCGCAGCCGGAGTTTGTGAAGGCCGTGGAGAGCGAGTTGACCACGGAAGATGTTGCGGCGCTGCGTGGGTATCTGCGGTTCCATCTGGTGACCGCAGCGGCGGGTTCCCTCGCGCATCCGTTTGAGCAGGCCAACTTCGATTTCTTCTCGAAGACGCTGCGCGGCGTGCCGGCGATGCCTCCGCGGTGGAAGACCTGCACGCGTGCTGTGGACCGCAGCCTGGGCGAGGCGTTGGGGCAGGAGTTTGTGGCCCGCACGTTTACCGCCGAGACCAAAGCCAGGACGCGGCTGATGACCGAGCAGATCGAGACGGCGATGCAGCACGAAATCGAGAACCTCGACTGGATGAGCCCGGAGACGAAGACGGAAGCACTGCGCAAGCTGCATGCGATTCGCAACAAGATTGGGTATCCCGACAAGTGGCGGGATTACTCGACGCTGGAAGTAAAGCGTGACGATTATGCGGGCAACACGATGCGGTCGTTCCGCTTTGCGCAGGCGCGCCAGTGGAACAAGCTGGGTAAGCCGGTCGACCTGAACGAGTGGGGCATGACGCCACCGACGGTGAATGCTTATTTCAATCCGCAGATGAACGACATCAACTTTCCGGCGGGTGTGTTGCAGCCGCCGCTGTACGATCCGAAGCTCGACGACGCGCCGAACTATGGCCAGACAGGAGCGACGATCGGGCACGAGCTGACGCATGCGTTCGACGACGAGGGGCGGCAGTTCGACGCCAAGGGCAACCTGCGCGACTGGTGGACACCAACGGATGCGAAGAGCTTCGAAGAACGCATCAACTGCGTGCGCGACCAGTATGCGGGCTACACAATTGTCGACGACATCCACATCCAGTCGAAGCTGACCATCGGTGAAGATGTTGCAGATCTCGGCGGAACGTTGCTGGCCTACATCGCGTGGAAGAAGGAGACCGCGGGCCAGACGCTGACCAGCGTCGATGGCTTTACACCCGACCAGCGGTTCTGGGTGGGCATGGCGCAGTGGGCCTGCGAGAACGATCGCCCGGAGAACCTGCGAGTGAGCGCGATGACCAATCCGCACTCCCCGGGGTTCGCGCGCATCAACGGCGTGGTGTCGAATATTCCGCAGTTCCAGCAGGCGTTTGGGTGCAAGGCCGGACAGCCGATGGTGCATACACCGACGTGTAAGGTCTGGTAGCTCGTAGTTGGAAAAAGAGGCCATCCGGATGCGGATGGCCTCTTTTCTTTTGTGGCGATGGGAATACTATGGCTGGATGAAAATAAGCTCGATTATTTTGAGCGGGATTTTATTGGGCGTGGCCGGTGCGCATGGTCAAAATACGCCGGCGAAGACAACAGATCCAGCGCCTGTTACGTCCGCGAATGCGCCGCACTTCGCATTCGATGTAGTCTCGGTTCGCGAGTCTGGCGAAGGCAACATGAGCTTCATTCACAACCTTCCCCACACTAGTTCGTACACGGCCGAACGCCTCACGGTGCAGGGCCTCATCCTTGGTGCGTATGGCATCAGGCAGTTCTTCCTCTTGAAGGGCGATCTGCCTTCCTGGGCCACGACGAACCGGTACAGTATTACGGCGAAGGCCGATCCCTCAGTGGATGAGGTCCTGGCGAAGCTGAGTCAGGACGATGCCTATGTGGAGAAGAACTACATGCTGCAGAGCATGCTTGCCGACCGGTTCAAGCTTAAGATCCACACAGAAGCCAGAGAAGCTGATGTCTACGAGCTGGTTCGAACAAAGCAGGCGGAGAAGTTGATGACACCGGTCGAAGTCTCCGACCCGAAAACCGAGATAACCTGCTACCCCAGTTATCGATCGAGCAAGGGAGTCGAGATCGAAGCGAAAGGCTGTGTGTTGTCGAAGTTAGTGAACTCTCTACAAAGTGATTTGCAGGCTACCGTGATCGATCACACGGGCATGACGGGTAAGTATGCATTTGACTTGAAATGGTGCCCGGATGCCCTGGCTCTAAGAAACGACGAGGAGCACTATCCTAGCCTGATGGACGCCTTGCGCGAGCAACTTGGCCTGGAACTCAAGCGAACGAAAGGCCCGGTTACATTTTGGGTCGTGGATCACGTTGAAGCGCCGTCGGCGAACTGAGGCTTGCGGGCGGTTCTTTGAGAAGATGGTTAACGAATACGGAGAGTCCGGTCGAAAAATGAATATACGTGCCGCGTTGTTGGTCATGACCTGTCTCATCTCGGTGCCCGCGCTGGCTGTGGCGCAAACCGACGAGATCCAGGTCTACGACGGAGAAATCGCGCCGCCAGGAATATTCAACCTGATGATCCATAACAACTTCACTCCCAGGGGACGGACGACTCCCGAGTACCCTGGAGCGATCATCGCGAATCATTCGTATCAGGTGACGGCTGAATGGGCTTATGGCGTGACGCCCTGGATGGAACAGGGGCTCTATCTCCCGGTAAGCTCACCCTACTCCACGAACGACGGCTCGACGTTCAACGGCTTCAAGATTCGCGAGCTGTTTGTACGGCCCAACGCACACGACCACAAATTTTTCTACGCTGCCAACTTTGAGTTCAGCGTCAACAGGAGCTATTGGGAGTCGAGAACGATTACCTCCGAGATCAGGCCGATCATCGGGCTGCATCTGCATGCATGGGACGTGATCTACAACCCGATCCTCGACACGGACTATACCGGCGGCTTCGGCAATCTGCAGTACAACCCGTCTGGGAGAGTGGCTTACAACCTCAACGACCGCTGGGCCCTTGCTGCGGAAGAGTATGACGGTTTCGGCCCGCTGCGAGGGTTCCAGCCGCTTCGCGATCAATTTCACGAGGTGTGGGCGACGACGAACTACTCCGGCAACAAGTTCTTTGGGCTTAATGTCGAAACCGGTATTGGATACGGTTTGACCGCAGGCTCCGACAAGATAACCGTCAAGTGGATGCTGTCGCGCGACCTGAATGTTCATCTCAAGCGCTGAGCTGGTAATGTGCTTCCCCATTTACGCCGCGAGGTTAAACTGGAGAGGAGTATGTACACCGTTGCTGCCTTCTACCGTTTTGTGGCCCTGGCCGATCCATCCGCGCTCCGCGAGGAGCTGCTGAACACGTTCGTCGACACCGACCTGCGCGGGACGACGCTGATCGCACCCGAGGGGATCAATGGGACGATGGCGGGTTCGGCGGAGACGATCGATCGCCTGCTGGACTTGCTTCATCAGCGAGCCGGGCTGGAGCGCGCGGAGGTGAAGTTTTCGCTGACGGACGACGAGCCTTTCCGGCGGCTGAAGTTCAAGGTGAAGCGCGAGATCATCACGTTTCGCACGGCGGCGGTCGATCCCACGCGACCCGGGCAGTACGTCGACCCGAAGGATTGGAACGATCTGATGGCCGATCCTGAGGTGCTTGTGCTCGATACGCGCAATGCCTATGAGACCGAGATTGGGACATTTGCAGGCGCTCTGATACCGCCGCTGGCTACGTTCTCCGACTTTGCCACCTATGTGCGCGAGAACCTCGACCCGGAGAAGCACCGCAAGGTGGCGATGTTCTGTACCGGCGGCATTCGCTGCGAGAAGGCTTCGGCGTTCATGCTGCAGGAGGGCTTCCCCGAGGTCTACCACCTGAAGGGCGGGATTCTGAAGTACCTGGAAGAGGTCCCGGTGGAGGCGAGTGAGTGGAAGGGGGCCTGCTACATCTTCGATGAGCGGGTGTCGGTGGACCATGAGGATTTTGAAGGGTAACGGCTGGAGGGACTATGAGCTGGGACATCTTTGTTCAAGACTTTCCACCTGACGCTAAAAGTGTGGACGAGATTCCGCCGGACTTTCAGCCTGCCACCATCGGGAAGACCTCGGACATCATCGAGAAGATTCGCACGGTACTTCCGGTAGCTGATTTTTCCGATCCTGCGTGGGGCTTGATTGATGGGCCGGATTGGTCGATTGAGGTGAGTATCCGCGCCGAAGAGGTCTGCGACGGTTTTGCGCTGCACGTGCGCGGTGGAGGTGGCGCGGTCGGAGCTGTCTCCGCGATTTTAGACACGCTGAAGCTAAGGGCTGTCGACTCTCAAACGGGTGAGTTCTTTGTGGGTGGTGAGGAAGGCCTGGAGTCGTTCCGGCGATGGAATGCCTATCGAGACCAGGTGATGGCAGGAGAAAGCAAGTGGCGGCGCATGATGCGGGCCATGGTTGGATTTTGATTTTAACAAGCGAATATTTTCGAATGGTCGCGGCGCACACATTCGTACGAATCGCTTTCAAGGTGCAGCAACTTGAAAGAAGGATTACCCATTGACCAAGCGCTGAAGGCGCGACGCTATACCAGCATGGGGTGAAGCCCCATGAATCGTGGCAATGCGAACCGCGAAAGCTGAAAGCCCGATCTATAATTCCGGCGATGGCACAATCGCTCTCCTTCCTTCTTGTTCACATCATCTTCAGCACCAGGAACCGCGCGCCGGTTTTAGAAGAAGCTTTGCTTCCCGAACTCTTCGCGTACCTTGCTACGGTTGCCCGCAACGATGGTTCTGAGTGCTATCGGGTTGGTGGTGTCGCCGATCATGTGCACCTCGCGATTCGTTTGAACCGAACGAGTAACGTCTCCAGTTTGGTTGGAGAATTGAAATCATCTTCATCGCAATGGCTGAAGAGTCGTGCGCCAGAGCTTTCTGAGTTCGCATGGCAGCGAGGTTACGGAGCCTTCTCGGTCGGGCCAGCAGATTTGAATTCCTTAATCGCGTACATCGATGCGCAGAAAGAACACCATGCAAAGCAAGATTTTCAGGAAGAGTTTCGGGCCTTCCTGCGGAAGTATGGTGTCGAGTTTGACGAACGCTACGTTTGGGATTGAGGCTGAGCGACGCACTTATGCGGCGGCTTCGAGCGGGCGCAATTTCCGTGGATCTTTTAGAAGTAGCAACTTCGGCAGAAGGGCCAACCAACGGTGCCAAGCGCTGAAAGCGCGAAGCTATACCAGCATGGGGTGAAGCGGGGTCCCCGGCGAGCGCATTTGCTCGCAGGGGCGGCGAAGCCCCATGAAGCGTGACACCACGAACCGCGAGGGCTGAAAGCCCGATCTATAATCTCGGCGACGGCACAATCGCTTGCGTTTCTTCCCGTTCACGCCATGCCAAACAGAATCCCCAGGACGAGTTCCGGGTTTTCCTGCGGAAGTACGGTGTCGAGTTTGACGAACGCTACGTCTGGGATTTGGCAGAGCGACGCAGTAGTGCCGGTTCGAACGAAGGCAATTTTGTCGTTTCGGCTGCGCCTGCGCTCCGGCCTTCGGCAGAGCGGAAGCGCCTTCGGCGCGGTTGTTTCCCAGGGCTTCGCCCTGGCTGGTATAGGGCCGCTTTCAGCGCTGGGTCGAGATCCCATGGCGGAGTTGTGGGTGTCTTGGGAAGGTCGTGGTGGCCCAACCATGTGCCAAATGGAGCGCATGAAATGTGTGCCCGGCAATTGATAAGCGCTGAAAGCGCGACGCTATACCAGCATGGGGTGAAGCGGGGTCCCCGGCGAGCGCTCTTTGCTCGCAGGGGCGGCGAAGCCCCATGAATCATGCCACCACGAACCGCGAGGGCTGAAAGCCCGACCTATAATCTCGGCTATGGCTCAATCGCTCTCGGGCCTTCTCGTTCACACCATGCCAAACAGAATTCCCAGAATGAGTTTCGGGCTTTCCCGAGGAAGTACGGTGTCGAGTTTGACGAACGCCACCTTTGGGATTGAGGCTAAGCGACGCATTCGTGCCGGTTCGAGCGAAAGCAATTTTGTCGTTTCGGCTGCGCCTGCACTCCGGCCTTCGGCAGAGCGGAAGCGCCTTTGGCGCGGTCGTGTTCCCAGGGCTTCGCCCTGGGCTGGTATAGGGCGCGCTTTCAGCGCTGGGTCGAGGTGGGCTGGTGGAGTGGTGGGTGTACTGGGAAGGCCGTGGCCGCCGGTAATGCCGTAAGTACGCGTCAAGAACGGGGCAACTCGGTAATAAGTCTGCGTCATGAATCAGCCGCCCGACAACCGCTCTTCTGTGGAAGGTAGTCTGCTAGCATCCACCCATGCCTTGGAACACTGGTCTTCAAAGCCCTCAATTGGATATTGCCGGATATGCAGGCACCTACCTTCGCGTTGTCGCTGGTCCGGGCACCGGTAAGAGCTTCGCATTGATGCGTCGCGTAACACGCCTATTGGAAGAAGGAGTGACGCCGGAGACTATCCTGGCCGTGACATTTACCCGCACGGCCGCAGCCGATTTGGTTGATAGTCTCGCCCAACTTGGTGCTCCTGGAGCAACTCACGTTGCTGCGAAAACACTGCATTCCATTAGTTTCAGCCTTTTGAGCCGTACGGCTGTGTTTCAGTCTCTCGGCCGGACCTCTCGACCGCTCATGGATCATGAACGCGATACGCTTATTTGTGATCTCGCCGCCTCTTTCGGAGGCAAACGGGCGGTAGAGAAGCTTATTGCAGCATTTGAAGCCGATTGGGCAACTCTTCAGCATATGGCCACTGGTTGGCCGACGGATCCGACACATCAAGCTTTCTCGCAAGCGCTGACAAACTGGCTGATTTTCCATCGCGCGATGCTCATAGGCGAAGTTGTCCCTCTAGCGTTGAGCTTTATCACCAACAATCCTGCTCATCCAGATATCCCAGTCTACGATCACGTGGTAGTCGACGAATATCAAGACCTCAATAAGGCAGATCAAGCGCTTATTGACGCTATCGCAGCTTCGGCCGCCGTGACCGTAGTCGGTGACGAAGACCAGTCGATTTACGGTTTTCGCTTCGCAAACCCCGAGGGAATTATCCAGTATCCACAGACTCACTTGCCGACACACGATGAAGTCTTGAACGTATGCCGTCGCTGTCCGCAAACGGTAGTTTCAATGGCGAACAATTTGATCCAACGCAATACGCGGTTGGCTCCGAAAGTCTTGAACCCCTATACCCAGAACGGACCTGGAACGGTATATCGGGTACAGCACGCGTCAGTTCAAGATGAAATCGCAACCCTGGCTGCCTATATAGATTCGTATCTTGCCGCTCATCCCACAATTGCGGCCGGGGATGTGCTCGTCCTAGCAAATAGGCGGTTGATCGGTAACGGAGTTCGGGATGCCCTGAATGCGTTGGCGACCCAGAGAGGCCGCACATGGGAGGCGCAAAGCTTCTACTTCGAAGATGCCCTCTCGGAGACAGATGCTGCTGAAGGTTTCGCGCTTCTGACGATCCTGGTCGATGCCGAGGATCGAGCAGCGCTAAGATATTGGCTTGCTGAAGGGCATCAAACGTGCCATGCCAATACCTACGCTCGGATTCGGAGTCACAGTGAACAAACCGGCGCGTCTCCACGAGCGATCCTTGAGCAGTTGAGCACCGGTTCACTTACCCTCCCGTATTCGGCGGGACTCGTTGCGCGGTTCGAGGCATTAGTTTTGCGTCTGTCGGGTCTACCCGCACTTACCATTCAGCAATTAATTGATAATTTGTTCCCGGCTGGAAATGCTGCCACATTATCTGTCCGACAGGCGGCGACAACGGCCGCTTTGACTGCAACGACTGCGGAGGAACTTTTGAATGGGATGCGAACATTAATTACACAGCCTGAACTTCCGGGACGACAAGGAAATGCGATTAGAATTATGAGTCTGCATAAGTCGAAAGGGCTTACCGCTTCGGTGGTAGTGATGGCTGGCTGCATGAACGGAATCATCCCGGTCATCGATTTTGATGCTCCGGTAGGCGAACAGAATCGTCAGCGCCAAGAGCAACGTCGTCTGTTCTTTGTCGGTCTAACCCGAAGCACAGATACACTCGTGCTCAGTAACTCTGTTGCTATGCCACGTGCCGACGCTCTGCGTATGGGACTTCGAGTTACTTGGAATTCCGGACCAAATACGCCTTTGCAAGCTAGCTCCTTTCTTGCTGAGCTAGGGCCACAGGCACCAGCTACGATCACAGGCGTGAATTGGAGAATGCAACTCGGATTCTGATGCAATCTCACCACGACTAAAGGGCTGCCTTGCGGCAGCCCTTGGTATTTGCGGCGGCGCGCTCTCTACCTACTTGTGCAAGTCGAAGCGATCAAGGTTCATCACCTTGTTCCAAGCGCCTACAAAGTCCTTCACAAACTTCTCCTTGTAATCACTCGATGCATAAACCTCAGCCAGCGCCCGGAGTTGGGAGTTGGAACCGAAGATCAGGTCGACGCGGGTGGCTGTCCACTTGATTTCTCCGGTTTCGCGGCTGAGGCCTTCGAACTGGCCTTCCGCAGTGGAAGAGGCTTTCCACTCCGTCGCCATGTCGAGCAGATTGACGAAGAAGTCGTTGGTCAGCGTTTCGGGTGTGTTGGTGAAGACGCCGTTCTTCGATCCACGGTAGTTCGCACCAAGGACACGGAGACCGCCAACGAGGACAGTCATTTCTGGCGCCGTCAGGGTCAGCAGTTGGGCGCGGTCGATGAGGAGTTCTTCGGCGCGCAGGGTGTGGCCGAGGCGGAGGTAGTTGCGGAAGCCGTCGGCGGTTTGTTCGAGCGGGGCGAAGGAGGCTACGTCTGTTTGCTCCTGCGAGGCGTCGGTGCGGCCGGGGGTGAAGGGGACGGTGATGTCGTAGCCAGCCTTCTTTGCGGCTGCTTCGACCGCGGCGCAACCGCCGAGGACGATGAGGTCGGCGAGGGAGACGGGTTTGTCGAAGTCCTGCCGGATGCCTGCGAGGGTGGTGAGCACCTTGGCGAGCACGAGCGGCTGGTTGACTTCCCAATTCTTCTGCGGCTCGAGACGGATGCGTCCACCGTTCGCTCCGCCGCGCTTGTCGGAGCCGCGGAAGGACGACGCTGCGGCCCATGCAGTCGAGACAAGCTGCGAGATGGTGAGGCCGGAGGCGAGGATCTTTTCCTTGAGCGCGGCAATGTCCGCGTCTCCGATGAGTTCGCCCTCGACAGCCGGGACGGGGTCCTGCCAGATCAGCTCTTCCTTCGGGACCAGCGGGCCGAGGTAGCGGACGATGGGGCCCATGTCGCGGTGGGTCAGCTTGAACCAGGCGCGGGCGAAGGCGTCGGCGAACTGTTCGGGATGCGCCTGGAAGCGCTTGCCGATTTCAGCGTAGGCGGGGTCGAAGCGCAGCGCGAGGTCGGAGGTGAACATCGTCAGCGCATGCTTCTTATCGGCAACGTGCGCATCGGGGACGTTGGCTGCGACGCCCTTGGGATACCACTGCCATGCGCCGCCGGAGCCCTTGCCGAGCTCCCACTCGTAGTTGTAGAGGTTGTCGAGATACTCGCTGTCCCACTGGATGGGCTTCGAGGTCCACGCGCCTTCGAGGCCCGAGGAGATGGTGTCTTCGGCGTTGCCCTTGCCCTGGGAGTTCTTCCAGCCGAAGCCCTGCTGCTCGATGGGCGCGCCTTCCGGTTCGGGGCCGACGTTGGGGCCGGGAGCGTGCGCTCCGTGGCCCTTGCCGAAGGTGTGCCCACCGGCGATCAGGGCGAATGTCTCTTCGTCGTTCATCGCCATGCGGCCGAATGTCTCGCGGATGTCGCGTGCGGAGGCGATGGGGTCGGGCTTGCCGTCGGGGCCTTCGGGGTTGACGTAGATCAGGCCCATCTGCACGGCGGCTAAGGGGTTGTCGAGATCACGCTCGCCTTGGTAACGGTCGCTGCCAAGCCACGTGTGCTCGGAGCCCCAGAAGATGTCTTCCTGCGGCACCCAGACGTCGGCGCGTCCGCCGCCAAAACCAAACGTCTTCAGCCCCATCGAATCGATAGCGACGTTGCCGGCCAGGATCATCAGGTCGGCCCAGGAGATCTTCTTGCCGTACTTCTGCTTGATCGGCCAAAGCAGGCGGCGAGCCTTGTCGAGCGAGACGTTGTCAGGCCAGCTATTCAGCGGGGCGAAACGCTGTGTGCCCATGCCTGCGCCGCCGCGACCGTCGTAGGTGCGGTAGGTGCCGGCCGAGTGCCATGCCATGCGCACGAAGAACGGGCCGTAGTGGCCGTAGTCCGCCGGCCACCAGCTTTGCGAGTCGGTCATCAGGGCGTGCAGATCGGCGATCAGGGCGTCGAGGTCGAGCGTCTTGAACTCGGCGGCGTAGTCGAAGCCGTGGCCCATGGGGTCAGCAAGTTTGGTGTTCTGGTGCAGCACGGCGAGGTCGAGACGGTCGGGCCACCAATGCTCGTTGCGCGTGATCTTGCGGGAGTTGTGCGTGACGGCGCCGTGCATGGAGGAGGAGGTTTCCGTAGCGGTGGTTTGGGCGGAGGGCTGTCCGTGAGGGACTGGACACTTCATTTCGTCTGACATTTCTTGCTCCTTGGTTTCGTTGGGAGGGATTGGGGCGAAGGTTTATGAATCAGCTATGAGTTGTGAGCTGTGAGTTTTGAGTAAGAGCGGTAGGAGGATTTGCCTTCTGGCAGGCGGCACAAATGCCGATCACGTCAATGGCGTAGCGCTCTGCCTGGAAGCCTCCGGG
>Ga0134125_10006833_pt1 | contig 12896 bp, 11 predicted proteins | sample KB31751_FD_96464 | JGI IMG/M metagenome (GOLD analysis project Ga0134125, IMG submission 96464) | Terrestrial soil microbial communities with excess Nitrogen fertilizer from Kellogg Biological Station, Michigan, USA - KB3-175-1 | ecosystem: Environmental > Terrestrial > Soil > Unclassified ... | reverse complement strand
TATCGGCCGGTATTCCAGATTGGCGCGATAGGGTGCGAGGGAGAGGATGGGTTCGCTCGTGGTGGGGGCGTTGCCTTTGCGGTCCGCCTTGGCCTTGGCGATCAGTTGCTGGACTTCCGCCGACGAGGTGAATGTCTTCATCATCGGCATGGTGTTTTGTGCGGCGGCAGGCAGCACAAGAGACGCAGTGACGAACAGCGATAGAATAGTGGTGCGCATGAAAATCCCCCTTTTCCGGTGAATGTCGTGGCATCCTATCACGAAGCAGCGCCGATCAGGCCCAGATGATCAGGCCCAGATGATCAGACGATGTGCGCGCCCAGGAGCCCAGCCAGGATCACGCTGGAGCCCGCCACCCCCAGGCCGATCAATGTCCATGCGGCGCGGGTTGCCCCCCGCTCGGCCACGCCATGTTCCAGCATCACCATTCTGAGGCCGCAGGCGACATGGGTGACGATGGCAATGGGACCTACCCAGTAATGGCCGGCCAGCGAAAAGCTCGAAAGGTGGAACAAGAGTCCCTTGTCGTCACTGGTAAGCCAATTCCAGTTGGTGTCGGTGCCGGCGCCCCGCGCCGAGAACACCGCCGTCATATGTCCCAGGAAATAGCAGCCCACATAAATGCCGGTCATGGTCTGCAAAGTGCCGAAGAAGTCGCCGGCGCGGTTGAGCCTGCGCCGCACCAGGATGAAGCCGCTCATGATCTGGAAGGCGATCAGTGTGATGAGCAGCGGCTCGATCACGGCGTTGCGATAGACTAGCCGGACCAGCTTCATCACCCCGATATGATCGGCGCCGCTGACGAAGCCGGTAAGGTGATTGCCCAGATGCGGCACGATGAACAGGCCCAGGATCGCCAGCGCCGAAATGCCATGGGCCACCGCCAACCTGCGGCTGGAGACAATCAACGCAGGCTGCGGCGCTTCCTGCGCCAGCCAGGTGACGGCCATCAGGGCCAGCCAGAACAGGGGCCAACCATAGGCGAGCACGCCCCGGGCGTGAAAAAGACCCACGACATTGCCGAACGCGACCAGAAGGGTGGGAACGGCAAAGGCCAGATGGGCAAGAAGGCGGGCGGCGATTTGGCCGGGGCCGGCACGCCCCAATGACAGGGCGCGGGCGAACGCGATCCCCATCACCGCCAAGGCACACGCCAGAATAGCCAGGACCGTGACCGTAATGGCGAATGGACTGGGGGGAATGCTCACTTGGAAAACGCGCAGCAACCCCGAGATGGCAGACAACAGGAAAGGATAGGCGATCGCCGCAAGCCCCGGAAGAACAAAGCTAAAGACGCGCGATCCGCTTGCCAGGGCCGAGTCCTTTGCTCCGTCATCCAGCACAATTGTGCTCATGAGCGTCTCCCGAACGGTTTGGCCCGAGCCTAAGGGCCTGTCGCACGAGCGCGCAAGCGAGCCGGCATACCCTTCGCACCAAGGTTAAAGTGCACTGCAACATGAGCCAAAATGGCTCGGTTTCCTCAAGGAACCGGGCCGTTATATTTCACACCGAGGGCAAGGTTTTATTGACTTCCAGCCTGCCCGGACGGAAGCTCCCGCCCGCACTTTAAAGAGTCATCTGGGGGATACTGGAGGAGCGTGATTTCCTTCTCATCCTCCGTGCGCGGCCAACAACTGGGAGGGCTTACTTTGGAAAGGGAAACAAAAATGGGACACGACCGCAGGTCGTTTCTGAGAAATGCGGGTTTGGGAGGCGGCGTGCTGGCTCTTGGACCTTTGGCGGCTTCGCTTTCGTCGAGCGGTGCCGCGGCGGCAACCGCGGGCGGGAATGATTTCGACAACATCGCCAACCGCGTCGGCCATGACAGCGTGAAGTGGGATGGCGGACTGCGCAGCGAGAAGCTTGATCATCTCGTCGCCGGCATGGGCATCGCCGACATGGACTTCAAATGCGCGCCCGCGATCAGCGCGGCCCTGCGCAAGGCGACCCAATATGACAATTGGGGCTATATCGACATGGGGCAACCCGGCCGCAAAGCGTGGCTGCAGAGCATCGTCGACTGGAACCACAAGCGTTACGGCATCACCGCCATGAATGTCGGCAACATGGGCATCCTCACGGGCGTTCATGCCGGTATCCTGGCCACCATGCGCGCCTACACCAAGCCCGGTGACAAGGTGCTCCTGGCGACGCCGATCTATAACGGCTTCTATGGCGACATCCGCGCCACCAAGACGGTGGCGAATGAAAGCCTGATGAAGTTCGTGAATGGCCGGTGGGAAATCGATTGGGACGACCTGGAGAAGAAGGCTTCCGATCCGGGCACGAAAGTCTCGATCTTCTGCAATCCGCAGAACCCGGTGGGCCGCAACTGGTCGCGCGATGAAGTCACCCGCTACGCCCAGATCTGCCTCAAGCACAATGTGCTGATGCTCTCGGACGAAATCCATTGCGATTTCATGTCCAAGGGTCAGAAGTACACGCCGGTCAGCACCCTGTCCGACCCCAAGCTGGTGAATAACTCGATCACCTACAAGTCGGTCAGCAAGTCGTTCTCGCTGGCAGGCCAGAAATGCGCCTGGTTCTTCACCACCAATCCGGAAGTGTTCAAGCAGACGGCGTTCTACAATCACGCCGATCTCAACACGCTCGGCATGGTCTCCGCGGAAGCGGCCTATGCCGGCGGTGAAGGTTGGCTGAATGATTGCATCGCCTATATCAGCGACAATCATGACTTCGCCAATGCCTACATCAAGAAGAACATTCCGATGATCAAGGTGGGCAACGCGCCGGAAGGCACCTACCTGCAATGGATCGACGTCTCCGCCATCGCCGACAAGATCGGCGCCAAGAGGATGGCGGACGAAGCCAATCAGAAGGCGAAAGACGCGGCCGCCAAGATGGGCACCGATTATTCGGGCCGTCAGGCGATGGAAGCACGCCGTGAACAGACGCCGGAAGACATGGTCCAGCATTGGATGGCGCAGAATGCCTATGTGCAATTGAACGCCGGCTCCAGCTACGGCTTGGGAGGCGCCAATCACATGCGCATGAACATTGCCACGTCGCGCAAGGTCTTGAAGGCCGCGCTCGACAGCATGGCCGCCGCGACCAAGAAGATCTCGGCTTAAGATCATTCGCGAGGCTCCACGGGGCCTCGCGTCTCTCTCCTATCGCCGGCCCAGGCCAACGGTCTGGGCCGGTTTCTTTTTGCGGCCTTCGTCTCGCTCGGTGCGCGGGAACCTTTGCCTGCGTGTGAATTTTTTCTCAGGAAAAGGAAAACTCCGTCGCGCCACGTCTAGAAAATCGCAGCGCGCGTGAACCTCCGAACATGAATCATTCCCCGCGCGCAAAGGACGCGCGTCCGCGCGGAGATTACAGTTCCGTTCGGAACCAGCCCACGTCGTTGACTCCTTGACGTTGGGGAAGGAAGCTTTTCTCGCAACGATCCGACTTCGACGGACGGGCCTTCCCGAACCCTTCCAGCGTGGCCGCAAAATGAGTGGAGGATACCCTTGGAACAGAACGTGAATGGTGGCTTTGACCGCCGCTCCTTTTTGAGAAATACGGGCTTTGGCGGCGGCGTCTTCGCGCTGGGACCGCTGGCCGCGTCGCTTGCGGCCAGCGGCGAGGCATCGGCTGCGCCGATGCAAGGCGACTACAGTACGGATTTCGACAAGCCCTATAACCGCCTCGGCTTCGGCGACGTGAAATGGGACGGCGCGCTGCGCACCGAGCACATCAATCATCTGGTTGCCGGCATGGGCATCGCCGATATGGACTTTGAATGCCCGGCTGTGATTACCGACGCGTTGGCCAAGCGCATCCAGCACCATAATTGGGGCTATTTGGACATGAATTCGCCGGGCCCGATGGCATTCAAACAGGGTCTGATCGACTGGAACAGGAAGCGCTACGGCATCAATGTCATCAACCACCAGAATCTGGGCATCACCACCGGCGTCCATGCCGGGCTTCTCGCTTGCCTCAGGGCGCACACCACGCCGGGTGACCGGGTGCTGCTCGCGACCCCGATCTACAACGGCTTCTATGGCGACATCAGGAATTCGCGCACCGTCAAGAATGAAAGCCTGATGCACTGGGTCAATGGCCGCTACGAAATCGACTGGGACGATTTCGAGAAAAAGGCCCAATTGCCGCGCACCAAGGTCTCGATTCTCTGCAACCCGCAGAATCCGGTTGGACGGGTGTGGAGCAAGGAGGAGCTCACCCGCTATGGCCAGATCTGCCTCAAGCACAATGTGCTGGTGATGTCCGACGAGATTCATTGCGACTTCGTGAGCAAGGGGCAGAAATACACGCCTTTCGCCAATCTCGACGACAAGAAGGTCGTGGCCAACAGCATCACCTTCAAATCGGGCAGCAAATCCTTCTCGCTGTCGGGACAAATGTGCGCCTGGTACTTCTCGACCAACCCCCAAGTGTTCGCGGCGACCTCGTTCGAGAACCATCCCGACTTGAACATTCTGGGCATGCATGCCGAACAGGCGGCGTATGCCGGAGGCGAGCCTTGGCTCAACCAATTGGTGAACTATATCGACGGCAACCTCGAATACGCCCACAATTACATCAAGAACAACATTCCGATGATCAAGGTCGGCAACAAGCCGGAAGGGACCTATCTGATGTGGGCGGACATCGGCCAGGTGATTGACAAGATCGGCGCCAAGAAGTCGGCGGACGACGCCAATGAAGAAGCCGCCCGCGCAGCCAAGAACATGAAGCTCGGGACCGACTATGCGGGCAACCAGGCGATGGTGGCCCGCACAGAGGTGACGCCCTCCATGATCGCGGAGCACTGGTTCGCCAAAAATGCGTTCGTGAAGTTCAATGCCGGTTCGAGCTATGGACTGGGCGGAGAGAATTACATGCGGATCAACGTTGCCACCGCCCGCCCAACCCTCAAGGCCGGGCTCGACAGTGTGGCGAGCGCTCTGAAGAAGATCTCGGCCTGAACAGACTTGTCGGCCCGCCTTTTTCGCCGGCCTCGCTCTTGCGGGGCCGGTTTTTTCTGCGACGCAAGCGCGCAGTTGTCACATGCGGTGAGAATCTGCCCATGAAACCGTACGGCTGCGGAAGGTTGCGCGGGCTAAATGATTGTTCCGCGCTGTTCCATGATTGCCAGTGTCAACTGCATTTCATTGACTCGTTGCCCGATGCGGCGGGAAGCTTTTCGCGCACCTGGGATTGGTCTTTGGCCCGCGCGTCCACGAAAAGTTGCGGCCGATCTCCATCTCCTCATGTGCGTGAAACATCATGGGAGACTTAGCCTTGGAACAAAACCCGACAAACGGTCACGACCGGCGATCGTTTTTGAAGAATGCGGGCCTGAGCGGCGGTGTCTTGGCGCTTGGTCCCTTGGCGGCATCGCTGGCCAGCGGCAGCGAAGCGTCGGCGGCGCCGATGCCAACGACGATGGGAGGCGGCAAATATGATTTCGATACGCCGTACAACCGTCTCGGCTTCGACGATGTGAAGTGGGACGGGGCGGTCCGCACCGAGCATATGAGCAAGATCGTGGCCGGGCTGGGCATCGCCGACATGGATTTCCGCTGCTATCCCGGCATCACCGAAGCGCTGAGGAAGCGCATCGGCCACGAGAATTGGGGCTATCTCGACATGGGCTCGCCCGGGCCGATGGCGTTCAAGCAGAACCTCATCAACTGGAACCACAAGCGCTATGGCATCACGGCGATGACCATGGACAATACCGGCATCACCACGGGTGTGCATGCCGGCATCATGGCCACCCTGCGCGCCTACACCAGGCCCGGTGACAAGGTGCTGATGGCGACGCCGATCTATAACGGCTTCTATTACGACATCATGGGCTCGAAGCTGATCGCCAATGAGAGCCTGATGCACTGGGCCAATGGCCGCTACGAGATCGACTGGAACGATTTCGAGCGCCGCGCCGCCATGCCCGGCACCAAGGTCTCGATCCTCTGCAATCCGCTGAACCCGGGTGGGCGCGCCTGGACCAAGGACGAACTGCATCGCTATGGCGAGATCTGCCTCAAGCACAACGTCAAGGTGCTGGCGGACGAGATCCATTGCGATTTCATCACCCACGGCAACAAATACACGCCGTTCAGCACGCTCGACGACAAGGCGATCGTGGCCAACAGCATCACCTTCAAGTCGGGCAGCAAGTCTTTCTCGCTGCCGGCGATGAAATGCGCCTGGTTCTTCACCACCAATCCCGAGATGTTCAAGGACGTCTCGTTCTGGAACCGCGCCGATCTCACCACGCTGGGCATGATCGCCGAACAGGCGGCCTATGCCGGCGGCGAGCCATGGCTCAACCAGTGCGTGGACTATATCGACGGCAACCAGGCTTTTGTGAACGACTACATCAAGAAGAACATCCCCTTGATCAAGGTCGGCAACAAGCCGGAAGGCACATATCTGGCATGGCTCGACATCTCCGGCGTCGCCGCGAAAATCGACGCGCCGAAGCTTGCGGCGGAGGAAAATAAAAAGCCGCAGCCGATCAGCTTCCTCACCGGCAAGACCACCATCGTCACGCCCGAGGACATGACCCAGCACTGGTTCGCCAAGAACGCCTATGTGGCGGTCGAGGCGGGCACCTCGTTCGGCAAGGGTGGCGAGGGCCATGTGCGCTTCAACACCGCAACCTCCCGGCGCACGCTGAAGGCGGCGCTGGACAGCATGGCGACCGCGACCAAGAACCTGGCATAAAGGCTCTCCATAAGGCTTGAAAAGGCCGCCTGACTTCGACAACCGGTCCAGGGCCTGACCCTTGGACCGGTTTTTCTTTGGTCGCACTTCGGCTTCCGCGTCTTCCGGGAACTGGCTATAGTCGGTCCCGCGCCATGGAGTGATCTTGGGCGCGCCAAATTCCAGATTCACTCGGAGGGAGTTTCCATCATGAGAAAGTTGTTGGCTTGCACGATCCTTCTGGCAGGCCTGGTCGGTCTGTCCGGTGTGGCGATGGCGCGGGACTTGCCGATTCCCGGCGTCGCGCCGGCCAAGGACCAGCCCGGCGCGCACGAATATCCGGATCCCAAGCTCACGTATAAGATCGTGTTCGATCTGGCGGACGGCCCCGCCAGCCCCGACAAGGTCAATCCGGGCCTGCAGGGTGTGGCGGAATTCATCAACACCCTGGCCAAATATGGCGTGCCGGCCGATCACCGCATCATCGCCGTGGTGTTCCACCAGAAGAGCACGCCGGCGATCCTGGTCAATGACGAGTACCGCAAGCGCTACAACACCGATAATCCCGACATCCAACTGGTACAGGCGATGAAGAAAGCGGGCGTGGATTTCCGCGTCTGCGGCCAGGCGGTCTTGGGCAACCACATCGATCCCAAGACCATCCAGCCGGAAATCGAGCTGGATCTGTGGGCCGGCATCACCATCCCCAATCTGATGATGCGGGGCTATCAGCATCTCGGCGGTTAATTGATTGGCGGGTCGCGCGCATGCGACCCGCCAATTGCCGTCTGCTGAAGCCGTGTGTTAAAGCAGCGGCAACTGGCGGGTGTAGTTCAATGGTAGAACGGCAGCTTCCCAAGCTGCATACGTGGGTTCGATTCCCATCACCCGCTCCAGTCCTCTTTTCCGTCCCCGTCGAACCCTCGTATTTTTGATGCCGCAATGCGCCCGCATTGCGGCATGGTTCGGTTCCCTTCACCCGCTCCAACACTTCCACACTCCGCCGATTGACGTGGCTCCCCGCATGCGCGGGGATGGCAGCTTTTCCAGGCTCGCTCCGCTCGCGCAAGAAAAGTTAGCCTCTTCGCCCGCTCCAGTTTTTTAGCGATTTGGTTGCACATGGCTTCACCGCCGGTCCAGCCCCTCGCTCAAGCTCGCGGCGTTCGAAGACCGGAACTGGCAGGGGTTTGGTCCGTTGTCTTTGCAGCGCATCCACTGCGCCCCCTCAATCAGATTTGGTGTCCATCCCTCCAGCCGCCGGCTGCAGGCCCAAGTTGGAGCACGACCATGAAATCAGACGACCGCAAAGACTATGACAGCGTGGTTTCGAGTTGGGAAAATGAAGGCGGCGCGCCTGCAGCCCTGCCGAACGCCGAACTAAAGGAAGAACCTGGACCCCGCCATCCAAAGAACCGAGCCGTGATCCCTCGTAATGCCCTCAATACTTCCGCGGCGCCGGTTGGCGGCCGGGTCAAACCCTCGACGGGAAAATTAAAGGGCAAGTCGGCGCTATCAAAGGGCCTCATCCGTTCGGAGCGCTTGCTGGGCACATTGCATTTATCCCCTCTTGTCTGGCCGCGCTGACGATATGGGCTATATCCGTTTACAGGCCGGGGCGCTGCTATTTGCGTGCTTCACAGCGAGCGCAGCCGCAGCGGCGGGCGCGGCGGGCGCGGCGGGCGCGGACGACCAAGGGTGGGGCGGGGCGGGCTGGTATATCACTGGCTCCGCGCGGCCGGCACCCGCGTCCGCCGCCGCACCTGACTATGTCCTGCTCGAAGGACCACACCAACTTCAGAGCGATTGCCTGCAAGTATATGACCGACTCTATTCCCCTATTGGGGTTTGCCGCTATCTGAATGCGAAGCCAATGGCCTTCGTGCGATAGGCAGTCAACAGGCGACCACCAATACCGCCCTATTGCTGGGTATGCACCACGTCAATCGCAGGATCTACAAGGGCGGTCTCGTCATTTTATAAAATCACCGATGCCGGCCGCCAGTGCGCGCGCGCCATCTCATAGGAGCAGCAAATATGCGCTCAAAGACCGACGTCCCGAGCCCGCTTTCGGACCTGGAATTGATGGAAAGATACGGGATCAGCAGAATACCCGCCGACCATTTCCATTATCGGCAGTACCGCTATACCAACCTGAAGGACGCCATTGCTCAGGCTGAGCGCGATAACCCGCCTTCGCACTGAAGTTGCGGCGATCTGACAGAAACCTATGCCGCCGAGCGCGACACGAAAGTGGCATGGGTAACCGAAATGGCCATGCCGCTTCGACCGTTCAAGATCGCGACCTTGGCCTCCAGTTGGTGGGCGAGCGCGGCGACCAAGCTGGTGCCCAAGCCACCTTTGGGGGCCGGTCCGGGAGCTTCGACGCGGCCGACCCCGTTGTCGGAGATGGACAATTTCCAATCCGGGCCCTGAATCTCATACCGCACAGTCACCAGAGGCGTGTCATGGTCCCGGGGAAACGCGTATTTCAAGGCGTTAATGACAAGCTCCGTGACGATCAGGCCCAGGCAGATGGCATCTGCCGAGGGCACATCGCCATCGTCGGCCATTACCGTGATCCGGGCCTGACCTTCGCTCGTCATGGATTCCGCCAGCGAGGCGCACAGTTTCGTCAGATAAGGCGCGATTCCTATCATGTCGGGTCGGCCCGAGGCGCTCAGATGTTCCTGCACAGCAGCTACTGACATTACTCGGCGATGAGCATCCGTCAGGTGCTGACGGGCCTCTTCCGAGGTGACCGCGCGCGCCTTGAGCATCAGAATCGAGGCAATGATCTGCAGGCTGTTGACGATGCGATGCTGCATTTCCTTCAGCAGCATTTCCTTCTGTTGCAAGAGATCGTCGGTGCATTGCTGCAGGCGCTCTTTTTCCGCCTCGATGGCGCGGCGCTCGGTCACGTCCTCGATGCCCAGCAGGAGAAGGGCCTGTGAACCTTCGGCGCCCGGCCCTTTACGGGCATGGAACAAAAAGCTGCGCAGGCCGATGCGGGGAAATTCATGATCGAGAGCGATCTCCTCCCTCACGACTCGATCCGCTGGCGGGCATTCGAGAAGTACATGCAGCTCAGGGATGTCCCAGGCGCCGTTGTCAAGCGCGAAGAGCATTCGACCGCGTGTCTCGCCGGCGCCGAGGCGGAAGGCGCGGAGAAAGGATTCACTGGCGGCGAGAATCTCCAGATTTTTGTCGAGCACCAACAGCGGCTCGCGTACGGTTTCCAGGACGATTTGCGCCAGCGAGCGCGCGTCCATTGGCAACTCCGTGGGAGAAACGAGGGTCACATCTTTTCCAATCCATCGACTATAGGCCTGTTACCGGGCTTTAGCGAATCGGGGCCTTTGCATGGCAAGGCGTCTCAACGCGGGTGGGATGAAGCAATACAGAAGGTCAAGCTGAAAGCTGGACATGACGCACCCAGCAGCCTGCCGCTGAGATGGAACAGCAACATGAATTGCGACCCGCACTATCGCATTCTAAGCTTGCCACCCTTGGGCTCGTCTTCGCCGTGCTGCCCCCTATCGCCGCATGGTCAAAAAATAGACAGTCTCTTCTTTTAAGCCTCCAGTTCCGGCGCGCTCGGAATCGTCACCGGCTGCTTGAGCGTGTCCTGCAGATAGAGAATCTTGGCTGCGGCGTAGAGCGCCACTGTCAAGGGTGCAGCCAACACCAGGCCGCCGAAGCCGAAGATCAATTGGCAGGCGAAGATGCCGGCCAGGATCAGCGCCGGCGGGATCAGGGCAAAGCGCCGCTGCAGCAACGGGCCCACCACATAGCCTTCGATAAGATGCAGGACCAGATAGGCCGCCGCGGTCCACAGGGCGGTCATCAATCCCTGGGTCAACGCCACCAGGATCGCCGGAACCGCGCCGATGAACGGTCCAAGATAAGGCACCGCCTCGGTCAATGCTGCGATCAATCCCAGCGCGCCGGCGCTGCTCACACCCAGAAACGAGAGAGCAACATAAGAGCCCACACCCACCACCGCCATCAGCACAAGCTGTCCCAGCATCCAAAGCTCGAGCCAGGAACCCATCCCTTCGACCGCTTCGACCGCCTTGGCGCGCAGGGATTTGGGAAAAAGAAAAACGATGCCGCGATGATACAAAGCGGGTTCGGCAGCGAGATAAAGCGCCATGATCACCAGGATCACCGCCACCTCCGCACCATGGAGCAGAAGGCCAAGCACGGTCCGTGCCGCGCCCATCGAGGTAACGCTCTGTCTGATCGTGGAGATATCGATGCCGTCCTTGCGCAGGAATGCATCGAGCTGTGCATAGCCCTCTCGCGCGCGCGTCAGCACATTATGCAGTTGATCGGCCAGACCCGCGCCGAACAGCCAGACGGAGCCCAGGACCACCCCAAACAACAGCACCACAGCCAGCGCGAGAGCGCACGCCCGAGGCAATCTGGTGACGCGCGCCAGGAATGTCGCCAGCAGGCGCAACAGCAGCGAGAGAAGATAGGCGGCAAAGACCAGCAGCAGCGCGGTGCGCAGGCGCCAGGCCAGAAACAGCGCTACCGCGAGCCCGAGCCAGATCGCCGCCCGCCGCAAAGTGTCCCAGTGGGAAAGAGGTTCCATGGGTGGGAAACGCGCAACTTTGCCGTTTGCCGAACCCCGGTCCTGGCTCAGGCCGGAACTATGGCCGCGGAGATCAGGCCGCCTTTTGCGCGGCCGCAGCGACCATGTCGTCCAGGCATCCCGCCAGATACAGCAGACGGCGCTGGGCGAAGGCCTTGTGCGGCCCAAGGCGCGGCATCACGGTTTCATCAATGAACCGCCCCAGTTCGTGCGCCCAACGATCATGCCGCATTTCGCCGAATGCGTCGCGAAACAGGAATTCGTTCCGCTGCTCCACCAGGCGGGCGAGATAGGGGCGGACCAGGATATCGAGCCGGTCGTCCATCGAGGCATAGCGGCGCGGAACTTTGCGGAAACTTCCCGCCATCAATTGAATGCGCCGTGGGACATTGGAACTTTTGGCGACCGCGTTAACAAGAAAATCTCCAACAGCAACGACAGCGCCAACAGCCATAATCCAGTTCCCTTCGATGAACCCCGTGACCCTTTTTCGCCCCGCTTTGAACACAATTGCATTAACACGGATCGATAACTCTGGGTAAAATATACGCAGCGGAACTCAAAAAAATTCTTCCCTTCCGTTACGCGCGAATGACATCGAGCTCAGGCAGAAGCACCACGCTCTCCGGGACGTTCGGATCGGTGCGCGCGATCACTACGGTACAAGGCTCTGCCTGACTCAGATCATAGGCAGATGCGGAATATTGGGCGGCATGTAGAGGAAATCGCCGGCGCACAGGAAAATCGATGCTTGCCCAGATAAGGCTGGTGCGCCTGCATGACGGTGCAGGCTGGCCGCTCGCCAGTCTTCGGCATGTTGTCCTCCAGCATCGGTCGCGGGACTATAGCAAGCCATGCACCGGGCGGCAGCGATTCGGTCATCAGCCAAGCCATGCTATAAGCACCAAATGGGGGACGGGATGGCGGAGCAGGAAGCGGTTTTCGCGAAATGCGCGTGGCGGCTGATGCCGTTGATCACGATCTTATATTTCGCCAACATCATGGACCGGGTGAATGTGAGCTTCGCCTCACTCACCATGAATCACGATCTGGGCTTCAGCCCGGCGGTTTACGGCTTCGGCTCCGGGGTCTTTTTCCTGGGATACGCGCTGTTCCAGGTCCCCGCCAACGCGGTCTTGGAGCGGATGGGCGCGCGGCGTTGGATTTTCCTGATCCTATTGTTGTGGGGCTTGTTGTCCGCCTCAAATGCCTTCGTCCAAGGCGCGCGCAGTTTCTATGCCGTGCGCGTGGCCCTGGGGGTAGTGGAAGCCGGCTTCTATCCCGGCATGATCCTTTATCTCACCAAATGGTTCACCCGACCCCATCGCGGACGGCTGGTGGCGATTTTCATGGCCGCGCTGCCTGCGGCCAATATCGTGGGCGGCCCGCTCTCCAGCCTCATTCTCGGCATGAATGGCGATCTGGGCCTTCAAGGCTGGCAGTGGCTGTTCCTGATTGAAGGCGCGCCCGCAGTGCTGCTGGCTTTTGCGGTCCTGGCACTTCTGCCCGACGGCCCGCGCAAAGCGGCGTGGCTGAGTCATGACGAACAAGCCCTCCTCGCCAGAGAACTTTCGGCGGAAGATACGTCCCAGCATCGCGATTTCTGGCGGGCCTTGGCCGATCCCAAGGTGCTTGG
>Ga0134125_10006832_pt1 | contig 12897 bp, 9 predicted proteins | sample KB31751_FD_96464 | JGI IMG/M metagenome (GOLD analysis project Ga0134125, IMG submission 96464) | Terrestrial soil microbial communities with excess Nitrogen fertilizer from Kellogg Biological Station, Michigan, USA - KB3-175-1 | ecosystem: Environmental > Terrestrial > Soil > Unclassified ... | reverse complement strand
GCGCGCTGGGTGCACGCCGGCGAGGCACCACGCCCCGCGCCCGACCTGCGGGGTCTCACCGTGCTCGATCCCGCGGCCGGCTCGGGCGCCTTCCTGCTCGGCGCGCTCGATGAGCTGGTGGCGCTGCGCCAAGCGGCGGGCGAGACGCCACGCCACACGATCAGACGTGAGGTGCTCGCGCACTCCCTGTTCGGGGTCGACCTGACGCCCACCGCCGTCAGACTCACGGAGCTGCGCCTGTGGCTCGCGCTCGTCGCCGACCAGGACGCTCCCGATCTCACCGCGATCACGCCGCTGCCCAATCTCGACGGACACGTGCGTCAGGGCGACGCGCTGCTCGATCCCCTGATGCTCGCGACATCCCTCGGCCGAAAAGCGCTCCGCGGCGGTCTCGGAGAGGCGCGCAGACTGGAGGATGCGCGTCGCTCGCTCTTCCAGCTCGCGGGTCCCGAGAAACGGTCGGCGCAGCGCGAGCTCACCCGCGCGGAGGCGGCACTCGCTCGGCGGCTGTTGCATGACGGGCGCGACGCACTGGAAGCGGCGATCAAGGAGCTGCTGACGCTCGGGCGCACCCGCGATCTCTTCGGCCGGCGACATGGTCTCAGCGTCGAGCAGCATACCCGGCTGATTCGCCTGCGGCTCAGCCTGCGTGATATCCGGGCAGCGTTGCGCAAGCTGCGACTCGATGAAGCAGCTCCGTTCTTCTCGTTCGAGTCGCATTTCGCCGACGTGCTGATGCGCGGCGGTTTCGATCTCGTCGTCGGCAACCCGCCCTGGGTCCGCGCCGAGCGCCTGGCGCCACGCGTGCGCGAGACACTGGCGATCCGCTACTCGTGCTGGCGCCCGACGGCGAGTCGAGGCTACGCGCATCTGCCCGATCTCGCCGTCGCGTTCACCGAGCGCGCGCTCGAGCTCGCGCGCCCCGGCGGAGTGACGTCCCTGCTGGTCCCCGCCAAGCTCGCGACGAGCGGCTATGCGGAGCCGCTGCGGCAGCGGCTGGCGCACAACGCGCGCATCGAGCGCGCGGCGCCGATACCTGATTCCGCGGCGCAGGCCTTCGGTGCCGTCGTCTATCCGATGGCCTTGGTGACCGCCAGGGCCGATCCCGCCGGAGCGGAGATGGTTGCGACCGCGCTCGGTCCCAAGCCGAGCGCTCCATCCGTGCCACAGCGCGATCTCGAGAGCTCGGGCCCCTGGATCCTGACTCGTGGCTCCCGGCTCCTGTTGGATCGGCTGCGCCGTCAGTTTCCGACCGTGCGGGATCGGTGGACCCCGCAGCTCGGCGTGAAGACGGGCGCCGACGATCTCTTTCTGCTCGATGAAGAACAGCCTGGGACCAGACCCGCCGTGCGCGGCCGAGACGTCGGCGCCTGGCGTTGCCAGCCGCGCCGCCATGTGCTGTGGACGCACGGCTTGGATGGGTCACCGCTCGCGCGCCTGCCCGCGGAAGCCGCGCGCCATCTCGCGAAGCACGAAGAGCGGCTGCGGTTGCGCGCCGATTACAAGGGGGGTCCACCCTGGCAGCTGTTCCGCACGGGTCTTGGCTGCTCGAGCCACCGCGTGGTGTGGGCCGATTTGAGCCGGCATCTCGGGGCCACGGTGCCGCCCCCGGAGGTCGTACCGCTCAATACCGTCTACGGCATCGCGACGCGGACGGCTGCCGATGCCGCCGCGCTGGCCGCGCTGTTCAACTCGCGCTGGCATTCGGCGCTGGCGCGGCTTGTCGCTGATCCCGCACGCGGCGGCTTCCGGCGCTTCAACGCCCGCGTCGTGGGTGGTCTCCCGGTTCCTCACAATGATTCGACCATCTGGACTGCGCTCGCGCGCCTGGGAGAGCGCCGCGAGTCCGCGGACGATCTGGTCGCGGAAACTCTGGAGCTCGATGGTGGCGACCGCCGCGCGCTGGCCGCGGATTCTCTCTGAGCACCTGGTCTCCGTCCCGGATCCGCTCGTCGTTGCCTTCCGGACGCCGGCGGAAGGACGCCCGAGCGGTGTCGTCGGCGCCGCGGCGCGCGCGCTGCTCGACGGCGCTCCATTGGCGCCGATCGCGTGGCCGGCTTGGCTCGCGCCGCACCAGGTCCCCGCCGCCGAGCGATTGAGGGGCATCATCGCGCGCCACGGCGGCGCGTTGCTCGCCGATGCCGTCGGCCTGGGGAAGTCGTACGTCGCGCTCGCGGTTGCGCTCGCGCGCGGCGAGCCGTTCACGCTCGTCGTCCCGGCGGTGCTCGTGTCGCAGTGGCGGAGCCTGCTTGATCGATTCGGCGTGCAGGATTGCCCGATCATTACGCACGAATCTCTCAGTGTCGCGACCGTCCGGCCGTCCGACCGTCCGACCGTCGGATTTGTCGTTATCGACGAAGCCCACCGCTTCCGCAACCCCGAGACCAATCGCTATCGCGCGCTCGCGCGCATGGTCGTCGGCAGCCGCGTGCTGCTGGTGACCGCGACGCCGATCCACAATCAGGTCGGCGATCTGCTCCACCTGCTGCGATTGTTTCTGCGCGACCACGCGCTCGCAGCCCTCGGCGTTCCATCCCTCCGCACGGCGGCGCGGCGCAACAGCGATGCGTCGCTCGCGCGCGCGGCAGTCGCGCGACTCGTCGTCGCCCGCTCGCGGGAGCGGGTGCAGCGGGGCTACGACGGGGGTCCCGTCGCGATGGTCTTCCCCAGCACGACGACGGAGGCAGTTCGGGCCGCGCCGGTCAACGAATCGCTGCTCGCCGAGTTCACGGCTCGAGTAGCCGAGCTCCGTACGGGCGGGACAGCCGCGCCTCTGCTTCGGCTCATGCTGCTGCGCCGGCTTGGATCGAGTCTGCCCGCGTTTCGCGCCGCGCTGACTCGGCACGATGCCTATCTGGACCTCGCGGACCGGGCCGCGGAGGAGGGGCGCGCGCTCACGCCGCGCGAATTCCAACGCTGTTTTCCCCGCGCCGCCGAGTCCGACGTGCAGCTCGTGCTCTTTCCCGTGTTACTGGGGCTGCCCGCCGCCGGGCATGCGCCGCTCGCGGCCGATCGGCGCATCATCAAGCACCTCCGTGAGCTGATCTTTCGCGCGCCGACCGGCGATCCCAAGGTCGAGGCGCTCGAACGTCTCCTCATTCGCAGCGCCAAGACGATCGTGTTCACCGACGCTCAACCGACGGCGCGCTACCTGCTGCAGCGCCTGCGACATCGCCGAGTCGCCGCGGTGTTCGGTCATGTCGGCCGCTTCGCGAGCGGCGATGCGTCGCGCCGAGAAGTGCTGCAGGCGTTTGCGCCACGGGCGCAGGGCATCGGCGCGCCGTGCGCGGCGCTGGAGACGGATGTCCTGATCGCGACCGATCTCCTCAGTGAAGGCCTCAATCTGCAGGACGCCGAGCGCGTCGTGCATTACGACCTGCCCTGGAGTCCCGCGCGCCTCGCGCAGCGCGTCGGCCGCATCGACCGGCTCGGCTCCATCCATCGGGCGATCAGCACCGTCACGTTTCTGCCGCCGCCGGATCTCGCCCGCGCCCTCGCGCTCGAAGAGCGGCTCGCCGCGAAATCGCGCGCTCAACAAGTCGCGGGGACGGATGGGCAGCTCGATTGGTGCGATCAGTTGGCTGGCCTGACCGAGGACGAAGGCACCACGGGGCATGGTGGCTGCGCAGCCGTGATGGGCGAAACACCTGCGACGGTGCTCGTTGTCCGAATCGCGAATCTCGTTGAAGCGATCGTCGTGGAAGACGGCGTCGCGCGCACCAATCCTGCTGCCGCCACGCGACTACTGCTTGCCGCGCGAACCGTCCAGCCGGCCGATCTGGATCAGCCGCTGTTGCAACGCGCCACCGAGGCCGCGATGCCGCTGATCCGTTCTCGCCTGGCTGCCGTTCAGGATGCCCGCTGGCGCGCGAGTGATCGCGACCGGCTCGCCAGACGTCTGATCCCCTGGGTGTTATCAACGGCGCGCCGCGCTGCTCGCCGTGGCGACGGCGAGCAACTGAGCGCGCTCGATACGCTGGTGTCGCGATTGGCATCGGGGATGACCGCCGGAGAAGAGCTCTTGCTCGAAGAGCTGCTGGAAAGCCGCAGTCCGCTGGTCGTCGGCGACTTACTGGCGTGGCACCGGCGCCTACCGGTCGCCGACAAGCCGGAACCGGCAGTGAGCGTGGAATTAGTCGCCGCCCTACTCGTTCGCTCCGCCCAAGCCAGCTAGCTTGCTAGCGATGGGCCTCGACACGTTTCTGTTCGATCTCGACGGCACGATCATCGATTCGATCGAGCTGATCCTGCGCTCCTACCGCCACACCATGGAGCTGCACCGCTGCAACGAGCCGCTGCCGCCCGACGACATGTGGATCCAGGGCCTCGGCACGCCGCTCTGGGCCCAGTTCGGCCAGATCACGGAGGACAAAGAAGAGATCGAGCGGATGGTGCAGACGTATCGCACGTACAACCTCACGCACCACGATGCGCTGGTGAAACCGTACGAAGGAGTCGTCGAAGAAATCCGCAGGATGAAAGACGTCGGCAAAAGGCTTGGGGTCGTCACCAGCAAGTTGCGCGATGGCGCCATGCGCGGCCTGCGCATTTCCGGACTCGACGACGTCTTCGACATCGTCATCGGCTGCGACGACGTCACCAACGCCAAGCCCCATCCCGAACCGGTCCTCAAAGCCGTCGACGAGCTCGGCGCCAAAGCGGCCGAGACGGTCTTTGTGGGCGATTCGCGTCACGACATGGAATCAGGCCGGGCGGCGCACGTCCAAACCGCGGCCGTGCTGTGGGGCCCATTCGACCGGGCGCATCTCGAGGATTTGAAGCCCGATTACTGGCTGGAGAAACCCGAGGACCTGCGACAGCTTTACGACCATGACCCCTAAATTCGTCCCCTTCGAGCTGGAACGCTGGCAGAGCACCTGGGAAAACCGGGTGCGGTTCAATCTCTCTGAATCCGGCGTGCATCCGCTGTCCATCCAGGAGCTGCTCGGCCTCGCGGGCGCGTCCGCCCTGCCGCTGCTCGAGATCCGGCTCGGCTACGCGCAGTCGAACGGCAGCGACCTGCTGCGCGAGCGCATTGCCGCGCTGTACCCCGGCGCCTCCCCCGATCAGATCCTCGTCACGACCGGCAGCTCCGAGGCGAACTTCGTCAGCTGCTGGCGGCTGATCGAGCCCGGCGACAAGGTCGCGGTGATGATGCCGAATTACATGCAGACCGCCGGCCTGACGCAGAACTTCGGCGCGCAGGTGCGTCCGTTCGCGCTGCAGGAAAAAGAGGGATGGGAGCCCTACGCCGAGGAGATCCGCACCGCGATCGCTCCGGGCACCAAGCTGGTCGTCGTCACCAATCCGCATAACCCCACGGGCCACGTGCTCGGCGACGAGGCGCGCAAAGTCATTCTGGAGCGCGCGGCGGAAGTCGGCGCGTGGATTCTCGCCGACGAGGTCTATACCGGCGCCGAGCGCAGCGGCAAGACCACACCGTCATTCTGGACCAGCGGGTACGACAAGCTCGTGATCGTGAACGGCCTGTCGAAGGCCTACGGATTGCCGGGCCTGCGCATCGGCTGGATCGTGTCGCAGCCGGCCTTCAGTCAGGAAGTCTGGGCGCGTCACGACTATACGACGATCGGCCCGTCGGGCCCCACCGATCACCTCGCCGCCGTCGCGCTCGAGTCGCACGTGCGCGAGAAGCTGATCGAGCGGACGCGCAAGATTCTTCACGCGAACTTTCCCGTGATGGAAGCGTGGCTCAAGAACTTCGGCGACACGTTCAGCTGGAACGAGCCGCAGGCGGGCGCGATCTGCTGGGCGCGCTATCGCGGCGGAATTCCGGCGCAGGAGATCGTCGAGAAGCTGCGCGCGCAGCACAGCGTGCTGCTCTGCCCGGGTGATCACTTCGGCACACCGGGATTCCTGCGCTTCGGCTACGGCGGCGAGCTGTCGCACTTCCAGGAAGCCTTGGCGGAAACCGAGCGCGGGCTGCGGCGCCTGTTCAGCGACTGATCATGCCGACGAAGCAGCAGCAGAAGGATCGAGAGACCGCGGTCATCCGCGCTCCGCACGATGGCAGTGAAGTCGGCGTGGCGGCCCTCGCCGGCCCCGAAGAGGTGCGTGCCGCGCTCGATGCCAACGTGGCGGCGGCGCGGGCTGCGCGAGAGATGCCTTCGCATGCGCGCGCCGCTGCACTGCGCAAGATCGCGGATGGGCTCGAGGCCGCGCGCGCCGAGCTGACGCGGACCCTCGCGCTCGAAGCCGGCAAGCCGATCTCCCAGGCCAAGCTCGAGCTCGATCGCACGATCTTTGTGTTCCGCGACGCCGCTGAAGAAGCGACCCGCATCGCGGGCGCAGTGCTCCCGGCCGACGTTGTGCCTGCTGCGACCGGACGCCTCGGGATCACGCGCCGGTTCCCGCTGTCTCCCGTCGTCGGGATCACGCCGTTCAACTTTCCGATTCTGCTGGCCGCCCACAAAATCGCTCCCGCCATGGCCTGCGGCGCCACCATTACGGTGAAGCCGCCGCCGCAGGATCCGCTCACCACGCTGCGGCTCGGCGAGCTGGCCAAGGCGTCGGGATATCCCGAGGGCGGCGTGAACATCACGCCGTGCCACGTCGAAGTCGCGCAGATCTTGATCGAAGATCCGCGCGTGCGCGTGATCACCTTCACCGGCAGCGCGAAAGCCGGCTGGGCGATCCGGGCCAAGGCGGGAACCAAGCGGGTGCTGCTCGAGCTGGGCGGCAACGCCGCGGTGATCATCGAGCCCGATGCCGACATCGCCTGGGCGTCGTCGCGCTGCGCGGTTGGCGGCTTCACATACGCCGGGCAGTCCTGCATTTCGACCCAACGCATTTTTGTCCACGAATCCATCTATGCGAAGTTCCTCGACGACTTTCTGCCGCGGGTTCGCGGCTTGAAACGCGGGGATCTGCTGGATGAGAAGACCGACATCGGCCCGATGATCGACCTCGGCGCGGCCGAGCGCGTCGAGAGCTGGATCGGCGAAGCGGTCCGGGCCGGCGCCGAGATCGCGGTTGGGGGCAAGCGCAACGGCGTGTTCCTGGAGCCGACCGTTTTGTTGCACACGACGGCGGAAATGAAGGTGAATTGCGAGGAGGTGTTCGCGCCGCTCGTCACCGTGACGCCGTACCGGTCGTTGGACGACGCGGTCCAGTGGACGAACGCGTCGCCCTACGGGCTGCAGGCGGGCGTGTTCACGTCCAATCTCAAGACGATGTTCCGGCTGCACGCCGAGCTCGATGTGGGCGCCGTGAACGGGAACGACATTCCGGGCTTCCGGGTGGATCGTCTGCCCTACGGCGGCGCCAAGGCGTCCGGACTCGGCCGCGAGGGCGTGCGTTACGCGATCGAAGAGATGACGGAGCAGCGCGTCCTGACGCTCAAGCTGGACTGACGACTTAGACGATCGCCCGTAGCAACAGATAGGACAGTCCGGCGATTCCCGCTGATGCCGGAATCGTCACGACCCACGCCAGCACGATTCGCTGCGCCACTCCCCACCGCACTGCCGAGAAGCGCTGCGCCGCACCCACGCCCGTAATCGCGCCGGTGATTGTGTGAGTCGTGCTGACCGGAATGCCGAAGTGCGACGCGATGAACAACGTGATCGCCCCGCTCGTCTCGGCGCAGAATCCGCCGAACGGCGTGAGCTTGGTGATGCGCTGACCCATCGTCCTCACGATTCGCCAGCCTCCCGACAGCGTGCCGAGACCGATCGCGGCGTGCGCCGAGAGGATCACCCACGTCGGGATCTGGTCCGCACTCGTGAGATGAAACGCTTGAATCGGGAAGTTCACGAACAGGGCCTGGCTCGATACGAGCAGCGCCACGATGATCCCCATCGTCTTTTGGGCGTCGTTCGTCCCGTGGCCCAGCGAATACGCCGCGGCCGACACGAGCTGAAGCACGCGAAACGCCTTATCGACTTTGCGTGGCAATGATCGTCGCAGGATCCAGGAGAGCGCCACCGTGAGCAGCAGCGCGAGCGTGAGTCCCATCAGCGGCGCCACGACGATGAAGACGAGGGTTTTGATCCAGCCGCTCGCGATGATCGCGCTGAATCCCGCTTTCGCGATCGCCGCGCCACCGTACCCGCCCAGCAGCGCGTGCGACGAGGAGGTCGGCAGCCCGAGCCACCACGTCACCAGATCCCAGATGATCGCCCCCAAGAGCCCGCCGAGGACCACGGTTGAGTCCACCACGCTCAGATCGATCATCCCTTTGCCGATGGTCTTCGCGATCGCGGTGCCGAACACGAACGCGGCCACGAAGTTCCAGAACGCCGCCCAGATCACCGCCGCGGTGGGCGACAGGACGCGCGTCGAGACGACGGTGGCGATGGAGTTCGCCGCGTCGTGAAACCCATTGATGAAGTCGAACGCGAGGGCGACCAGCAGGATCGAAAAAACGAACCAGACGGAGGCTACCATCAGGCGTGCTTGATCGTGATGGACTCGACCACGTTCGCGACGTCCTCCGCCTGATCGAGCGTGCTCTCCAGATTGTCGTAAATCTCCTTCCACTTGATCAGCTCGATCGCGTCGCGCTCCTTCTCGAACAGTTGGCCGAGCGCTTCATGGTAGATCGCGTCGCCTTCTTCCTCGAGCTGCTTCGCCTCGACACAATACCGCATGACGTCGTCGCCCTTCTTGAGCCGGTTCACGGCCTCGGAAAGCGTGTTCATCATGTTCTTGAGCACGTCCAGGAGCCGCAGCACGCCCTGCGGAGAGACGCCGAGCCGGAAGATTTGGGCGCGGCGCGCGGTGCCGTCCATCGCGTCCATCACGTCGTCGAGGTCCGAGGCGAGCTGGTGAATGTCCTCGCGGTCGAGCGGCGTGATGAAGGTACGGTCGAGACGATTCACGACTTCGTGCGTGACCTGATCCGCTTCGTGCTCGAGCCGCTTCAGCGCCTCGACGTGCGGCGTGCGGCGATCGGGCGCCGCCTGGAATAGTTGGCGCAAATGCTCGACCGCTTCTTTGTTGCGGTTGGCGACTTCAATGAAGAGCGTGAAAAACTCTTCTTCACGCGGCAGGAGGCGCACGATTCCTCGCGGGCGAAGGGTTGGGAAAAGATATAGGTTATCGGTCCATGTCCACTACCCCTCTGCCACCCGCACAGCGCATCGAGTTCGTCAAGGCGATCACGCGGCTCGACGCCACCGCGCTCGTCGTCGGATCGATGATCGGATCCGGCATTTTCATCGTATCCGCCGACATCCTGCGCCAGGTCCATTCTCCGGGGCTCCTGCTGACGGTCTGGCTGCTGTCCGGGGTCGTCACGCTGTTCGGGGCGCTCACCTACGGCGAGCTCGCGGCGATGTTTCCCAAGGCGGGCGGGAACTACGTGTACCTGCGCGAGGGGATCTCGCCGCTGTTCGGTTATCTGTACGGCTGGACGCTCTTCGTCGTGATTCAGACCGGTACGATCGCCGCCGTCGCCGTCGCCTTCGCGCGGTTCACGTCGGTCCTCTGGCCCAGCCTGACGCCGGACGTGTTCCTCGGCACGACGATCGCCTTCCCGCAGCCGATCGGCACGATCAATGTGGGCCTGTCACCGCAGCGGCTCTTCGCGATCGCGTCGATCGTGCTGCTCACGTGGATCAATCTGCGCGGGGTTCGCACCGCCGCCTTCATTCAGACCTCGCTCACCGCGATCAAGACCGCCGCCCTGGCCGCCCTGATTCTGCTGGGACTGGCGATCGGCCGCAACGCGGCGGCGCTCGCCGCCAATTTTGGATCGAACTTCTGGGCTGCCGGCGGGCTGTCGTTGGCGATCCTGCCGGTGGTCGGCGCCGCGATGGTCGGCTCGCTCTTCTCCATGGACGCCTGGAACAACGTCGGGTTCGCCGCCGGCGAGCTCAAGAATCCCGAGAAGGACCTGCCGTTCGCGATGGCGATGGGTGTCTTGACCGTCACGTCGCTGTACGTGCTCGCGAACGTCGCGTACCTCAACGTCCTCCCGATCGATGCAATCGCGAATGCGCCGCAGGATCGCGTCGGCACCGCGGCGATGCAGGCGATGTTCGGCCCCGCGGGACTCTACATGATGGCCGTCGCGATCATGATCTCGACGTTCGGCTGCAACAACGGACTGATTCTGTCGGGCGCGCGCGTCTATTACGCCATGGCGTGCGACAATCTCTTCTTCAAGTCGGCGGGAACGCTCCATCCCACATACAAGACGCCCGCCCTCGCGCTGATCGTGCAGGCGATCTGGACCAGCGTGCTGTGTTTGTCCGGGACGTACGGTCAGCTGTTGAACTTCGTGATCTTCGCGGCCGTCGCGTTCTACGCGGTCACGGCGATCGGCCTGTTCCGGCTGCGGCGTACCCGTCCCGACCTGCCGCGACCCGTGCGCGCGCCGGGATATCCCGCGCTGCCGGCGCTCTACATCGCGCTGACCGGACTCATCGCGGTGAACCTGCTCATCCAGGACGCCACGCGTACCTACGCGATGCTCGGGCTGATCCTGGTGCTGCTCGGCGTGCCTGTGTACTACGGCTGGAGACGGATGGCCGCCTAGCAGGCTTCGGGTTATATTCGGGGGTATGGCTGTACGGACCAAACCCCCGGCAAAGCCGCCTCGCACACCGACTTGCCCCGAATGTGGGGCGAAAGCCGCGCCCCAATCCGGCTGCCTGGTCTGCCTGGAGTGCGGTTGGGCTCGCTGTGGCTAGAAAGGCGATAGGGCGGCTGGGCGGTTCGGCGGCTGGAAACGCGCCGGAATTGCCACTCGGTCAAACCGCCAAACCGCCCAACCGCCTAACCGCCCAAGTTCTCGACGAGCGTCTCCGCGGTACCAGGTTCGTCTCCCTCACCCCCAAGCGCGTGCTGAACCCCCCCAGCACGACCGGGATGGAATACTGGTCGCTCAATCCGTACGTCGGCTGCGAGTTCGGCTGCAGCTACTGTTACGCGCGCTACACGCACCGCTATGTCGTCGAGCGCGCGCATGACGCGGGCAAACTGACGGATGCCGAGTTCGCCGATTATCGCGGCGCGCACGGCTGGGAGGCATTCGAGAAGCGAATCTTCGTCAAGGAGCAGCTGGTCGGCGCGCTCGACGTGGATCTCAAGCGTGTGCCGCTCGGTCAAACGATCGTGATCGGCACGGCCACCGATCCGTATCAGCCGGCCGAGCGCAAGTTCCGGCTCACGCGCGCCGTATTGCAGCGGCTCGTGCGCTGCGAAGGGCTGTCGTTCGGGATCATCACCAAGAGTCCACTGATTGCGCGCGACTGCGATCTGCTGGTGCGGCTGCAGGAGCGTAACGATCTCCAGATCCACGTCTCGCTCATTACCGCCGACGCGGCCGTCGCCCGCAAGCTGGAAGCGCGCTCACCGGCTCCCCATGCCCGCTTGCGGGCGCTGCGCAAGCTCGTGGACGCCGGTGTGAACGCCGGGCTGATCATCGCACCGGTGCTTCCCGGCATCACCGACGATGTCGCGCAGCTCGATACGCTGTTCGCCGCCGCGCGGCGCGCGGGGGCGCGGTTCATTCACGCGGGGGCGTTGCGGCTGTATCCCGCCATTCGCGATCGTTTCCTCCCGGTACTCAGCGAACATTTCGCGGATTTGGTGCCGAAGTACGAACGCGCCTATAAGGGGCACGGGTATGCGCCGCGCGACTATGCGAAGGCGCTATCGCGCCGTATCGAGAAGCTGCGGAGGAAGCACGGGTTCAGGAATCAGGGCGCGATGTTCGAGCGCTATCGTCCGGCGAAGATGCCGGTGCAAGGGGAGCTCAATCTGCGCGGCAGCTTGCCCTAGTCCCGCGCCACGAGGTGAAAGACCCTAGACTCCCCGCAGAACGGAGTCGTCGTGTCGTAGAGATATCCTTGGACGAACGCGCTCCATTGCGACACGGTGTCCGGTGGGTTCTCGAGCACGTAACCTGTCGATAGTCCCCCCGGCTTCACGCGCATGCAACCATTTGTGTCCCGTTCGACGCTCGCACCGCCACTCGCGTTGGTGCGGCCGGTCGAGACTGCGCCGACGAGGACCTCGCCAAACGTCCTGATGTCGCCGCTGCTCGCGCGCATTTCATACCCGCTGAAACTGGCGTTCAATCCCGGCATACTTACCGTCGTGTCCCAGTAGACCGCCACAAGAGATACCAGCGGGTTGCAGGGCTGTTCGCCTGCGCGATAAAGGAAGTACGGCTCAAATGTGACCAGGGAGGAATCGACTTGCGGCGCGATAACGAACTCACGCCGAACGCATGGAAGGTTATCGCCGCCGCGGAGCCGCACCGGGAAGGGCGTCGCTGCGGCGACTTCGGCCGGCCACTCCATCCACCCCACACTGGTGGAGGTCACCTGCATGTCCGGCCCGCAAGCGACGAGAACACCGAGACACGCTACAAACAATGAAGGTCGCATACCGTACCTACCCTATGAGCCTTGCTCCGCGTCACCGTCGAGCCATTGCCGCGCGACGGCCTTGATCGTCCCTGGGGCGTTTCCTTCCGCCCGATTGTTCGCCAGGATGAACGCCTCCACCCGCCGCCGCAACGCCTCGCTCACGAGTCGCACCAGATCCGTGCGCAGCTCCGGCAGCGGCTCCTGCACGCGATCGTACGGCTGAAACTGCTTCACCGCATCGGCGTAGCGCCGCCCGGGCTTCAGCAGCGCGCGCGCGACCGTGAAATCCGTCGACCAGGTCCACGACGAGTCGAGCTGTTCGCCGATCGCCGGCATCTCAGTCCACGAGTTGAACACGTGCGCCACGCGATGGCGCTTCAATACCTCGCCGTGCAGCCCCGTCATCAGCTCTCGATTGCGCAGCTCGACCGCGTAGCGATAGTCGCGCGGCAGCTGTTTGAAAAAACCGTCCAGCTGATCGGCCCATTGCAGCGGATCGGGTAGATCCTTGCCGCGCATCGACTGAAACTCGAAAACGAAACAGCCGGCGTGATCG
>Ga0134125_10006831_pt1 | contig 12897 bp, 12 predicted proteins | sample KB31751_FD_96464 | JGI IMG/M metagenome (GOLD analysis project Ga0134125, IMG submission 96464) | Terrestrial soil microbial communities with excess Nitrogen fertilizer from Kellogg Biological Station, Michigan, USA - KB3-175-1 | ecosystem: Environmental > Terrestrial > Soil > Unclassified ... | reverse complement strand
CTGGTCGGCACCGCCTCGATTGAGAAGTCCGAGGTGCTGGCCGAATTCCTGAAGAAGCACGGCTATAAGCAGATCGATTTCGGCAAGCCGGCCGCGCTCGACAAGCTCTACGCGGCGGCCCGTGCCGGCAAGCCGGTAAAGCTCTTTGCCGTGTTGAACGCGCGCTTCCACGAGCAGGAAGCCTATATCGTCGCCGAAGCCGGCGTGCCCGGCGCGATCACGATCGCCACCAACATGGCCGGCCGCGGCACCGACATCAAGCTCGGCGGCTCTTTGGAGATGCGGATCCAGCAGGAAACCGCTGAGATCACCGATGAGGCCGAGAAGGCCAAGAAGATCGAACAGATCAAGGCGGACATCGAGCGCTTCCGCGAGATCGTGCTGAATGCGGAAGAGATCGTCGAGATTGAGCCGGCCAAGGGTAATAAGCCCGCAAAGACCGTGAAGAAGCCCGGCGGCCTCTATATCATCGGCTCCGAGCGCCATGAATCCCGCCGCATCGACAACCAGCTGCGCGGACGTTCGGGCCGCCAGGGCGACCCCGGACGGTCGAAATTCTTCCTGTCGCTGGAAGACGACCTGATGCGCATCTTCGGGTCCGACCGGCTCGATACCATGCTCACCCGGCTTGGCCTCAAGGAGGGTGAGGCCATCATCCATCCCTGGATCAACAAGGCGCTGGAGAAGGCGCAGCAGAAGGTCGAGGCGCGCAACTTCGACATCCGCAAGAATCTCTTGAAATACGACGACGTCCAGAACGATCAGCGCAAGGTGATCTTCGACCAGCGCGTCGACCTGATGAAGGACGAGGACGTGGCGGAGACGGTCGCTGACATGCGCCACGCCTATGTCGAGGATCTCGTGGCGAAGCACGTGCCCGAGCACGCCTATGCCGAGCAGTGGGACGTTGCGGGACTCAAGGACGAGCTTAAGCGCGTGCTCGACCTCGACCTTGCGGTCGACGAATGGGCCAAGGAAGAGGGCATTGCCGACGAGGAGATGCTGACGCGCATCGAGCAGCGCGCAGACGAGCACATGGCCGCCAAGGTCGCCCAATGGGGTCCCGAGGTGATGCGCTATGTCGAGAAGACCATCCTGCTGCAGACGCTGGACCATCTCTGGCGCGAGCATCTGATCATGCTCGACCACTTGCGCCAGGTGATCGGCTTGCGCGGCTACGGCCAGCGCGATCCCTTGCAGGAGTACAAGTCGGAAGCGTTCAGCCTGTTCGAGGCCATGATCGCGCATCTGCGCGAGGCGGTTACCGCGCAATTGATGCGCGTGGAAATCGTGCCGCCGGAGCAGCAGCCGGAGCTGCCGCCGATGCAAGTATCCCATCTCGATCCGAACACCGGCGAGGACGAGCTTGCCTTCGCGCGCGCCTCGCTGGTGCCGCAGGCGCCTGCGGCGCGCAGCGAAAACCGCGATCCGAAGAATGCCGCGACCTGGGGCAAGGTCGGCCGCAACGAGGACTGCCCCTGCGGTTCAGGCAAGAAATACAAGCACTGCCACGGCAAATATGTGTGAGCGCTGAGGTCGCGGCCTGAGGGCGCTCAGCCGAGCGCAAGCGGCGCAGCGCGAGAGCTGTCGCTGCCGCCGTCCACGGGAGGCCTCGTTGCCCAGGCTGGTAGGAGTTGTGCCAGATCAATTGTTGCAGGCCTCAAGCATTGATGTCGGCGTTAGGCCGACAGCGACAGAGGCCTGACGCGCGACCGATCCGATGCTGGCAGCCAGCATGCGGGGACGGCCGGATCTACTTCATCGCCGAAAAGCGGCTCGCGAACGAGCTGGCCGAGACGATCGGCTGTGAGCCGGCGATCAGCGCGTCCTTCGCGGCCGCGGATGAATCGGTTGCTGGCTGACTTTCGGCGATCGAAGGTTTGGGTGCCGGTTGCTTGGCTTCCGCCGTCCTCACAGCCGTCACCTTTCGCGCGCGAGCCTCGGCGTGCGCGTTGTGATGCCTGGCTTCCGCCAATTTCGGTTTCGCGGTGGCGACGGCTGGTGTGTGCGGTGGCGGCGTGGTCGCGGTGGTGTCGGCCGCCGCGCTGCTCAGCCCGACCTTGCGGGCGAGGCCTGAAAAGAAGCCTCCCGAGGACCCGCTTGCCGGTGCCGATGCCACCCGGATCGCCGGTGCCGTGGCCGAGAGTGGTGCCTCAGGCGCCGCCGCGACCGCGACGGCCGGCTCATCCGCACCAGGCGCGCGCGGCGGGTTGACGTCTCCAGGGATGGTGCCGGGCAATTTCGAATACCGTGCCATCGTCAGGTCCTGGCCCTGGCCGCCGTCCGACAGGCCGGTGCTGGCGCCGGGGACGTGGGCGGCGAAGATCTTGTTCATGCCGCCGTCGATGCCGGTATCGAGCCTGGCGACCGGAACGTCCTTGGCCACCAGCCTGGCGTACTCGGCATCATCCCGCTGCTCCTTCGCGCGCACCGGCTCGGCGATCTCTTCGGGCACTACATAGGCCGGGCATTTGGCCGAAGCCTGGAACACGGGATCATGGGTGGCGCCCGGCGGACGGGCCGCATCGAAGACATAGTGCTTCTCGCAGAAATCGACCTTCGGCTCCTGACGCGTCACCTCGAAATCATCATAGCCGACCTTGAGCATTCGCCAGAACGACATGTTCGGATTGTTGCGGTGCCTGGCCATGTTCGCCGGGGTCATCCGGAACGGGAAGGCGTCGAACTGGAAGGCCTTCTGACCGCCAAAGAAGGCGTCGCGCCCTAGCGCGTAGATTTCCGCGATCTGCTCGTCGGTCATGGCGTAGCAGCCGCGCGACGAGCAGTCCCCGTGCACCATGAGCTCTGAGCCGGTGTGGCCGAGCGCGCGGTCATAGGCATTGGGATAACCAGTGTTGAAGGATAGATAATAGGCCGACTGCGGGTTCATCTGCGCCGGCGTGATCTCGTAGAAGCCTTCAGGCGCCTGGCGGTCGCCCTCGCGTACCTTCGGGCCGAGATCGCCGGACCAGCGGCAGATCGGATAGGTCTTGAGCAGCGCGAACTTGCCGGAGCGATCCTGCTTCCAGACCTCGAGCTCGGCTTCCTCCTTGAACAGGCGGATCAGGATCGGCGACTGCGGATCCATGTCTTTTGCCTGCATCTTCGCGACCAGCTTGGGCGGGACCGGCTGGTTGGCCTTGGCATTATTGGCGAGCGAAATACCGTCCGCGTTACAGCCAGCGAGACATGCGCCAATGGCGGCGAGCGCAGCCATAGTGATGAGCGCGCGGATCAGCGAGCGATTAATCAAGGCAGAAGCTCCACACCCACCGGGCGGTCGGCCAACCCCAATTAGCAGCGCGACGCCCTGAAGCCATTGATTAAAATCCTACCCTTTGATCACCCTCTCCGCAACCTGAACAGGCCGCAGCGGCAGGCCCGATAGCCCCATGGTCAATCGGAGGTAAATACCCATCTTCGGCCTAATTGCGGCCGAGTTGCTTAAAACGCGCCGGCTCAGCCGAGCTTCCGGCCGATATCGAGGAATTTCTGCCGCCGTTGCTTGCGGATCGCCTCGGCGTCGAGCCCGCGCAGCTCATTGAAGGCTTCCGCGATGGCCTTACCGGTCGCCGCGATCATGGCGGAGGGATCGCGATGGGCGCCGCCGACCGGCTCGTTTAGGATCTGATCGATCACGCCGAAGCGCAGCATGTCCTGGGCGGTGATCTTCATGCTATTGGCGGCTTCCTGGGCCTTGGTGCCGTCCCGCCACAGGATCGAGGACGCTGCCTCCGGCGAGATCACGCTGTAGATCGCGTGTTCGAGCATGAGCACGCGGTTGGCAGTGGTGATCGCGATCGCGCCGCCCGACATGCCTTCGCCGGTGATGATGGCGACATTGGGCACGCCCAGCGACAGGCAGGCGTCCGTTGAGCGGGCGATCGCTTCCGCCTGGCCGCGCTCCTCGGCACCGATGCCCGGATAGGCGCCGGCGGAATCCACCAGCGACAGCACGGGGAGGCCGAAGCGATTGGCCAATTCCATCAGCCGCACCGCCTTGCGGTAGCCCTCCGGGCGCGCCATGCCGAAATTGTGTTTGATCCGGGAGTCGGTGGAATTGCCTTTCTCCTGACCCATGATGCAGATGCTCTCGCCCTGGAAGCGGCCGAAGCCGCCCACGAGCGCCTGATCCTCGCCGAATGTGCGGTCGCCGGCGAGTGGCGTGAAATCGGTCACCAGACCGCCCACGAAGTCGGTGAAATGCGGCCGCTGCGGGTGTCGCGCTACCAGCGTCTTTTGCCATGGCGTGAGATCGGCATAGAGATCGGCCAACGCCTGCGCCGCCTTCTCCTCTAGTCTGGCAACCTCTTCACTGATGTCGGTGCCCGAGGCCGCCAGCGCGCGCAGTTCGTCCAGCTTGGAATCGAGCTCGGCGACGGGCTTTTCGAAATCGAGATAGGAGCGCATCTGATCCGGCATGATTCCAATATAGGCGATGGCGTGCGTAGCGACGAAGCGCGCCTGAAACGCGCATTGTTTCAAGACGTTAATGTGTCATCCGACCGGCGGGGTCGCCCTTGTTGGATCACCTGGGGAACGTCTCGCGGGCGCAAAGCTGTTTCAGGGCATCGGGGGCGGAAGTCAAGCGCAGCAAGCCGCTACTTTTCAGCAAGCGGGTGAAGGTCGCGCACCAGGCTCTTGAGCCGCTCCTCCACCACGTGGGTGTAGATCTGCGTGGTGGAAATGTCGGTGTGGCCGAGCAGCGTCTGCACGATGCGCAAATCGGCGCCATTGTGCAGGAGGTGGCTCGCGAAGGCGTGCCGCAGCACGTGCGGCGACACCTGCCGGGCGGAAAGGCCCGCGGCCACCGCGAGTTCCTTCAGATCCCGGGCAAAATGCTGGCGCGTTAAATGGCCGCTCTCGCCGAAGGAAGGAAACAGCCATTTCGAGTTCAGGCTGCTCTTTTTTCTCTCTGTGTGAAGCGCCTCCATGGCGGCCAGATATTCTGCCATCGCCTGGCGCGCCGCGTCGTTGAGCGGGACCAGGCGCTCCTTGGCGCCCTTGCCGCGCACCACAATCATGCGGACATCCCGGGTTGCGGCCGAGCGCGGCAGGGCCACAAGTTCCGAAACCCGCAAGCCCGTGGCGTAGAGTACCTCAAGCAGGCAATACAGCCGAAACGCGCGCAGCCGCTGCTGCGGCGAGGCTTTGCTTGGCTGCGTGGCCTCCTTGGCGTGCGTCAGCATGCGATCGACATCCGCAATCGACAGCACCTTCGGCAGGCTGCGGCCACGTTTCGGCCCCGACAAAATGGCCGCCGGATCGTCGCTCCGCATCCGCTCATTCAACAGGAAGCGGAAGAGGTGGCGTAGCGCCGAGAGCCGCCGCGCCACGCTGGAAGACTTGAAGCCGCGGCGGTCGAGATCGGCAAGATAGTTCCGCAAGCTGTCGGTGGCTGCGGCAATAAGACTCTGGCCGCCGTGGCTGAGAAATTCGGAGAGGTCGGTGAGGTCGCGGCGGTAGGCGGCAAGCGTGTTCTCGCCAGCGCCCTGTTCCGCCGCGAGCATGTCGAGGAACAGTCCGATCAGCTTCTCGTCAGAAGGTTTCGCACGCATCCCACAGATTCCCCACCGGCTATTTCTTCAGAAATTTGTCCGGCGGAATAGTGACGGTCATTTCCCGCGGCTTGGGATTGACGAAATTCGCGAGTGCGTAAATCGCGCCATAGACGATCGCGCCGATGATGGCGAGGACCGTCAGGAAACGGAACAGGCTGGGCATCTCAAAGCTGTCAAATCAGGCGCATTAACCACCGAAATCATCCAACATGTTCGCGGGGCCGTTGCAAGACTCTCTGGCAAGTCCGCGGGAGGGGGTAGTATAGGTGGCTGCCTGCGCGGGCTTTGATCCGCGAACCATCGAGCCAGGAATGCCCGAGAACACGATTCCAGCGACCGAAAGTCCAACGCCCGAGGCCGAGATCATCGCCGCTCTCGGTCCGCGGCTGATCGTGCTGGTCGGGATGATGGGCGCCGGCAAGTCCACCATCGGGCGGCGGCTCGCGGCGCGGTTGCGGCTGTCTTTCATCGACGCCGATACCGAGATTGAGGCGGCGGCCGGCATGTCGATACCGGAGATTTTCGAGGTTCATGGCGAGCTACATTTCAGAGATGGCGAGGCGAGGGTGATTGCGCGGCTTTTGGAAAGCGGACCAACGGTGCTTGCCACCGGTGGCGGTTCGTTCATGCGGGAAGAGACGCGCCGCCGGGTCCATGACAAAGCGGTGTCGATTTGGCTCAAGGCGGATGCCGACGTGATCATGCGGCGGGTCAGGCGCCGTGCCGACCGTCCGCTGCTGCAGACCGCGGACCCCGAGGCGACCGTCACCCGGCTGATCAGCGAGCGCGAGCCGGCCTATCGATATGCCGACCTGACGATCGCCTCGCGCGACGTGCCGCATGAGAAGATCGTCGATGAATGCGTGGCGGCGCTGCATACCCACCTCTGCGGTGAGAAGGCCGCCGAGGCGTGCGTCAATATCGCGGGAGCGGCACGATGACCGCTCCGCTCAAGACTTCGGACGCCATCACGGTCGACGTCGCGCTTGGCGATCGGGCCTACGACATCATCATCGGGCGCGACGTGCTGGGCTCGCTCGGCGAGCGAATCGCCGCCCTTCGTCCCGGCGCGCGCACGGCCATCATCACCGACCGCAATGTCGCGCGGCATTGGCTGGAAAGGACGGAAGCCGCACTGGCGCGGGCCGGTATCGCCAGCTCACGCATCATTGTGGAGGAGGGGGAAGGTTCGAAAGGCTATGCCGGCCTCGAAAAGGTCAGTGAAGCCCTGATCGCGGCCAAGATCGAGCGCAATGATTTGGTGGTCGCGCTCGGCGGCGGCGTGGTTGGCGACCTCGCCGGCTTTGCCGCGGCCATCCTGCGTCGCGGCGTCGACTTCGTGCAGGTGCCGACGACGCTGCTCGCACAGGTCGATTCCTCGGTCGGAGGCAAGACCGGGATCAATTCGCCGCAGGGCAAAAACTTGATCGGCGCTTTTCATCAGCCAGTATTGGTGGTCGCCGACACCGCTGTGCTCGACACGCTTCCGCTGCGGCAGTTTCGGGCCGGCTATGCCGAAGTGGCCAAATATGGCGTGCTCGGGGATGCGGCCTTCTTCGGCTGGCTGGAGGCCAATCACGCCGACATCGTTAAGGGCGGCCCCGCGCGCGAGCACGCGATCGCGACGTCTTGTCGCGCCAAGGCTGCGATCGTGGCGCGCGACGAGCGTGAAACCGGCGACCGTGCGCTGCTCAACCTCGGCCACACTTTCGGCCACGCGCTGGAAGCCACCACCGGCTTCTCCGACCGCCTGTTCCATGGCGAGGGCGTCGCCATCGGCATGGTGCTGGCGGCGGAGTTTTCCGCTTCCCTGGGCATGATCGCGCCGTCGGACGCGGCGCGGATCGAACGTCACCTTGCCGAAGTGGGTCTGCCTACCCATCTCCAGGATATTGCGGGATTTGCTCAGGAAGGGCTCGCCGATGCCGACGCGCTGATGGCGCTGATGGCCCAGGACAAGAAGGTCAGGCGAGGAAAATTGACCTTTATCTTGCTGGAGGCGATCGGCCGCGCCGTTATCGCGAGGGATGTTGACGCTGCGCTGGTGCGGGACTTCCTCGGCGCCAGACTCGCGGGCGACAAATAGCGGCTGCCATGGAATGGCTGACAATCTTAGTGGTGATCGTGCTGCTCGCGGTCTCCGCGTTCTTTTCGGCAAGCGAGACGGCGCTGACCGGTGCCTCGCGCGGCAACATGCTGCGGCTGTCGAAGCAGGGCAATCGCGAGGCAGCCATCATCTTCGACCTCGTGGCCGATCGCGAACGCCTGATTGGCGCCATGCTGCTCGGCAACAACATCGCCAATATTGGCGCCTCCGCACTTGCCACAGGCATCCTCACCTCGTGGTTCGGTAGCGTCGGCGTGCTTTACGCCACCGCCGTCATGACCGTGCTGGTGGTGATCTTCGCCGAAGTGCTGCCGAAGACCATTGCGATCAACGCGCCCGATCGGTTCGCGCTTCTGGTGGCGCGGCCACTGCGCTTCACGGTCACGGTGTTCGGGCCGCTCCTGGCGGTAATCCAGGCCGTCGTACGCGTTTTGATGCGCTTGATCGGAGTGAAGGTCGGCGCCAATCAGCCGCTCCTCTCGCCGATCGAACGCCTGCGCGGCGCAGTCGACCTGCTCCACAGCGAGGGCAAGGTCGAGAAAATGGACCGCGACATGTTCGGTGGCCTGTTGGACCTGCGCGAGCTGCAGGTGTCCGACGTCATGATCCATCGCACCGAGATGGTCACCATCAACGCGGACCTACCGCCGGAGGAACTGGTGCGCGAAGTGCTCGCCTCCGAGTACACGCGGATTCCGTTGTGGCGTGAAAAACCGGAAAACATCGTCGGCGTGTTGCATGCCAAGGACCTGTTGCGGGCGATCCGCGCCTCAGAGGGCGAAACGTCGCACATTGATGTGTCCACAATCATGCTGCCGCCCTGGTTTGTGCCGGATATCCGTCCCGTTTCCGAGCAGCTCAAGGCGTTTCGCCGGCGCAAGACGCACTTCGCCCTCGTGGTTGATGAATATGGCGAAGTCGAAGGCATCGTCACGCTGGAGGACATCCTGGAGGAAATCGTCGGCGACATCGCCGACGAGCAGGACGTCGTGGTAGCCGGTGTGCGCGCCCAGCCCGACGGCTCCGTCGTGGTCGACGGCTCGGTACCGATCCGCGATCTCAACCGTGCGATGGACTGGAATTTGCCGGACGAAGAGGCAACCACGGTGGCGGGCCTGGTGATTCATGAGGCGCGCTCAATTCCTGAACGCGGCCAGAGCTTTACCTTCCACGGTTTTCGTTTCCGGGTGCTTCGGCGCGAGCGCAACCGGATTACCGCGCTGCGGATCGTTCCAGTGCCGCGCGAGACCGAGATCGATGAGAAAAGGCCGAAACGCGCCGGGACCGCGCTTTGAACTCTCGACGAGAGGTAGAGGCTCCTGCTTTCAGGATAGCGCCACCCGCCGCCTGCGGCGCTGGGTGCCGCCTAGGTGCTTTCCCCGGGCGCCTTGGCGTGGATGGCGAGCGCGTGCACCGAGCCCGCCAGTTCCGCGCTGAGCGCCGCGTTGATCATGCGGTGGCGCTCGACCCGGCTCTTCCCTTTGAAGGCATCAGATACAATATAAACCCTGTAGTGTGTCTCGCCGCCCGGCCTGTGGCCTGCGTGCCCCTCATGCAGATGTGATTCGTCGTGGACCTCGAGGCGTTCGGGGACGAAAGCTTCGCGCAACTTGTTCGTGATAATGTCTCGGGTGATCATGGGCGCGGCAATAAATCCACGCGCCTGTTTCGTCAATTGCGTCGGGAGTTGTAAGGAATCGCAATGTCAAGACTTGAAGCTTTTTGCATTGCGTAGTCAAAGTCCGCCATGCCGATCGATACGTCCAAATTCTTCGATTCCATTCGCATCAACAAGCGGAATGCGAAGCAGGAAACGCGGGTGCGCGAAACCGCGGTGCCGTGCCAATGGCCGGACTGCAAGAACAAAGGCACGCACCGCGCACCCAAGGGCCGCGACAATGCGCGTGAGTATTGGCACTTCTGTCTCGATCACGTTCGCGAGTACAATCAGTCCTACAATTTCTTCTCCGGCATGAATGCCGACGCCGTGGCGCGCTATCAGAAGGATGCGTTGACCGGCCATCGTCCAACCTGGAAAATGGGCGCCAACACCAGCGGGCGCCGGGCCACCGGCACCGAAGATTTCGACGGTGCCGCAGATCCGTTCAGCGTGTTCGGCGAGATCAACGGCCGCGGTGGCTTCCGGCCGCAACCCGAGGCCGATCCCAAGCGCGAGACGCGGAAGGTGTTCAATGCCGAGCGCAAGGCCTTGCAGGTGATGGGATTGGAAGCCGATGCGACGCTCGGGGACGTCAAGGCGAAGTACAAGGCGCTCGTGAAGCAGCACCATCCCGACGCGAATGGTGGCGATCGTTCCACCGAAGACCGCCTGATAGAGATCATCAAGGCGTACAATTACCTGAAGACCGTCGTGCGCGAGGGCTGAGCCGCCGTCGGCACTCGGTCACCGCGGGCTACCGTCCTCTAATCCGCTCGACTACCGGCTGCATCTCGCTCTGGCGGCGGCGCATCATCCACACGGCAAATGCGATCATGGATGCACCGATCACCGCCACGATCCAGTAGTGCTTGAGCCTGGCATGATGCGGGATGCCGCCGAAGCGATGCAGGACTTCGATGGCGACGACCCCCGGCAGGACGTGTGCAGGCGCCCATAGCAAGACCGCCGGGATATTGGTCGCAAAAAAGCGCGCCGGGGGCATGCCGAGCGCGCCGGCGGTGACCGGCACGAAAGCCCGAATCGGTGCCACGAATCGGGCAAAGAATACCGCCCATATTCCCCAACGCTGGAAGAAGCTCTCGCTCTGCGCGATCAGACGCGGGTACTTGTTGAGCGGCCAGCCCTCCAGGACCTCGCGTTGCGCCCGGTGACCACACCAGTATGCGGAACCGTCGCCGAGTAGCCCGCCTGCGCTCGCCGCCGCCAACACCCATTGCAGCTTCAATTGCCCATCCGGAATGAACGCGCTCAACGCCAGGATCAAGGTCGAACCCGGAATGACCGACCCCACCACCGGAACCGCCTCGAGAAGCGCGGCCAGAAAAAGGGTCAGGTAGGCAAGCCACGCATTTGCCGAGACGAACGTAATCAGCGGGTCGAGATAGGAGACCACGAAATTCCCATACAAGCTCGGCGGCCGACCTTCGGCCCCGGCATCCTACATAAGTAGGATAACGGGCGGAAAGTGCCATTGCTGGAAAAACGGCTGGCCCACTTTCCATGGCGAGGAAAGGGCGACTGATTCGCAGGGCAGCCCTCCCAAAACCGCGTCGGATGCATATCTCAATGAAAAAACAAGGGAACTTTGATTCGGGCGCGGGCTTCTGCGAACCGCCGCCGTCTGGTAGGGTTGTTTGAGCACCCAACCGCAGCCACACTTATTTATCTGGTTTCGGGAATGCCCGGGACCTCGGAGGATTGATGACGACCGCCGCCCTGTCCAATCTAGAAGAAACCGTCGGACTACCCGACATGAAGGTGTCGGTCCGCCAGGTTTTCGGCATCGATAGTGATCTGGAAGTCCCCGCTTATTCGGAAGTCGACCCGCATGTCCCCGAAGTCGACGCCGATTACCGCTTCGATCGCGCCACGACGCTGGCCATCCTTGCTGGATTCGCCAAGAACCGCCGCGTCATGGTGACCGGCTACCACGGCACCGGCAAGTCGACCCATATCGAGCAGGTTGCAGCCCGGCTGAACTGGCCCTGCGTGCGCGTCAACCTGGACAGCCACATCAGCCGGATCGACCTGGTCGGCAAGGACGCGATCGTCGTCAAAGAGGGCAAGCAGGTGACGGAGTTCCGCGACGGAATTCTGCCTTGGGCGTTGCAGCACAATATCGCGCTGGTATTCGACGAGTACGACGCCGGTCGCCCCGACGTGATGTTCGTGATCCAGCGCGTGTTGGAGGTCTCGGGCCGGCTGACGCTGCTCGACCAGAACAAGGTCATCAAGCCGCATCCGGCGTTCCGTCTGTTCTCCACGGCCAACACCATTGGCCTCGGCGACACCTCGGGCCTTTATCACGGCACCCAGCAGATCAACCAGGGCCAGATGGACCGCTGGTCGATCGTGACCACGCTGAACTACCTCGCCCATGACGAGGAGGTCGAGATCGTGCTGGCGAAGGCGCACCACTATCGCACCCAGGAAGGGCGCGACACCGTCAACAAGATGGTGCGGCTCGCCGATCTCACCCGCAACGCGTTCGCCAATGGCGATCTGTCCACTGTGATGAGCCCGCGCACGGTGATCACCTGGGCGGAAAACTCGGAGATTTTTGGCGACATCGGCTTTGCCTTCCGCGTCACCTTCCTCAACAAGTGCGACGAACTGGAACGGCCGCTGGTGGCCGAGTTCTATCAGCGCTGCTTCAACGCAGAGCTGCCGGAATCCGCGGTCAACGTGGCGCTCAGCTGACTTATGCCGTCAATCTCCGTCGAGCGCACCGTTGGCAAGACCAAGAAGGCGGTGCTCGGCGGGTTGATCCGTTACAACACCGAAAAGCTCGGGAAGCAGAAATATAAGCGCCTCGCAGTCTCGTTGCGCGAGCGCGGCAAGATCGTCGGCGGGATTGTCGGTGAAGTTTGGACCACGGTTTTGTTCATACAGTTCTTCTGGATAGAGCAGAAACTGCGTGGCAAGGGCTATGGAACGAGGCTGCTTCGGGCGATCGAAGACGAAGCGAGACGTTTTGGAGCTACGCGGTCCTATTTGGATACGATGAGCTTTCAGGCGCCGGGCTTCTACCGTAGCTGCGGCTATAGAGAGTTTGGCTGGATCGAAGGCTATCCGGGCGGCGTAACGCGACATTGGTTTACGAAATCGCTATGACAACCTCCAACATCAAATTCCGCCCCGGATCAAAAGAAGCGCCGACCGAGCCGTTCAAGCGCGCGGTCACCGCTTGTCTGCGCGCGGTTGCCAAGACGCCGGAGCTCGAAGTGAGCTTCGCTGCCGAGCGGCCTGGACTTGCGCCCGGTAAAGCGCGGCTGCCGGAGCCGGCGCGCAAGATGACGCGGCGGGATGCCTCGATCGTGCGTGGGCATGCGGATTCCATCGCACTCAAGCTCGCATGCCACGATCCGAAGGTGCACCGGAAGCTGATGCCGGGCAATCCGCAGGCACGTGGCGTGTTCGAGGCGGTGGAGCAGGCGCGGGTAGAAGCGATCGGCGCGCGACGCATGGCCGGGGTTGCCAAGAATCTCACCGCCATGCTCGACGATCATTTCCATCGCGGCAAGTTCGACGAGATCACCGACCGCGCG
>Ga0134125_10006828_pt1 | contig 12899 bp, 14 predicted proteins | sample KB31751_FD_96464 | JGI IMG/M metagenome (GOLD analysis project Ga0134125, IMG submission 96464) | Terrestrial soil microbial communities with excess Nitrogen fertilizer from Kellogg Biological Station, Michigan, USA - KB3-175-1 | ecosystem: Environmental > Terrestrial > Soil > Unclassified ... | reverse complement strand
CGCGGGCGTCCGCAAGGTGGTCGATCTGAGCCGCAAACTGGGCGACCGGTTCCGCGTCCGCGCGGTGCGTCTCGATTCGGGCGATCTCGGCGCGCTCGCCAAAGAGTCGCGAAAGATATTGAATGAAGCCGGCCTCCAGGACGTGACAATCTTCGCTTCCAGCAGCCTGGATGAATGCGAGATCCAGAGACTCGTGAATTCCGGCGCCCCCATCGATGCGTTCGGCGTCGGAACCAGGTTGGCCGTCATGGCGGACGCTTCGCATCTCGATATGGCCTACAAACTGGTCGAGTATGGCGGCAAGGGGCGGTTGAAGCTTTCCACCAGCAAGGTGCTCCACCCCGGCAGGAAGCAGGTATTTCGACAAGTTGAAAACGGCCGCATGGTTGGCGACGTGATTGGGAGGTTTGACGAACCGTTGCCAGGCGAGCCACTCTTGCAGCCAGTGATGCCACATGGCGTTCCAACCACTCGGATCCACCTTGAGGAGTCCCGGCTGCGTTTTCAACGCGAATTGGCTCGCCTGCCGGACCAGCTTCGGGCGATCGAGCCCACACCGGTTCCCTACCCGGTCAGTTTCAGCAGGTGTTTAGACCGCGACCTCGATCGCATTCGATCCGGACTCGCGCGCGGCACGTGAAGTGCAGACATCTTGTTAGAGCCCAATAACAGGAGGCCCAATGTTACTCCCCGTTCAAGTAACTTTCCGAAATATTGATGATCATGCCGGACTCGATGACTACGTTCAAAAGGAAGCCACGAAGCTCGAGCGCTTCTACAGCCGGATTAGCAGTTGCCGCGTAGTTGTGGAGCGCCAGCAGCGTGCCACGTCGAGTAAGCTCTTTCACGTGCGCATCGATCTTGGAGTGCCCAATGAGGAACTGGTGGTGAAACATATCCCTAGCCTGCATGGGACTCTCGAGGACATGCAGACTCAGAAATCGAGGTGCGAAGCGAAGTCAGTTCTCGTGCACAAGAATCCAAAGCGGGCAATTCACGAAGCATTTCAGGAGATGGGCCGCCAGCTCCAAGACTACGCGCGCCGACAGGAAGGCGTCGTGAAAGCCAAGCAGGGAATGCAGGATGCAGTCGTCAAGGAAATCCTGCCGGAAGAAGGTTATGGATTTCTTGAAACGGACGACGGCCGTGCGGTTTACTTTCACCGAGCGAGCATACTCGACGGTCACTTTCCGCAGCTCCGCGTCGGAACAAAGGTCCACTTCCACGAAGAGATGGGCGAGAAAGGTCCACAGGCCAGCACGGTGAAGGTAGTCCACCCGCGCAAGCAGGCCCGATCGGCCGCTGCACTCAGCGTGTTGCCCGGGAAAGCTGCTCGCAAATAACCTTACGTTCGGCGCTCTTCGGCCTGCGCAATATCAAACTCGGCCTGCTCGAACTCAGTCCGCGGCACTTCAAATTTGCCGCAGTCCGGACAGGCGATCTCCACCACCTCTTTGCCTTCATCGACAAAGTGCCAGTTTGCTTGTGCTCCGCAGTGAGAGCACAGCGTTTCAGTTGAATCTTGCTGTTCGTTGTTCATGTTCACACTTGTACGTAGATCTAGAGCAAATGAACGGCCGTCCACCCGATTTAGGTCTTCGCGGCTGAGCACAATTCCTTCGCAAGGAGAGGTACGATCGACAGCCTCACAATGTCGTCTCCGCAGGCGCCAATCGGCAGTGGAACTGAGTCCGTGCAGAAGATCCGTTTCACGCCGAGACCCCGCAACTGCTTCCATCGTTCCCCAGTGAATAGACCGTGCGTCACCATGACATTAATCTCCTCCGCCCCGGCTTCGACCAGCTTTTCGCACGCAGACAGCAGTGTGCCGCCGGTGTCCAGGATGTCGTCCACGATCACAGCTTGACGGCCAACTTCTCCGATGGGCCCGACGTGCGTGACTCCGGTTGCGGTCCGCTGCTTCTTGAAATAGGGAACCCTGCCAGAAGGAATACCAGCGCCGCTCTGGACGGCCTCGCAGCGCCCGATTGCTCCTTCATCCGGGGCGACGATTGTCGATCCAGGCAAGCCAAATCGCTTCAGCGCCTCTGCGAACACCGCCGCCGGAGAGAGCGAGACCACCGGTATTCGGAATAACTGCTTAGCCCGTTCACTGTGAACGTCGATGGTGATCACCCCATCCAGCCCGGAAGCTGCCGCGATCGCGCCGGTCCAGGCCGCTGCGAGGCTTTCACCTGGTTTGTCCTTGTCGTGCCTGGCATAGCCCAGGTACGGAAAAAGTCCGGTCACGCGGCCCGCGCCTTCTTTCTTGAGCGTATGCGCAAGTAGCAACGTCGAGAGAAGTTGTTCATCCGGAGGGGCGATCGAGCCGAGCACGATGCAAGTCTCAGTGCGAACGGCGGTCTCGACCTGAATATATATCTCCCCATTCTCGAAACGTGCCATCCGGAAACGCCCCGCGGCTGAGTTCGAAGTTTTCGTCAGCGCCATTGCCATGGCCTGATATGCTTCAAAGGCAAATAAGATCATCGGTTATCTCCCCTCCGAATGCGCTTATAAAGTACATCTGCCAGCAGCACAGCAGGAAAGGCGAGCACGGCAAAGACCGCACCAGTTGTATTCGGCGGAGCGTGCCCGAGTAGCCTCGCGACAGGACCACAAAACAGAAAGCCCAGCAGCAGCGCCAACTCCGTCGCTACCGCGTAAGCCACGAACCGATTTGTCATCCAGCCCAACGCACCCGGCCAGCGAGTGGCGCTACGGCAAGCAAACGCGTTCGCCATCTGTCCAATCACCACGGCTGAGAAGGCTGCGCCCGAAGCCGCAAGGAAGGCGGATCCCATCGGAAATGCTGTCCCAGGACGCCACCCCACGGCCATCATTGAGACTACGAATGCCGTCATCTCAACCAGAGCCTCCACCGGTCCCAGCAACCCAAAGGCACGGATGAGCACAGTGCGATCTAGCAGATGACGGTCCAGCGGCGGTAGCTCCAGCATCCTGGCGGTCGCAGCCTCCGTGCCTAGCGCCAGAGCAGGAAGGATGTCTGTGCCGACATCCAGCGCGAGCACCTGAAGGACTCCAAGCGCCAGCGGGAAACGCCCGCCCGACAATGCCCAGATCACGAATGGAGCCAGTTCGGCGACGTTGTCTGTTAAATGGTATGTGAGGAAACGGCGGGTGTTTGCGAACGTAGCCCTGCCCTGTTTAATAGCTGCTACGATGGTGGCGAAGTTGTCATCCAGCAGCACGAGATCCGCTGCCTCACGCGCGACGTCGGTACCGGACTTGCCCATCGCAATTCCGATGTCAGCCTCCTGCAACGCCGGACCGTCGTTAACCCCATCGCCAGTCATGGCAACGACATGACCGCGCCCTTGCAGGGCTCTGGCGATCCGCAGTTTGTCCTCAGGTGCCACCCGGCTCAGCACAATTCCGTCACGATCAATCAGCGCACCCAGGACTGCATCGTCCGATGGAAGGTCGTGCCCTTCGATGACTGAGCCTTCCGCCGCGAGTAACCCAACCTCGGTCGCTATGGCCCGGGCTGTCGCGGGATGGTCGCCAGTTACCATCGCCACCTTGATTCCTGCGCGCCGACACGCTGCAATCGACTGGGCGACTTCGGGCCGCGGCGGGTCCTGTATGCCAAGCAGACCGAGTAGCTCGAGACCAGTCTCAATTTCGTCAGCTGAAAGGCCTGAGTCGATTTTCCCTATGGGTCGGCGAGCGACGGCGATGACATGCAAGCCACGCGCAGCCATATTCTGTACGGCCGCCTCCGCCACTTGCGGATTCCCACATCGCGGCAGGACGGCGTCCGGCGCACCCTTCACGTGAAGCCAGCCGCCGTCCACAGCGGACATCCTGCGCCGCCGCGCGTCAAAAGGAAATATCGCCGTCCTGCCATCGCTTGTTTGTTGCGTCCGCGGATCGATTCCCATCCGGCGGCAGAAGACATAGAGCGCCGCCTCAAGCGGATTACCTTGCGCGACCCAGCGGTCTCCCCGACGCACAGTGCCTCCGTTCGAGCAATACGAGGCGCTCATGGCTACCTCGTGAAGGGCTGGCAACTGACCGGGGGCTGCGTGAACTGCTCCTTGCGGGTCGTAGCCTTGCCCTTCGATTCTGCTGCTGCCCAAGAGCGTCCAGACCTCGACCACGGCCATCTCATTACGAGTCAATGTCCCGGTTTTGTCAGTGCAGATAAAGGTTGTTGATCCTAACGTCTCCACGGCTTCTAGTCTCCGCACCAGCGCGTTGTGTTCTGCCATGCGCTGCGCTCCCCAGGCTAGCGACAAAGTTACTGTGGGAAGAAGGCCTTCCGGTACAAGCGCCACCACCACGCCGAGCGCGAACAGGAAGGCATCGGTCAAACGAATTCCCACCAAGGCGGCGATGGCGAGGAATACAATGCCGGTAACAAGCGCCACGATAGAAATGATCCAAACCACACGATCTAGTTCCTCAGCTAGGGGTGTACGTGGCCGGTGCCCGGCCTGAGCAGTCTGGGCAATGCCGGCCAGCCGGGTCGCGCGTCCCGTAACGATTACAGTTGCCTGCCCTTGGCCCTCCACGACAAGAGTCCCCGCGAAAACCATATCACCGGCCTGAGGCGTGACAGGTATGCTCTCGCCCGTCAGAGTCGAGGTGTCAATCGAAAGTGCAAACGCCTCAAACAGCCGCATGTCTACCGAGGCGCGATCTCCGGCTCGAAGTAAGACGACGTCATCGATGACCAATTCGGCAGCATCGATCTCCACCAGAGCGCCGTCGCGCAACACCATAGAACGTCTTGGCAGGAGATCGCGGAGCTTCTCGTGCGCCCGCTCCGCCCGATATTCCTGGACAAAAGCGAAGACCCCGTTAAGGACGATTACGACGAAGATCGCGAGTCCAAGCTGGGGCATTCCCGCCAGAATGGAGAGGGCGCCCGCAACCCAGAGCATCAATGCAAAGAAATGCAACATCTGGGCCGCGCATTGACGCCATACGGGTCGTGGCTTCTTCGAGGGAAGCAGGTTCGGCCCATATTGGCGCAACCGCGCCTCCGCATCCGGACTTGTCAAGCCCCCTGGCCTTTTTTCTGCGGTCTGAACCGCAGGCGATCCTTCCGTCTTCGATTCCTTAGGTTTCGTAGATGCCCTATCCTTTAATGCATATCAGCGGTTCAAGTCGAGCAACGCGGCGCGAAAGCCCAGCCTTCTCCGACGCATCGACGACTGCGGCCACATCTTTGTAAGCTCCCGGAGCTTCCTCGGCTATACCGCGCGCCGAAGGCGAGCGAATCAAAATGCCACGGCTGGCAAGCTCGTCGATCACCTGCCGCCCGCGCCATTGCTTTGTCGCCTGGTGACGGCTCATCTGGCGTCCCGCGCCGTGACACGAGGAGCTGAATGAGCGGCCTTCGCTATCCGAAGTGCCAACTAAGGTATAAGACGCTGTGCCCATCGTGCCGCCGATGAGAACCGGTTGCCCGGTGGCGCGAAGAGCTTCGGGAACCGCGGGATGATTGGGCCCGAACGCGCGGGTCGCGCCCTTCCGATGGATGAACACCTGCTTGCTGTGTCCATTCACCTTGTGCTCTTCGACTTTGCAGGTGTTATGTGAAACGTCGTAGAGAACCGTGAGCTCGGCCTGAGGAGCCACTTCGGCGAACGCCCGGCGGACAAGTTGCGTGATGATCTGGCGATTCGCCAGAGCGCAATTGATGGCGGCCCGCATCGCGCCCAGATACTTCTCGCCGGTCGGCGATCGAATGGGCGCGCACGCCAATTCACGATCGGGAAGCTCGATTCCGTATTCCGCAGCCTGGGCCACCATATCGCGAAGAAACTCCGTACCAATCTGATGACCGAGGCCTCGGGAGCCGCAGTGGATACTCACCACAATGTCTCCTGGGTGGATTCCAAAGGCATCGGCGGATGCCTGATCGAAGATCGCCACCACGTGTTGGACCTTCAAATAGTGATTCCCCGAACCGAGTGTGCCCATCTCGCGCCGCTGCCGGTTCTTGGCGAAGTCGGACACGGCACCGGGCTGCGCACCGGCCATTGTGCCGTGTTCTTCCGTGCATTCCACATCGGCGGCCGTCCCGTACCCGAGGCGCAGGGCCCATTGGGCGCCTCCCGACAGCATCTCGTCTAGTTCCTGGTCACTCAGATTCAACAGCCCTCTGCTCCCCACTCCGGCAGGAATGTGCCGGTAAAGTGCATCGGCCAACGCTTGCTTGATCGGCGTCAAGTCGTCAATGTTCAATCCCGTGTGCAGCGTGCGGACGCCACAGGAAATATCGAATCCGACCCCGCCGGCGGAAACCACGCCACCCTCATCGGGATCGAACGCCGCCACGCCCCCGATCGGAAATCCGTAGCCCCAGTGGGCGTCGGGCATCGCATAGGCAGCCTTTGGGATGCCAGGCAGCGAGGCGACATTCACGATCTGCTCATAGACTTTCGCGTCCATTGCCCGGATCAGTTCTTCGCTGGCAAAGAGAATGGCCGGGACGCGCATCTTCCCTTGAGGATCGATGCGCCACTCAGAATCGGAAATTCGCTGCAACAGTGTTGTTTCCATCAGATGCACCTCAAACATCAACCACGCATTGCGCTACCCAAGCGCCATCCGCGTTCTGGCCTACAAACAGGCTGGTATAAGTAGCGCCTTTGACCTCAACGGCCGGCTCATGCCGCGCGATGTCGACATCCTCGCCCCACGCCGAGCCATGTAGGCGATTTGCTTCCAGCCGGACTGCAAAACGGCCGAAGATCATTCCGCGCACAGCCATTTCGTAAACCAGTGCGTTGAGCCACTCAACCAAAAGCGTCTCGCTGTCGGCGGCTTCACGTTCAATTCTCACTTCGCTCCTGGCGACTACCTGCGATGGATCGGTCAGGACGGCTGTAAGTGCAACCGCCGCCTGCTCAAAAGCCTCCGCTTTCGTCGTACCCATGCCGCGCACACCAATGTCGGCGCCGTGCGCGAAATGCTCCCAATGAGATTGAGACTTCACTTCCACGGAGATGTGTATGCATTCTTCAGACCAAGTGCTCACCAGCGCTGGCATAGGACGTGCAATGCGCTGCGTATGTAATTCAAACTGATAATCGGGAGCTTCGCCGACGGAGCGGAGATACCGAGCCGCTTCACATGTGATGGAAACGACATCTCGCCGCCTTTGCGCTGGTCGGGCGAGCCTTCCGAAGCGCAGGCCTTCGCTCTAATCATGGACGATCCGGACGCGCCGGGCGGAACATTCAATCACTGGCTCATTTGGGACATTCCGGCCTACATCCACTCGCTTCCGGAAGGCAACGAGCACGCTTCGCTGGGCAAGTCGGGACCAAACGATTTCCGAAGACGCGGGTACGGAGGCCTTGTCCTCCCAAGGGTGGCGGTCCGCACCGTTACTTTTTCCGGCTGTTCGCGCTAGATACGCCAACTCTTGGCTTGTCTCCAGGAGCCAAACGATCGGCGCTAGATAAAGCACTGCGCAAACACGTGCTGGCCGAAACTCAGTACATGGGCCGCTACGAAAGGAGTTAACGATCCGGGATTAGCCCAAGCTGCTCGAGCCATACTGTGGCCTCGCCGTCGCTGGGAGCGCGATAGTCTCCACGCGGCGATAAGGACCCGCCGGAGCCTACTTTGGGACCATTCGGAATGCAGCTGCGCTTGAACTGAGAGACCTCAAAGAAACGTGTGAGGAAAGTTCGGAGGTGCGCTTTAATCTGGCCGATGTCGTACTGTCTTCGGTTCTCGGCTGGGACGTCGGGCCAGGAGCCCTGCGACAGATCATGCCAGGCGCAATAGGCAAGGAAAGCTACTTTGGCCGGGCCGTATCCGAAGCGCAGCGTGTAGTATAGGTGGAAGTCTTGGAGATCATAGGGGCCGATCACGGCCTCGGTTTCTTGTGCGGGCTGCGCATCTACTCCGTCGCTGGGTACCAACTCGGGGCTAAACTTGGTCGCCAGGATTGCAAGCAATGTGTCACTGGCATCCTTTCCAAACGTCCCGCTCTGCGCGATCCATCGGACGACGTGCGCCATCAGCGTCTTCGGCACACTTACATTTACGGCATAGTGCGACATCTGGTCTCCCACGCCATAGGTGCACCATCCGAGCGCCAATTCGCTGAGATCACTCGTCCCCACAACCAGCGCCTGATGAAAATTCGCCAGGCGGAACAGGTGGCTGGTTCGCTCCCCAGCCTGCACATTCTCGTACGTTACGTCGTAAACCTCAAGACCATCGTGCACAGGGTGACCGATATCATTCAGCATTTGGGTGCAGCTTGGCCTTATATCGAGTTCGTGCGCCGAGCATCCGATGGCGCGCATCAGGCGGTGGGCCTGCTCCAACGTGCGGACGCTCGTGCCGAAGCCCGGTAGCGTATACGCGAGAATGTTGCTGCGCGGGAGCTTGATCACATCCATGGCTTGCGCGCAGACCAGCAAAGCGTTCGTCGAGTCCAGTCCTCCTGATACTCCAATGACTACGCGTTGGATTCCCGTCGCTTGCAGCCGTTTAACGAGACCCTGCACCTGGATTAGACAAACCTCGCGGCACCTCTCATCGCGGCGTTCCGTCTCGGCAGGCACGTAAGGAAAACGCTCGTAGATCCTGCTCAGAAGCAGTCGCCCTTCCATGGGCACCTTGATAGAGCAACGGATCGTTCGAAAATCGCGCAGCCGGTACCGTTCGCGAATGACCGACTGTCCAAAGCTCGTCTGCCGCATCCGCTCCTGAGAAAGACGCTCCAGATCGATCTCGGACGTGGTGACCTGCGGCTCATAGCAGAAGCGGCGCGATTCAGCGATGAGGTTGCCGTTTTCGCAAATCATCGCGTGACCATCCCAAGCGAGATCGGTGGTAGATTCACCTGGTCCCGCCGATGCGTAGAGATAAGCCGCGAGACACTTCGCGGACTGTCCTAGCGCGAGCTGCCTTCGGTAGTCTGCCTTGCCGATGGTGATGTTCGAACCAGATATGTTTAGCAGCACGGTGGCTCCGGCGAGGGCCGCGTCGGAGGACGGCGGAATCGGGACCCAGAGGTCCTCGCAAATCTCGACGTAGAAGCTCAGTAATGGCTGTTCGTCTATTTGAAAGAGCAGCCGATTGGAAAACGGGACGCCGCGCTGTCCGAGCAGTTCCATATCACTTCGAGTGGCAGCGTCTGCAGGAGCAAAATAGCGCTGCTCGTAGAACTCGCGATAGTTGGGCAAGTAGGTCTTTGGGATCACGCCCAAAACGCGGCCGCTCGTAATGACCACGGCACAGTTATAGAGCAGATGATCCACCTGGAGAGGCGCACCCACGACGATCACGAGCGGAAGGTCTCGGGACGCTTCGAGGATCTGTTCCAGACCCGCGGTGCACCCATCGAGCAGAGCTCTCTGATGAAACAGGTCGTCGCAGGAGTAGCCCGAAAGCCCTAGTTCCGGGAAAACGACCAGGACCGATCGGGCACCGGCGGCTTCCTGGATCTGCGCTATGGTTTCCTCGGCGTTGAACGCCGGATCGGCGACGCGGACTCTGGGTGTCGCTACCGCAACGCGGACAAAGTCGTGGTTGTACAGATTGAAGAAGTCTTCGCCTGAACGCACAACTGTCTCGCTTTCGGTATGAGCAGGTCTTCTGCCAAGATCATATCCAATGGATCTCGGCTGGATTTCGCCCGTGCGACTCGGGCCACGCTTTGGGGTAGCCCAGGATAATGGGTGCGACTACTTCATATTGTTCTGGCAAGCCCAGTTCGCGTTTGGTCGAAGTCAAGTTAAACCAGGGCCGAGAGAGTCCGATCCAACAGGTCCCTAGCCCCTCGTCGCGTGCCGCCAGCATTAGGTTTTCCGCGGCAAGACAGCAATCCTCGGACGCCTGTGGTTCCATCGACTTAGCTAGCACCAGCACTATGGCAGGAGCATTGTGGAGCACATTGTAGCTTTCCGGTTCGATCAGCGTGCGGAGGGATGGAGGTAGCGAAGTTTGAGAGAAATTGGCAAGGAGCCAACCCTTGATCTGTTTTGCGTAACGCGAGATTGCATCACGGTCCAAGGTCGCAGCAAAAGCCCATGGCTGGAGATTCATGGCACTGGGCGCAAGGATCGCAGCGCCGGCTAGCCGTTCTATCGTTTCGCGTGCAACCGGAGCATCAAAATACTCCCGCACTGCGCGCCTGCTCTTCATCGTATCGATCGTTTCCATATCGTGGCCATTTATGTACAATTGCACGCGAAGTTCCAATGCTAAACAACACGGGGTGTGATAAAGGCGCACGAGACAGGTGCTAGGGCTGCGAGGCATGATTTGGGTCCGCAGGATACGACCTCGGATTACAGCCGAAGACACGAAAACAAGGTGAGAAGTGGCGGGGCTGTTTTTCCGTTTCGCTTGTAAGCAACTGAAATTACTATTCAATCCGACAGTACTCGAAGCCGTGACCGCCTGGCTTCGACCTCCTGGTCCCGAATCAGGCGATCCGCAAAGGGATGTGAGCTGTTATTTAGCGGCCACCTGCTTAGAAGACATGGACTCGTACCTGGGAGAGAGCCGCTCAACCGCCAGGATAAGGACGCTGTTACGATCCGACGAGGCCATTTCCCCCATCTCTAGGCTTCTCTTGGAACAGCACTTAGTGATCTTCGGTTTTCAGTATCCAATCCTCGAGTTCGTGAACTGAAAGTCCACGCGTTCGCGCTTTAAGGAAGCGAAATACTTCCAGCTTTGGCCAAAGGGCCCACTGCGTCGTGTTTCGGAACTGTCCCGCTCAAAGTTCCCGTCTGACTTGTTCCTGCGCCAGCTGTCGTTCCGGCGTCCAGCGAGGACGCAATTCACAGGCGACATCAACGTCGTTCGGGCGGTCGACACCGCGAACATAGCTACCAAATACAACGACTCTTCCGACGAGATATGCCCAGCGGTCGTCAGCGTTTACGGCTTCCGCCCGCTCCAAGAGACCCGCAACTAGGCGTTCGGCCGTTACGCGCCGCAGAGGTGAAGCCGCCGTGGCCATGGCAAGTGCGTTACCTTTCAGGGCCACCTCCAAGCGCCCCCTCGATGACTCGACAAAGCCATCTTTCTGCAAATGTTTCAACACTCGACTGGCAACAGAGTCAGGACATCCTAGTACGCGGCGGACGTGTCGGAGCGTTATTGAGCCATCAAAGGTCTGGCGCATCAACTGACGGATCCGCATAGCGGAATAGCCGGCAATTTCTTGGTCTGGCGTGATTCGCATGGGACCTCCTTCGCGCTCATACGCTCATATACGATGAATCAAACAACGTAAGTCTGTCCCGGCCTGGACATCTGCAACCTCCGTGCGAGACCGGACCGCTTAACTCGATCCACCAAACCAATCGCATGCCTTGGGATCGATCCACGGATGCATACAAACCGGACGGGCCGCCACTTTCTCGTTTGTGAGCATTTGGATTCAAAACGGCACTTTGATTCAGTTCCAGCGAGTAACTGTTCAAGGACACTTATAGTCGCTTTTGAGGTTACGATCAAACGCCGGGAATCGTCTGCGACGAATCGGATTGGTGCCACGTGAGATCGAGCGGCTTCATGTGCGCCATCCCATGCTGGGTCGGCACAATGCATCACTCCAACAAGCAAGGTTACTTAGAGCGGAGACGTGGACTACCGATATTGGAAGAAGTGATTGAGGAAAAGTGGTTCCCGCGGAAAACTCTAACAACATATGTTATATCTCTTCGGGAGGTGTGAGACGGGGTACGAGGGCTTCTCCGAGGATCCTTTGCGTTTCGCCATCCGTTTGAACGATTTTGTCTTTTGGGCTATTAATTCTACATGAGATTCTTTGGCGTCTTTCGCATGCGGACCATCCATGTTTCTCTTAGGATTCCGGCGCCTGACGGTGTCGTACCGGAGATCATGCAAAGGTCCAATCGGCGGATCGAAGTTTCCAAGCTAGATTCAGTTCCACACAGAGGGATAGGGGACTTCACCTATGAACGGCCTTACCGATAGCGGAACGTCGATCCTTGCTCGCGAAATCGCGCATGAACTCGCACGGGTACTCAGGCGCGAACCAGAAGGTGGTGGAAATGACCCCAAGCGATTGGGAGATGTGCAACCTGTTTTGCTGAACATCCATCAGGCGGCGAAGTACCTCGGCCGCACAGTCAAAGGAATTTGAGATCTGGTGACGAAGGGGGTGCTTGTGCCCGTGCGCTTCGATCGCAAGATACAGTTCAAATGTCGTGATCTCGACGACCTGATTGAGAAGTATACGGGTTGAGCGTTAGAATTTTCAACATGGCGAGGCCCCAACCTATGCCGTATCTTCGTGGTTCGATCTGGTGGATCAAGTTTTACAAGAATGGGCAGCCGATTCGTGAGAGTTCCCATTCGACCGATGAAGCCAAGGCCAGGAGTCTCCTCAAGGTCAGACTCGGACAAGTTGAGAACGGGGAATACCGGGGTCCAACCCAGAGCCGCGTACTTGTCGCGGCGCTCCTTGACCTCGTCGTAGAGGACTACAAAATATCTAAGAAGCGCAGCCTCGACGATTTGGAGTATAGGATCGACAAGAACTTGAGGAAAACCCTTGGGACGGTACGGGCGTCGATGTTCAGCTCGACGCACGTTGACAATCACATCCGATCACGCCGTTCGGCCGGAGCCTCCGACGCCACGATCAACCGGGAACTAGCAATCGTGCGCCGGGCGTTCTCGCTGGGGATGCGCACTGATCCGCCGCTGGTGAACCGTAAACCATGGATACGCCGTTTGGATGAAGACAATGCTCGCGAGGGGTTCATCGAAGAGGACCAATATCGGACACTTCTGAATGAACTGCCGGAGCACCTGCGCGCCCTGTTTGTCGTCGGTTATCACATCGGCGTGAGGCTTGGGACGCTCCGCAAGCTGGAATGGGACCAGGTCGATCTCAAGGGTGGTCAGATCCGACT
>Ga0134125_10006825_pt1 | contig 12904 bp, 8 predicted proteins | sample KB31751_FD_96464 | JGI IMG/M metagenome (GOLD analysis project Ga0134125, IMG submission 96464) | Terrestrial soil microbial communities with excess Nitrogen fertilizer from Kellogg Biological Station, Michigan, USA - KB3-175-1 | ecosystem: Environmental > Terrestrial > Soil > Unclassified ... | reverse complement strand
GCCTTGTACGGGCGACAGTGGCAAACCAGCCTTTTCCGCAGCCGAAAGGAGCAGCGAATGACGGCCGTGAACGAATTCTGCGCCCAATTCCACCGGCAAACCGGCGTGGTATGGCGAAAAGTCCGTCAGAATTCGGCCCCCTACACGACCTCGTGCCTCGGCGATCACTACGCTTTTGCCATTCGCAGCCAGGTGTTCCGCGGCGGCCAACCCCGCAATGCCGGCCCCAATGACAACTACCTCCGCGTCCAACCTGTTGAGGGAATCCACAGTAACAGCGTAACGGGCGACCCAAAGATGGAATCAGGCCTATTGGCCTAATGCTTTGGTTCCATTCTGCCGATGGGACTGTTGTCGGGAACCGTATGCCCTCGCCCTGCACTCATGAATCGGAACAGCCAAACGGTCAGGATCGTCCTGCCTGGCGGTCACCTATTGTGGGCGAGTCTCCCGCAATCCAGCAAATCGTGGATCTGGTGGAGCGGATAGCGGCCCGGCGCACAACAGTGCTGATTTCCGGAGAGACCGGCTGCGGTAAGGAAGTGATTGCCAAAGCGATACATGAGGCAAGTCCGCGCTCAGCCAGGCAGTTTGTCGCCGTAAATTGTGCCGCTATTCCCAAAGATCTGCTCGAAATGGAACTCTTCGGCTATGTGCCAGGAGCATTCGCAGGCGCAACCGCGGCCCGGCTAGGACAATTTGAGTGCGCCGAAGGCGGAACATTATTTCTGGACGAAATTGGCGACATGGCGCTCGATGTCCAGGCAAAGTTATTACGATTGCTGCAGGAGCGCGAATTTCAACGGGTTGGCAGTTCGGAATACGTTAAGTTGGACGTTCGCGTCCTGGCGGCAACCAATGTAGATCTGCTCGCACGAGTAAAGCAAAGCCGGTTCCGTGAAGACCTGTATTACCGGCTGCATGTGGTGCCGCTGCGAGTCCCCCCACTGCGCGACCGCAAAAGCGATATTCCACTGTTAGTGACTCATTTCATTCGGAAAATAGCGCATCGCGAAGGCCTTGGCCTTAAAATACCGACCACGGAAGCCTTCGCGCTGTTAAATAGCTATAACTGGCCGGGAAACGTGCGCCAACTGGAGAATGCTATCGAAATGGCAATGGTCATATCCGGCGATCGAATGGAACTGGAGCCCGCCGATTTCCAACTTCCGCAAGAGCCGAACGACACGCCGATCGAAATGACGGACGATCAACTCGTAAAATTGCCCGACGGCGGCCTCGACTTCGAAGCCGTTATCGGCCGAATTGAAATTAGCCTGCTTGAACAAGCGCTGGAGCGGACTAACGGCAATAAAAAACTGGCGGCGGATATGCTGCGGCTGAAACGCACCACCCTCGCCGCAAAGTTACGGGCGCTGGGATACGCGCCGCAGAATGAATCCGAATGGGACGCCCCGCAAATGCGATCGAATAATCCGTAATCGCTATCCGGCATTCCGCGATAACATCAAAAAGAATGCCGCATGCTGTATTTTTGGATATCGGCTGGCTTAATTTTTTACATCATTATTGGTTACCCGGTCTGGTTGCACGTGCTGGCGCGCCTCTATCGGAAACCATTCCGGCGGGAAGACCGGTTATTTGGGGTTTCCATTGTCATACCCGTTCATAATGGCGCGCGGTTTCTCCGCCAGAAACTCGAATCGATTCTACAACTCAACTATCCGGCAGATCTCCTGGAAATATTTGTTGTTTCGGATGGATCCACAGATGAAACAAATGTTATCGCGCGAGAATTTTCGCATTGGGGCATTCAACTTTTATCAGTGCCCCGCCTGGGCAAAGCAGCAGCCCTAAATGCCGCGGTTCCTCATCTTCGCGGGGAGATTCTCGTCCTCACTGACGTTCGCCAAACACTCGAACCTGACAGCGTAAAGTTGTTAATTGCTCCTTTTGCGGACGCGACCGTCGGAGTTGTTAGCGGCGAGTTAATTCTGCGTGAGGGAACAACTCGGAGTGAGGCCGACATTGGTATTTATTGGAAATACGAGAGCTGGATTCGCCGGAATTTGAGTTGGCTCGATTCCACAATGGGGGCGACAGGCCCGTTTTATGCGATACGGCGGAGGCTTTTCCAGGCCATACCGGAAGACATCCTATTAGACGATATGTATCTTCCGATGACAGCCTTTTTCGCCGATTACCGCCTGGTGCTCGAGCCAAAAGCGATTGCTTACGACTATCCCATGGCGCGCGAGCGCGAATTCACCCGGAAGGTTAGGACGCTAGGGGGCAATTATCAACTGCTATTGCGAATGCCCGCGCTGCTGGGGCCGCGAAACCGCCTTTTGTGGCATTTTATTTCGTACAAAGTGGGCCGCTTGTGTCTGCCCTGGCTGATCTTGGCTCTGTTAATCGCCAGTTTAGAGTTGCCGTTGCCATGGAATCTGCTTGTGGCCGGAGGGAGCGCCGCGTTCGCCGGGCTGGCCGCGATAGATCGAAGCGTTCCGCAGCGCAATATCGTTAAACGCGTCTCTTCGCCCGCGCGAACGTTCCTGATCTTGATGTTTGCCACCGTACAGGGGCTTAAGGTTTTGTTCGTACCGCCGCGCTCCGTCTGGAAAGTAACCGATATTGCCAGCGATACCTAATCCCATCCCGGTAATGCTTTTTGCCCGGGAGCTCGGCGTAGGCGGGAGCGAGCGGCAGCTTACTGAAATTGCTAAGACCCTCGATAAGAAGCGGTTTTCGGTGCACGCCGGCTATTTTCGTGAGGGGATGAGAGGCCGTGAGTTGGCCGGCGCCGGGATTGCGCTGTGCCCGCTCGACGTGACATCTTTCCGCAAGCCGACGGCGATTCGCGAAGCGCGAAAATTAGTGCGCTATCTTCAACAGCATCGAATTCAGATCGTCCACACGTTTGACTATCCACTTACTTGTTTCGTGGTTCCGGTTGCGCGCGCATTTGGAGTGCCCATCGTCCTTTCCAGCCAGCGAGGCAGTCGCGAACTGATCCCGAACTTTTATCGTGGATTGATTCGCATCACAGACTTACTGGCAGATGGCGTGATCACGAATTGCAGAGCGCTAGAGGCACAGCTTGTTCAGGAAGAAAACTTGCCGCGGAGGCGAATTCATCTTTGCTACAACGGCATCGACGTTGCACGATTTCAGCAATTACCACTGCGCGAGCAAGCGTCCAGGGAGCCGGTTACTATTGGCTGCATTTCCGTATTTCGGCCGGAAAAAAATCTCGGCCTGCTGCTAAAGGCAGTCTCGGCGCTCTCGGTATCATTTCCTCAAATTAGGATCTTGCTGGTAGGCGGCGGCAGCGAAGAACAGCGACTGCGAAAACTAGCCGGCGATCTATGGATAACGAATCGGCTTACGCTTCTACCGGCGCAAGCTAACGTTTTGACGGCATTAAAAGAGATTGATATTTTTGTGTTGCCATCCACTACAGAAGCCCTTTCCAATTCACTGATGGAAGCTATGGCGTGTGGGCGCGCTGTAATTGCATCCAACGTTGGCGGAACACCGGAATTGATTGAACACGGTAAAAATGGCTTGTTATTCGATGACGGAAATCTTGCCGACCTCAAAAGGCAGATGGCAAAATTACTCTCGGATGCCGGTTTAAGGCATCAACTAGGTCACGCCGCAAGGCAAACCATTGTGGAACGATTTTCGATTGAGCAATCAGCCCGCCGCATGGGCGATATTTATCAGGAGATGCTGGACCGGAAGATGGGGAATCTTTGAATCAGAGCAGAGCGAGGCCGCCTCGCCCGCGCGTTGAACGGACAACTATAAGCCAAGGGGCTAGCCACTACAGGACGTTGATTTCCGGGTCAGCAAGGCTGAACGCTTCGGATATACTTTCCCTGCACCGCACGACTAGTAAGCTGTCCCAATGAAAACGATAGCGATTTTTTCGATTCTCTGTGGCGCATGCACTTTGCGTGCCGCGTCGAGACTTCTCTCGACGCTTGTTTTGCCTGGTATCGAAATCACCGGGGCAGCTCACTAGTATGCGCGCTCTACTACAACGGGTTTCCGAAGCCAGAGTAACAGTCGATGGCGTTACGATCGGGCAAATTGGCCGTGGATTGCTTGTTTTTATTGCCGTTCACGAAAGCGACCGCGTAGTGCAAGCAGAGAAGTTGGCCGGTAAAATTGTGCGATTGCGCATTTTCCCCGACGAACAGGAGAAGATGAATTTGAGTGTTGCCGATGTGTGTGGCGAGCTACTCATTGTTTCTCAATTTACGTTGTACGGTGAAACCGCTAAAGGTAACCGTCCATCCTACTCTAAGGCGGCCCCGCCGGAAAAAGCGCTGGCCCTATATGAGATGTTCGTAAGCTTATGCCGCCAGAGCGGCCTCAAAGTGGCAACGGGACAGTTTCAAGCGCAGATGATGGTTCACTTAGTCAATGATGGTCCCGTAACACTTTTTTGCGAAGCTGAGTCATAATGTATAAAGTTTTGTTGTAACAAAATTTCGTTTTTTCACACCATTAGTCATGGCCAAAATTAGTCAAGAAGCAAGTAGAGAAATTCTGGAAGCCGCGCTTCATGGGTTGGAACTGCAGCGGCAAAAACTAGACGATCAGATCGCTCAGGTTCGATCGATACTAGGGCGGCGCGTCGGCAGACCGCCCAAGGGAGGATCTCAAGCTACTGGAGCGCCGAGAACTGGACGCAAATCCAGAACGCTGAGCGCAGAGGCGCGCAAGAGAATTGCCGCGGCTCAAAAACGCCGCTGGGCGGCTTTTCGCAAGTCGAACGGGAAAAAAGCGTAGCAAGGAGTAGCCGCGGATGAAGCATTCATCCCGTTACGTTTGCGGCGGCTTAGCGCCTTTAAACAACTTTGCTAAGGTCTGGATCGCACGGTCTACATCCTGCTCGGTGAGAATGTAAGGGGGAAGAAAGCGCAACACGGTATCGTGCGTGCAGTTGAACAATAACCCTTCCTTCATCCCGTCGAGAACAAGCTGCTTTCCCGGAAATTCCAAGTCCACGCCGATCATGAGGCCTTGACCGCGAATTTCCCTAATAAACGTGTGCGTGCGCGCCAGTTCCGTCAAACGCATTCGAAAATAGGCGCCCACGCTATTGATGGATGGCAACAACTCGTCAAGAATATCGAAGAATTCAAGAGCCACGCGGCAGGCGAGCGGCCCACCTCCGTAGGTGGTTCCGTGCATTCCCGGACGAATAGCCGCTGCAGCCTTCTCGTTGGTGGTAATTACTCCGAGGGGAATGCCGCAAGCCATGGGCTTTGCCGCCACCATGATGTCCGGCAGCACCGGCGGATCGATAAGTTGATAAGCGAAATAGGTTCCAGGGCGGCCGATACCACACTGTATTTCATCGAATAAAACCAGAGCGTTTACTTTATCGGCAAGCTCCCGTGCCTTTCGCACGAAGGCCTCGGACACCGGCAAGATACCACCCTCGCCTTGAATGAATTCGAGCAGAATGCCCGCCGTCTTGTCCGATACAGCTTGTTCGAGCGCATGTATGTCATTCCTCGGCACAAACCGGACACCGGGCAATAGCGGCTCAAAATCCTGGCGATATTTTGGTTGCCCCGTAACGGAGATAGAACCTAACGTTCGCCCGTGAAACGAGTTTTCAAGAGAAATGATCTCAAACTTCTCCGGGCTTATTGACCGGCCATGCGAGCGGATCATCTTCAATCCGCCTTCCATTGCTTCCGTACCGGAATTACAAAAGAAACTCCGCTGCAAGCCGCTGATTTTTGCGAGACGTTCCGCAAGGCGGCCCTGATACTCGTGATAGTAGAGGTTCGAAGTGTGAAGAATCATGCCTGCTTGCTGGCGAATGATCTTCGTAATCCTCGGGTGCGAGTAGCCGAGCGAATTTACGCCGATTCCGCTAATAAGATCCAGGTAGCGGTTACCATTCGCATCATACACATAACAGCCTTTGCCGCGCCGGAGCAGCAGCGGGTAGCGAGCATAATTTTGGAGGAGGTATTGCTCTTCTAATTGACGTACATGATCGAGCGGAGACACTTCTGCCGCCTCGGATGTTGCGGAGGACATAACTCCATCATAGAGACTGGCGGCGATAAGTTCAGCAGGGCAAACTACTCGCGCCGCCCATCAGGAAGCGATCGATATGATGGGCTGCTTTCCGGCCTTCCGCGATAGCCCAAACGATAATCGACTGGCCACGCCGCATATCTCCGGCCGAGAAAACGCCGGGAGCCGACGTCATATAGCGCTCGTCAGTTTTCGCGTTGCCACTCGAATCGAGTTCCAAATTCAAGCTGTCGATAATTCCAGCGCGTTTCGGACCAGAGAAGCCGATCGCAATCAGCACCAGATCGGCATCGATCGAGAACTCGCTACCGGCAACCGGCGCGAGTAAAGGCTTCGGTCCGACTCGGATACCATGCAATTTTTTTACGTTACCGTTCTCGTCGCCACTGAAGTGAGTAGTAAGAGCGCTCCATTCGCGAATACCGCCTTCCTCGTGGGCGGGCTCCATTCGCAACATCACCGGCCACATCGGCCACGGCGTGTGTTCGGCGCGAATCTCCGGCGGCATGGGATGAATTTGGATTTGCCGGACCGAGAGGGCTTTCTGGCGGTGCGCTGTTCCTAAGCAATCGGCTCCGGTGTCGCCGCCGCCCACAATCACGACATGTTTCCCGCTTGCCAGAATTTCTTCTTCAGCCGGGATTTCGTCGCCCGCACCACGCTTATTTTGCTGCGTAAGATAGTCCATCGCAAAATGGATGCCGCCCAACTCACGGCCGGGAATCTGAATGTCGCGATGCTGCTCGGCTCCGACGGCAAGCAAGACAGCATCGAAATGCTTCAGCAGATGTGTGGCATCGATATCTACACCGACTGTAACGTTGGTTTTAAATTCAATGCCTTCGGCCTGGAGCTGGTCCAACCGCCGGTCGACAACCCATTTCTCCAGTTTGAAATCGGGTATGCCGTAGCGCAGAAGACCGCCGATACGATCGTTTTTTTCGATGACAGTGACGTAGTGCCCCGCACGGTTCAGTTGCTGCGCCGCCGCAAGTCCCGCCGGCCCTGAACCGACAATGGCAACTTTCTTACCGGTGCGAGATGCAGGAGGCTCAGGAACCACATATCCTAGCTCGAATGCCTTCTCAATAATCGAATTCTCAATGAGCTTGATTGTAACCGCCGGTTCGTTGATGCCGAGCACACAAGCCGCTTCGCAGGGCGCCGGACAGGTGCGGCCCGTAAATTCGGGGAAGTTATTGGTGGAATGAAGCGTGCGAATCGCTTCTTTCCATTTACCCTTCCAGGCGAAATCGTTCCAATCGGGAATGAGATTATTGACTGGACAGCCCGTATGGCAGAACGGCACGCCGCAATCCATACAGCGCGCGGCTTGCTGCTGTAGTTTATCGGTTGGAAAGTCCTGATAAACCTCGAACCAGTCGTTGACACGTTCGATAACAGGCCGCCGGGGCGGCATTTCACGGTGGTATTCGAGAAACCCTGTCAGTTTCGCCATCGCTAGTGGGTTCCTCGTTGCGCAGCGCTCGCCGATTTCTGCGATGCCGCCAGTTGCGGTGCAATCTTAACCTGATCGTCGGACCGGACAATGCCGAGAACCCGCTTATATTCATGCGGGAACACTTTTACGAAGCGCGGCAGCATTTGCGTCCAGTTTTCAAGAATCCATTTACCGCGCGGGCTGCCCGTATATTCGACGTGCTGTTCGATCAAGCCGCGAAGTTCTTCAATGTCCTTGGGGTCAAACAGCATTTCCAGATCCACGCCTGCCTTGTTGCAGCGAGTCTCCTGAAATTGGCCATCTTCATCGAACACGTAAGCTAATCCCCCGCTCATTCCCGCAGCGAAGTTACGACCGGTCGCGCCCAACACAACCACAATGCCGTTGGTCATGTACTCACAGCCGTGATCACCGAGGCCTTCCACGATTGCAACGGCTCCGGAGTTGCGAACCGCGAAGCGCTCGCCCGCAACGCCGTTGAAATACGCCTGGCCGCTGGTAGCGCCATAAAGCACCGTATTGCCAATCAAAATGTTGTTCTCCGGCAGGAAGGGTGACGTTTTCGGCGGATACACAATAATTGTGCCGCCAGATAGCCCCTTGCCGACATAGTCGTTCGCGTCTCCTTCGAGCATCAACGTGACCCCGGGAGCGAGGAATGCACCAAAGCTCTGTCCGGCCGAACCCGAAAATCGGACTTTGATCGTGTCTTCCGGCAGGCCTTTCGACCCGTACCGCCGCGCGATTTCGCCACTCAACATGGCGCCGACCGTACGATGCACGTTCCGGATCGGCATTGAAAATTCCGCTCCATGCTCATGATCGAGCGCATCCTTGGCCAGTTCCATTAGTTTGAAATCGAGCGCGTCGGCAAGGCCGTGATCTTGTTTAATCAGGCAGCGCCGCCCGACACGGCCCGGTACTTGCGGGTTGTGGAGAATTGCTGAGAAGTCGAGGCCGCGCGCCTTCCAATGGTCGATGACGGTTTTCATCTCGATCATGTCGACGCGGCCGATCATTTCGTCCATTTTGCGGAATCCGAGTTTTGCCATCCACTGGCGCACTTCTTGCGCAATAAAGAAGAAGAAATTGATGACGTGCTCGGGAGCGCCGGTAAACTTCTTTCGAAGCTCCGGATTCTGCGTGGCGATTCCGACCGGACACGTATTCAGATGACACTTGCGCATCATGATGCACCCAAGCGCCACTAGCGGCGCGGTAGCAAAGCCGAACTCCTCGGCGCCTAACAGGGCTGCGATGACAACGTCACGGCCCGTAGCCAGCTTACCGTCAGTCTGCAGGCGAACGCGGCTTCGCAGGTCGTTCATCACCAGCACCTGCTGTGTCTCGGCAAGGCCCAGTTCCCATGGAATGCCGGCGTGTTTGATAGAAGTAAGGGGAGAGGCGCCAGTACCGCCGTCGTGCCCGCTGATTAATATCACATCGGCATGCGCCTTGGCGACACCGGCGGCCACCGTTCCGACGCCGACTTCAGCAACCAGCTTCACCGAAATACGCGCGCTGGGATTTACGTTCTTCAAGTCGAAAATAAGCTGCGCCAGATCCTCGATCGAGTAAATATCGTGGTGAGGAGGCGGCGAGATCAGCCCCACGCCGGGAATGGAGTGCCGGACCCGCGCAATTTCTTTATCCACTTTATGCCCAGGCAATTGTCCGCCTTCGCCCGGCTTCGCACCCTGCGCAATCTTGATTTGCAGTTCGTCCGCATTCACCAGATAATTGGCCGTCACGCCAAAGCGGCCGGAAGCCACCTGCTTCACCGAACTTCTTTTCGAATCGCCATTGGGAAGCTGCACGAAGCGCGCTTCATCTTCCCCGCCCTCGCCCGTATTCGAGCGCCCGCCAATCCGGTTCATCGCGATCGCAAGCGCTTCATGCGCTTCCTTGCTGATGGAGCCAAACGACATGGCTCCAGTGGCAAATCGCTTTACAATTTCGGAGGCCGGCTCAACTTCTTCGAGCGGAATCGGATGCGCCGCGGCCTTCAGCTCCATCAAACCTCGCAGCGTGGCGAGATTCTTACTCTGTTCGTCGATCAGCCGCGAATGCTCCGCAAAAGTTTCAAAGCTGTTCTGGCGAACCGCATGCTGCAACTTGCTTACGGTATCCGGGTTGTGCAGATGATACTCGCCGTTGATCCGGTACTGATATTGGCCACCGACGGCCAGCTCGGTATCAAAATCGAGCACGCGGCGGAATGCAAATTCGTGCTTGGACGCCGCCTCTTTCGCAAGCACTGCAAGCCCGACGCCTTCAATACGCGAAGGCGTGCCGGTGAAGTACTCGTCCACCAATTCGCGATTCAGGCCGATTGCTTCAAAGCACTGCGCGCCGCGATAGCTTTGCAGCGTCGAAATACCCATCTTCGAGAAGATCTTTAAGAGGCCCTTGTTAATCGCCTTTTTGTAATTCTTTAGCGCCTTGTCGAACGTGACGTGACTCGGAAGTTCTCCGCGACGCGCCATCGATTCCAACGTCTCAATGGCGAGATACGGATTCACGGCACTCGCGCCATAGCCGATCAACAGCGAAAAATGCATTATTTCGCGCGCTTCGCCGGATTCCAAGATGAGCGCCACTTGCGTGCGCGTTCCTTCGCGGATCAAGTGATTGTGCACGGCGGTAAGCGCCAGAAGACTGGGAATGGGTGCGTATTCTTCGTCGATGCCGCGGTCGGAAAGGATCAACAGCGTGTAGCCGTTCCTGACCGAAAGCGACGCCCTGCGGCAGAGCTGATTCAAAGCGCGCTTCAAGCCGTCCTCGCCCTCCTCGACGCGGAACAGCATGGAAAGAGTTGCCGCCAGGAAGTCGCCCTGCGAAACGCGCCGGAGCTTTTCGAGATCGCGATTAGTCAGTATCGGATGCGGCAGCTTCAGCGTGTGGCAGTGCTGCGGCGTCTCGTCCAGGATGTTGCGCTCGGTGCCGATGTAACTGGTGAGCGACATCACCATTTCCTCGCGAATGGGATCGATCGGCGGGTTAGTAACTTGCGCGAAAAGCTGTTTGAAATAGTTGAATAGCGATTGAGGCCGGTCGGAGAGACATGCCAGCGGCGTATCGGTTCCCATTGCGCCGACAGCTTCCTGTCCGTCAACGGCCATGGGCGCAATCAAGAAACGCAGGTCTTCATCGGAATAGCCAAAGGCGCGCTGCCGGCAAATGATGGTCTCATGCTCGGTTGTCATCACGCGGCCGGGTTCGGGAAGATTGTCGAGCGTAATCTGGTTTTCCGTCAGCCACTGGCGATAGGGGTGGCGAGAAGCCAGATCGCGCTTTATCTCTTCGTCCGGCACGATCCGGCCCTGCTGCAGATCGACCAGCAGCATCTTTCCGGGCTGCAGCCGGCCTTTAAATTCGACATCTTCCGGCGCAATCGGCAACACACCGGCTTCGGAGGCCATCAGCAACAAACCATCTTTCGTCACCAGATAGCGCGCGGGGCGTAAGCCGTTACGATCGAGGGTAGCGCCAATCATACGTCCATCGGTGAAGGCAACTGCCGCCGGCCCATCCCAAGGCTCCATCAACGAAGCATGGTATTCGTAAAATGCCTGTTTTTCGTCCGGCATGGTGGAATCCGCATCCCATGCCTCGGGAATCAGCATCGCCATCGCATGAGGCAGCGAACGACCTGCCATCACCAGCAACTCAACGGCGTTATCGAGCGCGGCGGAATCGCTTACGCCCGGCTGGATAATTGGAAGCAATGCCTTGATGTCTTCAAAGTAGGGCGAGGACAGGATCAACTGCCGCGCGTTCATCCAATTCACATTGCCGCGAACGGTATTGATCTCGCCGTTGTGTGAAATAAAGCGGAAAGGATGCGCCAACTGCCACGTGGGAAACGTATTCGTTGAAAAGCGCTGGTGCACCATACACAGGGCGCTTTCCGTGTCGGGGTCGAGTAGTTCGTTATAGAACGCGCCAATCTGGTGAGCGAGCAGGAGCCCTTTGTACACAATGGTGCGCGAGGAGAAGGACGGGATATAGAAAAAGCTGCGATCGCGCAGGTCCGATGCGGCGATCTTCGCCTCTGCTCGCTTGCGAACGACGTACAATTTCCGCTCAAAGGCATCCTGAGACATACCGGCGGGCCGCGCCACAAAAAACTGCTCAATATAAGGCTGAGAGGCGCGAGCCATGCGCCCGATCGCGTTCACTTCGACCGGTGCGTCGCGCCAGCCGAGCGCGCTTAGCCCTTCTTCTTTGGTTAAGCGTTCCAGAACGCCTTCGCACGAGAGCCTTTGCTGCTGATCGACGGGCAGAAAACACATGGCGATGCCGTACTCGCCGGGGGAGGGGAGCGTAAAGCCGAGTTGCGTTGCTTCACGCGCAAAGAACTTGTGCGGTATTTGAATCAGCAGGCCGGCGCCGTCGCCGGTCTCTGTGTCGCACCCGCAGGCACCTCGATGGACCAGATTTTCAAGGATTTGGAGGCCGTTCAGAACAATTTCATGCGAAGGCGAGCCGTTAATATTCGCCACAAAACCAACGCCACAGGCGTCGTGCTCATTCTTTGGGTCGTAAAGACCTTGAGCGGGGGGCAAATGATGATGGGTATCCACTGGGTACACTTAGCCTCCTCGGCTGTGAGGGTTAGACCCCAGTATAGCGGCCAGGTCAATATTCGTCAAATTGAATTCACCACTATTTACAATTAGCACAGCTAATGTTAGGATGGCTTACGGGTGGCCCTCGAAAACCTACAGCTTTTCCGCGATATCGCGCATGCCCGGAGCGTCAGCAAGGGTGCTCGCGCCAATAGTATCAGCCAATCGGCAGCCAGCCAGCAAATGCAGGAACTCGAAAGGCAATTGGGCGTTACGCTCCTCGATCGGAGCACGCGTCCGCTTGTTCTTACCGAAGCGGGCAAGCTGTACCTGGAATATTGCCGGAACTCGTTGCGGCTGCGGGAGGAGTTTGAAACCGGTCTTCGCCGTCTGAAACACGACATGCAGGGCCGCGTGCATATCGCCGCCATTTATTCTGTCGGCCTGTCAGAAATGTCGGAGATTGAAGCTCGTTTTTCCGAACGCTTTCCGAATGGAGAACTGGTGGTTTCCTATTTGCGTCCGGAAAAAGTTTTTCAGGCCGTTCAGGAAGACCGGGCTGATCTGGGATTGATGAGCTTCGCTGATTCCACTCGCGACGTTGCGGCGATTCCCTGGCGGGAAGAAGAGATGGTGATTGCTGTCTCGCCGGATCATTTTCTTGCGCGGAGGACGCGGGCGAGCTTGGAAGATCTCGAAGGAAGCCCTTTTATCGGATTCGACGAAGACCTCCCTATTCAGCAGGAAATCGACCGGCACTTGCGCGAAAAGCGCGTAACGGTCGAGTTTGTTTTCCGATTCGACAACCTGCAGATGATTAAAGAAGCCGTTGCGCACG
>Ga0134125_10006824_pt1 | contig 12906 bp, 11 predicted proteins | sample KB31751_FD_96464 | JGI IMG/M metagenome (GOLD analysis project Ga0134125, IMG submission 96464) | Terrestrial soil microbial communities with excess Nitrogen fertilizer from Kellogg Biological Station, Michigan, USA - KB3-175-1 | ecosystem: Environmental > Terrestrial > Soil > Unclassified ... | reverse complement strand
CCGAACCGGTCGCAGCAGAAGGCGAACAGCAGCCCGCCGACCATCCCGCCCAGCTGGTAGAAGCTGGCGGCGGCAATGGCCGTGCTCATCGGCATCCCGGCCCCGGTGACGATGGTCGGCAGCCAGTTGGACAGGGTGTAGAGCACCAGCAGGTTCATGAAATAGAGCACCCAGATCAGCACCGTGGGCGTGGCCAGGCCGTCCTGCAGCAGGGCGAGCACGGGCGCATGGCCGGGCGCCTCGTCCGCGGCGGCGGGGGACGGCGTCCAGGCGGGGGCGAGCTTCCTCGCCGCGGCCATCGGACGGGCCCCGGCCTTGGCGGCGGTCACCAGCGGCAGGGACTCCGGCAGCCACAGCCACAGCAAGGGCGCGATCAGCACCGGGACCACGCCGCCGACCACGAACACCGCCGGCCAGCCGAACCGCTGGATCACCAGGGCGGCGACCACCCCGCCGAGCGCCCCGCCGATGGAGAAGCCGCTGACCGCCACGGTGACCATGGTCGAGCGCAGGCGGGTGGGGGCGTATTCCGACACCAGGGCGATGCCGGCGGGCATGGCGCCGCCCAGCGCGATGCCGGTGACGAAGCGCATCCACAGCAGGCTGTTGACGTCCTTGACCAGGGCCGTGAGCGCCATCAGCACGCCGTAGCTGAGGGCGCAGGCGATCAGGATGCGGCGCGCGCCGATCTTGTCGGCCACCGGGGTGACGCCGCAGGCGCCGATCATGATGCCGACCAGGCCCATGCTGATCGCGCCCTTGAGGGCGGCGGGCTTGATCGCCCAGGCCTTGGCGATCACCGGGGTGACGAAGCCCATCGACTGGGTGCCGAAACCGTCGGTGACCAGCAACAGGGCCACCAGCCCCGCGACCGCGTAGAGGAATGGGGAAACCTTCGAGGAATCGAGGGTTTGCCGAAAGCCGTCGACTCCACCGCCCATGTCTCCGCCCTTTCGTCCGGCTCAGCCGGTTGTCGTTGGAAATCGCGGAGCGCGGCCCCTTCGATGACGCCGGACGCTAGCACCCGCCCGCGGCGGCCGTCCAGCCGATGGCCGCGCGATATTCGGCTTCAATCCCGCAATATGGAAATCAAACTGCAATCGGAAATTGCCAGCGTCGCGCAGCGGCGTAGGAATAGGATCGAGCCGTCGAGTTGGAGGAGACGCCGCCGTGAAAACCCTTGCCCGTCATTCGATCGGCCTTTCGAGCGGGCCCCTGGCCAGCGTGGCCCTGGCGGCCGCCCTCGCCCTCGCCCTCTCCGCTGCCGGCGCGCATGCGCAGGAGGCCAAGGACGCCGCGCCGGCCACGCCGAGCACCGGCCCGGGTTTCGAGCTCAAGGCGCCCGGTGTCGACATGACCGGGGTGTGGGAGATCGAGCACTACGTCGGCTCGGGCGCGCCCCTGGCCAAGCGCATCCTGCACGACATGGACGGCAAGCCGGCGCCCTTCCTGCCCTGGGCGCAGAAGATCTACGACCACAACATCGAGGAAGAGAAGAAGGGCCACACCTTCGTCGGCGGCCCCACCAAGTGCCTGCCGCACGGCATGCCGCAGATGATGACCGCGGCCACCTATCCGGTGGAGATCTTCCAGTCGGCCAAGGACTTCGCCTTCGTCCACGAACTGCAGCGCAACTACCGCATCATCCACCTGGATCGCGGCCACCTGGCGGCGGACGACATCACGCCGGACTACATGGGCGACTCCGTGGGCCATTGGGACGGCGACACCCTGGTGGTGGACACCATCGGCCTGTCGAAGAAGACCACCTTCGACATGCTGGGCGCGCCGCACACCGACCAGCTGCACGTGATCGAGCACATCCGCCTGCTCAACCCGAACCAGTTCGAGGACCTGATCACCATCGACGACCCGGGCACCTTCAGCCACCAGTGGACGGAACGGGTGACCTACAAGCGGGTCAAGCCGGGCGACGAGATCATGGAGTACATCTGCCTGGACGGTAACCGGAACAACGTCGTCAACGGCGTGGTGACCATCGACGGCAAGCCGCGCGGGACACAGGCGACCGCGCCGGCCAAGGCCCAGGACGCCAAGAAGAAGGGCTAGATGTGATCGCCCAAGCCGGATTCCGCCGTTGCGGAGTTCCGGCCGACCGGGTTACCCTTGCTGTAGTAGGCGGCAAGGGGCTGCGGCCTCTCGCGCATCGCGCTTTTCTTGATTTTCAAAGCATTGAGAAAATGGGACGGCCGGCATGTCCAAGTCAGCAGCGACGCGTCTGGATGAAATCTGGGCCTACATCAATCCAAGCACGGGCCAGAAAAGCAACATCCAGGGTCAGATGTTGCGCAACAACCAGATCGAAGACACCATCGCCGGGGCCCTGTCGCTCGGGTGGTGGGTCCGCGGCGGCTCGACGGAAAAGACCCGCCGCGGCGCCGTGCGCGCCTCGGCCTTCCTCGACATCGTCAATCTGAGGACGCCCGCCAACCGGATGGCCAGCGTGCTGACGACCAACGAGGAGCGGACGCAGAAGGAACTCGACGACAACATCGCCACCATCCTCAGGCTGTTCACGCCGACCGCGACGAACACGACGGGCGGCGGCAAGGCCCTGGTGACCAAGACCACCGGGGTGGCGATGTCGTCGATGAACCAGGGCAACACGCAGAAGATCCGGCTGGCCAGGGACGCGCTGAACCAGGCCAGCGCCATGCTCACCCAGGTCTGGCCGAAGCTGATCCGGGCGCAGACCCAGGGCACCGAGGCGCGCGCCTATTACGAGCGGTGGTTCGGCACCTACAGCGCCACGCGCTACGCTACGGTGAAGGGCGTGCTCAAGACCATGCACGACATCCTGTGCTCCAGCGAGGTGTGCCTGCACCTGCGCACCACGGACATGATCGGCAAGGCCGACGACACCCCCGGCGCCGGCCAAGGCGCCGTCATCCCGGCGACGATCATGACGCCGAACGGAGGCTATGCGCTGTCGACCCTGTTCGCCTGGGCGATCCCCAAGGGGGCGGACGGCAAGCCGCACGTGTTCCTGTGCGACGTCTTCTACGCGACGAACGGCAAGGGGCCGCACGACTCCATGAAGACCGGCGAGGACTGGAGCGACAACATCGGCGGGGTCATGCTGCACGAGATGTCCCATGCCCTGTGCGGCACCAAGGACAACATCTACCCGGGCACCGGCAACGCCTGCTACGGGCGGCAGCTGTGCAGCGACCTGGCGCTGAACTATCCGGACCTGGCGGTCGACAACGCCGACAACTTCGAGATCTACTGCGAGGACGCGCGGACGATCTGAGGCGCCAGGCCGCCCTACCCCGCCTTGCGCGCGCGCCTGCCGGGGATGACGCCGACCGGAGGGATGACTGCAGCCATCAGCCGGTCGTCCTGCGCATGCCGGGGCACGGCCTCGGCGTGGGGATGGTCGAGGGGCCGGGCGAGGAGGCCGTCGTCCGGCGCCGACAGGGCTCCCGACACCACCTGGGCGCAATAGACCACCCGCGCGGCGATGTCGGCCACCTCGCCGGCGGAAAGGCCGGTGTGGCCCACCGTCAGGCTGAGGCTGCCGATGACGTGGTCGCCCTCGTCGAAGATCGGGGCGGCGATGCCGGTGACGCCCGACACCACCTGGCTCTCGGACGCCTGCCAGCCGCGCTGGCGGATCGCGCGCAGCACCGAGCGCACGGCCTTGAGCGTATCGCCCAGGCCTGCCTCGGCGAAGCTGTCCGGGTGCTGGTGGTAGAGCTTGGAGATCTGGGCGGTGGGCATGTTGGCCAGGATCACCAGGGAGGCGGCGCCCTTCAGCAGGGGCCGCGCCCGGCCGCGCTCGTAGGTGGAGACGAAGCCCACCGCGCCGGACACCTGGTGCACGCACAGCACCTTGTCGCGGTAGCGGCGGCAGAGCAGCGCGATGCCCGGCACGGTCTGCACCAGCTGGGTCATCAGCGGATGGCTGGCGAGGATCACCGGATCGCGGGCGCGGATCTTGTAGTCGAGCTCGACCACGCGCGGGCCGAGCGTATATCCGGCGCCTGGGCTGGTCGCCAAAAGCCCGAACTCCACCAGGGTGCGCACGTAGCGGTACAGGGTCGAGCGCGTGAGGTTGAGGCCCTCCAGCATCTCGTCCATGCCGGTGACCTGGCTGCGCTCCTCGACGAACTCGAGGACGCTCAACATCTTTTCCAGGCTGCTCGACGGCATTCCGCACCCACCCCGACGGTTCCTGTATACAGGATTAGCGACTGTCCGATACGGACGGAAGCCCGGCAATCCCTCCCGGAACTATGCGCCAGAAGGCGGCAGGACAGCGGCCGCCGTCAAGCCGCCCGGCGTTCGGCGAGGCTGCGGCGGCCTTCGACCACCTGCCAGGACAGCAGCACCGGCACGCCGATGGCGATGTCTCGCGCCCGCTTGAGCAGGCTGAGGGCCAGGGCCGCCTCGGAGGGCAGGCCGAACAGCGGCCCGAGCAGGGCGTAGACCCCCTCCTGTACGCCCAGGCCGCTCGGCACCACGAAGGCGGCGTTGCGGGCGGCGAACAGCAGGGACTCGATGGCCACCACCGACATGAACGGCAGGGGATGGCCCATGAAGTCGAGGATCAGCCAGGTGCCCCAGGCGCCGCCAAACCAGGCGAAGATGTGCAGGCCAAGGCCGATCAGCATGCGCGCGGGCTGGCCGTAGGCCTCGTCGATCACCTGGCTCATGGCCTGGGTGTGCTCGGCGGCGGAGGGGGCCAGGCGCTGGATGAAGGCGCCGAGCTTGCTGAGGCCCTTGCGCTGGGTGACGATGAAGCTGACCACGATCAGCAGACCCACGCCGACGCTGCCGACGATGGGCATGAGTAGCTTGGAATTGGCCCCGCCGAAGCCGAGGTGCACCACCAGCAGGGCGATGCCGATCAAGGTGTAGATGATCTGGGCCACCATCTCGACGGTGACGTCGACGATGTTGGAGCCGAAGGCCGAGGCCGGCGAGACCCCGCCCAGCACCGCGCAGCGGGCCGAGATCACCAGGCCGCCGACCTGGGAGAAGGGCAGCACGTCCGACGCCGCCTCGCGCGCGATGCGGCCCCACATGAACACCGGCGACTTGGAGAAGGACTCGTGCGGGTCCACCACCCACCAGGCGAGGCCCAGGGGCGCGAACAGCGCGACCTGAGCCAGGACCACGGCCAGGAAGCCGCCGCGGCCGATCGGCTCGATGGCGGCGATCACCTTGTTGGCGTTGAAGTAGGCGATCACCCCGGTGGCGATGATCAGGCCGATCACGGCGGCGATCATGGCGGTGGTCTTGGCCTTGGACGGCCGGTTGAGAATCTCGGTTTCGGTCATGAGGAGGCCATGGCCCCGTCCGGCTTCACGCGCAAGCGGGCGCCGCGCCATTCGATGCCGTCGCCGAAGAAGGCGGCCAGGAACACGGCGAAGGCGATCAGGTCGCGGATGGGGAACAGCCAGATGGCGGCGGCGTCCGCCTGCATCGCCAGGCAGGACAGCAGGCCGAAGGTGAAGCGGACGCCGGCCAGGACGCCCAGCGCGACCATGGCGTAGGGGTTGAGGCCAGTGAGGATGGCGCCGATCAGGGCCAGGGGAACCACGTAGGTGATCAGGCTGCCGCCGTAGCCGCCGGGGTTGAGCAGGCGGATGGTGCGGGCCCAGCGCAGTTCGTGGCGCCACAGTTCGCCGAGGCTGCGTTCGGGGAAGCCGTGGTCGATCAGCATCGGCGGGCAGGCGATGGCGAGGCCCTGCTCGCGCACCATGCGGCCGAGCTCGAAGTCGTCGGCCAGCACGTCCTTCAGCCGCTCGAAGCCGCCGGCCGTGGCCAGGGCCCCGGCCTTCACCGCCATGGTCGGGCCGAGCACCGGATGGGCGCCCAGCGCCTGGCCCATCACCACGTTGGCGGCGAAGCGGGCGTTGATGTCGAGCGCGGCGATGCGCGACCACAGGTTGCCGGTGGGCCGGCCGCGGTAGAGGGCGTAGGCCAGGCCCACGCCTTGCGGCTCCAGCGCGCCGACCAAGGCGGAGAGGCCGTCCGGCGGCAGGCGCACGTCGCTGTCGCTGATCACCAGGATGTCGCCGCTGGCGTGGGACGACATGTTGATCAGGTTGGAGAGCTTGCGGTTGGTCCCGTGCTGGGTGGGCTCGGCGACGACGACGATGTCGCGGCCGGGCCAGGCGTCCTTCAGCCGGCGGGCGGCGGCGATCGACGGATCGGCCTCGCTGTCGGCGCCGAGCACGATGCGGACCTGGCCGCGGTAGTCCTGCTCGACGAGGCTCGCAAGGTTGGCCTCGGCCTCGGGGTCGAGGCCCTTCATCGGCCTCAGGATGGTGACGGAAGGCCGCGCGGGGGAAGCGGCCAGAGGCTGGCCGAGGAAGCGGCCCATGGCGAAGGTGGCGATCACGCCGAACACCGCGCCGGCCGCCGCCATCAGCAGGACCAGCGCCCCCGCGATGCTCAGGATCAGAGTCATGGCGGGCCTTCTAGCAGAGCCGCCGGGCATGGCGAATGGGCCGTCGCAGGCGCCTAGGCGAGGTGCGGAAACACCAGTTGGCCCTGCTCGGGCTCGTCCCAGGCGTCGCCATAGGGCGCCGGGGCGTCGATCAGGCAGATCAGCCCGTCGGGCTCGAACCGCATCTGCACCGAGCCGGCCAGCTCCATCGCCAAGCCCCGCTCCAGCAGGCGGGAGCCGAAGCCCCGCGCGCGGGGCGGCTCGACCTTCGGCCCGCCGCGCTCCTGCCAGCGCATCTGCAGGCGGGCGCCCGACGCGACTTCGATCAGCCACCATTCCACCTCGACGCGCCCCTCGGGCGCCGCCAGCGCGCCGTACTTCACCGCATTGGTCGCCAGTTCGTGCAGCGCCAGGGCCAGGGCGACCGCCTGATTGGAGCCCACGCGCATCTCCGGCCCCGTCAGCGCCAGCCGCTGAGCGGCGGCCTCGCCCAGGAAAGGCTGCAGGCACAGGGCCACGAGGTCGCGGACGGGGATCGAGCGCCATCCGGATTCGGTGAGCAGCGTATGGGCCGCGGCCAGGGTCTGGATGCGGCCCTCGAACTTCCGCCGGGATTCCTCGAGCCCCTCGCCGCTCCTGAAGGACTGGCGGGCGATGCTCTGGATGATGGTCAGGGTGTTCTTCACCCGATGGCTCAGTTCATGCAGCAGGAGCTCCTGGCGCTTGTCGGCCGCCTGCTCGGCGGTGATGTCCCAGGACACGCCGACGATCCCCACCAGGGCGCCGGAATGGTCGAGGATCGGCGAGTCGACCACGCGGGCGCAGAAGATCGAGCCGTCCTTGCGGCGCAGGAGGATGTCGCCCTGCCAGGTCTCCCCGCCCTCCAGGCGGGCCATGATATCGGCGGCCTCGCCGCGGGATTCGGTGGCGACGTTGAGCTGCAGGATGGACCGGCCCACCGCCTCCGTCGCCGCCCAGCCGTAAAGGCCTTCGGCCGCCCGGTTCCAGAAGGTCACCCGGCCTTCGAGATCGGTGGCGATGACCGCGCTCTGCACCATGTCGAGCAGATGCGCCTGGAAGCCGATCTGCTTCTGGGCTTCCTCCCGCTCGCGAAGCTGCGCCTGGCTCGCGGCGTAGAGGGCCTCGGCGCGGCGGGCGTGCTCCTGCAGGGAGGAGATCAGGTCGAGGTTCTCCAGGGCCGTCGCCATGCTCGCCGCCAGCGCGTCCATGATCACCGCGTCGAACGGCTGTGGCGCGTCGTAGGAGTCCCAGTAGGCGCCCAGCGCGGTATGGGGCGCCGGGCGGCCGACCGGGGTCATGACCAGGCTCTTGATCGGGGTCGGGCGATAGGCCTCCTGCAGCACGCGGTCGTCCGCGTAGATGTCGGGGATGATCAGTTGCCGCCCGCTCAGCATGGCGTGGCCGGAGACGCAGGTTTCCAGCGGGAAGCGCTGCCCGGTCCACAGCGGAAAGGCGGAGTCCTCGGCGATGTAGTGGCAGAGCTCGCCGTCGCGCACCACGATCGAGATGCCGCTCGCGCCCGACAACTGCAGGGCCGCCCGCCGGACCGCCTCGATCACCGCCTCGCGGGAATCGGCCCGGCTCAATTCGGCGATGGCGCGCGACAGCCGGGCGAGCCGCTCGCGGTCGCTGTCCGGCCTCTCAGGCGCTGTCTCGGCCCGTCCGGGTAAGTGATTCATGCCGTCCCCAAGCGCAACAGCGCCCTCCGCCTAGCATTGGATTGCAGGCGGCGGAGTCGGGAAGGCTACGGACGCCGCCGATCGCGGCCATCCGACGGCCTTTGCGGCGCCAGCAGCGGGACCAGCGCCCCCCGCGATGGTCAGGGTGAGGGTCATGGAGGGCCGTCTCGCAGAGGCTGGCGGTCTGGCGAACGGATCGGGCGTCGTCACGGAGGCCGTCGCGGGCTATCGTGGAGCGGAGATGGGCACAGACCCCGGGGGGAAAGACATGGCCAAGCTCGTTGTGCTGTACGGCGCGCCCCAGGACGCGGCCGCCTTCGACGCGCATTATTTCGAAAAGCATGTGCCGCTGGCCAAGACCATCCCCGGCCTGCGCCGGTACGAGGTGAGCCACGGCCCGGTCGGCACGCCCGGCGGGCCCGCGCCCTACCACCTCGTGGCGACCCTGACCTTCGACGACGGGGCCGCCATCCAGGCCGCCTTCGCCAGCCCGCAGGGCCTGGCCTGCGCCGCCGACGTGCAGACCTTCGCGACCGGCGGCGCCGACATGCTGATCTTCGAGACCCGCGAGGTCTGAGGCCGCGCTGGTCCAAGGACGCCGGCCGGACGCCTAGAGCACGATGGGATCGGGCGGAAAACCGGGTCCACTTTTCCTCAACCCGCCCTAGCCGTAGGTGAAGTCCGGCTTGCTCTGCCCGACCTCGATCATGTAGCCGTCCGGATCGCGGATGTAGCAGCGCGTCTCGCCGTACTTGTCCTTGGGCGCGGTGATGAACTCGGCCCCGCGGCTGCGCCACAGGTCATAGCAGGCCTGGATATCGGCCACGCGGATGTTCATGAAGCTGCTGACCGCGTCGGGATCGGGCGGGACGCTGAGCGTCACCGTCGGCTTGTCGGGCGTCGGGCCGCCGCCGACGTTGACGATCAGCCAGGTGTTGGCGATCTGGATGTAGCCCGGCGCGCCCTTGGTGTCGCCCAGGCTCAGCGCGCGCCCGCCGAACACCGTCTCGTAGAACCGCACCGACCGCTCGATGTCGGCGACGGTGATGAAGTGGGCGATGGCGATGCCGTCCGCCGGCGGCATCCGATAGGTTTTCTGCTCGACCTGCACGTCGCTCATAGCCGCCTCCTGGTCTGGGTCCGGGGTCGGACCCTTCAGGGAGCGCGCCGCCGAGCGTGACGGAAGCGAGGATCAGGCCGCCGCGGCGGCCCCCTTGCGCTCCTTGAGGAACTTGAAGAACTCCTGCCCTTCGCGCAGGCGGCGCTTCATCATGTCGAAGTCGCGGACCATCTCGTCGACGATCGACAGGATCTTGCGCGGGCGGAAGTAGAAGCGGCGGTACATCTCCTCCACCGAGGCGTAGATCTCCTCGTGGCTGAGGTGGGGGTAGTGCAGAGGCGCGATCTGGATGCCGTCCTTGGTCACCAGTTCGGCGTGGTTGGCGTCGAGCCAGCCGTTCTCCACCGCCTGGTCGTAGAGGTAGGTGCCGGGATAGGGCGCGGCGAGGGAGACCTGGATGGTGTGCGGGTTGATCTTGCAGGCCCAGGCGATGGTCTCCTGGATCGTCTCCTTGGTCTCGCCCGGCAGGCCGGCGATGAAGGTGCCGTGGATCTTGATGCCCAGGTCGTGGCAGTCCTGGGTGAAGCGCTCGGCGACCTCGACCCGCATGCCCTTCTTGATGTTGAACAGGATCTGCTGGTTGCCGCTCTCGTAGCCGACCAGCAGCAGGCGCAGGCCGTTCTTCTTGAACTTCTCCAGGCTGCGGCGCGGCACATTGGCCTTGGCGTTGCACGACCAGGCGACGCCGAGCTTGCCGAGCCCTTCCGCGATCGCCTCGGCGCGCGGCAGGTCGTCGGTGAAGGTGTCGTCGTCGAACATGAACTCCTTCACCTGCGGGAATCGACGCTTCGCTTCGGCGATCTCCTCGACCACCGCCTCGACCGAGCGGGTGCGGTAGCGGTGGCCGCCGACGGTCTGGGGCCACAGGCAGAAGGTGCAGCGGCTCTTGCAGCCCCGGCCGGTGTAGACCGACACATAGGGGTGCTTGAGGTAGCCGATGAAGTAGTCCTCGATCCTGAGGTCGCGCTCATAGACCGGGATCACCGACGGCAGGGCGTCCATTTCCTCGAGGATCGGACGGTCGGCGTTGTGATGGATCTCGCCTTTGGCGTCGCGGTAGCTGAGGCCCAGGATCGTCTCCCAGGGCTTCTCCTCGGCGATCTCCAGGCAGGTGAAGTCGAACTCGTTGCGGCAGACGAAGTCGATCACCTCGGCCTCGTGCAGGCTCTTGTCCGACTGCACGGCGACCTTGGCCCCGATCATGCCGATCTTGAGCTTGGGGTTGGCGGCCTTCAGGGCCTCGGCGCACTTCACGTCGCTCTCGAACGAGGGGACCGAGGTGTGGATCACCACCATGTCGAAGTCGTTCGCCTGGTCGGTCACCATCTTCAGGGTGATGTCCGCCGGCGGGGCGTCGATCAGCTTGGAGCCCGGAATCAGGGCCGCCGGCTGGGCCAGCCAGGTGGGGAACCAGAAGGAGCGGATCTCGCGCTTGGCCTGGTAGCGCGAACCCGCGCCGCCGTCGAAGCCGTCGAAGGAGGGAGCCTGGAGGAAGAGGGCGCGAAGCATGCCGGTCCTATGCGCTGGGCCGCGCACAAGACCGCGGCCGAACTGCTCTATACCCGGCGAACCGGGCCAGGGCCATGCATGGCCCTCCGTGCGCGGCGGGTCAACTCAACTGCGTGACGCAGTGCGGAAATTCAAGCACGCGCCCATGCAGCGTAGCGTTGGCGCATCACAGGATGCGTTCCGCGGGCGGCGCCACCCTGGCGCGGCTGTTGCTCTCCTTGAGCGCGGCCTCGACGAAGCCGGACGCCTTGAGCTCCTCGACGAAGGCTTCGAGGTAGGCGAAGGCGGGGGCCCGGCCCTTGGCGAGGCCCATGGCCTGGCCGACGGCGGCGAAGGGCGGCTCCAGGATGCGGTAGCCGGGGCGGCCGGCGAAATAGTCCTCGAGCATCGGCCGGATGCCGGAGGCCACATCGCCCTGCCCGGCGACAAAGGCGTCTAGCTCCCCGTCCGGGATCGGCAGGACCTTCGCCGCCTGCAGGGTGCGCGACAGGTAGAGGTCGTAGGCGGCCCTGGCGCGGGTGATCACGGTGACGCCGTCGCGGTCGACGTCGGCGGCGGTGGCGAACGGGCCGCCGGCGCGGGCCACGAAGTTGCTCTCGATCAGGACGTAGGGGGCGGTGAAGTCGATCGCCTCGCGCCGGGCGGGCTCGATGGCCAGGAAGCAGATGTCGGCCGCGCCCGCCTTGATCGCGTCGACCACCGCGCCGGGGCTGTCGTAGTCGATGAAGGCGAGTTCGGCGCCGAGCCTGCGGGCCAGCTCCCGCGCCAGGGCGGCGGTGACCCCGCCGGGCTCGCCGTCGCCGCGGTCGCGCCGGGAGATCACGGTGTTGGAGAAGTTCATGGCGGCGCGCAGGCGGCCGGCCGGCATGAAGGCGGCGCGGACTTCTTCGGCGGGGGCGGCGATGTGGTCGAGGCTCATGGCGCATCCTGGCTCCGGCCCGGCGGCGAATCCAGACCGGCGTGAAAAGCCCCGCCGTTTCCATCCTTCCGGCGCTGAAGTAGTAGTGGCCGCGCGACCTCAAACGGAGTGCGGAACCGACGATGCGTAGCTTGCGAGCGGCTCTGGGCGCGATCCTGATCTGCGGCCTGACCATGGCCGGCCCCGCCTTCGCCCTGCCGTTCATCGGCAAGAAGCAACCGCCCGCGGCGCCCAAGACGCCCACCGCTCCCACGCCCGCCAAGCCGGCACAGACTCCCGCCCCCGCAGCGCCCGGCGCGGCGCTCGACGTCAAGGGCTTCCGCAGCGCGACGTTCGGCATGACCCCGGCCCAGGTGAAGGCCGCGGCGGCCAGCGACTTCGGCGCGGCGGCCAAGGTGGCGGAGGGCTCCAACGCCGCCGACGGCACCCAGTTCGTGCTGGTCTCGGTCGAGCACCTGGACCCGGGTCCCGGAACCGCGCAGGTCGGCTATGTGTTCGGCGCCACCAGCAAGACCCTGACCGCCGTCAACGTGGTGTGGTCCACGGTCGCCGAGCCCACCGAGCAGCAGCGGACCGCGATGGTGCAGGCCGGCCAGCAGCTGGCCGCCTATTTCCAGCAGGGCCCCGCGCCGGCCAAGACCGGGGGCCTGGCCACCTTCGGCACGAACGGGCTGGTGCTCTACAGCGCGGTCGACAAGAAGGACTCCGGCGTCGAGGTGATGGTCGACGGCGTCGAATATCAGCGCACCGGCGGCGACAAGCCGCTCGCCTCGCCGCCGCCCAAGGGGCCGGCGACCCTGCGCGTGTCCTACACCCAGAACGTCGACAAGCCGGACATCAAGGCCATCAAGCCGGGCTCGTTCTGACGCCCCCACCCTGACGCCCCGAGCCGCCTTGATTGGGGAAACGTAAATGTACGCAGCCCCGAAATCGTGAAAGCCTCCGCGCAGGATCAAGTCCTGGGGAGCAAACCGATGAACAAGACGCTCGCGATCGCCCTGGCCGCCGCCCTGACTGCGGGCGCGATCGCCGCCCCCCTCGCCTCGGGAGCCTTCGCCCAGGCGCCGCCGGCCGCGCCGCAGCCCGACTACCACCCCAGCTTCGGCGACCTGATGACGATGGCGGTGCAGCCCAGGCACATCAAGCTGGGCATGGCCGGCAAGGCCCGCAACTGGGAGTACGCGACCTACGAGGCCAGCGAGCTGCGCAACGCCTTCGGCCGCATCGGCCGCACCAT
>Ga0134125_10006817_pt1 | contig 12911 bp, 21 predicted proteins | sample KB31751_FD_96464 | JGI IMG/M metagenome (GOLD analysis project Ga0134125, IMG submission 96464) | Terrestrial soil microbial communities with excess Nitrogen fertilizer from Kellogg Biological Station, Michigan, USA - KB3-175-1 | ecosystem: Environmental > Terrestrial > Soil > Unclassified ... | reverse complement strand
CCGAAGGTGCAGGACACGGTCAAGGCGATGCTCGAGCAGCACTTCGCCGACAAGCATCCGTACTACCTGAATCGCTTCGCAGGAGCGAGTGCCGCCCCCGGACAGGCCGGCGCTCCCCCGGCAGCGGGCGGGGCATCCGGCTCCCCCGGTGCTCCGCCCGCGCCCCCGGCACGTCCCGCCCAGCCTGGAACGGCTCAGGCCCCGGTGTCAACGCCGAATCCTGCGAATCCGTCGAACCCGATCCCCCAGCCAAAGATCACGGCGGATCAGAAGTCCATGTGGCGTCAGCAGGCGCTCCAGAAGCTCCAGCAGATCCGCAGCGCGCCGGCGGGCACGATGAAAATGACCGAGCAGGACGTGCGCAACACGTACCGTCTGCTCACGAACGGAGACGAGCTCCAGGAGTGAACCGATGGCGATGCCGCAAGCGCTGAACAGCCCGAACGGAAACGGCCCGCAGGACATCAATAGCCCCGTGCCCACGCAGGGCGCGGGCCCTGCCGGCGGATCCCCCGCGGCGAACCTCCCGGCCGGCGGCGCAGGCGCGCCCGGCGGTGCGGGCGGCGCTCCCGCTGCTGTGCCGCGTCAGCAATCCCCGAACCCGTTTGACACGCCGCTTTCTCAGGAGGAGCAGGAGCGCCTCAAGCAGATCAAGGCGGGCGTGACGAACCCGTTCGACGAGAAGGATCCGAATTTCCCGTCGGGCTACCAGCCCCTCTCGCCGCGCCTTCGGCGCAATCCCGCGGGCGACCTCGAGCACCTCCGCAACGACGGCAAGTGGGCGCCGCTGGGCGACACGGAGAAGAAGATCCTCGGCGACTTCATCGGCCAGGTCGAGAAGTGGGGCCTGCGCACGAAGGAAGACCTGCCGCGCTTCTTTGGCTCGGTCGTGGGCGGTCTCTTCGGCGACTACGTCGCGGGCGGCGCGGGCGCGACCGCGGGCGCCGCGGCGGGACAAGCGCTTGCTGGCGCCGCGTCTAACGCGCTGCAAGGACACCCGAACAGCGTCGGCACGGTGGCCGCGGATGCCGTAGGTGGCGCTGCGTCAGAACTATTGCCGCGCGGCGTCGCGCAAGGCCTTGAGAAGCAGGCCGCGGCGTGGGGCTCGCGCGCGGTCGAGGCTCCGATCGTCACGGCGGGAGTGCAGGCGCTCAAGGAGCGCGCGAACGGGCGCCAGGGCGCCGCTGATGCTCTCGGCCTCACCCTCCGCCCGGATCAGATCATGCCGGAAAACGGCGCCGTTACGCGTCCGGTCGATCAGATCATGAGCTCGGGCGGGCCCGAGGCCCAGAAGCTTGCCGCGGCTCAGGCGCTTCAGAAGCAGATGCTTCTCGAGAAACGCGATCAGATCGTCTCGCGCCTTCAGGGGCCCTACCAGGGCGAGATCGGCGATCAAGGCGCGAATTTCTCGCAGGTCTTGGGCACCATTCTGAACAACCACGAGACCGCGATCGCCTCTCTTAAACAGCAGGCGTTTAAACAGGCCAACGGCAAAGTGTTCCCCGTCGATCCCGTCCTGAACACGATGAAGGAAACCATCCAGGACAAGGTCAAGGCGAACATTTTCAAAGACGACGGCTCGATCGACGGCAGGCTCCTCCAGGAGCTCAAGGACCGTTACGGCGGGATCCCCGAGGATGCCAAGGGCCTGGTCGGCGACTACATGCGCCTGTTCAATTCGACGAAAGTCGGCGGCGGCATCGGCGGCGAAGTGGGCGGGTTCCGCAACACCTCCCCGCTCGAGCGCACCGCGGTCCCGGTCGGCGGAAACTCCGACGCCGGCGTCGCACTCTCCATGGCAGGCGGAGTGCCTCGCGAGAGCCCGGGCCTCACGCTCGAGGAAATGGAAGTCTACCGCAAGAAATTCGGCGACTACGCCAACTTCCACGCCACGCGCGAGCGCACGTCGGCCGAGCGCGCCTACGGTGACATTTACTACTCGCTCCGCTCGCACATGGATTCGAAGATCATCGACACCATGAAGGACACCGATCCGATGGCCGCGCAGCGCCTCATGGCGCACAAGGAGTTTTACTCGCAGTTCAAGGAAGACGCGATCGACTTCCAAAAGAAGATCGAGCACGATCCGGCGAACGCGGCGACCGCGCTCGTCGACGGCCAGGATCCGGCGAAGGTGAAATCGCTTCTTGCGCTCGTCGACGACAAGCAGCGCAAGTACCTCGCCGGCGGCTTCCTCGACAGTCTCACGAAGCCCATTATCGACGAGAACGGGAAGATGCGCGTCACGCCGGTTGAGACCGCTTGGCGCAAGGTCGATCCCAAGGTCAAGCAGATGCTTTTCGGCGAGGACGCCAAGCAGATCGATGCGCTCGTGAACTACTCGCGCGCGCTCGAGAACCGCGACATGACCAACTTCGATCCGACGAAGGACGCGGTCGTCAAGCGCGCGTTCGGCGCGATCCAGGGGATCAAGGAAACCTCGAAGGGTAGCCTCGACTTCATCTCGCGCCTGTTCCAGAAGACGCCCAAGGCGCGCGACTACCTCGTCGGCAACGCTGCGGACATCCTGCTCCCCGAGGGCGGGAGCCCGACTGCGATGGCGCGCCGGCAGATGCTCCTCAACCACGCGGCCCAGACCACGCTTTCGATGCCCGCGCGCGCGGGCGCGAAGGCCATCGGCGCGGACTTCGGAGAGAGCTTCAGCAGGCCCTCCCCCGCGCCTTCTCCGGAGGCACGATGATCTTCAAGGATCCGAAGTCCCAGCAGGAGCTCGCGATGGCGCCCCAGAAGCTCAAGGACGTGGTCGCGCGCTTCGAGGAGCTCTCCATGGGCTTCGGGATCGAGCCGGTCTGCACGCGCGTCAAGGGCAAGGTCGCCGGCGATAGTGGCGTCCACGCGGCCTGGCGCGCGGCGGATTTCCGCGATCAGATCGTGGGCGATGCGGGATCGCATAATCTTTACACGCCTGAGCAGGTTCAGGAGATCCTTGACACGCTGAATAAAGAATTTCCGCGCAACGACGACAAGTCCGTCGCGATTCACCACAGCTTTGACGGGATGCCGTTCCACTTCCACCTCCAGGTTCCGATCGCGTGGCTTTCGGCCGAGGAGATCCGCCGCCTCTACGGAGGTCTCGCGTGAGCTGGCTTTCGCACTTCTACAATCAGCACCAGGAGGAGTTTCACGGGCTCGGACTGCTCGCGTACGTCGAGCTCCGGCAGTGGATGGTTCAGAACGAGAAAAAGTTTTTGGACCTTGCGCTCGCGATCCCCGTGGCTATTCTGAACAGACTGAAAAAACGAGCCGACACGATGCCGGCTCAGAAAAAGGAGCAAGTATGAACGAGGGTTTGAAACCGCTGGTTGATGAAGTGGTCGACGTTGAAGCCGTGACCGAAGACGGCGTGAAGAAGTCCTGGACGCAGCTCGGAGCCGATGGCCTGAAGGCCGTCATGGATTCTCCGGCGCTGATCCAGAATTTCTCGAAGATCAAGTCGGACTTCGTCGCGCTCGTGAGCGATCCGGCCGCTGCACAGGACCTCGTCGTGTACTTCGGCCAGAAGGTCTCCGGCAAGTCCGCGGGCGTTCAGGGCGTGATCGTCGCGGGCGTGGATCTCGCCGCGACCGGCGCGCTCAAGGTCGGCAAGCTCATCAGCGCGATCAAGGCGCTCAAGGCTGAGCAGGCCGCTGCCGCTCCGGCTCCGGCCGCTGCGCCGTCGGCGTAATAGGTTGGGGCGGCGGAGGACCTCCGTCGCCCCTCTCTCACGGAGGAGAAGATGCGAAACAAGGGGCTTTGGGTGATCGGGGTTCTGGCAGTGATCGCGGCGTGCTCGAGCATTCCGTACCAGGACGATATTCACTTCCTCGTTTCGGCTCAGGCCAACTCGACCGAGTTTCCGGTCTACGTCAACGGCCACCTCTGCACCGACATGGAAGGGACCGTCGGCCTCTGCGCCAAGCGAATCAAGTCCGACGAGGACCTCGAGATCCGCTTCGATCCGCAAAGCTACGGCTACACCGCCTCCTTCCAGTGCCCTTCGGCGATGAACATTCAGCCATCGGCAGACGTTCAGGCGAACCAGGGCTACACGCTCATCGTGAACAAAGATCAGATGGCGCAGTACCCGTACCTCTCTTTCACCTGCACGGGCGACGTGAAACCCATGGATCGCACCGGCGCGATCGAAGCGGGCTTTGAGATTCACGTCTCGATCTACGACGCGGAGTACAAAGGCCGCGGCAAGCCCTACCTCGCCAAAGACAACGCCGGCGACGATGTTCTCGTGCTCGACCAGTACGCGCGCAACGCCTGGGTGTTCGACCAGGGCAAGTGGACGCAGCACACGAAGGAGCCAGTCGTGAAGATCAAGGGCGATCCCTCGAAGGTGAAGGCCTACTCGAGCTCGTACGCGATGCGCTTCAACTTCCTGAACATGGGAGACGCTGACGGAGGCATCCCGAATGACTGATGGGTTCTCGACCTCCGATCCGCGCTTTCACTACACGTCGATCCAGCCTCCGACGATCGACATGGCGCGCGTCAATAGGATGTCCGACACCATTTTCTCGCCCGACGCCGCGAAGCTCGGCTGGGGCGAATTCGCGCGCATCGGCCTGCTCGCTGGATTTGCGCTCGCCTACTTTATTATCTGGGAGAAGAACGCGAACGCTCAGATGATCCTCTCGCAGCAGAAGTACGAGCAGGATCAGGCCAACAAGAATCAGGCGACCGTCGACAACGACATCGCCGGAGAAAGGAAGCGCTCATGAGTGCAGGATCCCTCGATATCTACATCGAGCAGGGCGTCGACTTTTCGATGGGCCTTCTCTTTCAGGATTCAAGCGGAAACCCGGTCGACCTCACCGGCTACACGATCGCAGCGCAGATTCGCGCCGAGTACTCCGACACGACGGTGCTCGCGCAGTTCGCGGTTACGATCGATCCCGACCAGGTCAACAACAAGGGGCAGGCTTCGCTCTCACTGACGAACGCGAGTACTGCCGCAATCCCGGTCGATCCGGCCACGTCGTTTCAGAAAAAAAGCACGTTCTATTGTTGGGACGCTGATTACAAGCGCCCCGACGGAACGAGGGTTCGGTTCCTCGAGGGAACCGCAGAAATTTCTCCGGAGGTCACGCGATGAGCGATCCAATCCAGATCATTACCGTTTCCCAAGGCACGCCTGGCGCGCCGGGCTCGCAAATCTACACCGGAGCAGGCATCCCGAGCCCCACTCTCGGAGGTCAGGGCGACTTCTACCTGAACGTGACCAACGGCGACGTGTACCAGAAGAACCTCGGCACCTGGGGAACGCCGGCAGGCAACATCCGAGGCCCGCAGGGCATCCAGGGCATCCAAGGCCCGGTCGGATCGCAAATCTACACCGGCGGCGGCGCCCCGAGCTCCGGTCAGGGCGTCACGGGTGACTTCTACCTCAACACGCTGAACGGCGACTACTACTCGCGCTCTGGCGGCGGCTGGGGTTCCCCGGTTGGGAACCTCACGGGCCCGCAAGGTCCGCAGGGCATCCAGGGCCCCGTGGGTTCGCAGATTCTCACCGGCACCGGCGCGCCGTCGGGCTTGACCGGCGTCAACGGCGATATCTACATCGATAATTCGAACGGAAATTATTACAAGAAGGTTTCCGGATCCTGGGTTCTCCAGGGCACGCTCGCGGCCAACTCCATGCGCTTCATCAGCGGTTGGAACGCGAACACGAACACCCCCACGCTCGCTTCGGGCATGGGCGGCGAGGGCGACGCCTATCTCGTCACGACCGCGGGCACGACGACGCTCGACGGCCTCTCCTCGTGGGAAGTGAACGACGTGGTCTTCTTCACGCAAGGCGCGTGGCGGAAGATGGCCGTCAACCAGCAGAAGCTTTCTGAGAAGGGCCAGGCCAATGGCTACGCCGGCCTCGATAGCGGCGGCAAAGTCCCGCTCTCGCAGCTCCCGAGCTCCGTCGTGGGCGATGTGCAGTACCAGGGCGCCTGGAATGCCTCGACGAACACGCCTTCGCTTTCGTCCGGCGTCGGCACGCAGGGTCAGTATTACGTGGTCAGTGTCGCCGGCACGCACACACTCGACGGCATCTCGAGCTGGGCCGTGGGCGACTGGGCGATCTTCAACGGATCGGTCTGGCAGAAGGTCGACAACAACAACCTCGTGCAGAGCGTCAATAGCAAGCAGGGCGTGGTCGTCCTCACGACCGACGATGTCGCTGAAGGCGTGACGAACGAGTACTTCACGACCGCGCGCGCGAAAGCCGCGGCCGTGGAAGACGCGATCGTCTCGGGCCACCACGACACCGCGCCCTCGGGCGATTCGGTCGCCACCGCGCTCGCCGGGAAGCTCCCCACGGGCACGACGACCGACGGCATTCCGGAAGGCTCGACGAACCTCTACTTCACTGCTGGTCGCGCTCAGACTGCTGCCGTCGAAAACGCGATCAACTCCGGAACGACGAACAAGGCGCCGTCCGAAGACGCGGTTTTCACCGCTCTCGCCGGCAAGCAGGCTTCCGGAAACTACATGACCGGCACGACCGGGGATGTCGTTTCCACCGGGCCAGGAACCGTCGCTGCGACGATTCAGACCGGCGTCGTGACCGACACGAAGGGCGCGCTCGCAACGAAGCCAGCGTGTGCAGTGGTCGCGACTTCGAATCAATCGCTCTCCGGTCTCCCGACGATTGACGGCGTGAGCGTTGCCGACGGAACCCTCGTTCTTCTCTCGGCTCAGACTTCTCCGTCCCAAAACGGACCATGGATCGCGCACTCTGGATCGTGGACGCGCCCGACGTGGTTCCCAACCGGAGGGACGACGCAGGCCTTCCAGTTCATCACGGTTCTGATCCGACTTGGAACGACCTACCAGGGCACCACGTGGCGCATGACCACGAGCGGCCCTCTCACGATCGACACCGATGCAATGACCTGGGTTGTCACTCCGTTCGCGCTCAACTCCTCCACCTTGGCTGGAGTAGCTGCGGCCCGCTCCGCACTGGGCATCGGCGCGAGCTCCCAGTTCATCACCTCTGGCACGACGTTCACGACGCCTTCGAACATCACCTCGTCGACGCGCTTCAAGTTTACCTTGATCGGCGGCGGCGGTGCCGGCGGCGGATCTCCGACAACGACGAACGCCAAGGGCGCTGGCGGCGGAGCTGGAGCGACCTGCATCGCTCTGCTCTCCGGTCTCGCCCCGAGCACGGCATATACCATTGCCATCGGCGCCGGCGGCGCAGGCGCGAGCAACGCCACGGGCGGATCCGGAGGAAGCACGACGCTCACGATCGGCGGGACGACCTACACCGCTGGCGGCGGCGCTGGCGGTGCTGCGACGGTCTCGACCAACGGCGGCGCAGGTGGAACGGCCACGAACGGCACGATCAATGTTGCCGGTGGACAGGGCGGTTACTCGAGCACTGCGACCTCCGCGAACGGTGGCGGAGACGGCGCGGGCAGCGGACTTTGGGGCCCGAGGACCTCGGGCCTCATCACTTCCGGAACGGGCGCTGCTGCCGTGGGCTACGGCTCCGGCGGAGCTGGCGCCTTCACCGGAGCATCAGGCGTCGTCCAGGTCGGTGGCGCCGGATCTCAAGGCGCAATTCTCGTAGAATGGTGGGATTAAAAGATGGCTGTCTACGCAATCGTGAAAGCTGGCGTTGTCGTAAACACGGTGATCGCTGATCCTTCAGATCCCAAGCCCGAAGGAGAGACTTGGGTTGAAGTCGCCGATCCAGTTCCGCCGAGCGTGAGCGTCGGCTGGACGTACGACTATACCTTGAGGGCGTTCTCCAACCCGGCCAACGCTCCCGGCTGATGGGGCGCGCAGTGCTGGTAGCCGTACAGGGCAATCAGAGCCGCGTCTATCAGACCGTCGTGCAGGCCTCCACGCCGGCGAAAGTCCCAGCCCGGGAACAGCCGCACTGCGGCTATGGCGCTTTTCTCCTTGGCGCTGTACTTCTTTTTCTCTATGCCTTCGTGCATTGGCTTCTGCCAGACTTTCGGATCCACCAGCATGTATGGGATGCGGAGCGCGGTGAGGATGCCCTGGATTGCGCCGAAGCCCCGTCCGAAGCCGAAGGTCGCCTTCTTTGAGGCAACGTGGAGCGCTGAGACGCGCTCGACGTAGGTCCGATCGGGGGCGGTGTTTTTGATAATGCTCGCCAAGCGGTCGTAGTCGATCATCCCCTTGAGCAGAGGCATCTCGATCATCCCAGTGAGCTTGCCGTCTTGAATCGTCGCAAGCGCGCCGCGGTTCCCCGGATCAATCCCTAGAATTTTCATTTCGATCTCCCTCGAGCCATTCTACGCTGGATCTTCTCGTATTGCTCGAGGCTGAGTTTTGCGATCTCCCCCTTCGGGATCACCATGACGGCGGGGAATTCTTTGGCGAGCCTCACGAAGCAGTTTCCGATCTCCTCGAAGGCCTCGCTGTCGGTGCGGTAGAGGTGATTCGAGAGGAACGGATGCCCGTCGTGAGAGCGGCAGATGGCCAGATAGTGCGGTTCTGAGCCGTTTTTGTTGGGATGATCGAGGGCCATGGGTAAAATTGCCTCATGGAGTTAGAAGCGCCTTCCAAGTTACGCTGGTCCAACTTCAAGGATTGGGTTTTCCTGGCCTGCGTGGCCGGGATCGTAAAAATGGCCGGAATGACGGTCGACCGATTCACTCTCAAGGCCGACAATCTTTCAACGACGCTTGTAGAAAAAAGCGGAGAGATCATCGCGCTTAAGGTCGAGATGGCCGACACTCGGCAAGCGCTCACCCAGTGCCAGTCGGACGTGAAGGCATTGGATGAGCGCGTGCGCGAGCTCGAGATCAAGCGCCGGCGTTAGTGTGAGCCAGGTGCCCCGGGGCCGAAGGCGGCGCGGGCGGAGCCACAATCTCAGGCTGAGCCGCGCCTTGGAGCGGTTCGCCGCTATGAACGTCGATCTGCTGAAGGTCCTGGAGCGTCTTGAAGAACTGATCCGAGCGAACGTGCTCGGCGTGCTTCTGGAGCTGGAACTTGATGTCTTCCGGAAGGACCGCGCTCGCTGGCAGAAGCACCGTCTTCTCGAAAAGATCGTCGACGAGGATCTGGACCTGGCGCGAGCCGTCCGCGTTGATTTTGCCACCGAGTACCTTAATGGATGCCATAGAATCTCCTTTTCTCAGAATTACAGCACGGATCAGATGCGGCGCAAAGACCGCGTGGTCTTCGCTTCTCCGCGGAACTGCTCGAGGTCCACGCCCGCGGCCTTCGCTGCTTCGGCGTCGATCGTGCCCTGACGAGTGGTCGAAATGATCTGGAGGCCCCCGATTTTGGCTTTCGGGAGCGTGCAGAGCTCCAAAATCCGCTTGTCAGATGCCTTGATCTTCCCCTCGAGAGCCTTCACCTGCTCCCGCCATTGCACGTTCTGCTCGGCTTCGGTCAAAAGCTCCGCATCCGTCACGACCGGCGTGCGAGCGTCGAACAGCGGGTGAGGGAAGTCCTCCTCCGGACGAACGTCGCGCTTCACGTAGTCCCAGAAGCGGTGCGCGGTTTCGACAACCGCCTCGATCGCTTCCTTGTTCGGGAGAACCTCGACGATCACGAGCTCGCCGTCGCGGTAGCTGCAATAGTCCGCAACGACCGCCTTCGTGACGTAGAACTGCTGGCTGATCTGAGCCAGGTACTTCGCCGGGATCTCGCCACGCTTCGCTTTCTCGTGGTCGTCCTCGCCGGGCACCTTGATCTCAATGAAGCGTCGCTTCTTCTTCGAATCGAGGTAGCCGTCGAGCGAGCATCCGATGTACTCGCAGTCGGCCGAGACGAGAAGTGCCGGATCCATGGTGCGTCCGGTCTTCATCTCGTACTCAAAGCGCGCGTGCCCCTCGAGCTCGTTGCCCTTGCGCATGTACTCGTTCTCGGGCGATTCGGGCGCGCGCCCCTTCTTGATATCCCACGTCGCGCCCCAGCCGATCGACCACGGCGCGCACATTTGCAGCATCGTCTGGTCAGAGGCGCCGACAATCCCGCGGCGCCACGCCAGCCATTCAATTGAACCTTGTTTCATATCTACCCCCTCAAAAGAAACGGCCGGGACAGGGACTTATCCCTCGTGGCGCCCGTACGCGACGCAGTCCCGGCCTTTGATCTGGTTTCCAGACGCCCCGTCACAGGGAGGCCCGAATCGAACGGGCTACCAGATCAATCCTCACTTTTCCCAAGGCGCTTTCGTTTCAGCAAAAGGATCGCCACCTGCCGCAGAACCCTTCTCCTGATCGTACTCGGATCGGAGGTCCGCACCGATCGCGTCGAGCTGGTCGAGCTCCGAGAGCTGCTCGGGTTCGACGCGGGAAAACTTGCTGGACGCGGGGTTCACATAAACCACGCGGCACGTCTCCTTCCCCTTCCACTCGCCACGCTCGACGGTGATCTGCACTTCCTGGTCGACCTCGAGCTGCTGATTCTCGCGGCCGCCGTTGAGAAGCTTCGGCGACGTGGAACGGTAGCCGAGATCCCAGAGCGTCTTCATGGTGAAGCGCTGCGAATTCGGCGACGAGAGCCCGCCGAACCACTTCATGTTGACGGTCTTCTGCTCGCCGTTGTCGAGGATCGCGTCGAATTTCACCGCGAGCACCGCCGACCACGAGCCATCGTCCTTGCGGCTCAGACCGTAGTCCGTGAGCACGCCCGTGTACTTGCCAGCCTGCACCAGAGGGTACTTCTTTTCGTTGTTCGCCATTTACGCCACCGCCGTCTTCTGAGATTCGAGCCGCAGACGATCGCGCACTTTCACGAGCTCGTCTGGGTTCTTGAGGTTTTTGTTGATGTACGCGAGCACCGCTTCGCGCTTCTTCGTGTCGAGCTTCGCCGTCAGCTCCTCGAGCTCGTGGAGCACGGGATTTTCACCTGTAGAGGGAGCTTCCGCTTCGGCGGTCTTTGCCTTGGGCGACGAGCTCGGCTTGGGTTGGCTCGCGGCCTTCGGGGAAGCCGTCCCAGAAGCCGGCGCGGTTGTGGCGCTCGGAGAGGTCTCGCTGGGCTTCGACGCTTGCGGAGGGACTGCGGGTTCGACCTTACCCTTCGGCGCGTTCTTCCCGCGCCCGACAGCGGCCTCGCCGTCGTCGTCCTCAGCCTTCATGCAGAGCATGGACTGGAGGCCATAGCGGCGCGCGTAGGTCACGGCCGAGCCGAGCTTCTGCATGTCCGTCTGCGGCGTCAGGTACATTTTCTCGGACATGAATTCGCCGCTCTCGTGAACGAGCGTCGTCTCAACGAAGTCGCCCTGCGCGTCCTTGCCGACCGGCTGGAGAACCATGATATTCTCCGCGTGGAGAGCGTCCAGGCACGCGTCGATCACGGCCGGCAGATCCGCGTACTTCGATTTGAAGTACGTGTTCGCTTCCCCCTTCACTGCTGTCTTCACATTGCGCTGGGCCTTCAGCAAGGCCGGCGCAAGCTTTGAAATGCTGCTACTGCAAAACATCGTGTCGCTCCTTTTCAGTTTTCAATCAAGGCTCCGCGTCTTCGCTCGCGTCCTTCTTCTTTGAGGGAAGGTCGAGGATTCTTCGGAGCACGTCGTCTGCGCTATCCTCAAGGGGCCTAGCACGTTTCGCGACGGCTTGGAAGACTTCTTCCGACACCCAGAAGCAGTACCGCTTCTTCTTTGGCTTCTTCTCGGGTTTCGGTTCCTCAGTCGGGGGCAGAAGCTCGTCTAATTCATCGCTCATAAGTCCTTCCTTCGTTTATCCTCGCGCCCGAACACTGCCATGAGTGCCCGCCGGAGCTCCTTCAAACCAACGTCGACCTGGGCCTCGGGGATATTGTGGATGTTCACGAGCTGCGATCCGAAGACGAACGTCAACGTCCCGTTCTGCTTGTAGAAATGGATCACGGCAGAGCCCTGGTACTCGAATCCGAGCGGGCAAATGTTCACGCCCGCGGCCTTCACTTGCATCCTCGCCATCCCCTGCGCCGGATGGTCCTCGTAAACGTCCCGCTTGATTTCAGCCTTGTTCTGCATATTTTCCTTTCTAGCAGAGTTGATCTGCAATATATGATTGCAGTAACACAATTCAACACCGCTAGAAAGGGCACAGTCATGAAGACATTGACACTCAAGGTTACTCGCAAGGACGGGCAGGAATTCGAAGCGAACGTCCTGGATCCGGAGAATCTCATGGAAGTCGTGAAGCTCTACGGCGAAGACCGCCCCTTCAAGCTCGCGCGCGACGAGTACATCGCCAAGCAGAAGAAGAAGCTCATCTCGGGCCGCTCGCGCCGCCTCTCGCTCCGCATTGAGGACCTCTCGCCGGAGCAGACGGAAGCCTTGCGCAAGGCCGGACTGCTGAGAAAGTAGCCCGATCACGTCTTGATCCCCCTGCGATAGAGCTCGAGCCGCACGAGGAAAACCGCGTAGCGGCCCCCGTAGATGGCCCATTCTGGGATGTCGGCGCCGAAGCCGAGCGTACCAGCGTAGTCGATCGCGGCGGCGAGCCAGAGCGTCCGGAGTTTCAACATGCTTGCGCCCCTCCTTGGAGCGTGGGACGATTGAATCTATGGCAGACATGAACGACCAGGTCGGAGCCAACGAAGCAGCAGCCCGGCAGAGCATCGCCGACGCGTTCGGCGCTCCCAAGAAGCCGTCGAAAGCCGGCTCTGCGGGCGCCGATCCGATGAAGCAGGGCTACCATCCCTCGGCAATGCCGAAGGACGACAGCCAGACGCACGTCTTCAATCAGCACGATCCGAACATGGTCGGTGCGAACGAAGCGGCGGCTCGCGCGAGCATCGCGAACGCGTTCAAGTAATTCCACGGCGAGCCTCCTCCCTGGCTTTGAGTTGATCGACGAGTTTCCTGTTCCGCTTTGCGGCCAGGTCCTCGTCTTCTTTCGTTCTGGACTTGCCCCACAGGATCGCCACGAGAGCGACGACGCCAACGAGAGGGACAATCCAGATTAGCTTCCAGCGCTCCTCGCGCT
>Ga0134125_10006814_pt1 | contig 12912 bp, 14 predicted proteins | sample KB31751_FD_96464 | JGI IMG/M metagenome (GOLD analysis project Ga0134125, IMG submission 96464) | Terrestrial soil microbial communities with excess Nitrogen fertilizer from Kellogg Biological Station, Michigan, USA - KB3-175-1 | ecosystem: Environmental > Terrestrial > Soil > Unclassified ... | reverse complement strand
CGCGCGGTGCGCTGGGTCGAGGCCCGCACGCGCGTGCCCGGCTTCGCGACGGCCAAGTAGATGTACCGCTTCGACTTCTCGATCCTCGGGGGCAGCACGCTGCCCATCCTCGCCGAGGGGATGCTGGTCACGCTGCAGATCACCGCCACCGCGCTTGTCGTGGGGCTGGTGCTGGGGGCGCTCCTCGCGGTTGCGCGCGGATCACGCTGGCGCGCGCTCGCGTGGCTCGCCGCGGCCTACGTGAACCTCTTCCGCTCCGTGCCGCTGGTGATGGTGCTCCTCTGGTTCTTCCTCGTCGTGCCGCAATTGCTCCAGGGAGCGCTGGGATTGTCTCCCACGACGGATGTGCGCATGGCATCGGCCCTCGTGGCGTTCTCGCTCTTCGAGGCCGCGTACCTTTCCGAGATCGTCCGCGCGGGGATCGCGAGCGTTTCGCACCACCAGATGGACGCGGCGCTCGCCCTGGGCATGGGGCGCCTGCAGGCGATGCGCGTCGTGGTGCTGCCGCAGGCGCTGCGCAACATGGCGCCGATGATCGTCACGCAGGCGATGGTGCTCTTCCAGGACACCGCGCTCGTGTACGTGAGCGCGCTCGCGGACTTCTTCGGGCGCGCCTACGGGATCGGCGAGCGCAGCGGCCGCATCGTCGAGATGCTGCTCTTCGCGGGCGCGGTGTACTTCGTGATGTGCCTGGGGCTCTCGCTCCTAGCCCGCGGGCTGCGGTTGCGCGGCCGCTAGGGGACCCAGCCGGACGCGGAACTGGAAGTAGAGGAGCGTGAGGCTCAGGCACGCCTGGAACAGCACGGTCGCCACCGACAGGTGCCAGATGTCCACGATGTCGAAGCCCGGACGCGAAGAGATCCAGACGGCGGGAACGACGAACGTCACGACGCGGGTCGCCATGCTGAGGAGCGAGGGCCACGTGTTGCCGAGCGCCTGGAAGAGGCTGGAGCACGTGAACACGACTCCCATCGCCGCGAAGTTCCACGAGATGATGGAAAGGAACTGCGATCCGAACGCGATCGCCGCGGGGTCGCTCGTGAAGTACGCGATCATCGAGGCGCCCTTCCAGTGCACGAAGAACGCGAGGACGATCATCACGCCGACGCACGAGACCACCGACTTCGCGAACGTCTCCTTCACGCGCTCGGGGAGCTTCGCTCCGTAGTTCTGCCCCGCGATGGGCGCGGCGGCGAAGGCCACCGCCATCGCCGGCAGGAAGATCGACTGCATGACCCGCCCCGAGATGCCGAACCCGGCCTGGGCCGAGGCGCCGAAGTCGCGAATGATCCAGTAGATCACCGCCGAATAAAGCGCCATGAAGGCGAACTCGCCCCCGGAGGGGACCCCGATGTTGAGCATGCGGCCCCAGGTGCGCATGTCGGGCTTCCACTGGCTCGTGTCGAACCCCACGTAGTGCTCGAGCCTGAGGAAGTACCAGGCGAGGAGCGCCACGCCCGCCGCGACGGCGATCGTGCTCGCCCAGCCGGCGCCGGCCGGCCCCAGCGCGATGCCGGTGCCCCAGCCCGCGATCATCACGGGGGCAAGCACTGTGTTGAGCAACACGGTCGCCGCCTGCACCACCATCGTGGGCTTCACGATGCCGGTGCCGCGAAGCGCCGAGCCCATCACGATGGCCGGGAACTGCAGCGCCATGCCGGGCAGGAAGCCATGGAGGAACGCGATGCCGGCGGCGCGCGTGGGCGCATCCGCCCCCACGGTGCCCATGTACCAACCGGCGAGCCCGAAGCCGCCCACGAGCGTCACCGCCACGCACAGCAGCGCGAGGACGACGGATTGGTTGAAGATGTGGTTCGCCTCCTCGCGGCTCTTCCGCCCGACGGCGTGCGAGACCAGCGCCACCGTGCTCACGCCCAGCATCTGGGTGAGCGCCATCACGATGAAGAACACGTTGCCGGCCGCGCTCACGCCGGCGATGGCCGCCGGGCCCAGGCGCGACACGAAGTAGAGGTCCACCAGGTAGTAGAGGGTCTGGAGCACCATGCCCACGACGATGGGCATCGACATCTGGACGATGTGCCGTCCGATGGGCCCCTGGGTGAGGTCTTTCATCGCGCAATGATAAGCTACCGACCGTGAAAATCCTCCTCGCCATCGCCACGCTCATGACCGCCACCACCGCATCGGCCTCCTGCCCCGCCCTCCTCGACCACACCGTGAAGGACATCGTGGGCGACACCGAGAGCCTCTGCCAGTACGCGGGCAAGGTGGTGCTCGTCGTGAACACCGCGAGCTACTGCGGCTACACCCCGCAGTACACGGGGCTGGAAGCGCTCCACCAGAAGTACAAGGCGCGCGGCCTCGTGGTGCTCGGCTTCCCCTCGAACGACTTCGGCGCCCAGGAGCCCGGCACGGAGAAGGAGATCGCCGACTTCTGCGACCGCACCTACGCGGTGCGATTCCCGATGTTCGCCAAGACGCCGGTGAAGGATGCGGGCGGCTCGCCGCTCTTCGACGGGCTCGCGAAGGCGACGGGCGAGCGGCCCAAGTGGAACTTCCACAAGTACCTCATCGGGCGCGATGGCCGCACGGCCGCGAGCTTCGGCTCGAAGGTCGAGCCCGAATCGCCCGAGCTCACCGCCAGGATCGAAGAGCTGCTCGGCAAGTAACGCGGGCGCCCGGGCCTCGCGCCATGGCCCAATTCCACGCGTACTCGCTCCCGCAGGTCGAGAACACGGCGCTCCCCGGGCCGAGCGCGGTCGTGTGCATGGCCGACTCGCCCTCCCTCCTCGCGAGCATCAAGGATTCCGCCAACGTCCGCGCGCGCCTCGACGTGATCTTCAACGACTCCGGCGACGATTTCGGGCTGGTTCGCTCCCCGACGATCGAGGACGCGCGGCGCATCCTGGAATTCGTGCGCGCGAACGAAGCGGCCGTCCCGCACATCGTCTTCCAGTGCCAGGTCGGAATCGGGCGAAGCCTCGCGGCCTACGCGGCCCTGGTCGAGATCCAGGGCGGCGACCCGAAGCCGGCGCTGCGCCAGGGGACGCACAATCGCGTCCTGCATCGCAAGCTCCTGGAGGCCGCCGGACGCGCGGCCCGCGCCGAGCCGCGAGTCTCGCTCGTGGTGCGCGTGAAATACGCGCCCGATCGCATGGCGGGGTTCATGCACGCGATCCAGCGCCAGCGCTACGACAACTGGGAGCTCGTCTTCGTGACCGACGGGCCCAACCCCGGAGCGCGCGCGGTCGTCGAGGCCGCGGCGGACCCGCGCGTGCGCCTGCTGGAGACCGGCAAGGCGCTCGGGCGCTGGGGCCACCCGCACCGGCAGGCGGGGATCGATGCCGCGACGGGCGATCTCATCGGGCTCAGCAACGACGACAACTACTACGTGCCCGGCTACATCGAGCAGATGGTGAACGCCCTGGAGGAAAGCGGCGCGGACATCGCCTTCTGCGCGATGCTGCACAGCTACTGGGGCTGGCGCCCGATCGCGCCCGGCAACGACGTGGGATCGTGGATCGCGCGCCGCGAGCTATTGAAGCGCACGCCGTGGACCGGCGACACTTTCTTCTACGACGCCGAGTTCCTGAAGCAGCTGAAGGCCAATGCCGGCACGCGCATCGCCGTGGTGGACCGGCCGCTCTTCATCCACAACTAGCCGGGCGCCGCCTCGCCGGGCTTGCGCAGCTGCGCGGGGTCGTAGAAGAAGTGCTCCTCGGCGATGCGATCGCCCTTCCAGCGCTGGATCGACATCTCGTCCAGGCCCGAGACGCGGCCTTCCTTGTCCACGAACTCGAACACGCTGTGCACCGCGACGAGATCGCCCGCGGGGAACGCTTCGAGCTTCACGGTGCGGATCGCCACCCGCTGCATCGCGCGCTCCTCGTTGGCGACCAGCGCGTCGCGCCCCACGCGCGGGGGCTTCTGGTTCTCGTGCATCGCCGCATCCTCGTGGTAGAACTCGCGGATCGCGTCGGCGTAGCGGCCTTCGTTCACCATCGCGACGTAGGCCTTCAGGCGTTCGGCAGTGGGCATCCGCCGATTCTATCGCGACTGCATCCGAACGCCGCGCGCCCGCGTAGAGCCCGTGAACCCCGCGTTCACCACCCCACTTAATCGGAGATAAAACCAGTGAAAAGCCGTCAACTCGTCGTCGCTTCATGCTTCGCAGCCGCGCTGCCCGCCTTCGGCGCGGGAATCGCCGAGCCTTCCGGCATCGCGCCGCAGCTTCGCCCGGAAGGCGAAAGCCCCGCTTTCGTGCTGAAGGCCGCCGGCGTGCAGGTCTATGCGTGCAAGTCGAGCCCCGATGGCTACGAGCAGAAGTGGACGCTCGTCGCTCCCGACGCAACGCTTTCGGAGAACGGCTCGGTGGTCGGTCACCACGGCGCGGGCCCGGTCTGGGAGTCGCTCTCCGACGGCAGCGTCGCGAAGGGCTCCGCGAAGGCGCGCCAGGACGGCGGCGCAGGCAACGTCGCGTGGCTCTGGCTCACCGCGACCTCCATCGGCAAGCCCGGCCGCTTCGCGGACGTGACGAGCGTGCTGCGCGTGGCGACCCGCGGCGGCGTCGAGCCGGCGGGCGGCTGCGACTCCGCGCACGTGGGGCAGGAAGCGAGAGTGCCGTACACGGCGGAGTACTACTTCTACAAGCGCGCCTAGCCGGGCCTTTCAGCGAAGGCGAAAGGCCGCCCGCGTCGCAGCCTCGGTCGCCGCGGCCTGGGCCTTCAGCCAGCGGAGGAACACCTCCGCCCGCTCGTCGCGCAAGGTGCTTCGCGCGGTGACCCCGTAGTACGAGAACCGATAGGGGATCGGCTCGCCCACGGCGACGAGCCGCTTCTCCTTCATCGCGGCCTCGACGATCGCGGTGCGGATGAGGCCTGTCCCGGGCCGAGGTGCACCTGCTCGACGCGGGGCACTTCGCCGTGGAGGAGAAGCCCGTGCAGATCGCGCGCTACATGACGAGCTTCACGGAACGCCTGCCGAAGTAATCGAGCTGCCGGCAGCCCTACTTCCTCGTCATCTCCATCACCCAGTTCGTCTCCCAGGTCTTGCCGTCGTCGTACGAGAAGGCCTGCTCCCACCGGGCGTGGGAAGCCCCCTGCTTCTCCCAGCGATACACCACGCGGACGGGCTTGCCGCCATCCTTGTCGTCACCGTAGAAGAGGCCCACGTTGCCGTCGAAGCCGCCCACCTGGCCGGGGAAGTCCATGTGGCCGTCGCGGCTGTTCACCCAGTAGATGTTCCACTGGCCCCTCTCCTTGTCGAAGTTGCGGTAGGTCGAGCCGGACCAGCCTTTCTCCGGGAAATCGACGGTGTCCACGTTGGCCACGCCGCCCAGGAGCACCTTGGCCCAATGCTTCCCGGCGACCGCCTCCCACTCGCTCGAGCCCACGCCGCGCTCCTTGAGGCGCCACTGCCTCGAGGTCCATTCGCCTTCGATGAAGTCGAAGTCGTGCACGTCGCCCTTCACGTCGAGCGAATAGCGATACGGCGCGCGGCTGCGGTCGAGGGCCTGCTGCGTGGGATGCAGCACCAGGTGTTGCGGCGCCGCGACGAGCCGGGCCCTCAGCTCGCTTTCCATCGCCCTGAAATCGCTCGACGCATCGAGCTTCTCGACCGTGCGCCGGTACGCGTCATCGTTGTCGAACGCGGCGAACCACACGAAGGCGTTCTCGCCCTCGCGGATGGGAAGCTTCGGGAAATTGTTGGGGACGGCGAGCGTCTTCAGCTCCGCCACGGGCTTGGCGCCCGCCTCGGCCACGACCGGCTCCACGCGCTCGTGAAAGAAGCGCAGGAACGCCGGATCCACGGGCGACTGCAGCAGGTAGATCGTGGCGACCATGGTGGCGGTCATCTTGCGGGCGAGCGTGAAAGGGTTGCCGTCCGCGGGCTGGAGCAGCAGCACGTTGTCCGAATCGACCATCGTCGCGTTGGCCTCGGTGCGGTTCTCGCGCCACGCCGGCCCCGTGTAGAAGGACTCGAGGGCGCCGGGGCGCGCATCCATCCCCGAAAACCCTCGCAGCCACACGAAGCGATTCGGGTCGTCCACATCCCGGAACTCGCCGTGCAGGTGGATTCCCAGCGCCTCCTGGGAGGTGACGAACTTCTTCTCGAAGAGCGACATGAGAACGTCGCGCTTGCCGGGGTGGAGCGTGTACTGGCGCAGCTCCACGACGGGGCTGGTCTCGACGGCGGGGGTGACGACGGCTTGGTCCATGGCGGTCTCCGGTGGCTGATTCGCCATGATCGCCCTCCTTACATGACACTTGATGTCATGTATTTCCGGTACCATGGCGCGTGCGCTCCGGCCGACTCCTCTCCCTTCTCATGCTCCTCCAGGCCCATGGGCGGGTCTCGGCTTCCTCGCTCTCTGAAAAGCTGGAGGTATCGGTGCGCACGGTGCTTCGCGACATCGACGAGCTCTCGGCCTCCGGCGTCCCGGTGCGCGCGATCCGCGGGGCCGATGGCGGCTTCGAGCTCCTCGAGGGATGGCGCACGCGGCTCACGGGGCTCACGCCCGAAGAGGCGCAGGCGATGTTCATGGCGGGCGCTTCCGGCCCCGCGGCCCAGCTGGGCCTTGGCGAGGCGGCGAGCACGGCCCAGCTGAAGATGCTGGCGGCACTCCCCCAGGCGTGGCAAGCCGATGCACGGCGCGTCTCTTCGCGTTTCCACCTCGACACGGTGGGCTGGTACCGGCGGGAGGAGCGCCTCTCCCACCTGCCCGCCATCGCCGAAGCGGTTTGGACCGACCGCCGGCTTGCGATCCGCTACGACAGCTGGAAGGGAATCGTCGATCGAACGATCGAACCGCTCGGCCTCGTGGTGAAGGCCGGCGAATGGTACCTGGTGGCCGCGGCGGGCAAGGATTCCACGCCGCGCACGTACAAGCTGTCGAATGTGCTCGCACTCGAAGCGCGCGGACCTTTCACGCGGTCACGGAAATTCGAGCTGGCGAAGTATTGGGAAGAATCGATCGCCCGATTCGAGACCGGGCTTTATCGCGGGACCGCGACTGTGCGTGCCACCGCAAAAGGGCTGAAGCGATTGAGGTACCTCAGTGCCGCGGTCGCGGAGGCGATCGACCGGGCGTCGCTGAAGGCCGACGGTCGCGGTCACTACAGGGTGACGATTCCGATCGAGTCGGTCGAGATGGCGGCGAATGACTTGATGCGGGTAGGCGCGGAATGCGAAGTGTTGCGACCCGCGCAGTTGAGAGCCCGAATGGCGGCCACGGTGCGGGACCTGGCTCGGCTGTACTACGCGGTCAAGCGCTCCAGCAGGAATGCCGACTGGACCGAAACGGCCTCGTCGAACCGATCGCCCGGACAGTAGAGCAATCCGAAGTGCCCGTCGGCGATGTCGTACCAGCGCGAGGCCTGCGGCATGAGCGCGAACGCCTGGCGAGCGACTGCATAGTTCGCGTGCGCCATTTCGTCGTCGGGGGCGACCATGAGCAGCGTTTGCGCCTGGACGAATGGCGCGCAGAGGTAGGGACTGTAGGGCGCGGGTGTCGGCGGGATCACCCGCGTCACGCGGTTCACCCAGCCCGAGCCCGGCCGTCCGCCGTGATCGATGAACCAGCGGAAGGCCTGGATCGGCGTAAGCAAGGACGGAGTGCCGGCCTGGTCGTGCGAGACGACAGGTAATGGGCCCGTCGTGGTCTCGGACGTACCGCGGACATCACCTCCCGAAAGGGTTGCGCGAACGGCCGCAAGCATGTCCATGGACGGAGCCGTCGGTGGGAGCCCGGAACCGAAGGTCGGGCACTGCGCGACGATCGCCTTCGCTCGCGCATCGCAAGCGGAGACGACGACCACCTCGCCGGCGCTGAAGCTGTCGCCCCATAGCGCGATTCGATCCGGGTCCACGGGCGGTTGCGTGCCTGCGAACGACATCGCGTCGACATAACCCCGGCATTGGACCCAGGGATTGATCTCCTGGCGCGGCTCGCCGCCGCTGCTCCCGAAATTGCGATGGTCGTAGACCAGCGCCGCGAGCCCCGCGCGTGCAAAGGCCCGCGCATAGTCGAGGGCCACCATGCGAAGCGTGGCCGAGGTGCCATGGGCCATCACCACTGCGGGCCGGCGCATCCCGCTTCCAGGAAGCGTTACCAGGTAGCCGCGCAGGGTCGCGCCCTGCGACTCGAACGCGACCGGCGTCTCGATCAACACGGCGCGGCTAGAAGTCCCACTCCCTGATCCCGGTGAGCTCCACGAACGCCGCGGCCGCGATCAGCAATGCCGGTGCGTAGGTGTGCCCCCTCACGATCTCGGGAATGGAGCTCGTATCGGCGACCATCAGGTTCTGCACGCCCAGCACGTCGAGATGCTCGTCGATCACCTTGCCGATCTGGCAGGTCCCGGTCCAATGGTGGACGTGGACGGCGTTGTTCCGGACGTACGACTTCTTGTCGGCGAGGTCGCTTACCCGCCGATAACCCTCATGGTTCGCCGCCAGGCGATCGGTCACTTTCTCGACCACCTCGAGCGCGCGCTCCAGCTTGGCACTGTCTTCAGGGGACGCGAGATAATTCGTGTCGACGACGACCGGATGGAGCGGGTCGCCGCTGCAGATCGACACACTGCCCCGGCTCTCGGGGTTGAGGAAGAAGCACGCCATCACCGCGTCGCCCGGAGCCGTCGAGAGCATCGTCAGCTCGAAATCGATGTCGGAGAGGTCGCCGCGCTTCGGATCGGGAAAGGCCCCGACCGCCGTGAGCCCCTTGAAGTGCAACGCCTCGGCGATCTCCTTGTTGTCGGCGGGGGGCACCTTCATCTTCACGGGAACGAGGAGATGGTTCGCGAGGTGGCGGCCGACCTCGGGATTGAGGTGCGTCATCGGGATGCCGTGCTTCCCGAGGCTCTCCTCGCCGATCCCCGAGTGCATGAGGAGGAACGCCGATCGAAGGCCGGCGCAGACGATGACCTTCCTCGTCGCACGGATCGTCTTCGATTCGCCTCGATGCAGGTAGCGAACGCCGACCGCCTTCTTTCCCTCGAAGAGGACCTTCAGCGCGGTGGCTTGCGACTTGATGGCGAGCTTGCTGCCTTTTTTCTTCAGGAGAGAGACCGACGTGCTCACCCGCTTCTTGTCGGCGAGGTCGATGAAATGCTGCGCCCTTACGCTCATGGCCGGCCCGTTGACCGTGTGCATGTCGTCGACCACCGGCACCTCGAGCCCGTAGTCATCGCTCAGGACGCCATGCAGGGCGGCGATGAATTTCTCGCCAATCGGATACGCCGGCGCCTGAGTGACGGCGAACGGACCGCCGTGGCCCCTCGCGCCCGGGGCCTGGCTTACTCCCTCGAAGGTCTCCAGCTTGCGAAAGACGTCGGTGCAGAACCCCTCATCGGCAAAGAGGCCACCCCATCGATCGTAGATGAATTGCGCGCCGCGCCAGTACCACGCCTCGTTGATCGAGGAGCTCCCACCCCACAGCCTGCCGCCGGAATAGTGGTTGGCGTCCGCCGGAAGGCGACTGCTCGGTCTTCCATTTTCCGGCCAGAAGTACTCGTTTCGATAGTGAGCCTCGAGCCCATGGAACGACTTGAGATCGTGGATGTTCGGGTCGTGATCCTTGTCCTCGCCCGCCTCCAGGACGACGACGTCCTTGCCGTGCTTGTGCAGCAGGTAGGCGAGCGCGATGCCCGAGGTTCCGGCACCCACGACGACATAGTCATGCGTCTCTTCCATGGATCTCGCCTCTCGGAGGCTATGCGAGCTTGGCCGGACGGGTCGCAGCCAGCGCGAGGACATCCGAGGTGCTCAAGGGCTGGCCGCCGATCGCCCAGTCGCCGCTCTTCACTTCCTCGATCACGGTCCAGGTGACGCCGCGCATCGCCTCGCCTTCGATGCTGACCATCGCGTCCGTGAGCTTGCGGACGATCTGCTGCTTCTGCTCGGACGAAAAAACGCCCTCGATGAGCTTCACGTTGATGAAAGGCACGATGAACTCCTTCGCTGTTCCGGGCGGCGCCGCGGCCTGTGCGCGGCGTCTTGCCGGTAGAAGGATTAGGCCTGCGAATTCGCGGTGTGTCGCGAGGCCGGAGTCCCGGGTCGGCGCCGCCAAGGTTCGAAAACCGGTTGCAAGCGGGACGCCGGTCCCGGTTTTCCTAGGAACCGCCCAAACCGGCGTTGCGCGCCGCCACGATGGCCTGCGACCGGTTCGCGACCTCCATCTTGTCGAAGATGGCGGTGATATGGTTACGCACCGTCTTTTCCGCGAGGTCCAACCGCGCCGCGATCTGCGCATTGTCGAGGCCGCGGGCGAGCTGGTCGAGCACTTCTCGTTCGCGCCGCGTGAGCTCGGCGAACGGGGCCGCACCCGCCTTCGTTGCCGGCACGAAGGCCGCCATGTCATCGATCAGGCGCTGGAAGGCCGGCTCGCCCGGCAAGGGCACGTGGCTATTGGTGTCCAGCGGCTCGAAGCGTGCCCCGCGGATCGAGGTTGCGATGAAGCGTCCCTCGTCGAAGGGCACCCGGTTGTCGCCACGGCTGTGAAACACGAGGGTCGGCGCCTGCACGCGGGACAATTCGGCCGACGCATCGAGCTCGGCGAAAGCGCGGATGAGCCGTGCGGCCACGCGGGGCGAGGCCGCATGACGCTGGATCTCGTTGAACGAGTGCGCCTGCGCGAGCGTGGCCTGGGGAAAGAACTGCGACGTGAACATCTGGAGGAACGCGGGATTGCTCTGGCCCCACCCGAATTCGACGAGCTTGATCATGGCCTCCGTGGCCTCGACCTGCTGCGGGCTCGGGTCGCGACGTAGCGGCCCGCGGGCAAAGGCGCCGCAGAGCAGGAGGTGGCTCACGCGCTCGGGATGGCGAGCGGCATAGACGATCGACACTGCGCCGCCTTGCGACATGCCGAGGAGCGCAAAGCGGTCGATACCCGCCTTGTCGACGACGCATTCGAGATCGGCGACGAGGCTCTCGATCGTGATGTCCTCGGCCTCGCGGTCCGACAGGCCGCAGCCGCGCGAGTCGTAACGCAGGAGCCGGTAGCGCTCGCTCAAGGCTTCGATCCACGGTCCCCAGACGGGAGTCTGCCAATCGAAATCGAGGTTGCCCAGCCAGTGCGAGGCGCGCACCAGCGGCGGGCCCTCCCCGGTCACAGCGTAGGCGATTCGCGCGTCGTCAGAAGAGCGCGCAAACTGGATCTGCGGCTGGCGCGGGGTTCCGGTGCGCATGGAGGGAGTGTACGCGGTCGCAGCCCGTCGCCAAATGACGTAGCCCGCCCTGCGAAGCCCCCCGCCGGTCGCAAGGGGGTTCAGGCGCAGCCCGCCGCCCGGCACAATGCGTCCATGACTGCCGAATCCCTCCCCACGCCCGCCGGCGTCGCTCCCATGTACGGGTGGCGTCGCGTCGTCCTCGCCCTCAGCGTCTCCGGCGTCGTGGGTCTCCTCGTGTCTCCCACCTACGTCGCATCGACCGCGGCGTGGCAGGTGATCGGCCGTTACCTCTTCCTCGGGCTCTCGGCGCTCACGGCCTTCGGGATCTTCGAGCGGTGGCCGCGCCGCCTGCCGGCGTGGATCGCGCGCTGGGCATTGCAGGTCGTCGCGGTGGCGGTCGTCATTCCGCCGACCGTGGTCCTCATCTACGTCATCATCACGAACGGCGACCCGACGCCCTTCTGGAAAAGCGCGGCCCGCATGGCCGGCCTCTCGACGATGATCGGGACGGGGCTCCTGGTGGCGCCCTGGACGGCGGTGACGGCGCTCTTCAGCCAGCGCGACCTCGCGGCGCGCAGCTTCGAGCTGATGAAGAGCGAGCTCGAGCGCAAGGCGCTCGATGCGCGCCTGCGCATGGTGCAGGCCCACGTCGAGCCGCACTTCCTGTTCAATACGCTCGCCAACGTGCGCGAGCTGGTGGTTTCCGGCTCGCCCCAGGCGGCGAGCGTGCTGGACAGCCTCATCGCCTACCTGCGCGCCGCGGTGCCGCGCCTGCGCGAGTCGGAAGCCAACATGGAGCAGGAGCTGCAGCTCGTGCGCTCGTACCTGGAGCTCATGCAGATGCGCATGCCCGATCGCCTGCAATACTCGGTGCACGCCGACGACGCGGCGTTGAAGCTGCGCTGCCCGCCGACCACGCTCCTCACCCTGGTGGAGAACGCCGTGCGCCACGGGATCGATCCGAGCGAGGACGGAGGCCGCATCGACGTGCGCGTGACCGTGGCCGACGGCCGTTGCCGCGCCGAGGTGAGCGATACGGGCGCGGGCCTCCAGGGCGGCGGCGAGGGGCTCGGCACCGGGCTCGCGTCGCTGCGCGAACGGCTGAAGATCGTCTTCGGCGACGGCGCGCAGGTGCGGCTTGCCACGATCATCCCGCACGGGGTGCGCGCCGAGGCGGACTTTCCCGCGCTGGCCGTGGCATGAGCGCGAAACGGCCCACGGCAATCATCGCCGACGACGAGCCTCTCCTTCGCACGTCGTTGACCCGCATGCTGGGTGAAACGTGGCCCGAGCTCGAGATCGTGGGACAGGCCCGCAACGGGCGCGAGGCGATCGAGCAGTTCGAGTCCCTCAAGCCGGACATCTGCTTCCTCGACATCCACATGCCCGGGTTGTCGGGCGTGGATGCGGCCCGCCAGATCGGCCCGCGCGCGCAACTCGTGTTCGTCACGGCCCATGACCAATACGCGGTGCAGGCCTTCGAGCAACGCGCCATCGACTACCTGGTGAAGCCGCTGGAAGCCACCCGGCTCGACGATACCATCGTGCGGCTGAAGGAAAGGCTCGCCGCCGCCGCGCCGCTGCCGCCGCAGACCGAGGCGATCCTCGAGCAGCTGGCGGCGCACCTCGCGAAGAAGTCGGGCGCCAAGCCGCTCCAGTGGATCCACGTGACGGTGGGCACGGCGGTCCGGTTGATCCCGGTCGAGGAAATCGACTTCATGAAATCCGACGAGAAGTACACGCTGGTCTCGTGGCGCGCCGACGGCCGCAACGCCGAGGG
>Ga0134125_10006813_pt1 | contig 12914 bp, 11 predicted proteins | sample KB31751_FD_96464 | JGI IMG/M metagenome (GOLD analysis project Ga0134125, IMG submission 96464) | Terrestrial soil microbial communities with excess Nitrogen fertilizer from Kellogg Biological Station, Michigan, USA - KB3-175-1 | ecosystem: Environmental > Terrestrial > Soil > Unclassified ... | reverse complement strand
TGGGCGGCAGCTTGCCGGTTTGCCGGAAGACTTCCGCTGCCGCGTCCAGCGACGCGGCACTCTCGCTGCCGGCACGGATTGCGGCTGCGCCTGCACCCTCATAGACCGGTCGCGCCGTACGCGGATCGACCAGCGAGGTATTGGTATTGACCGGTACCGGTTTCAAGCCCGCTTCGATCCGGTCGGCCCAGGCATTCATGGCCTGGGCTTGCGCGGCGGCACCGCGGCGCGGATCGGTTGCTTCTCGCATCGCCGCCATCCGAAGGTCGGCAACGGCCTTCATCGGATCGGTATAGCCCGGCGGCAACGGCTCCTGCGGCACCAGCGGCTGCTGCGGCTGGCCGCCTTGCTGCTGCGGCTGGGCTGGCGCCCCTTGTGGCTGTTGCTGCCGCGTGACCTGTGCCGCGGGCGTCCCGGCGTTGGCCGACGGCGGCAGATTGCCGGATGCATCCGCGACCTGCATCCCGCCGCTGCCCCCTTGCGGGGCTTGCGCGTTTTGCGCGGTCATCGCGGGCCCCTGCATTTTTTTGGCGCCCCACACTTCGAGATCCCGCGCCGTCATGCCTTGCAGGAACGGATTGGCCTTGACGGCGGCGTTTCCGAGAATCTGCGCGACCGGCGTATTTGGGTCGGCCTGCAGCACCTTGATGGCACCGCCGAGGCCGGCGAAATGCGCCAGATAGGTCGTCGCGGGTGTCACAGGAAGACCGGCTTTTGCCAAGCCCTGCTCATTGCCGGCCGTGAATGCCTCGGTCACCCGGGTCGCCAGTTGCGGAATCTTCCGCATCGCCAGCAACTGGTCGTCGCTGCGCCCCGCCGCCAGATTCGGGAAATACTTCTTGAGCGAGTCGATCCAGGTCGAATCGGTGAACTGGCCGACACCCTCGGCCGATGATCGCGGATTCCTGCCGCTGCCCTCGACCTGAATGATCCGGGCCGCCGTTGATCCGACATCGGATGAAGTCGGAGCATACGCTTGCGGCTGGACTTGCGGCTGTCCCTGTTGTGGCTGACCTTGCTGTGGCTGGCCACCCCCGAACATCGGCGACATCGGCGCCGGCTGCTGCTGTAACAGTTTGACCGCAGCATCCGGATCACCCTTGGCGGCGAGAATCTGGGCGGCCTTGCCATAGTCGATCTGCCCCGTGGACGGATCGATCGGCAGTCCACCGGAGAAAGCCTTGGAAAGATCAAGCTGCTGCTGGCCTTGTTGAATCCGCTGCTGGTTGAGCTGCTTCTGCTGATCCGTCAGTTTCGACTGCTGGTAATCGTTGTAGAGATTGCCAAAGGCGGAAAAATCCAGAATCGGCGCGTTGAAGCTCGCCGCCCCCGGAGCATTGACGCCGTTGTCGAAACCCGCCATCAGGCCGCCTCGAGGAACCGCGAGAGATCGCCGACATAACTAGGCTCGGATTTAACCGGACGATGGTCGTCGAGCTGCACGACGTTATCGCCAACGAAGCGCGCGAGCGAGGCGGCGAGGTCTGTGGCCTTGGAATAATCCACGGCCTTGTAGCCGCCGATCTCGACCACGGCATCGGGCCGCGACTTCTCCACTTCCTGCGCCATCACGCCGATGCGCGGGGTGTCGTCGCCCTTGTAGCGGTAGCGGTAGACGTTGGTGCCGTCATAGAGTTCGCCGATCGGCTCGATGTCTTCCTTCAAGCGGACATCCGAGAAGATCGAGGTGGCGAGTTTCAACCCCTGCCCGATCGCGTTGATGCCGTTGGCGCTGGCCGTGAGCCCCGCCAAGTCCGCATTGGCATTGGCATTGCCGATCCCGGTCTGGGTCGCCCAGTCGAGATTGGCGAGCGTGTTCTGGTTCTGGTTGACGGCGTTGCCAAGCCCGGTATTGACGTTCGCGATGCCGCCCGCCGCGTTCTGCGAGGCCTGCAGGTACGGCTGCAACTGGCTCACGTAATTGTTGTAGGTGGTGCCGGCAAGGCCCTGGTTGTAGTTCGACAGCGCCAAGGCCTGGTTGCCCGAACCCGCCATGCCGGTCGCCGCTGCCTGGGCGTTGATCGCATTGTTGCCCTGCTGCTGCTGGAAGGCAAAGCCGGGCGTGGCCTGCAGCGTTTGCTGGGCGGTCTTGTTGCCGTTCGCCCCGTTCAAGCCGAGCACATTGCCGAGCTGTTGGACGCCGGGCTGCGCCTGCGAATAGTTCTGCAAGTACGGCTGCAGCGCCGCCGTGTACTGCGTGTTGAGGGTGTTGGTGCCGGAATTGATCGCAGACGTTGCCTGCTGGTTCGCGGCCTGCAGGCCGGAAATCTGCGCCTGTGCCGCGGCCTGCTGATCGCCGGTACCGAAGATGTCGAAGAGTCCCATCAGTTCATCCTCACCTGAACAATCGATCCGTTTCGATAGAACTCACCGATCCCAACACCTGCCGCAGCCGCGGCCTTGTCATTGACCGCGTTGACCAAGGGCGGCGCCGCGCCCCCCGCGAGTGCGGTGATCAGCGCATCCAATTTGCCGAGGTACTGCCAGAACGACTGCGCCGGCCGGCCTGCATTGTCGGCGATCGGAAACGACGGCGCCGGCAATGGATTCTTCTGCGGCAGGCTCACGGCTGCACCTCGCGGCCGTCGCCCGACATGGTGCCGCCCATCAGCGAGCGATAGACGGGATCGGTGATATCGATGCGCCAGCGCACGCCCATCGGACCGGACTGGCCTCTATTCTTGACGCTGGCGCGCGAGCGCAGGATTTTGCCTTGCGGCGCCAACGAGCGGATCGAGGGATTGTCGAAGTGTACCCCGCCGTTCTTCGAGCATGAGATCGCGCAAGATGGATTGGCTGCACCGGGAGGTGCGGTGATATCGGTGACGGTGCCGCCCGAGACATAGGCGTTCTGGAACGCACTGCCGACGAGTTCGACATGGTTCGCATCGATGACCGTGAGCGGCCAGGTGCCGTTGGCTTCCGTCGTTCCCGTGATGCCCGCCACAATGCCTTCGTCGCCGCTTTTCGCCTGCGAGGTGCCGTTGACCGTGAGCCGAACCACGCCGCCGGTGCCGCTCGAGGCGCCCAAGACCACCATCGAGAAATTCCCGACCGCCTGGCCCACGCCGAATGCAAAGTCGAAATCGGCCCGCGCGATCCGCATGGATTCCGGGAAGTTCCTCACCGGACCGGATTCGATCCGGAACAGCATCGGCGCGCCGTTCTCGGTATAGTTCTGGTCATCGACCACCAGGATGTTGCCGCTTTGCTGGTCGCCGACCAGCCACTTGCCGAATGCCGGATGGCCGCAGGTGGCGCGCGCTCTTCCGTACTGCCCGCCGGTCCAGGACTGCTTTTCGTGCCAGCGCTTGGTCGAGAGGTTGAATTCCCAGGTCCATGCGGGCGAGGACAGATTCCAGAACTTCTTGCCGCCATACATCTGTGTGCCGGCCTCGATGATATTGCCCGCCCTCACCTGCGCCTCGATCAGCCGGTCGAGATCCGGCGGCGACACCTTGATCGGCGCGAGCGATCCGGCGGTGAGCCAGTACACCCCGAAATCCTGAGCCACCCACAACAGTTCGGAGAAGCCGACCTCGAAACCCGCGATCGCCGCGGATTGAATTAATCCGGTTTCGAGCACCACCAGCCGCGCATAGGGGAAGTTCGGCGCCGGGTTGGCGGCATCCTGCCAGATTTCGCAGGAGCCCGTGGTGAACAGCAACAGCACGCCGGAAAACGGAATCGGCCGTAAGAGTGTGACGTCGGCTTTCGCCTGCACCCGGATATAGGTGAGCGGGTTGATCAGCAGCGAATTCAGCGCCGAGGCAAAACATCTCCCGTCGGCGATGGTGTAGAAGAAATAGCCGTCCTGGTTGCAGACCCCGTTGGGCTGCGGCAGGTTGCCCTGGCCGTTGTACGCCAACGGCGCGCCGGCAAACACGATGCCGACGGTTCCGGTGCCGCCCGCCATCACGCCCGTCGCGGGGTTGAAGGTGATCATTGTGGTCGATGGCGGCGTGATGTCCGTGACCGTTCCGCCGGAGGTCCAGGCGTGGACGAAGGCGCTGCCTTGCAACTCGATATGCGTGGCGTCGATCACGGTGACCGGAAAGACGCCGTTGGCTTCCGTGGTGCCGAGAACCCCCGCAACCTGAACCTGGTCGCCGGTGATCGCCGATGAACTCGAATTCACCGCCATGCGAACCACCCCGCCGGTGCCGGAGGCCGCGCCCGTCACCGTCATCGTGAGGTCCGTTGCCGCGGTGACGGACGACAGTGACGTGCCGTTACCGATGAATCCGCCTTGCGAGATCGTGATGACGCCGAGCGCCGAGGCCGCCGAGACATCCGCCGCAATCAGGGCCGCATTGGCATTGATCAGGGCGGTGAGCCCCGCGGCAATCGTGGTCGGGGTCTCCGCATTGCCGAAGGTATAGGTGACGGTGACCGGGAAACCCGAGACTTGCGTGTTGACGAACTGCAAATTGACCGAGGCACCGGCCGCAAAAGAAGCACCAGTGACGGTCGCCTGGATAGTCGCACTTGCGAGCACCGAGGTGTTGAGGATATAGGCGCCGTTGTCGACATCGACCGCGACCACGTCCGGATTGGGCGCGGCCTGGTCGCGCGCGATCGAGACCTTCTTGGTGCCCGGAAAGGCGCCCAGCGAAACCACGGTCCCGGCGACGTCGACGGTCGAGACGTTGTTATTGAACACCTCGAACGACAGGTTGTTGACGATCAGCCCGCCGCGGTAGCCGGCCTGATTGGTGATGGCATGTTGGGAAAGGCCGGCCGAGCCGACCCACTTCTGCGCCGCCGGTCCCGTGGGCTTCGACGCCTCGCCCAAAGGCTCCGCATACGCGTTGATCAGGCGCCCCGAACCTTCCTGGGGATTCTGCCCCGGAAAGGACGACAGCGGGAACGGGATCGGGACGGGCTGGCCCATCAGTAGTTCAGGATCCGCAAGGGCTCATAGGTGGGCTTGCCCCGCCCCATGATCTTGAGCGATTTCGCCGCCGTTCCGGCCCCGATCTCGACATTGCCGATGCCACCCAGCCCCTTGTTCACCAGCGTGCCGTATTCGGCCCCGGAGATGCCGAGCGCGGATGCACATTCGCCCGCGACGATGTCGGCGAGATCGGAGAACCACGCGCCGGGGATGTTGTTCGGATCGGCGACGAACACGATCTCGAGCCCGGCGAGTTTCCTAAAAATGGAATCGAGAAGGTTGTTTACTGTTGCAAAATCTTCGACGTCAACGTTCTGTCCCACCGCGAGCACGCCGGCATTGGCGAGCGCCTGCAGCACGAGATCGGACGACGTCCGGTAGGGGGAATTGATCGCCATTACCAGGGCAGCACGTTGTAGCCGTGGTTGATCCAGATCTGCGACACCTGCACGGCGTTCAGTTCATCGCCGTGGGCAAGCTCCGAAAGCCGCGGGTTGAACAGCGTGCCCAGATACTCGAAATCGTCATAGCCGATTTCGCAACTGGCCTGCAGCTCGCGATCCCTGGCGAACCGCGCGATCAGGTCCTCGGCATGCTTGATTTCGGGGTCCTTCATCCAGGCGACCGCATAGGCGCGGTATTCCAGCGCGGTTTTCGGCTCGACATGGCTGTCGCGTTTTCGTTTCGCGTTGCCGACCACGAAATGCTTGTTCTCGCGCGCCCGCTCGATCAGATGGAAATTCAGCTTCTCCCGCTCCGTGCCGGTGGCGCAGCCGGTGATTTCCTTAGGGATATTGGCCTGGAAGGTGTGTCCGCACCAGGTGATGCTGATCCGGTCGCCATCGAGCGGGACATAGACGATGCTCTCGGTGATCGGCTCACTGATCAGTTCGGCGGTTTCTTCGGCTGTCGCACGCTGCGCTTTGGCCATGACGGCTCCTGGTAAGAGAAAGGGAAATGACGGCTTCACCCGATTGGCGGCACAAAATGTCCGGCCATTGAAGGCCCCGTCCCGCCCGCCGCGGCATCGGATGCGTGTTTGACCAGAGGGCCGTCGGCCTCGCTGGTGAGGAGGGGCGAGCCGGTCGAACGAGGGATGCCCGGCTCAGAGCCGGGCATTCCGGTTCACATGTCGTTGTTGATTTCGTACTTGATTACGCAGGTCACTGCACCCGTGGTCGCCGCGGTGCCGGTCTGCGCGTATTTGGCGTAGAGCGTGATCGGACCCGAGGCGGTGACCGCAAGGCCAAGACCCGCCGCGGAGGTGAGGTGATAGATGCCGGGCGTGCCGGCGGTGATGCCCGAGGCCACGATCTCGTTGGCCGAGGATGCCGTGGTGCCGAGCGTGATGACGTTGGTGGAGGTGGCATTGAAAGCGGTCGACACATAGCAGTCGATCGAGTCGATGAAGGTGCCTTGCGCCATCGCGCCGAATGCCTGCCCCGAGCCGATGTTCTTGTCGTTGAAGTTGATGGTCAGCCGGTAGTACAGCGGATTCTGGCTTTGGGCGTCCCGAGGCGAGAGGATGCGGGTCTGGTCGACCGACAGCGCGAACGCCGCCTCGATCGGAGCAAGTGCGAGCGCAGCCGCGAACAGGGCGGCGAGCGCACGGGTGAACAGGGGAGTTTTCATGGTGGGTGGCCTCCTTATGGCCGATGAGTTGAGAGATAAAAAAAATGCGCGATGGATTCGAACCATCGAGTGCCAAAGCATAGCTTTCGCGTAGACGTAGCCCCGTCGATTCGGGAGTCGAACCCAAGCCAGTTGGCAACCGGCGAAGCCAGCCGGGCGCATCTCTTGTAAGCCGCGCGAGACGATCCCGCGCGGCCGGGTTCATTCAGTCAGCCTGGCTCTAGTTGTCGGCCACCGATGCGAAGAATCCGGTGAAGATTCCCCACTCCTTGAAATTCCCCGCGGCGTTGAGCTTGGCGATCTTGCCGACGCCGTAGCACATCTCGACACCGACGCCGCGGATGAACTGGTAGTCGTCCTCTTTGCGGAACGTCGGCGTGGGCATCTCGCCCCAGCACCACGCCACCGCGCCCTGCCCGCAGAAGAAGGCCGGCGCGACTTGGATGCCGGTGGCGCCCGCGTTGGTGTAGAACACCGGCAGCCGCAGCGACTGCTCCGGGATCGCGCGGATGATGACGCCGTTGTACAACAGATCGCCATCGACGAAGATCGGGTTCTTCAGGTAGCCCTGATTTTCCCGGGCCCGCGAGTTCTGGTTGGCGGTCTTGATGTCGGTGTCGTTCTGCGCGTCGCGGAACTGCTCCTGGTTGAGGAACAGCACGAACCACTCGGTGCCATTTTCCTTCAGCTTGAAGGGGCGGATGCGGGGGTTCGCCTTCATCGCGGAGCGCTTCATCCGCATGATCAGCGCGCCGGAAACCGTCATCGCTCCGGTGATGTTCGCCATCGAGGCCGCGAAGTTGCCGGCAACGAGGTTGGCGGTATTGCCCGAGCCGATCAACAGCCGGTCGGCGTTGTCGGTGATCCAGGTGTTGCGCTGCGCGGCCGTGGCGGCATCGAACAGGACGCCGTTGACGCGCTGGCCGAGCGCGGAGCCGAGCCCGGCGGGCGCGGCCTGCGAGGGCAACGCATAGAGACCGTCGATGATCTCGTCGCGCTGCTTCTCCTGGCCCCAGTCGACCAGCCGCGGACGGAACTCGCCGAACAGATCGACCGAGGATTTGTTCTGGTCCGCCTTGTTGATCGCGACCGCATGGCGGGCGAAATCGACCCAAAACCGGGTGCCCTGGTTGTCGAGCATTTCCTCGTTGCCGACGAGCGGTCCGATCCCGACGCCCTGCGCGTTGAGCCGCGCCGACAGCGGGATGTTGATCTGCTCGCCGCCCATCTTGCCGCCCTTGTCGAGGTCGGTGATGACGCGGATGATGGCGTTCTCGGAAGGCCCCATATAGGGCGAGTACAGATTCTCCCGGACATATTCCCGGTACATCTGCATACGGAAGACGATGAGTTTGTTGTTGGAAGAAGTGGTGGTAAGCGCCATTGTGGCGGTCCTTTCAAAACAAGGCCCGCGCCAAAGAGCTTATCGGATATTGCAAACCGGCACTTACGCGCCGCGAGTGATCGCAGCGGCAGGCTTCGTCATTTTGAAAAATCGTAAAGACTTCTCTAGCGCCAGGCGGCGTCGGCGATCGCCTGGCTCGACCCATCGGAAGCATCCGGATCGCTCCGGGATGCTCCGACGTTGGAGCCAGGCGCCCCGTTCAAGGAACGGGGCAGACGGGTGACGGTGCGTGGTGTGCCGTGGTCTCCGGTGACGGCCTCGCCGCGCATATCGGCGACAAGCTGCTTGCGGAATTCCGGGTCTTTCAGCAGGGCTTCGCGGGTTTCCTTGGCGACGCGTTCGCGATACGCAACAGGGTCGTCGCCCACTTCCGCAAGGGTTTGATTGCGCTTGTGCCAGCCGACCAACGCCTCGCCCGGATTGGGCGCGGCGTAGATGCGCTGCACGGTCGACCTTGCATCGGGATCACGCGGATCGAGCTTGTTGATGGCCTCGAAGGCGTTCGCGAACGCGTCCTTGTGGAAGGCGTGCGCAATCGCAAACGAGGTCTCCACGCGCGCATCGGCAATCTGCTTGTCGCGTCGTGAAAGCTCGGCCTGAAATCCCTTGGTCAGATGCTCGGCAAACCCTTTCGGGTCTTCGAAGATATCGGGAACGGTTTCGGGCTTGGGTGGATCGACCGTCCTTGGTGCTTCGGTTCGCGGCGCGGTCTTCAGGGCCGCGAGTTCCTTCATCACCAGATCGAACTTGGCCGCGCTCTCGGCCTGGCTTCTTTCCAGGCTGGTCTTGAGCGCGTCGCGCTCGGCCTCCGCGGCGCGACGCGCTTCGTTGGCTTCCCGCAACCGTCCCGGCGGAATCCGGCCCTCGGTCTCGCCTTTGGCGGGCTGGGTGGTGGCTGCGGGCTTGTCGCCCTCGCCGTCCTTGCCCGTCGCCGGCTTGTCCTTGGTGCCGTCTTTGCCGTCCTGTTCGCCTTCGGCCCCGGGGTCCTCGTCGCCTTCGGTCTCACCGTCGGCGTCTTCGTCCTCGTCGGCCTCGTGCTGTCCCTCGAGGCCTTCGCCCATGTCTTCGAGCGATTGATCCCCTGTGGGATCGGCGGCCTCGGTATCTTCGTTGCCCCAGGCAAACCCTGCGATCTCTTTCTCCGTTTCGATCAATGCTGCGGCGATCGGGTCGCTGCTTTCATTAGCCATGAATGGCACACCTTGGTTGTCGCGTATCGTCGCGATGACGGCAGTCCACTCTTACGCGGCATCGGAAGACCGAGCCGGCACGCCGGGACCAAAGAGAAGCGTTGCGCCGTGTGGAGGACGCCTGCCGCGGGGTTCAAAAACCGGCAACCCGTTAGTAGCCGCGCGCCGTATCGTGGCGCCGACGAAATCCTAATGCTTGAGCGCTACGCTGTGCGCTTCCTGCTGTTTTGCGAGCATGTCGAGCGCCTTGGTCAGCGCGTCCGCGAGCGCGGTCGCCGCGCCCGGCGAGCAGCGCAGATGCGCCACGCAGGACATCTCGCCGGCGACCGATCCGTCCGGCTTGGGCATCAGCATGCGGGTCGACAATTCCACCTCGACATTGCCGGCGTACACGCCAAATACCGGCACGCCGTCGAAATAGACGACGGGCGCTGCGGCGGCATTCTTCAAGAGCGGCGCGGATGCGGCCGGTGATTTGGTTTGAACAGCCATATCGGACCTTTGCTACATCGGCGCCGGCTGAGCCGGCGGCGGCGGTTGCCCGCCTGGCTGGCCTTGCGGCGGCTGGGTCATCCGATGGGCTTCGAACAGCGAATCCGCGACGAACTGTGCGGCATCGAGATGAATGCCGGCCTCGCGGTGGCCGACACCGGCGCGCTTTTCTTCCGCGGTCGCCTGCGCCTGGTCGGCGCTCGCCAGTTGCTTGTGGGTGTCGGCGGCGAGCTTGGCGTTCTTGCCGGCGAGGTGTTCGAGGTTGAGGCGTTTGGCCATCTCGGCGACGGGGTCCGGCGGCGGCGGTTTCGGGCTGAGCATCTGCAACAGCCGGTCCTTGTCGGAACGCGACAGATTGGGGTCCATCTCGACGATCGCCTGCGGCGGGAACGTGCCGGGCGGATATTTCGAGAGCTTGTCCGACATGTCCTCCATCATCGAGGTGATGTCCGGGCCCATGTCGAGCACGATGTTGACATCAAGCGCGCCGACGGCATTGACAATCACCGGCTGACCATACTGATCGAGGTCGACCCCGTTCAACTGGATGAACTGCGCCAGCTTGTCGTTGGAATTGACCCTGATCCAGCGTTCCTTGGTCCAGTGCCGCTGCACCGCGTTCCAGATCGAGCGGTAGATGTCCAATTTCCACGACCGGTGCGACAGGACAAACGGCGCCAGTTCCGCCATGCCGGGCTGGCGCAGCAGTTCGATCGCCTTGCCCGAGATGTTGGTGATGCCGCCCGGTCCCGTCATCGCCGCGAGATCGGCGTTGGCGAAGCCGTCCATTTCCTTTTTCGCGTCGTCCGTGAAGGCCGAGAAGATCGCGACATCCGGCGTGGTGTCGTCGACCTTGAAGTTTTTCTGCGGGTTGACCTCGATGTAGCCGTCGTGGCGGGCGGCTTCCCTTCGCGCGATCTCGACGTCGTCGACAGCGCCTTTTTCCGCCGTGATGCGCCGCGAGTTCGCCAGCGCCAAGAGTTTCGACTTGCCCTGGTTGAGGGCGTCCTGCGGTCCTTTGAAGTTGCGCACGAACGAATAGCGGTCGCCGTCCTGGTCGATCGCGGCCGAGAACATCTTGAACGAGGATTCCGAATTGCCGCGGCTGTCGGCAAATGGCGAGACGCCCTGATCCAGCAGCACATTGGCGCAATAGAACGCCCAGCGCCATTTGCCCTTGTGCTTGTACCAGTGCTCGATCATGCGGACGCGGCGCTGGGAGAGGATCAGCCACTTGATCTCGCGGTCGGGATTGGTGGTGAGATCAGAATCGCCCTGGAACAGCGCCTCGAGATCGTCGCGCTTGCCGGGAAACAGTTCACTTGCTGCTTCCACATCCATCCACTTCATGATGCCTTCGTAGCGGACATCCTTGAAGTTGAACTGGTAGCTGCGCGGGTCGTAGAAATACTCATCGCCGATGACCGGATGCAGTCCGACGTCGGGATCGCCCTTGTCGCCCTGCTGCAGCACCAACTGCACGCCGGCGATGGCCTCGATGCCGGCCTGCAGCAAGACCGCGGGCTCGACCGTGTTCTTGAACTGGTTGGCATCGCAGACGTAGCGGATCGATTGCGTCGCGATCTCGGCGCCGGCTTCCGATTTCGGATCGCGTCCGACCGCCTTGGGATCGCAGCGCATCCGCTCGACCTGGCCGACGATGCCGTTGATCTTGCGCCCGACCCGGTTCCATATCTGCACCGGCTGGTGACGCGCGGCGAGCACCTTGCGCTGATGGTGGTCGAGCTGCGCGCCGTGGTAGTAGCGGCGGGAGTCCTTCTGTTCCTCGATTTCCTCGATCTTGGCCGAGAGATAGTCCTGCAACTGGCGGTGCAGCGTCAGGACCGAGAGAAATTCCTCGTTGTCGTCATCCTCGCCGACCACGCCCGCGCGCTTGTCTTCGTCGGGATTGTTGTCCTGACGATCAGGCATCAACGGCTGCAGCCGCGCGCGGTCGGCGCGCGCCATGGTCGCAGCGGTGGAATCGAGCGACGGCATGCGATCAGGCGATCGGTGTCGTCTTGTCGAGTTTCGCCATCGCCTTCTCGGAGATGCGCCCGGACTTGGCGAGGTGATGGGCCTGCTGCAACACCGCGTGCATCTTGGCAGCATGCTCGGCGGCGTGCTTGCGGATGTGGCCCATCAGCGCCTTGTCTTTGACGATCTCGCCCGCGCGCATCATGGTGTGCATGGCGTCGCGGACCTCATAGTCGTCGTACTTCTTGCCCTTCGCAGGTGATTTGGTCATGCCGCGTCCTTCCGCCATTTCCTTAATCCGCCATGATCTTGTCGAACTGCCGGTCCGAAATCTTACCGGCCTTGTGCAGCCGCTCGGCCTCGCGCTGCTCCTTCGAGAGTTTCTTTTCCGGGCCTAGCACCTGTTCCAATTGCTCACGCGCGATGTCGAGTGCGTCGACCGGTTTGTCCAAAAGATGCCCCTCGACCAGTTCGCAGATCCGCTTGCATTCGGCGATCGCGGCGTCCGGCGTGTCGCCGAGCGCCACCACGGCGCCAATCTCGGCAGAGCCCGTCCACTGCGGGATCACGTAATACTCGCCCTCGATCTGGCAGAAGTTGCGGAGCTTGACGTTCTCGCGCACGGATTTCGGGAAACTCACATGCATCCAGTTCTGGTCGGCCCATTCCGAGATCAGAAGTACCTCCGCGCCCCACTTCGCCTTGAATTCGGGCTCGACCACGACACCCTCGGCGGCGTGCCAGATCACTTCCGCAATGTTCTCGATCAGCACCTGGTAGAGCTCGTTCGGCGGCGAGCCGGCGCGGCAGCACGGATCGATCAGATAGGCCTTGCCGTCCTTGGTGCAACGAACTTCGGTGGAGAGGAATCCGCGGTAGCCGTAGCGCTTCAGGGCGGGCGCGAGTTTCTCGTTGACGGAGCGGACTTGCGCCGGCAGATCGGCCCACCGCACGGTCTTCATCAGGTAGGCTTCGTCCTTGACCTCGACGCCGGTCATGGCGTTCTTGGCAAACTTCCCGTCGACGCAGATGCCGTCATAGCCGGTCTCGATCGCGTCGTTGATTCCCGCTTCGACGACGAAGTCCATCACCTTCTTCTTGGCGCCGAGATTGTGTTCGAGTTCATCGAGCCGCGGCTCGACCTTGGCATAGGTCTTGGCCCCGAAGGTTTCCATGTCGCCGCGGGTGCCGTTGATCTTCACCCACTGGTCGTCATGGGCTTTCAGGTGCCGGCGCAGCGCATCCAAACCCGTGACGACCTTGTAGGGGCCGATATCAATGCCGAGCTTGCGGCTGATCTCCTTCGACTTCGGCCGGTCCA
>Ga0134125_10006812_pt1 | contig 12915 bp, 10 predicted proteins | sample KB31751_FD_96464 | JGI IMG/M metagenome (GOLD analysis project Ga0134125, IMG submission 96464) | Terrestrial soil microbial communities with excess Nitrogen fertilizer from Kellogg Biological Station, Michigan, USA - KB3-175-1 | ecosystem: Environmental > Terrestrial > Soil > Unclassified ... | reverse complement strand
GCGCCGCGGATCGAGCCGATGCCGCCGATCACGATGATGACGAAGGCAAGGATCAGGATGTTCTCGCCCATGCCGGTCTGCACCGTGAGGATCGGCGCCTGCATCAGGCCGGCAAGGCCGGCGAGCGCGGCACCGAGGCCGAACACCAGCGTGTAGAGCAGCTTGATGTTGATGCCGAGCGCGCCGATCATCTCGCGGTTCGAGGCGCCGGCACGGATCAGCATGCCGATGCGCGTACGCATGACGCCGAGATAAAGCAGCACCGCGACCAGGAGCGCGACCACGATGATCGCGAGCCGGTAGGATGGATAATAGAAGCCCGGGAAGAGCTGCACCGGCGCGCTGAGCCAGGCCGGCAGCGGCAGCGCGAGTCCTGCCGGCCCCCAGATGAGCCGCACCGCCTCGTTGAAGAACAGGATGAGCCCGAAGGTCGCGAGCACATGATCCACATGATCGCGGCCATAGAGATGCCGAAGCGCGACGAATTCCAGCACCATGCCAAGCACCAGCGTGGCGGCAAGCGCCAGCACGGCGCCGAGCACGAAGCTGCCGGTCCAGGCCGCGAAGGTCGCGGCGAAATAGGCGCCCATCATGTAGAGCGAACCATGCGCCAGATTGACGAGATCCATGATGCCGAACACCAGCGTCAGTCCGGCCGCAAGCAGGAACAACAATAGTCCGAACTGCAGGCCATTCAGGATCTGTTCGAGGAGCAGCAGCATCAATCGAGACTTACTTTAAGAAGCGGCAGTGCCTGATGGCTTTTGTTGAATCGGTTCGTACGCGGGTTCGGTTCACCTCGCCCGCGTGCGGGGAGAGGTCGAAGCCGAAGGCTTCGGGTGAGGGGCGTCTCAACGAGTCGCGCAAGCGGAGAATCCCCCCTCACCCCGACCCTCTCCCCGCAAGCGGGGCGAGGGAGCCTGCCCGTCGCGCACCTACGATTCAATCGGTCTCATCAGGCAATGGCGCCGCCGCCGTGACAAGCAAAAGCCGTGCTCACTTCATCGGGCATTTGTCGTGGAAGCGGTCCTGATCGTTCTCGACGATGGTGGCGACCGTTTTCAGCGACAATTGTCCGTCCGCACCCTTGACCACGTCCTGCAGGTAGAAATTCTGGATCGGGATGTGGTTGTTGCCGTATTTGTAGGAGCCGCGGACCGATTTGAAATTGACCTTCTGCATCGCGGCCTTCATGGCATCCTTCTTCGACGTGTCGCCGTTGACCGCGACCACGGCACTGTTGATCAACTGCGCGGCGTCATAAGCTTGCGCGCCATAGAAGCTCGGGCGGTGGCCGGGATATTTCTTCCCATAATCCGCCACGAACTTCTTGTTCTGCTCGTTGGGCAGGTCGTTGACCCATTGTTGGGCGCCGGGCACCCCGAGCGCATTGTCCTTCTGCAGTGGCAGCGTCGTTTCGTCGATCGTGAAGGCCGTGTAGAGCGGAATGTGCCCCTTCAGGCCCGACTGCGCATATTGATTGAGGAACTGCACGCCGGCGGCACCCGGGTAGAACACGAAGATCGCATCCGCCTTGGAATTGCGCGCCTTGGTCAGCTCGGCGGAGAAATCGAGCTGGCTCGGCCACACCGTGTATTCCTCGCCTACGACCTTTCCTTTGAACGTGCTCTTCACGCCAGCCAGCATGTCCTTGCCGGCGGCGTAGTTCGGTCCGATCAGGAACACCGACTTGACGCCCTTCTGGTTCATGTAGCGGCCCATCGCCGCGGGCGTCTGATCGTTCTGCCAGGAGGTCGAGAACACGTAAGGCGAACACAATGGGCCGGCGAGCTGCGACGGACCGGCATTGGCCGTGATCAGGAAGGTCTTCGAGTCGACCGCGGTCTTGAGCGAGGCGAGCAGCACGTTCGACCAGATGTAGCCGACGATGAAGTCGACATGATCGGACTGCACCAGCTCTTCGGTCTTCTGCTTGCCGATCTCAGGCTTCTGCTGATCGTCCTGATAGATCACCTGGACCGTCTTGCCCGCCATTTTGTGCCCGAGATGATCGAGCGCGAGCTCAAAGGAATTGCGCATGTCGTTGCCGATCACGGCGGTTGGACCGCTGAAGGTCGAGACAAAGCCGATCTTGATCGTGTCGCCGGCAAGCGCCGGGTTCGCCAGCACGAGCGCCGCCGCGCCCGCCAGCCAAAATGCCGCTTTCATATTGATTCCCCTCCCTCTTATTTATTATCTGCCTCGACCTGCCGTCGGCCTTGGCCCGACCACAGGCGGTTTGCCGCCTCGTTGCGGATCCCTGTTGTTTTGTGCGCGAAATCTCGCCCCGGCAGCAAGCACCAAGCCAAGGTCTCGCTTAACACCTTCGGCTCAGCGCCACGTGCACCATAATTCGCGGCCAGCGCGGATGGCAAGAATTATAGTGCGTATTATCGTTCTTGCTGGGGAGCCTGCACGCCCCCGGCTTCGACGCTGCGTTCCGCATCACCTATCGGCCGATTGACAGACCGGCATTGGACCGAAGCCGCGAGGGTGTCATTAATGCAGGCAGGTCGATTCGCTTCGAGCCGAGGCTGTCTTCATGACTCCGACTTCGCCCCATCCGCATCGCGTGGTGATCGTTGGCGCCGGCTTCGGCGGGCTGGAGACGACCCACCGGCTGAAAGGCGCGCCGGTTCAGATTACCCTGATCGATCGACGCAACCATCATCTGTTTCAGCCGCTGCTCTACCAGGTCGCGACCGCTTCGCTCGCCACCTCCGACATCGCCTGGCCGATCCGTTATCTCATGCATGACCGGCGCGAGGTCACGACCTTATTCGCGACCGTCTCGGGCGTTGACGCGACGAGCCGCCGCGTGCTGCTCGAGGATGGCGCAACGGTGCCCTACGACACGCTCGTCCTCGCCACGGGAGCCCGCCATGCCTATTTCGGCCATGACGAATGGGAAACCTGGGCGCCGGGCCTGAAGACGCTGGAGGACGCCACCACCATCCGGCGCCGCATCCTCGTCGCCTTCGAGCGCGCCGAACGCGAGCCGGATCCAGAGCGGCGCGCGGCGCGCCTGACCTTCGTCATCATCGGTGCCGGCCCGACCGGCGTCGAGCTGGCGGGCACCATTGCCGAACTCGCGCAGCACACGCTGCCGGGAGATTTCCGTAACATCGATACGCGCAAAGCCCGCGTCGTGCTGATCGAAGCCGGTCCGCGGGTGCTCGCGGGCTTTGCCGACGACCTGTCGGCCTATGCGCAGGCGTCGCTGGAGCGCATCGGTGTCGAAGTGGTGCTGGGCCAAGCCGTTACTGAATGCACGCGCGAGGGCGTGGTCTATGGCGGCAAGCAACTGAACGCGAAGACCATCATCTGGGCGGCCGGCGTGCGCGCCTCGCCCGCCGCCGAATGGCTGGGGGCGCCGGCCGATCGTGCGGGGCGGGTGGAGGTCGCGCCCGATCTCACCATTCCCGGCCACCCCGACATCTTCGCTGTCGGCGACACCGCCACGATCAATGCGTGGGACGGCAAGCCGGTTCCCGGCATTGCGCCGGCGGCCAAGCAGGAAGGGGGCTATGTCGCTGAGCTGATCAAGGCCCGCCTGGCCGGGCGCCAGCTGCCGCCCTTCCGCTACCAGCACGCCGGCAGCCTCGCGCAGATCGGAAAGCGGCTCGCTGTGATCGACTTCGGCCGCATCAAGCTGCGCGGTACGATCGCCTGGTGGATCTGGGGCATCGCGCACATCTATTTCCTGATTGGCCTGCGCCACCGGCTCGCGGTCGCGCTGAGCTGGCTCTGGATCTATGTTCGCGACCAGCGCTCCGCGCGCCTGATCACTCAGGGCAGCAGTAAAGTGACCTGACGCTGCTCAATGAATGAGCAGCCGGGCGATCCGCGGCATCTCGTTCGCGCACGCTAAGCTACTGACTCCAAAGCACGACAATGGTCGGCGGCCCGCCACCGGCCATTGTATGCATGACACACCCTCGCTTGCCTCCGAAGAAACCTCAGTCGGGGAGCTTTGAGGGTCATGGCAATGCCGCAGGGCCTGTTTTGGAGCGTTGCGACCGAAACTGAAACCTTCGCCGCTGTCGTCGCCGCGCATCGTGTCTTCGGAACTTTGCGCCTTGGTAAGCCTCCCAGTCCGCGGATCAATCCCAAAAAGCAATGATCTCTCAGACCATTGACGCCTCGATAACGGCCGTCACAATAGACCCACCCCGCCTTGAGATGTGCAAAGAGCGTTGAACCTTTTCCCACCTGCATCGACATCATCACAGGGAATGGACGTTGGCTCAAAATCGCGCCGACCTTTGGTGGCCTGTTGCACTCGTGGCACTCGTTCGTGCGCGCGTACCCGCGGCGTTGCGCGAGCTTCGCCCTGCCCGCCGATACGAAATCCATTCCAAGCTCCACGCTCTAGGCACCGAGCCACACCGGCGGTCTCATCAAGATGACCTCACAACTCGTCACACCCGGCCGCAAGGTGGAGTGAACTGGTGGTGACGATCCCCGGGCGGAGCAAATCTGCACGACGATGGACCGGTGCCCCCGCCTTCATTCGTCGGCGCGCCCTTATCCTGCTGCGCGCGATCCCGATCCGTTGGCGCATCCTGTCGATCGCGGCGCTGAACTCGGCGGTGGTGCTGGTGCTGGCCGGGCTGATGTGGAACGGCGCTCATGTGCTCGGCTCGGCCTGGAAGGATGTCCGGCAGGCGCGCCAGTCCGAGAAGATCCTGGCGCGGCTGGAGAGCCAGACCAGCCGACTGCAGAATATGATCCACCGTTACGTCAACCAGCCGAGCCCCGATTCTCTTGCCGAAATCCTGGTGGTGCGCAAGGCCGTGCTGGACACGCTGACCACGCGGGCCTCCAGCGATCCGATGCTGTCAGCCTCGGTGCATGAGCTCAAGCGCAACACCGAACGCCTGCTCGACGGGTTTAGCCAATTGCGCGCGATGCAGGCCAAGATCTCCGAGACTTATGAGGAGCAGGTGCTGGGGCCCGCGAAGGACATGGCTCGGCTCTACGCGGTGGTCGAGGGTGCAACCGGCGAGCACGATGCCCGGATCTGGCCCTCCCTCGGCAAGTCCCACGAGGCGTTCACCGCGATGCTCGTTGCCGCGAATTCCCATTATTTTTCGCTCGCCTCCGCCTCCGCAGAGGAGGCCCGCCGCGACGCCGATACCATCGAGAAGACGATTCCGGTCATGACCGGGCTTGCCGAGAACGATGAGCAGCGGAGCGCGCTGCAACGGCTCAAGGCGCGCACGGCTGCGTTGCGCAACGGGCTTTCAACACTGACCGAAGAACTTTCCAAGCGCACCGAGTTGTTGCGCAACACCATCGACGCAACCCAGGCCAATGCCGCGGGCGCCGTGGATCAATTGTCGGCCAAGATGCGCGAGCATGAACAGACCGCGCAAGCGACCTTCGACCGCGCGCTTTCCGACATCTCGCGCCGCGCAGTGTCGATCGCGGTGATCTTCCTCGGCATCATCCTGAGCGCCGGCGTTTTGATTGCGCTCTCCATCCGCCTGCCGCTGCAGCAGATCATGACAGCGATGGGCGCGATCACCAAGGGTGATTTCGAGCGCGAGGTGCAGGGCACCAATGCGCGCGACGAGGTCGGCGCCATGGCGCGCGCAGTCGAGGTGTTCCGTGAGAATGCCATCGCAAAGCGCAAAGCCGAGGACGAATTGCGCGCCTCCAAGGAAAGGGCCGAGAGCGCGCTGCTTGAGCTCAACGCCGCCCAGCAGAACCTGATCGACGCCGAGCGGCTGGCGGCGTTGGGCGGTCTCGTCGCCGGCGTTACTCACGAGGTGAACAACCCGATCGGCATCAGCCTGACGGTTGCTTCCAGCCTCGCCCGCCGGACGGCAATGTTCGAGGCCGAGCTGAAGGGCGATGGCCAGCTGCGCCGCTCCCAATTGGAGGAGTTTGTGCGCTCCTCGCGTGATGCATCCGAGCAACTGGTGGCCAATCTGCAGCGTGCCGGCGAGCTCATAGAGTCCTTCAAACAGGTCGCGGTCGACCGCTCACACGCTGAACGGCGGCAATTCCCGCTCGACGAGGCGACCGACCAGATCATCGCAAGCTTGCGGCCGGTCTTGAAGCGGGCGCCGATCGCGCTTCGGGTTGATGTGCCCGAAGGGCTCGTGATCGACGGCTATCCCGGCTCTTACGGTCAGATTCTGACAAATCTATTCCTCAATGCCGCCAATCACGCCTTTGCCGACCGACGCTCCGGGACGATTTCGATTTCGGCGCGGCCGCGCGGAGCGGATGATGTCGAGATCATTTTTGCCGATGACGGGGCCGGAATGACCCCGGAGGTCCAACGCCAGGCCTTCGATCCCTTCTTCACGACGCGCCGCAACGAGGGCGGCACCGGGCTGGGGTTGCATATCGTCTATAATCTCGTGACGCAGCAGCTCGGCGGCCGCATGATGCTGGAGTCAAGGCCGGGACAAGGCACCACTTTTCGCATTATCATGCCCCGGACCGCCAATGGCGGCGGGACAGCAGAAGAGAGCGACGGGGCGCAATGGGCGAACAGGATGATGTCCTCCACCTGATCGACGACACCGGAACCGCGCCGGAGGATACGTCCGCACGCAAATGGAAGATCGCCGTCATCGACGACGACCATGCCGTGCACGAGGGCACCCGCTTTGCGCTCTCCGACTACAGCCTCAACGGCCAGGGGCTGGAAATCCTGTCGGCCTATTCGGCGGCGGAAGGCCGCGCCTTGATGCAGGACCATCCCGACATCGCGGCTGTGCTGCTCGACGTCATCATGGAGACGGATATCGCAGGGCTGGAGCTCGTCGAATACATCCGCAACGAGATCAAGAACGAGACTGTTCGCATCATCCTGCGCACCGGCCAGCCCGGCCAGGCGCCGGAGCGGCGCGTCATCGTCCAATATGACATCAACGACTACAAGGCGAAGACCGAGCTCACCGCGGACAAGCTGTTCACGTCGCTGACAGCGGCACTGCGCAGCTACCAGCAGCTTGAGCGCATGGTGCAGACCCGGCGAGGGCTCGAGATCATCATCGACGCGGCGTCCACGCTCTACGACTTCAAATCGATGCAACGGCTGGCCGAGGGCGTGCTGACGCAGCTCGCCTCGCTGCTCAATGTCGATTGCGCCGGCATCCTGGTGCTGCGAGACGACGGCACCAAAGGCGGCGACGATTTTTCGGTGCTGGCGGGCTCCGGCTGCTACAGCCGCTTCATAGGGATCGCGGGCTCGAGGTCGCTCGACTCGGATTTGCGGACCATGGTGGAAGCCGCCTTCAGGCGCCGTAAACATGAATTCGCCGACCGGCGCACCGTCCTTTACGTTCGCACCGGATCGGGGCGTGAAGTCGTCGTGCTGCTGCAGGCCGAGCGTCCGCTTTCGGAAACCGACCGGTCGCTGGTGGAAATTTTCGGCAGCCGGCTCTCGATCGCCTTCGACAACGTGATCCTCTATCAGCAGCTGCACCAGGCCAACACCCAGCTCGAGGACCGGGTCGCGCAGCGGACGCGCGCGTTGATGCAGGCCAACCGCCGCCTTTCGGCGCAGTGGCTGCGGCTGCAGCGCGCCAACGCCTTCAAAAACGAAATTCTGGGCACCGTCGCCCACGACCTGAAGAATCCGCTCGGCGTCATCCTCGGCCGCACCGAAATGCTGACCGAGCTGATCTCGACAGGCGCTTCGCGCGAAAGCGTCACCGCGCAGATCGAACACGTCCGCGACGCCACCAAGCGGCTGACCTCGATGGTTGACCATCTGATTGCGGACGCGATGGCCGATGCCTTCGACATCACCATCCGCCGCGAGCCGGTTGATATCGCGGCACTGGTCAACGAGGTCGCGGAAGCGAACCAGCCGCTCGCGGTGAACAAGCAGCAGACCATCGCGGTCTCGGCGCCGCCGAACATCGTGACCATGTGCGACAGCGACCGGATTCGGGAGGCGATCGACAATCTCGTTTCCAACGCCATCAAATACAGCTCGATCGGCGGCAAGATTTCGGTGGTCGTGACCCACGAGGACGGCAACACGGCGATCCGGGTGACCGACGAGGGCGCAGGACTCTCGCCCGAAGATCTGGGCAGGCTTTTCGGCCGCTTTCAACGCCTATCCGCCAAGCCGACCGCGGGCGAAAGCTCGACGGGGCTCGGGCTGTCGATTGTGAAGCGGATCATCGACATGCATGGCGGCGAGGTCAAAGCCGATAGCGCCGGTCCCGGCAGGGGATCGACCTTCACCATCACCTTACCTGTGGCCGAGATGTCATGACCCAGAGCCAGCATATCATCATCGTCGATGACGAGGCGCCGGCACGCGAGATGGTCGGCGATTATCTCAAGATGCACGGCTTCACGGTGACGCTGTGCGACGGGGGCAAGAGCCTGCGTGCGGCGATCGAAAGCAGCGCGCCCGATCTCGTGGTGCTCGACCTCAACATGCCCGAAGAAGACGGGCTTTCCATCGTCCGCGATCTCAAGGGCCGCACCAACGTTCCGATCATCATGCTGACCGCGACGGCAAGCCCGATCGACCGGGTTGTTGGGCTCGAGTTGGGAGCCGACGATTACGTGGCAAAACCCTGCGAGCTGCGCGAGCTGATGGCACGCATCCGCTCGGTGCTGCGGCGAAGCGGGCCGGCCAAGACGGCAGCGGAGAGTCCCGCTGCGAAGAGCGAACAATTGGTGCGGTTCGGGACCAAATGGCTCGATCTCGAGGCGCAGGCCTTACGGGACGAGGAAGGCAATGAGCATCCGCTCACTGCGTCGGAATTCGGTCTGCTCAAGGTGTTCGCCGCCAATCCCAAGCGGGTGCTGTCGCGGGAGCGGCTCCTGGAACTGGCGAATGCCCGCGACAGCGAGGCCTTCGACCGCGCCGTCGACCTTCGGATCATGCGGATCCGCCGCAAGATCGAACCTGACCCCACAAAACCGGCTGTGATCCGCACCATCCGCGGCGGCGGATATCTGTTTTCGCCGACCGGGGAAAAGGCGTAGCCTGCTGCCGTCGTCCTGGCGAAAAGAGCCGGGAAGGTGCATCGGTCCGTTTCTCGACCATGTTTTCCGCGCCTTGAAAATATTCACATTTTTGCCTCAACTGTTTCGTCGCCGAGGGTCCGACGAAACAATTCTGGCCGCCGACGAAACCATTTTGGGCTTGAGGTGCAGACGTCCGGAAACGTTGGCTCATTAACACTTTCACCCAAGGAAGGCCGCGGCCTATGCGGCACATGGGGAGAGTGTCATGCAGAACGTCGTCGCCATTAGTGCGGCAGCAAGCCAGAGCATCAGTGCTGCTCAGGCCATCTCGGACGAGATGCTGTTGGAAAGCATTGCCGACGGCAACCGAACGGCGATGCACATTCTTTATGCCCGACACAATGTGCGGGTTTACCGCTTCATCATGCGGATCGTCCGCGACACCAGCGTGGCGGAAGACCTGGTCAGTCAGGTGTTCCTCGATGTCTGGCGCACGGCGGCCCAGTTCGAGGGCCGCTCGCAGGTCTCTACCTGGCTGCTGTCGATCGCCCGTTTCAAGGCGCTGACCTCGCTGCGGCAGCGCCGGTTCGAGGACATCGATCAGGAAGACGTGCGCGAAATTCCGGATGAAGCCGACACGCCGGAAGCTTCGTTCGATCGCGCCACCACCAGCGAAATCCTGCGCGCCTGTGTGGCAAAGCTGTCGCCGGCGCACCGCGAGATCATCAACCTGGTCTACTACCATGAGAAGTCGGTCGAAGAGGTGGGCGCCATCATCGGCATCCCCCAGAGCACGGTGAAGACACGGATGTTTTATGCCCGCAAGCAACTCGCCGACCTTCTTAGGGGCGCGGGCGTCGACAGCCTTGCTGCTTAACAAAGCCGAATGCGTGACGAAACAATTGCAACAATCGGCGAAATAAGACGGAAAAATTAATCTGCTACTCCAATACTCTGTGGATTTAGTCGTCAGCTGACTTACCGCTTTAACCTCCCAGGACCTCCAACGACCCGGATGGATGCCTCCTTCCGGGTCGCCTTGTTTCTGCGCGGCCCGCTCATCTACCCCCCAAAACCTCGGTAGGACGCAACGTCCAATTTCCCCATCGCCGCAGGCGTGATAAACGAGCCACGCAATAACGGCAGGTGATGCGAATGCTCGGCTTGGATGCGATTGCTTTGGCCCGCGCGCAATTTGCATTCACGATGACGTTTCACATCGTGTTCCCCGCCTTGTCGATCGGACTGGCGAGCTATCTGGCGGTGCTGGAAGCGCTCTGGCTCTGGACTGGGCGCGACGTCTTCATCAACCTGTTCAATTATTGGCTGAAGATCTTCGCCATCGCCTTCGGCATGGGCGTCGTCTCTGGCATCGTGATGTCCTACCAGTTCGGCACCAACTGGTCGGCATTCGCCGACAAGACCGGCCCCGTGATTGGACCGCTGATGGCCTATGAGGTTCTCACTGCCTTCTTCCTGGAGGCGGGCTTTCTCGGCGTCATGCTGTTCGGCTTGAACCGCATCGGGCCAAGGCTGCATTTCCTGGCAACCCTGATGGTAGCCACCGGCACGCTGATCTCCGCCTTCTGGATTCTCTCCGCCAATTCCTGGATGCAGACGCCTGCGGGCTACACCGTCAACGCCGCCGGGCAATTTGTGGCGGCCGACTGGCTCAAGGTGATCTTCAACCCCTCCTTTCCGTATCGCCTGGTGCATATGGTGCTGGCGGCCTACCTGACCACATCGCTCGTGGTCGGCGCGGTCGGCGCCTTTCATCTGTTACGCGACCCGCATCTTGCAGGGCCCCGGGTGATGTTCTCGATGGCCATGTGGATGGCGACGTTGGTGGCGCCGATCCAGATCCTGGCCGGCGACCAGCACGGGCTCAATACGCTCAAACACCAGCCGGTGAAGATCATGGCGATGGAGGGTCATTTCCAGAGCCACAAGCACGGCGCGCCGCTTTATCTGTTCGGCCTGCCGGACGAGACGGCGGGCAAGGTCAAATACGCCATCGACATTCCGAAGCTCGGTTCGCTGATCCTCAAACATTCGCCCGACGCGCCGATGGATGGGCTCGACACCGTGCCGCGCGAAAACTGGCCCCCCGTGCCGATCACCTTCTGGGCGTTCCGCGTCATGGTCGGCCTGGGCTTCCTGATGTTCGCCCTCGGGCTGTTCAGCCTGTGGGAGCGCTGGCGCGGCCGGCTGTATCAGTCGCCGCTTTTACACCGTTTCGCGATGCTGATGGGACCGGCCGGCTTCATCGCCGTGATCGCGGGCTGGGTCACAACCGAGACCGGACGACAGCCCTTCACCGTCTATGGCCTGTTGCGCACCACCGATTCCGCCTCGCCGCTGGCCGCGCCCGCGGTCGGCTCGTCCCTGCTCGCCTTCGTTATCGTTTACTTCGCGGTTTACGCGGCCGGCATTGCCTATCTGTTGCGCTTGATGGCGCAGCCGCCGCATCCCGGCGAACAGGGGCCGAGCAGCGAGAGCCCGGTCCGCACGGCAGGCATTACGCCGGCACCGGGTGTGCCCAAGGGAGCCGGCGCGACATGAACGCGAGCATCGACATCACAACCGTCTGGGCCTTCATCATTGCCTTTGCCGTCTTCGTATATGTGGTGATGGATGGCTTCGATCTCGGGCTCGGCATCCTGTTTCCGCTATTTCCAGCGAAAGCGGACCGCGACGTCATCACCAACACCGTGGCGCCGGTATGGGACGGCAACGAGACCTGGCTCGTGCTTGGCGGCGGCGGGCTGATGGCAGCGTTTCCGTTAGCCTATGCCGTGTTGCTGCCCGCGATCTACACGCCCGTCATCGCGATGCTGGTCGGCCTGATCTTTCGCGGCGTCGCCTTCGAATTCCGCTGGCGCACGCGCGCGCAACGCAACCGCTGGGACATCGCCTTCACGGGCGGATCGTGGCTTGCCGCATTGGCGCAAGGCGTGGCGCTGGGCGCGATCCTGCAGGGCGTACATGTTGAGGGGCGGCAATATGCCGGCGGCTGGTGGGATTGGCTGACGCCGTTCAGCCTGCTGACCGGTGTTTCGCTGGTCATAGGCTACGCGCTACTGGGTGCGACCTGGCTGATCCTCAAGACCGAGGGCGAACTGCGCGACAAGGCCTACCGGATCAGCTGGTATCTTCTGTTCGCCATGCTCGCGGCAATCGGCGCGGTCAGCGTGGCGACGCCGCTTTTGACCATCAAATATGCGCAGCGCTGGTTCACCTGGCCCAACGTCGTCCTGACCGCGCCGGTGCCGCTCGCCGTCGCCGTGGTGACGGCGCTGCTGTTGAAGAGCCTTGCCGAGAGGCAGGACAGGCGGCCGTTCTTCCTGACGCTGCTTTTATTCCTGTTGTCCTATGCGGGACTGGGCATCAGCATGTATCCCTACATCGTGCCGCAGAGCATCACGATCTGGCAGGCGGCCGCGCCCTTAAACAGCCAGCTGTTCATGCTGGTCGGCGTCGCTATCCTGATCCCGCTGATCCTTGTTTATACCGGATGGGCCTATTGGGTCTTCCGCGGCAAGGTGAGGCCGGAAAGCGGCTACCACTGATGCCACCCGAGCCGCCGACCCGGCCCCTGGCGCAGCGCCTGATCTGGTTCGCCGCGCTGTGGCTCGCCGGGGTTGGCTCCGTCGCGACACTTGCGTTCATCTTGCGACTTTGGCTGGGCGTGAAGTGAGGCCGTGCGCGCGGCTGCCATTGTCAAGGCGAGATCTGGGACTTGCAGAGCCGACAGACGCGAGCCTCGCCACGAGCTTGCCATCAAGCCGCCCCTGAGATTTGATGATTTCCACCTGATTTGGCTGGCGTCCACACGGGGGGCCTGATGACGGCATTTCGTCACCTGAATTGGATGATGATGGCGGCGGCGATCGGCCTTACGCTTTCGGTCGCGTCGAGCCGCGCGCAGCAGCCGAACGATCCCGGCGACCAGCCCGGACT
>Ga0134125_10006811_pt1 | contig 12916 bp, 11 predicted proteins | sample KB31751_FD_96464 | JGI IMG/M metagenome (GOLD analysis project Ga0134125, IMG submission 96464) | Terrestrial soil microbial communities with excess Nitrogen fertilizer from Kellogg Biological Station, Michigan, USA - KB3-175-1 | ecosystem: Environmental > Terrestrial > Soil > Unclassified ... | reverse complement strand
TGCTGTAATCGGTGTAAGGGCGCTAATATTAAGTATTGCCGATGAGGTGCAGCCATTGGCATCGGTAACTACTACTGTATAAATTCCGGGGCCAAGATTGGTAGTAGTGGCTTTGGTGCTGCCATTACTCCATGAATAAGTGTATCCCGGTGTACCGCCGCTTGCGGTAGCATGCCCTGAACCATTATTAGAAGCATGGCAAATATTATATGAGTTTGCGGTTACAGTTACAACAAGTTGGGATGGCTGTGTAACAACAACCGTTGCAGTACCTGTGCATCCCACTTTATCGGTAACCGTTACGGTATAGGTGCCGGCAGTTAAACCAGTAGCATTTGAATTTGTTCCACCCGAAGGCGACCATGAGTAAGTATAAGGAGCTGTTCCGCCGCCGGCTGTTACAGTTGCACTTCCGTTATTTCCACCATAGCAGCTTGCCGGGGTTGAAGAAGTTGTGAGGGTGAGTGAACAACTTGTTTCAATATTAATTTTCTCTGCAAGTAGTGAATTACTTTTGAGAGTGTAGGTTTCAGCATGAAGGAGCGGTATTCCTGAGAAGAACGCTAAAAAACCTAAAACATATATTGTAAGGTAGGTTTTTTTCATACTATGTAATTTGCCCGTTACATTTCCTTCTATCCGCAGTGGTTATACAATTATTCTACGAGGCATATAGTATTATGTTACGAAAGAATACCAACAATTATGTGGTTGCCATATGCCCTCTTTTACGAGGGGATTTTAGTCTTGTTTTTGTGGTATTTAGTGAGTTACAACGAGTTATTGGTAGGGAATATTAGAAGGTGAAGAAATCAACTCCTGCATTTATTGTTAAAACAAAAGGTGGTAGGGGAGATAATGTGAGAGCTCTTTGGTGTGTGGAGCATATCGGAGTCGAACCGATGACCTCTTGCATGCCATGCAAGCGCTCTAGCCAGCTGAGCTAATGCCCCAAAAGGAGCGCAAAGGTAAAAAAACTTCGATACAGCAATAATGATAATTTTACATTCAAATTATATCATTCTGAACAAGAAAAGCGTAAAATGGATCGTTGGCACAATAGTGCTGGGTGGGCTGGCATTCGCGTCGTATAAAATCGGCGCTAAAACTACCATTGCTGCCGATTTCAATGTTTTCTGGCAAGCAGGTAAAAATTATGGTGATGGTGTTTCACTCTACCAGCAGATAGGCGGTGCGTGCCGTTATATATATCCTCCTTTTGCAGCTATGCTGTTCCGCTTTTTTGCCTTGTTCAGTTTGCAAACGGCTGCGGCCATTTATTGTTTCGTCAACTTTATTATGTGGTTTGGCGTGTTCTATTACACACGTGCAATTTTAAGGCTATGCAACATTCCAAAGCGTAACATTACCATTGGCCTCTGGGTGGGATTTATTTTATCGTTCCGTTATTTTCTCTATCACCTCAACTTCATTCAAATGAATGAACTGATGCTGCTTATGAGCCTTGCCGGAATAAAAGCATTGTTCGAGAAGAAGAATATACTAGCCATAGGCTTGCTTGTCGTGGCGACATTCATAAAGATAATTCCCGTTTTCATTTTAATATGGGCGCTGAGCAAAAGCAAGTTTAAGAATTATATATACGCCGCAGGCTTTGCTCTTCTCTGTTTGGGGTTACCATTAGTTATGCGTGGTATAGATACAGGTGTAAATGATATTAAAGAGTATTATGAAACATTTCTTGGCCCCGTTAGCGGCGGCAGAGTTGAAGTTGGCGTAGAGAATCAGGGCCTGAGCTCGGCACTTTATAAAGTGTTTACCATTACCCCTGATGGCACTAAATACAATTACTTTATCAGCGAGTTACCGGTCGATACCTTGAAGATGATAAGCAAAATAATCTTGCTCATACTGTTTGCTTCTTATGCGTTGCTTTTAGGTTACGCCAAATTCTTCCGGAAAACTGTTTCACTTCTTGAAATAAGTTACATCATGCTATTTACCTTACTGGTTAGCGGTATAGCGTGGGAATATCACTTTGTTTCGTATGGTTTTGTATTCACTGTTCTTACTGCGCAATATCTGAATGCCCCGAAGAACAAGCGCTGGCCATATTATACCCTTTTCTTTATCGCTCTCGCAAACGATATTATTGGTTCAAGCACTGTTGGCTTTGCATGGTATTATAAAAGTTGCGGGTATAGTTTCTTAACACTAATGGCTCTGTTTGTGGCTGTTTTTCAATACATGTGTTACTTCAGTAGGGAGAAAAACTATCCGATAATGGAAGCGTTCGGTAAGTAATGGGGAAGCGGAAAGCAAATACTGCACAATTGGAGTTGTTCGATATTCCGAAGGTTGTAACTACTACACTTTACGAATACCTTATTATTATAACACCTAGCGATGAAATTACGAGGTATGTGAAAAAGATGAATGCCGAAGTAAATAAGGTACTGGGGAATGAAATTAAAGATCCTCCATTCAAAGCGCACATTACCCTTGTCTACTACAAAGGCCCGCTGAACATGGATGAATTGTTTATGACTGCTGTAAACGAACTGGCTGCGCAAACAAAATGCTTTACAGTAAAAATTAACGGGTTCGATTATTTTGAAGATAACCCCGATTCAAATACGGTATTCCTTTCAATAGAGAATAAAAAGGATGTTGCCCAGATACATGAATTCTTAATTAGCAGGACTCAATTACCTATCCATGATTTCACACCTCATATATCAATAAAAAGACATGTTAAAAGTGGGCGAACACCCATTGTCAAAGAATTCCTGGGGAAAATAGATTACCACACTGAGTTTTTGTGTGACAGGGTATCGATTCTGAAACGTGAAATTGTTGGTAAGAAGAAAATCAGCTACGTAACTATTTACGAGGCTCCGTTTTTACCCGCATAATAAAGGGCAAGTATTGGAAAATTCGCCACCTTTGTAATATATGGCTTGTAAGCGTTTTTTTGTTTCTATACTGTTTGCCTTTTTAGGCACTTATTCCTTTGCCCAGAAAGATTATGCCCGCAAGGTTGTCGATACACTTGCATCGCCATATATGGAGGGCAGAGGGTATGTAAATGATGGCAACAAAAAGGCCGCTGAGTATATACACAGCCAATTCAAAAATTTCGGATTACTTCCTTTTGGTAAGGACTATGAACAGAGTTTTTCTTTCCCTATTAATACATTTCCATCTAAAGTTGAGGTAAGTGTTAATGATGTAAAACAGGCCCCCGGTGCCGATTACATAGTTGTTCATAACAGTTGCACAACAAAGGGAACCTTTAAGGTGAAAAGGCTTACTCGCGCCACCTTGTTTGATAAGGCAAGGCTATATGAATTCACCCATGAGAACCTGAAAAAGGAATTTATATTGGTTGATGATACAGGGGTGACCGACAAGAAAGAGAAAGAAGCTTTCCAGGTGCTTGTGCATAATCCGTTCAAAGCAAAAGGAGTAATAATATTATGCAATAAGCTAACACAGGAAATGTCGGACACCGTGGCTGATTACGCCCTAATATATGCAAAGCGCAACAGCAAGTTTGATAGCGCTACCACTATTACATTAGATATAGAGAACAAGTTCATTAAAGCATACCCTGTCCAAAACCTTATCGGTTATATAAAAGGCAGTGTACAACCCGATACATTTATAGTTTTCTCAGCTCACTATGATCATCTAGGCAGGATGGGAAGCGTTTATTTTCCGGGCGCTAATGATAATGCCAGCGGAACAGCCATGCTGCTGAGTCTTGCCAAATATTATTCTGAACATAAAGAAGCGGCAAAATATTCAGTGGCGTTTATGGCCTTTACGGGTGAAGAGGTAGGTTTACTGGGTTCTAAATATTATGTGGAGCACCCGCTATTTCCCTTAAACAAAATAAAGTTTGAAATAAACATGGATATAATGGGCACCGGCGATGAAGGGATAACTGTAGTGAACGGAACAATTTACGATAAGCCTTTTCACGATATGGTGAGGATAAATGACAGCCTGCATTTACTGAAGCTTGTAAAGCCCCGCGGACAGACCTCGAATAGCGACCATTACTTTTTCTATGTGAATCATGTGCCAAGCTTTTTCATTTACACCATGGGCGGTATAAAAGCCTATCACGATATTTACGATAGGCGCGAAACATTACCTTTAACTGATTTCGATAATGTGTACCAGTTGCTGTTAAATTTTGCTGACGATATTTCTAATCACCGGTTTTAACTATGGCTAAACTATATCTTGTACCCACACCTATAGGCAATCTTGAAGATATTACCCTCAGGGCCATTCGCATATTGAAGGAAGTGAACCTTGTGCTGGCGGAAGATACGCGCACCACATCGGTTTTAACGCAGCGATATGAGATTAAGACTCCTGTGATACCTTATCATCAGCACAACGAACATCATTTAACCCCGCAAATGGTAGAACGTATTAAAGGAGGGGAAAATATTGCCATTGTTACCGATGCAGGCACCCCCGGAATTTCTGACCCTGGTTTTTTGCTTGCCCGTGCCTGCATAGCCGAAGGCGTTGAGGTGGAATGTTTACCCGGCGCTACCGCTTTCGTTCCGGCCCTTGTAGATTCAGGTATACCCTGCAACACCTTTTATTTTGAGGGCTTTTTACCCCAGAAAAAGGGCCGTAATACCAAACTGCAGCAACTAAAAGAAGAAAGCCGCACCATGATATTTTATGAGTCTCCTTTCAGGCTGGTGAAAACATTGGAACAGTTTTGTGAGACCTTTGGCCCCGACAGAAAAGCCTCGGTATCAAGGGAACTGAGCAAGCTACACGAGGAAACGGCACGCGGAACCCTGGCTGAATTAGTTACACATTTTAAGAGCAAAACCGTGAAAGGCGAAATAGTAATAATAGTTGCAGGTAACGAGGATTAACATTTTTTAACCTTACCACATAAGCTATAGCTGTTAAACTTTTTGCATATTTGTAATTATTCTTAACCCAAAACAGTTCTATTATGATACGTAAAACAACCCTTCTCTCTATTGCGATTTTTGCAGCATCGTTAGTTTCTACACAGGCGTTTGCCCAAACCGATAGTAATAAGGTTGACTCAAAAGGCAGGAAACAGGGCTTTTGGGTTGAAAACCTTGGCCCTACTAAATGGCAGGGTTATTACACCGATGGTAAGAAAGAAGGTGTGTGGGTGAGCCACCACTTTAATGGTATTTTAGATGAAATGGCTGTATATAAAGATGACAAAAGGAACGGCCTTGATATAAACGTTGACCAGAACGGCTATTTTAAAAGCGAGAAGAACTATACCAACGATATTCTTGACGGTATGGCTACTGAGTATTTCCCCGGTGGCAAGCCTTCATCGCAAATTATGTACAAAATGGGCCAATACAATGGTGTTCGCAAAGTATACTATAATGGCGGCGCTATTGAAGAAGATGGCAACTACAAAAATGGTGTAAGAGATGGTGAGGCTAAATGGTATTACCAGGATGGCAAGATAGCCACCAAGTATATATATGCTAACGGCGTATTGTCAGGTCCGTTTGAAAGCTATTTTGAGAATGGTAATATCCTGAGCAAGGGTACCTGGAAGAATGGCAACTTTGATGGTGAGTATTATGACTTTTTTGAGAATGGCAATGTAAAAGCAAGCGGCACATACAGGGATGGTAAGAAAGTAGGCGAGTGGAAACAGTATAGCGACGATGGTAGCGAGATAACCATTACCCGTTACCGCGATGGTGTTCAGGAAGGTGAGCCGAGGAAAGAAAAAAACCGTGACAAGAAAGATGACGGCGGAAAATAATAAAACTGGATAAGTACAATAAAAAACCCTGACAATGCTGTCAGGGTTTTTGTTTTATGGAGGTTCGAATTTGTTATTGTAGCATAAATTTCCCGGTTTGCAGGGGCTGGCCGTTAGCGCCAACTATTCTGTATAGGTAAGCGCCGGGCGTTTGGCCACTAAGGTCAATTTGCGCTTTATTTGAACCAATAGTCTGCTTATTAATGGTTCTGCCTAAAGCATCGTAAATAAATAATGTGCCATTTGCTTGTAAACCCGAAAATGTAATAGTCCCTTTACTAGGGTTAGGATAAACCAGTAGGCCATTTATAGTTGTATTTACAGGTTCAATACCGGTAAGGGTTGAATAACTTGCAAGGTTCCTTACTGAAGTACCCGCTGCACTGCTGAATGTACCGCCAAAGTATAACTTATTGTTGTAAACAGCCATTGAATGTATACTGCCATTCATTCCGCTGCCAATGGTCGACCAGCCTGAGCCATTCCATACGCCAAGGTTATTTGACGATGTGGAAGCACAGGCGCTGAAATTACCGCCAACATAAAGGCTGCCATTGTATGCGCAAAGTGCGCTCACAATATCGCTGCCCATGCCGGTGCCAACATTTCCTATCGACGACCAATTGCTGCCATTCCATTTGGCAATATTGTTCATGGCTGTTCCTCCTGCATGGTCGAACATACCACCGACATATAAATTACCATTGTAAACAACCATTGAGTGCGCCATACATTGCATCATCATCATAGAAACAGTTAAGCCTGAACCCAGCGCCGAAAATGCTGTGTCGTTCCATTTGCAAATGTGGTTTACGGTTAGGCTGCCTGCCTGTGTGAAATCGCCCGAAATATAGAGTGCATTTTTCCATGCGTACATAGCATCAACATCGTCGTTAACACCTGTTGATACCTGGTGCCATTTTGTTCCATTCCATTTGGCAATATGGGCTATTGATGTGGAGCCCGAGGCTGTAAAATCGCCCCCGGCATAAAGGCTATCGTTATAAACTGCCAGTGTATGCACCGCGCTGTTGAAGCCATTTCCCACCGCGTGCCAGGCAACGCCATCCCACATTGCAATATGGTTGGCTGCCACTCCACCTGCAGTTGTAAAGCTTCCTCCCGCATATATGTTTCCTTTAAAAAGAGTAAAACACCAAACTGAATCGTTAGTGCCCCAATTGCCGCTCATTCCCATTCCTGCAAATAATGTATCATTCCAGCCGCCACAGTTATAAAGGGTATCGGAGCCCGAAGTGCTAAAGCCACCACCCACATACATCCAGTTGTCCATGGTGTCGGCATATAAACATAAAACCCCGCCACTGGTGCCTGAATCGACAGCCATACACTGTGCAAATGTTTTATTGCTTGCGGTAAATAAGATGAGGGTTGCTGCTATAGTTCGTAGTATGTTTTTCATACAATTCCAGGTTTTGATTAATGCTACAAAATAAGCCCAGAGAATGGGTCAATTCTATGATGTATCTCACCCAGAAGGGTGATAAAAAGCAACTTTTTGGAAACTTAACCGATTTAACTACATTTGTAAAGCATAATTCCCTGAGTATCTATTTTATAACCGAATTGAAATAAAAATGAAAAAGACTACAATTCTTTTTGCGCTTAGTTGCTTACTTTCATTCGCAGGATTCTCCCAGGCAGTTCCAAACGGAGGTTTTGAAAACTGGACAACCGTAGGTAGCTATACCAACCCCAATGGTTGGGATCAGTTGAACGCTATGACTAATTCATCGGGTATGTATACCTGTATGCAGGGCACGCCCGGTTTTTCCGGCAGCTACTACCTTAAACTTATGTCGAAAAAGATAGGCAGTAAAGTGGTTCCCGCCTTAGCAGTTTGCGGTGCGCTTGATACTAATACCATGTTGCCCCGTTATGGTTTTGCCGATACCGTAAGGTCGAAAAGCTTAATAGGCCAATGGCAATATATGAACGGCTCTGCCGGTTTTGTTTCTATTCTTTTAACCAAGTGGAATAGCGGCATGATGATGCGAGATACAATAGCTTACGGCATTCAAACGCTTACGGGTATGGTTATGAGCTGGACAGCCTTCACCATTAATTTAACCTACAAGAGCAGTGCAAACCCTGATAGCTGTATAATATTTGTGGACCCAAGCGGCGCTTCACCCATTGCAAACGACTATATCTATCTTGATAATGTAATGTTTTCGGGTACGGTGGCTGGTGTGCCAACTACTACGGTTACAAAAGGTATAACTGTTTACCCTAACCCTGCCGCTGAGAAAATCTCGATCAATTTCGGCCAGCAAACACCGGGAAATGTAAATGTGCAGCTAACCAATATGCTTGGACAAGTTGTAAAGCAAAGCAACTTCAATAACGTACCGGGCAATGTAACTCTTGATATTGAAACCAAAGGCCTGGCAAAAGATACATACCTGCTTAAGGTTACCACCGCCAATGGAACCGAGGTGAAGAAAGTGGTAATTCAATAATTACCTGTTTAAAGCGTTATGAAGAAATTACTGTTAGGCGGATTAGTATTTTTTGCGGCCCAATCATTTGCTCAGAACGCGCTTTTTATTCCCGATACTATAACAGGCCCTAATTACACGCTCAATCTTCATACTGATAGTGTACAGTTTTTGCCCGGCGCCATTACCAAAACACTTGGCTTTAATGCCTGCCACTATTTGGGGCCTACGCTTATTTTCACTAAAGACAGTACTGTAAACATCACAGTCAATAATCAACTTACAGATACCACAACCTTGCATTGGCATGGTATGCATGTGCCCGCCAAGTGGGATGGAGGGCCTCATACACTTATTTTGCCCGGAACAAGTTCATACCCGGTATTTAAGGTTATGAATACAGCATCAACCTTTTGGTACCACCCGCACCCTGATATGAAAACAGGGCAACAGGTATTGAAAGGCGCTGCAGGTATGATAATTGTGAGAGATAGCGCTGAGGCAACATTGGCACTCCCGCGAAAATATGGAGTAGATGATTTCCCAATTATTGTTCAAACCACTCAGTTCGATACATTGGGGCAGCACCAGATATTCTGGAGGGGAATGGAAGACAGCACCATATTGGTGAATGGAACAACTGACCCGTATGTGAACATGCCGGCACAGGTTGTTCGCCTTCGTCTGCTGAATGCTGCCGGTGAGCGTTCCTTCAATTTTGGTTTTACTTCAAATAAATCGTTTTATGTTATTGGTAATGATGGTGGTCTGCTGAACAAACCTGTATCGGTTACCCGTATAAGACTGTCGCCGGGCGAGCGTGCTGAAGTGCTTTTGGATTTAACAGGCATGAACGGACAGACTATCTACTTAATGAGCTATGCATCGGAACTGGCTATGGGAATACAAGGTGGCCCTACAATGCCTATGAGTGGCGGCCCACCAATGAACAGCCCGCTTAACGGAATTGATTTTAATATTCTTGAAATAAAAGTAGGCCCGCAAACTTCGAGCCCCGTGCTTACTGTTCCATCATCGCTTGTAAAAGTTACGCCTTATGCAGAGAGTTCGGCAAGCATTACCCGTACTATTCATTTCACATCAATAAGCGATACCGTTATGGATGGCCCTTTCTTTTTCAACGATAGTACTTTTAACATGAACAGGATTGACTACGTAATTCCGTTGAACAATATTGAAATATGGAAACTGGTAAACAAAACCATGGTGGCACATCCTTTTCATATACACGATGTACAGTTCTTTATCCTCGACCATGATACAACTCGCCCTGCACCCGAAGAAAGCGGGCAGAAGGACGTGATACTTGTACCGCCGGGAGATTCAGCAAGATTCATTACCAAGTTCACCGACTTTGCCGATACTGTTGTTCCTTATATGTACCATTGCCATATTCTTATGCATGAAGATGATGGTATGATGGCGCAGTTTATAGTATCAGATAAAATTCCGGCAGGTGTGAATGAGGTGACGGAAAATAATCATACACTTATTGTGTATCCTAACCCTGCCAGTGCTGAAGTGCATTTGAAGTTACAGGGATTCGATACTAAAGAACTCATTACGCTCAACATATATAATGTAATGGGAGAAGAAACTTATTCAGCCAATGTAATGCCGGGTGAAACAACAGTAAATACATCTGCCTGGACAAAAGGAGTGTATTTTGTAACCACCACCGAAGGCAACACAATTCTTCATCAGAAGTTTATAGTCGAATAGATTTTGTTTAGATTCCTCACTGCGTTCGGAATGACAAGCCTAACGTGTTTATTGATTGGAATTGGAGCGAGATCGATTCTGCTCCAATTCCATTAAGTATGACACTTTCAATTGTCATTCCGAATGTAGCTTAGCGAAATGAGGAATCTAAAATAAAAACCCTGATAGTAACAGTTTTTTTATTTTTAAGTAAAGTTGGACTTATTTATACTTTACTCAGTTTTGCACTTTTAATAATGTCGTGCTCCACCAAGTACTCAGCTATTTGCACAGCATTGGTAGCGGCACCTTTGCGCAGGTTATCGGCTACCACCCACATGTTAAGTGTGTTGGGTTGCGATTCATCACGGCGAATACGGCCAACAAATACTTCATCTTTACCTTCTACATCTTTCGGCATGGGGTATTGATTCTTCGAAGGATTATCTACCATTATTATGCCTTCGCTCTTCGAGAGGATGCTATTCACTTCATCAAGCGTAAAGTCTTTTTCAAATTCAATGTTCACAGCTTCGGAGTGGCCACCTGTAACAGGTACGCGCACAGTAGTAGCTGTAACACGAATGTTATCGTCGCCCATTATCTTTTTGGTCTCGTTCACCATCTTCATTTCTTCCTTAGTGTAACCATTATCCAGGAACACATCAATGTGCGGAAGAACGTTCATGTCGATAGAGTGGGGGTATGCTGTATTTTCTTTAACGCCTTTGCGTTCGTTCATAAGCTGCGCCACACCTTTTTGTCCCGTACCCGAAACTGATTGGTAGGTAGAAACCACAATACGCTTAATGCCATATTTTTTATGCAGCGGGTTAAGCGCTACCACCATTTGTATGGTGGAGCAATTCGGGTTGGCAATTATTTTGTCAGCTGCGGTAAGTACATGCGCGTTTACTTCGGGCACAACCAGCTTTTTTGTTTTGTCCATCCTCCAGGCCGATGAATTATCGATGACTGTAGTACCTACTTCAGCAAACTTAGGTGCCCATTCCAGCGAAGTGCTTCCGCCGGCAGAGAATAAAGCGATATCAGGTTTCTTCGCAATTGCTTCGGTCATGGTAACTACCTTATACTTATTACCACGGAACGTTACTTCCATTCCCTTCGACCTGTCGGAGGCTACGGGAATAAACTCATCTACCGGAAAATTACGCTCTTCCAGCACTTTCATCATCGTTCTGCCAACCAAACCGGTGGCACCTACAACTGCTACTTTCATTTCTGTTTTAAAATTAGAACTACAAAAGTATTACATAGTTAGAACAGGCAATAGACTTTTTTAGGCCTCGTTCCTCGGTCCGAACCCTAAGACAGTCAAAATTTCACATTTTGGTAACTTTTAGGTCATAAAACCATAATATTTATACCCTGATAACCAGTAATTTAGTCCGTTAGAAGTCAGAAATCTAAAACATTTAGATTTAACTTACGTAAGACATATGTCCAAACCTCATAAACTGCGTTGTTATGGATAATGCAGAATTACTTAATGGATGTCTTCATAACGACAATACTGCACAGCGGTATTTCTACAACCAGTATGCTTCGCGCGTAATGGGCATTTGTATGCGTTACGCATCGGGTGTAAAGGATAGTGAAGTAATGGCACAATACATTTTCAGCAAACTTTATGGCGAACTGGCCCAATGCCCTGCCGATATGAATATGAAGCAGTGGGTTGAGGACAGGGCTATTTGGCATGCTGTGGCTTACCTGCACCAGGATAAGCAGCGTTATTTTATAGCAAAGACCACACGGTATATGGAGAACAAGAATGGCAAAGGAGAAGTTGCGAGCGAAGCTGAGATCAGCGAAGAGGACTCTCGTAAACTTTACCTGGCAGCCCTTCATGCGCTCACTCCGAGTTACCGTATTATTTATAACCTTACCTATATTGATAAGGTAGTGCCTGAGCGCATTATTGAAAATTTAGAAATTGCCAGGGAGACCTACAGGGTAGAATTAGAGGAGGCAAAGTTCCAATTCAAACAACACCTAAACACCTACCTGTATGAGCACGGATTACGAAAAGAGTAGTTTTGAGAACAAAGCTTTTGAATTGCTTGCCCCGCTTGCGGGTAATTGCCCCGATTCGGTTTGGGATAATGTGAGTGTTGAGCTTGCTGCCCGTAAGGCTGAAGCCGATAATAAGTGGTTTAAGAAAGCAGCCAATTCACCCAGAACGGCGCTAATTGCTGCAGGTATAATAGCAGTAGTTACGCTTTCATCGTGGATGTTATTCATGAATAAGGGAAGCCATAATACAGTTGCTGTAAATACAACAGTACAACAAGCGCCCCAGCCGGTAAAACAAACTCCAGTTAAAGAAGATAAACCTGCCCCCGTTGCAGTTGCAGCCAATACAAATAATACAGCAGTTCAAAATCCTGCTCCCGCACCCACACCTGTGGTTAACCAGCCTGTGGCTCAGAACCCCGTAGTTATGCATAATGCAGCATTGGTTACTCCTGTACCTGCGCCAGTGGCTAATAAACCAGCTGCAACCGTTCCTCAGAAACCAGTTGTAAATAGTTCACCTGTCAATGGCAGCCCTATAATTGGCCATAACGACCCAGTTTTCGATGCAAGTACATCGCCCGATGCAGCTACAATAAAGAGTAGCGATAGCAAACAAAGAAGTGACTCAAGCGCAACAGTACATAGAGGTATCAGTTCGGTGCAAGCCGAAATTCCTATAATAGATACCGCTCAGTAAAAGTTTAGATTCCTATATCTATTCCCCCTATAATAATAGGGTTAGCGTAAGGCGAAAGGGCTGAACCGCTGAAATCCCACAAGCCTTCTATACTCAGGTATGAATTATCGCTTATGGGCCTACGTAAGCCAAGGCCAAGTAAGGGGATTCCAATTGTAGCACGTGTAACATTGCTGAAAGGACTATAATCATCGGGTACATTCAGCACATCGTACTCGCCAATAAGGA
>Ga0134125_10006810_pt1 | contig 12916 bp, 20 predicted proteins | sample KB31751_FD_96464 | JGI IMG/M metagenome (GOLD analysis project Ga0134125, IMG submission 96464) | Terrestrial soil microbial communities with excess Nitrogen fertilizer from Kellogg Biological Station, Michigan, USA - KB3-175-1 | ecosystem: Environmental > Terrestrial > Soil > Unclassified ... | reverse complement strand
TCGAAATACCAATCGACTAGCGAAGTCGCGGCGTTCCCGGAATAGATATGATAATTCCCGCCGAAGAAATCGACGTTGACGAATGCGGCGCGCTGTGCGGCTGCGCCGGTCGTGCAGACGATCATTTTCCCGGGGATGTACGCGGACTGATCGAAGGACAAATCTTGAAAGCGGACGCGGCCTTGCAACGTTCCGACGTTCAGGATGAGATCATTATCCCCGTTGATGAACGTCACGTCGCGGCCTTCGCCCCGGATCGTCAATTCCGAGTTTTGTGCATCGAAACCGGAGATACGATAATTTCCGGCCGGTAAATATAGCATCCCGTTTTTGGCAGCGAACGCTTTTTGGAACGCCGCCGTATCGTCATGCACACCGTCTGCCACCGCGCCCCACCATTGCGGCGGGACCGTCGAGCCGTGACTACGGCCAAATGCGGCGGCGCCCGCACCAAAGAATACCTGCGCGAACGGGAATGCGGTTGGACCGTTGACCGTGAGAGTCTTTCCCGCATCGATCGCGAACGACGCGCCCGCAGCCAATTCGAGCGTGATATTGGCCGGGACAGTGCAATTCGTTTTGATTGCGTAGCTGCCGGCGGGCAGATATATGGTTCCGACCTCTACGCCGATCGTTGCGGCGAGCGCTGCGAGCGCCAGGCCGTTGTCCTTCACGCCGCCAGCATCGCCGCCGTTCTGCAACAGGTTGAACTTGCCCGTCGGCGCGCCAGCGCCCACGCCGCCATTCGTCAACCCGCCGGGAATGAACCCGCCGGCAATGCCCACCGACGCGGACGCGGAAATTCCCACTTTACTGAGCCCGCTGAGTTACCACGTTGACGGCGTATCCGATCAGTATCACGATGGTGGCGCCAGGCTGCGCCACAAGGTTCGTCAAATACACGCCGTTGTTTTCTGGCGGTGTGACGGGGAATTCCTGACCCATCAGAAAGAGCGGGATGCCGTCACCATCTGAGCCGATGTGCAATTCCATGTTGCCGGACGATCCGGCGTCGAGCTTGACGATCGCAACGCTCGGCACCAGCTGACCGGGCGGCTGAATCTCCATCCGGCTGAATGCGGTGTCGAGCGGGATTTTGCGTACTGCGTAGCTGGCCATGCGTCTTACCTATCGGAAAGAGTTAATCAGCGGTGAGCCGATAGAGCGCGAGGAAAAAGAACCGCGACACCGATCAGTACAGTAACCGGCACGCCCGCGCCGCTCGGCGAGTTGGCGGGCGCCGTGATGTTCACAGCTGCGAGCGGTGCGCCTGCGTTCTGCGCGAAATAGCTTGCGAGCGAGAGAACGGATTGCACATACGCCGCGTTGATGAACGGAGAGTCTTTCGTAGCGCCGGTACGCTTCCCGTCGCCAGTGCGCTGCGAGCTAAAGCCGCCGTTATACGCACTGATCGCGGAATCGACGCCGTACCCGTTCGCGGCCGCGAAATTGATGTTGTCGGCCAGGTACTTTGTCCCGAGCCTGATATTCGTCGACGGGTCGTACAGGTCATCCGGTTGGCCGGTGAATCCAAGATTCTTCGCGGTGCCATACAACAGCTGCATGAGCCCGCGCGATGCGTCCCCAATCTGAGGTTCGGCGCGGTACGCTTTCGCGAGGAAATTCGACTCTTGCGCGATGATCGCTTTGATCAGCGCAACCGGCACGTTGTATTCCGCGCTCGCGCTATCGATGATCGCGTCGAAATCGTGTTCGTGAGCGTAGCGCATGCTCCCGCCTACTGCTTGGAACTGAGGACGCCCGGCGCGCTCGCGGCGAATATGGCCGTGATTCCGGTCAGCCAGGACTGCGGGTTGTGAAAGTCGTTCGCGATGATTGCGGCGGCGCCTAATACGGCGGCGATAAAACGAGCGCTGATCTTGAGTCCGAACATTGGCTACTCCGTTGTATTGTAAAGGCGAGCCGGGCGTTTGTCGCCGGCCACGAGCCGGGCGATTTCCGCGACCTGCCTATCGATGCGCGCAATGGCTAACGCCAGCGCGTCGAGCTTCAGCTGCACAACTTCCCGGTCAGCGGTGCGTGCCGCTTCCACTTCGCGCCGCAGCGCCTTGTTATCGCCTCGGAACATGATTACCTGGCCCGCGACGAATCCAATTTGCGCGAGGGTGAAAAGGATCAGAGCGCCACCAAATTGAGTTATCCCCATTCTTGCGCCACGTCTTTTAGCAGGATCACACCGGCCACGACTGCGGCCGCAATGATCATGTATTTCAGATCGTCGCTGAAGCCGCCCAGCGCCCCCGTAATCGAGCTAAGTGGACCGGGCGCGCTCTGGATAGCCGCCACCACCCCTGCGCGCTCTGCCGGGGCGTTTACGCTCGGCGCGCCCGCAAGTTTTTCAATGCTTACGATGTTGACCGGGCCGAGGAAGCCCGAAATGCCATCGATCGCCGTCGCTGCGCCGCCTACGGTCACATTGCCGGCATTGCTGGCAGCCGTGCAATCAATGACCATCGCCGTATCGCCGGGCGAGTAGCTGAAGGCCATATTCGGAATCAGCGGGCATACGTTCCGAATGCCGTCGTACACTGCGCGCATGTTGTTCGCGTCTGCGGTTCCGGTCGCCAGCACCCTTTCAATGGCGCCAAGCTGAAGCCCGACGCGATAGTATGCGCCGGGGATCAGTTTGTCCGAAGCGTAGCAGCCAATGAAATCGGTCACGCTACTTGATCAGCAAGAGTACAGCCGCCGCGATTAGCAGCTGCTTCATCGTAAACGGCGTGCCAAATACGCCGTTGGACGGAACGATCGCGGCAGCTGCGGAATTGCCGCCTGGCGCACTACCGGGAATCAGTGGGAGTTTCATATCGCCGACGCCCGAGACGTCGACGCTACTACCGGCGCCCGGACTTATCGGGAACGCACCGGCCTGCGTAGTCGTGCCGCCTGAGCTTGTAGCAGTCGCGGGGCTTGCATCGGTCGCCGTATTGAACAGACCGCCACCGCCGCCAGTCGGCTTAAAACTTCCTGCATATAGCAGCCCGTTCGTTGGCAGGGAATCATTCACCAACGTCGCGGCCACGTTCGAGATTGGCGACGGCAGAAACGGCGCCACCGCGTCCACTATCTGAGTGACCGGGGTCTGTGGAACCAGCGTAATCGGCGGGACGACCGCCGTGACGCTCGCCGTATTGTCCGGGTGACCTTCCGGCGCATACGAGCCCGCGCCCAGACTACTTGCCGGAGCGCTAGGGACGTACCCGCCTGTATCGGTTTGCTGGATCACGGCGCTTACTTGTGCTTGCTGAAGATCAGAAACGCGCCGAGTGCGGCAACGCCTACCAGCACGATTGTTTTCATGTTGGTTGGCAACGTGAGTGCCGAGTTGTTCCCGGAAAGGAAATTGCTTGCCGCCGTCGTGGAGCCCGCGCCGATGTTCTGCACGCCGCTGGCAAGATCGTTGCGCACGCTCTGAACGGTGCTTCCGATGGCCGACTGCAACGCCGATGGCTGCGACGTTGATGGCGGCTGATACGGAACCGTGCTTACGGGCACCACGCCGCCCGTCCGCTGCGCCTGCGCTGCATAATACTGCTGAAGCGCCTGCTTGAACGCATTCTTGCCGACCTGCGTCGCGGAGTTGTTCGCCTGACCTTGCATGTACTGCAATGCCGATGCATCGCCGTTAAGCGCGCTCTGTAGCGCGCTGTTCGCGGCGGCTACGCGCGCCTTGTCCTTATCGCTGATCCCGGACGGTGCGGCCACACCGGAAACACCGGCGGCAATTAGCGCCGGGTTTCCAGTAGTGATGCCGATTCCCGTCTCGATCGCGCCGAGAATGGAGCCAAACATGGCGGCTCCCGGTCAGACCGGGATTTCCAGCGGGTCCGTCAGCGGCTTTCCGTCGGGGGTGCGCGCGGATGGATCGATGACGAGCTCTTCGAGCAGGATCCGAATCATCGAAACGGTTGCGCCTGCTGCGGCGGTCGGCTTGCAATCGAAACGGATCTTCAGGTTGTTGTCCTGCGCCGGATTCCAGATTTCCGACAGCCGACCGTTCAGCTGAAAATTCTTCCGGTAATACGCGCCTGGCGTATAGACCGCGCCGCCGTTGTCGATTTCCTGGCGACGCGCGAGGTTATCCCACGTGTGCAGGTTCGGGCCGAGCAGCTGGCGCATATCGCCCATGATCGCCAGCGCGTTGATGATGTCCGTCACCTCGCCCTTGTCGCTGTCCTGCATGACGGTGAGCGCCCGCAGATACTGGCCCGTCACGATGTTGACGTCGAGCGCGCCGTTCGCTTGGGTAACCGGGACCTGAATCATCCGGTACTGAGGGATGAAGAACGGGCGCCCGGTCTCGTATTCGTCCATCACCTGCGTGACGGAAACCTTGATGTTCTGGATCGTCGCGGTACCACCGACGGCGAGCTTGCCGATGCCGTTCAACGTCCCGTTTACGACGTGGAACAGGCGCAGCGACTGCTTGGGGTCGCGCACCATGAACGACGTTTCGCGCGGCTGAAGCGAGCGCGGATGTGCGAAGAAGATCGGGAAGGTCTCTTTCAAGTGCGTGGTGCCGTTCGCGAGCGAGGTCAGGCGAGTGGTTGAAAGCCCACTCTCGACGCCGTATTCTGCGATTTCGCGCAACAGCCGGCCATCGATCGGCGCGATGCGATCCGTTCCGTTTTCGTCCATGCCGATGCCATCGAAGATCGCGAGCATGGAACCACGGTTGAGAATGGACGTGAGCGGCGCCGTTGTGATGAAATCACACTCGACCGTACAGTCGAGTCGTAGCGACTGGCAGGTCGTGTGCAGCGGGTTGTACTGGCGCTGTCCCGCGTCGGGCGACGCGCCGTTGACTAACGCGCCGTAGGCATAACTCTGGCGCTGATCTTCGCGAATTTTGGTTGCCATCGGGCGCGTGCCTCTTACTGACCGTTCGCGAAATTGCGAACTGGCGCGATGAAGCGGAAGACGAGCGCGACCGCCACGACGGTGATCAGCGTAGTCTTGATGTTGATTCCTGCGACGTTCATGACCTTGCTCCGGGTTGAGTGGCGTTTTTAGCGCCCATACGAGTGAACAGAAAAAGCGCGAGGCAGGTTACGACGAGCGCAACGCCCGCCGACATAGAAACAATCGCTTCAGGGTCGATTTCCAGCTCGGGCAAGGCAACTGAGGCCGGCAATGTGTGTCCCGTAGGTGAATGGATCAGTGAAACGAAAAAACCTGTCACGCGCTAACGGTGACAGGTTATAATCGGCGCCGAGATCGCGCTAATTTTGCATGCAAATATCTTTACTGGGCCGCCACCGGGCGCGTATTTGGGCCGCGCCGACCCAGTAGGGAAGCGCGTAAAGCCGCATGTATGGCGAGCCCCCCGACAACAGGAACGCGACGAGTGTCTCGCGCACAGTCGCGGTATATGCCGGGTAATCTGCCTGAAACCGATCTAGCGCACGAATCGCGGTAGGTAACGACCGCGACACCGGCGGCCATAAATACGTCCCGTTCATTGTCACAGGTCCGGGCTTGATCACGGCCACTCCACCATTATTGGTTTTGTTCCCGGTACGGGGGCGGGGATCGCTCTTACTTCTTCCGCTTTTTCGGGACCGATGAATTCTTCCAGTGCTGCAACGTCGCCGGGGTCGAATGTGTGACCAATAACGTACCTGTCAGCCATCGCACGAATTGTCTTAGGTATCTCTGCCGCGCGGCGCGCAATGAAAACCGCCGATACGTTGAAGTGGCGCCCATAGTTGGCAAGGTTGCGGATGGATTCGGGCGCACTCTGAGAGTTGCACCATTTATCGACTTCATCGATAACGACGATTGCGCCAGGCATCGGCGGCGCTTCCGGGTTGCCGTTCGCGGTCGGCAGGTGAATTGCCGCAAGCATATCCTCGTCACTGAGCGAGCGAAACACCGCGCTGTATCGGCTCGAATGAATCAGTGGCTTTAAATACGCAACCAGATCGGCGTACCGGTGAATGATCACGCCATCCGTAAAACACCGCATGGGATCGATATACAGCCGCCGGGGATGATCCTTTACCAGCTCGGCGGCTGCACTCGACTTGCCGGACCCCTTTCGACCGACTACGATCGTTAATTCATTCTGGCGGTCGTCATTCATCCGGGGAGCCCGGCGGGTGCAATATACGGCTGATCTGCGAGCGGATTGACGAATACTGGCGCAGTCGCTGCGGGCGTGACAGGCGGCGTAGCAGCTGCCGGACTCGGTGCATCGTTCGGCGTGCGAAACGTCGCTGCCGATTGCGTCACACTCTCCTGCGCTGGCGCCGATGCGGGCGCCGGTTGTGCGCGATCCATGAATCGCGGCCCATATACGAGCAGTACCCACACCGCGCCAGGCATCCACGGTGCGTCTGATTCGGTGATCATCGGCATGTAGTGATGGATGATCGGTGCCAGCACTTGCGCGCCTTCCGATGACTCCGCATCGGTGAGCGGTTCCGTGCCGAGCCGTTCCGCGAGCATCGAATCGAGCTTTTTAAGCAGCGGCGCCAGCTGCGCGGGTTGAAGTGCGCCCGTTGGCTGTGACGCGGCCTGTGGCGGCGTTGCTGGCGCTGTTGGTGCCGGTGGACCCTTCACCGGCGCCGAATGCGCGCGCGCTGCCTTTGCGCCGCCGCCTGGCGGTCTCCCGCGCCGCGCGCCGCTCGGCTTGCTCCCTTTCTTGGAATGGGAGCGTTTCTTTTTCGCCGGCACTTCGCCGAACTCCAATTGCGGGGGCGGCTCCGTCGCATCTTCCGGCGCCGCAGCTGCTGCAGCTTCGTCGAACGGGGAAGCGTACGCGGCGTCCCGTTCCTCGGGCGCATCGGGTGAATCATCGAAATCGAACATCTTATGCACTCGGCTTTTTGAATCGCATTCCGAACGGCGGGCGAACTGGGAGAACGGGCGGCAGCACTAAGAGCGGTGCAGCTGGATCATTTGGCGGCGGTGGATCGGCGGGTAGCTGTGACGCGGGAGTCAGGGACGGCGGGAATTGCGCCGCCCCCGATTCCGTGTCAATCTCTGCACCGCAGCCGGGGCAGGGAATTTTCATCCGGGGAAGTGCTCCCAACTCTGCGCGTACTCGTCATCCGGCGACGCGCCCGGCTGTCCCTTCGCGACGCGATCGGCGAACCGCTTCGCTTCAAAGAATGCGGCTTCATCGATCGCGCAAATGAGCATTTCCGCGACTGGCTTCAATCCGTCGCGGAACTCTGCGGGGATCTTGTCGAGTGGCCGATTCGCGACGTTCACCGCCCAACGATGCACCGCAACGCCGCTGCCATCGTCAGGTGTGACCTTGCCGAGATAACCGAGGAACAGCAGCGCGCCGGGCGTCACTTTCGCAAGCTGTTGATTAAGCTGGCCCGTTCCCCATACCGCGAACGCACGATCTTCCGGCGCGTCCACGGTCGCGAACGTATGCAGCGTATTCGACTCGCGAGCGCCGCGCGCCGTCTTTACCTGCTTCGTTCCGATATACCGCGCGAGCACTCCCGGTGTAAGCGCCTCTTTCGGCACCACCACGACCCGCGCATCAGGTTCGACCGGCCGGAAAATCTCTCCGAGTGTTTTTTCCATTACGTCCATTGCATGCTCCGTGTAAATGTTGAGCAGGTAACGCGCTGCCACGCGCCGGACGCGAGTCGCCCGGATGAATTGTCAACAATGCCCACGATCGGGCGGCCCGCGATATTGTGGCCCCCAATCGAAACCGAGTGCGTCGATTGAGAACAACCCGAAACCGCCGTTTCGCTCCACAAATGAGCGCGGGCGTATCCCTCTCCACCACCATTCGCCGACCGTGCCGCACGCCTGGCACGCCGCGACCTTAGCGTCGTGCAAGTCGTCGGGCGTCGTTTCGCAAATACTTTCGTTCGTAATCGATCTGAGCGCGCCGCCCACATCTGAGCGGCGCACGTTCCGAAATGCACATTCCACCGCAGCTGCACGATATGGCGCGGGCATTTGCTCGATGCCGCCTTTGTTCTGTCCCTTTGTCGCATATTTCAGCACTTCGCGGAGTGCATCGGCTACGCCTTCCATCGTGCGGACCTTCTCGACGCGAACGCCGCCGTCTTTGTGGCTCGCAGCTATACCGGCCTTCTGTAGCACGTATCGCCACGCCGCGAGGAGAACCGATTGCTGGATATATTCGCCATAGATCGCGGCATGGAAATGCACCATGCCGTTCGGTGATACTTCCAGCCCCACCACGTAAGACGTATCGCGGCGCGATCGCAGCTTGCGGGTATCCTTGTCCCTGCGCTGGCGACCCCACGGCGTAGAGCGCCACCATTGCGAGAACAGCCGCCGCGCGGCACGCACTTGCGCGCGCAATCCATTCAACGCGAACGGATCGGCAGTGTCTTCCGGTCGGCGCGTAATCGTTATGACCCTCCATCGTCTTTCCCTCCATCCTTTCGGTGCGGCCTTGCTAGTCGCGCGCCGGTAATAGGTCAGGTTGTCCCAATCGTCTGCCCCGTCCCACGGCACGAATTCCATCGCGGCATCATGGATGGCGACTTTCGCCGTAATGCGCGCCACCACAGCCGCCGCCGCATTGCGTGCGCACGTTGGGCAGGTACGACAGCCGCAACGAAATGGCATGAGGTGAGGGGCGTCACAGGTCCGGCAATCCATCTGGATAGCGCCGCGTCCACATAGTCGCATCGAATTCGCCCGCGTCTGCCATCCGAGCTTTTCCAGTGCGTCGGCCACCTGAGCGCGGTACTTGTGTTCCGGGCCGGTATCCGTGAAGACAATGTCCTGCGCTTGATGCAGGATGTCCGCTGTACCTGCTGTTTCAAGCAAAGAGGCGGGCGCGCCCTGCGGGCGCTGTCGCCTCGCTTCGCGGTTTTTCGCGGCGCTCCGTGTGGCGCGCTCGCTGCGCTCGCTCCCGGAATCACGGTGCGGGCGCAACTGCGCTCCTATCGCTACGCGGGGCGCGGGCGGGGCTGGGATCGCATACGCGCCCATCAGAGTGCTTCCATGGCGTCGGACCCACGCACGATGATTTGAGGCCGTGGAAGGGTCGTCAGCGCAAGCCGCGCACGCTCCAAACCGATTTCGCGCATCACGACGTAAAAGAGCGCTTCGTCGATAGAGAGCGCGTCGAGTGCATCGACCAACGCGCCTACGAGCTGCGCCGTCGCGCGAGTCACGCGCAACGATGTGTAGCGGCTCCGGATGCGCCGGACCTTGTCCGCGCGCCGTTCGCGATCGGGTGGAAACTCGATCATTCGGGCACCGATCGCGTATGGCGCCACTCGCCTAGCTCAATAATGGTGAGGGCCTCGGCGCGCGCCTCGATATTGTCTATATCTTCGTGCGTTAGATGGCCCGATCGTACTCTGTATACATCATCGGGCGCCGCCAATTCCTGTAGCAGCAGCTGGTAGAGAATCGCATCGAGCGGCCATTCGCCGTCGTGGCTCTCTCTCTTTTTCAGCTGCATCATCAGCGCGTGCGTGCGCGCGGAAATGCGCACCATCTTGTACCCGCCACTCCGCGACGCATCTTGTTCGCGGTGAAGCTGCCGCGCACGATCGGCTTCGCCTTCGCGGTTATCGAATGCGTACCGGCTCGGCATCTTCATGCGCGCCGCGCCGCGATTCTTTCGCGATAACCACGCCTGAATTCGCGACGGAACGCCGATTTCGCGCGCGGACTCCGGGACACCAAGAGCCAAGCGGCGCGCAACTTGATTCGTTCAGGACGAGGGAGGGACTGATAATGCTCACCGCATAAGACGCGGGGGCATTCGTCGCCAGCTAGCCATTCGCGAGCAATATTCGAGCACGTCGTCACAGAGCAAATCAGGTTCATCGCGCCATTCCGAAAAGCGCGACCGTGTACGCGAGCAGCGCCACGCGCAAGAGACAAATAATCATGGTTCCGGCGTGGCGGACGCCGCGCTCCACCGCTCGGCGTATTTCTCGACGTCGCGCGCCTTGATCAGCGAATCGCGCAAAGTGCTGCACCGGAGAGGCCAGTACACTTTTGGGCCGGTGCGGAAATAAACGATCTGGTCGCCGCGCAATATCTGAACGGTCCCGTCGGGGTCCGCATCGAGCCAGCGAATTAAATCCTCCATTTCCTCGGCGCGGTTCATCGGCGATCATTGTCGCGATTGCGGAGCATGTAGGACCACGCGAACGCGCCGACCAGGGCGCACGACAGCCACGCGCGAAGAATTAGCGCGGTCATACGAATAACTCGGTCTGAGGTTGCACCGGCTCCCGTTTCCAGAATGGACGCGAGATCAATTCGCCGACCGCGCGCGGCGCTGGCGGTGCGGAGTAGAGAGAGCAAAGCGCCTCTTGCTCCATAACCTCACCATTGCGCGCACACACACCGAGCGGGGCGAATTGCCGACGCTCAGCGTGCAGTGGGCACCAATGGTCGCAGCTGCGGCAGCTGCGAGAACGATCGCCGGGCACGGTCGCTACCTCGGGCGGGCGTTAACCTCTGGCGGCTGTGGCGCGGGTCCGGGCGGCTCGGCGGGCGGGGCATCGGCGCCAGCCGGAACACCCGCTGAACCATCGGGGATGCCCTCCCCGAAATGGAAATCGAGAGCTCCGGCGAGATATTCGCGAAGATGCCCCGGGACCGATTCGATCATTCGGTCCATAGTCTCGAGAGCGGCGCGCGCGCCCTCGATCACGCGATCGATTTCCGCACGGGTCGGACCTGCCGAGACTATCGGGGAAGCAGTCTCACCGGAGGAACCTTGAAATTCGATGCTCGGCGATTCGACGCTCTGACCGACGATCTCGCGGCCGACGTTGGCCGCACCGTTTTCGCCGCCGGATTTGTCGGCTGTTTCAGCGGCCTGGTCGCTGGGTGCGCCATCGGCGCTGCCATCGACCTGCTGGGCAGGGGTGGCCACGACGCCACGGGAACGGCCATCGCCGGCATTATCGGCGGGCTTGTCGGGCTGATCTCTGGGATTGGGCGAGGAAGCCGCCGCGCCCGCCAGCTGCGCATTTCCGTCCACACCCTGGCCGTCCTTGCTCAGATCGAGCAGAACACCCGGGGCATATGAGCCATCCGGAGAGCGGAACGGCGGCAGGAGCGGGAACCGCGTCCTTTCGTCATCGGCGGGGAGTGGGCCGACCGATCCATGACTCGCGAACTTGAGCCGGAAATGGTCGACGATCCCGCCGATGTAGCGGAAAAATGTGTCTACGTCCTCGGAAACACCTTCCACGATGGACGTCACTACGAAACGTCCGACACTTGAAGCTTGTCCGGCTGAGGCGCCGGACGTATCTTGGCTTTGCATCTCGATTGTACCGAGTTGAAGGCCCTGTCGCGCGCTAACGCTAAGGGGCTGAAATTCCCGGAAGGGTGATACCAACCGGGTGTTCTTAAACCGCTGTCAGAATCTGCCAGCGGTTTAAAAACGCCGCAAGAGGCAACTGCGTATAATATGGATTTTCTAAGCGACTTATTGACCGATTTTGTCGGTTTGGGCCGCTTTTTTTGCGTCCGCGTAGAACTGAGCACGGCGGCGCATTATCTCGAGCCGGTTCCAGCGGTGATTTCGCGCATGCCATTGCATACGGATCACTACTTCGGTGCCGTTGTGCTCTACGCTCTCGACGCGCATGAGCCAAGTTGCAACGGTATCCGGGATTGCGCCACCTGCTAGGTACCGCTGCGCCGTGCGATCACTGCCTAGAACCCACTGCGAAAAAACAACGATTGGGAGCCGCGAGTCATTTATCAGCTGCGCCAGCTGCGCGCGCACTGCCGCGTGCTTCCCTTCGGAGCGTACTGCCATACGTCCCCCGGGGTGAGTGTACGCATTTAACTATCGGCACAGCATCCCGGAAAAAGAAACCGCCCACCTGGCAGGGTGAACGGAAGAAACCGCGATAAGTTGAGATTTCTTTTTGGCTAGCTGTCAGTTTCGTACGTGACGTTGACGTACATATCGCACGTGGCCGCGAGCTTCGCACCCGGCGCCGAAAGCGCGCCCGCCGACAATTCGTAAAGTGCGATATACTGCGCGCCGGGGAGCAAAACGGCCATCGGCGCGCCGGTCCACGTTGCAGCCATTTTATCAATCGCTACTATGCCGGACGTGGTATTGCTGTGATGCACTCCGGTGGCAGGCGGGAACGGTAGGGAAATATGCACCGTGCCGGTCGGCGCCGCGATAGCTGACAGCCTTAACAGGCCTTGCACGTGCGCCAGTTTCCCGGTCTTTGTGTACTGCAACGTATCATACGCGGGGTCGAGCGTTACCGCGCCTGTGCCGGTCGTGACTGTCGGGACGTACGTATTCGCCTGCTGATCAATCACGAAAGCATCGGCGGGGAAAATGCCCGTAGACATTTCCACCCGCTCCAATGCTGGCGCGAAGCCCGTCGTGCAGAGCTGCGGCGCGTCGCTTACCACGTGCCGAAAGCCGATCTGTGAAACGTTCGCGCCCGCCATGCGCACGCTGACCGGATTCGCACCAGCATTCTTGAAGGTGCAGTCTTGTATATCCACGCAACGGATACGCGAGGCGACGGCGGTCTCGATGTTCACATCGGCGAGATGATCGGTCTGGCTATTGTTCTCGAAATACGCACGGATTGACGCATTCCAAATACCGCCGATCGCTACGCTACTGGAAAGCAAGTTGATGGCGTATCCGGTGTGCTGTTCGAAGACGCCGCCGACGTCGATGTTCAATCCGGCGAGGATTTTCAAGCCCTCGGCATTCGGGCCGGAATAACATTTCGCTTCCGTGTAACCGATCACGTACGGGAGATAACGCGACGTGATCAGTGCACCGCGGAACCGGCATCCCTCGAAATACCAATCGACTAGCGAAGTCGCGGCGTTCCCGGAATAGATATGATAATTCCCGCCGAAGAAATCGACGTTGACGAATGCGGCGCGCTGTGCGGCTGCGCCGGTCGTGCAGACGATC
>Ga0134125_10006809_pt1 | contig 12916 bp, 11 predicted proteins | sample KB31751_FD_96464 | JGI IMG/M metagenome (GOLD analysis project Ga0134125, IMG submission 96464) | Terrestrial soil microbial communities with excess Nitrogen fertilizer from Kellogg Biological Station, Michigan, USA - KB3-175-1 | ecosystem: Environmental > Terrestrial > Soil > Unclassified ... | reverse complement strand
TAAAATGGAGGAACCATTATAATATGCCTACAATAGTTCATTTTGAAATTCCTTCAGATGACATTGAAAGGTCAAAGAAATTCTATAGCGAGTTATTTGGATGGGCAATTGAAAAATTTCAAGTGACAGTTAACATGCCTGTAGATATGGAATACTATGTTATAATAACAACAGACGACAAAGGAAATAAAGCATAAAGAGGAGACATGCTAAAAGCCATGGATTAATTTCATCTTTATTTGACGAATATGATAAACAATAACTAGTATATAGACCATCATACTTATCTGACTCGGTGATTCTCGTCACAAATTTAGTTCTTTTAATGAACTTGAACTTAGGAACTAATAAAATACTTACTTATGTCGTATCATTTACAATTTTTTTAATTCTACGACCTTTCCTTGTTCGAGTCCGATTTATTCTAAATTGTACCTGATCTTGCTCTATGATTATTTAGAACAAAGGATATCATCAGTTATTCCGAATAGTGTCATTCTCCCTTTATTTATATTGTACAGAATAAACTTATTTTCGGATGTCATCTGAATCAGACGATGATAGCATAAACCGTTATTCTTCTGAGAATTACGATATAGTTGTTGCAGATCTAGATTGGTCCATAATACTGGCTAGCGCATGCAGTAATTTTTTTTGGCTTTCTACTAAAGATTTTAGTAAACTCTCCATCTTATTTTACATTTTTTGATAACGTAATTCTCTTAGCAGCACTTTATGCAGTAACGGTAGCAACAGCAATGTTCATGATGCCAGTTATTTATCATGCGAGAAGTTATCGTCGACTTATTGTAGAAAGATTTCTTTCAAGAACAAAGAAACCAATTTGGATAGGCATTGCTTGTATAACATTAGCAATGTACTTGATTTTAGGACAGGCTTTGAATTCGAAGTTCCCAATCCCGATTGCATATAGTTTAGCCTCCTTCCCTTCTATCTTTATTTTCTTTGAATTCTTCAGACTTAGACATAAGTGGTAGTAATTCTTCCAGATATTCTTCTGCATCTAAAATAACAAATAACTTTTTTATTTTTTACCAAACAAATATTTACAAACATTATTTTGTTCATTGCAAAAAGAGTTTAATGAAATACTGTAAAAAAACTATATAGATATTCACTTAACGGATTTAAGCAAAAAGATGAAAATCATTTATTTCTTTCTATGTTAATTTTCTATGTCTTTTAGACTGTCAAGAGGATTATTGTTATTTAGATGAGAAGAAGCAGCATGTACAGAAGTAGAAGAAGTAGAAGAATAGCCAAATACAATATTTAATATGTTTCAGGAAAAGGTAGTAGGATAACTTTGGGTAAGGGGAATTAAAGTTGTGACTCTATTGGTGCGCTGATTCATTAAATTCTGTAAATCTGGATTTTTTTAAGCCAAGGTGAAAAATATTAGATTTTGAAAATTTCTCAAAAACAAAACAACAGAATCTTTTAAAATACTCTGAGATTCATTGAATTTTCTAGAAGTTTCTTCATTATCCAATTAAGATAGACCCCACTTTTTGCGTTTTGGTGCATAATTTAAAGTCGTCCAAGATCTTCATTATCGACATCATTATTGTTGTTCTTTGCAGGATCATATTTTATCATTATTAAACTTTTTATTCTAGATAAAAGAGGTAGAGCCATACCAAATTCAGCTAGGATCTTTGAATTTTCTCCTATTGTTTTGGAGAGTTGATTAATCAGTAATTTATTTGGATTTTCTTTTTTTTGTTTGTTCTATCAATGCTCTTAACAATTTTTTTTGAACCAATTCTAACTCTTCCACCCTTTTTCTATAGTATTCTATAAACTGATATTTGGCATAGTAATCAAGCCATAGTTCTGATTCTCCTCTCTTTTTCAAAGATTCTTTCTTTAACCAATAGAGAAGAGTTTCTGAATTTCCTTAACTATTCTTTGAGACAGCATTCGAATAATTTCTTGATCGTGTGCTCCAAAAAGAGAATAATCGTTTATAGGAGATACCAAGAGCTGTTTTTCTGATTTGGAGTAGTCTTTATCTCCTTTGTTTCTAGCCACTATGTTATTTTATAATGAACATAGGATTTAGCTTTTTACTTTATTACATTTTTAATTCTAATATTTTTCCTTTAAAATATATTTCAATTCAATTAAAATACAATGTTCTCAATATTCTTTAAAAAGGTGAATGCTTTGAGTGACGTATAGACCAATTCGAGGATTCCTTTTGGTTTTCATTAGTTAGTATTTTTTCTTTTCTATCGAAGATGAAGAAATATACGACAAACTCAAAGAACATATCATAAATACAAATGAATGATTGATGATCCTAAACTACTACCTGGAAGAAGAATTGAGTATTGAGCAAGGTATGCAATTTAGAATAACAGATTTAATAGAAAAGTATGACTTTGAAATCTACTGATATTGATATATATATATATATTTTAAATACCATACTTGGAAATTATCCGTACTTATATAAGTAAGCCAAAAAAAAACATATGGACATAGATTAATTGTAGACACAGATAGTTAGCAATTTGATACCTCATTAACAAATGCAATAAATGGGATAAATTTACACAACTATAAAATTAAGTCTATAAGTAATACTGCAACCTCTAATCTATATACTGCCATAATATTATATGGAGCAAAAGAAGAAGATGATAACGGTTTTGACTTGCCTATAAAATCATAAGAAAACTTTAACTATTTTTATTCGTATATCTTTTCTAAATATGATATGAGCTCCAATATAGATTGGAATAAAGTTATAAAAAAAGAGGCAAGAGGTCTGAAAAATGAGCATTTAGGTGAAGTTCATGAAGTAACAAATGGTTATGTTCTAGTTCAAAAAGGCTTGATACATAAAGAAAAATTCTACATTCCACAAGACCAAGTAGAAAGTTATGATGGACATGTTCTTAGATTTAAAATTTCAGCAGATGAAATAAACAGATATGCAAGAGACTCACATCCTGCTTCAATAGAAGATCAATATGAATCTACCATTGAAATTGACAGCGGTGGTGGTAGTTCAGGAGGGATAGAAATGGAAGAAACTAATGTCCCATTAACAGACGAAAAACTGAATGTATCAAAAGAAACCCAACAAAGTCAATCTACAATAACTAAAGAACCAGTAAAAGAAACTAAAAAAGTTGAGGTTCCATTAACCCATGAAGAAGTAACTATAGAAACAAGGCCACCAAGTGGAGATACACAAGCACAAGAGCCTGTTTCCTCAAAAGAAGTTATAACAATACCTGTTAAAAAACAAGAAGTAGGTGAAGTAACAAAAACACCATATGTTAAAGAAGAAGTAGTAGTAAAAAAGAAACATATAACAGAAACAAAAGAGGTAACAGAAGAAACATCATCTGAGCGAATTAATACTCAGGATATTTAAGATAAAATACAAAGATGATTCAAATATTTAGAGAAAAACAATTCCTTTTTCATGATTGGCCAAGTTCATTATATAATTTTTATAATTTATTAGGTTCCTAGACATGGTAAAAGGAGTAACCATAGTATCATCACATATGGTTGAAAATAGCGTAAATATTTTTATTATTGTTTTTTATTCATTTTGCAATTAGGATGATAGTTTAGAATATACCAATTATCTCATCTTTGGTTACAATTTTTACAAGCCAAGTATCTCTTCACAAATACAAGAGCATATAGACATACTTAAAAAACTATCTATGATAATGTATTGAAAATGATAAAAAAGAAAATATAAAAATTGGTAATGTTATGAGCATCAATTTATTTTATTTATTTTTTTACCTCAAATAATCCAAACATGTTATTTTCACTATCTGTAAATATTGCAAAGTATCCCATATTAGGAATTTCTGTTTTTTTAATCATGATTTTTCCACCATGTTGTTCTATTTTAGATTGATACTGCTCAATTGATGAAACTGTAATATAGTTTGTTACAGTATGTTCTGGAGCTTGCCTATTCATCATTCCTCCACTTAGTCCTTTATGTCCATCATCATCTTGCGTATCAAAATGCCAATAGTCTTTCTCGGGATTTTCAGGATTACTCGTTTTTCGCATGCTCCATCCAAATATATCTTTATAGAATTTTTGTGCTCTGTTTATATCATCAGCTGGTATTTCAAAATGATTTATAGTCGGCATTATTAAATATATGCCCCCATTTTATTACCAATTGAAAAATTATTCATTAAAACAGTATTGTCTTTACTTTATAAAAATAAGTAAGGGAGCAAAAGTATAGTTACTAGTCGTCAAAAAAAATCCCCAAAATTTCTGAGAGAATTTTATCCCCTTAGTTCTCTATACAATTTAAATTTCCTAACTCTTTCCTTGAGGTTTAAGATTTTTTTTTATTTAAATCTGCCATTGAAGGATATGATGGCTTATTATTGTGATCTAGGACTATATGTTTTTCGTACTTTCTTTTATTATTTGTTGTTTGAAAATTGTTACAGTAATGATAAGAAAAGCACGTTTGTATTAGGGTTTAAACTTTGATTTACCCATATAGCTGAAATCCATTGAAACCAAATATACGTATATCCAACACTACTAAATCATAATAATAGGAATAAATATTTGATAAATGCTCAAATGTTTTGTTTGAATTAGAATAAGAGGTTATACTATACCTTCATTTTAAACTAGAATTTCAAAAGTAAAAAGAATTTTCTTATCAACATATAGAAATAAAATATTGTTAGATAAAGTAGGTTAATTTTGAGCATTTTGTCTTTGTATTAAATGTACTGGTATCTTTCCATAACCTATATCTACATATTGTCTTTGAATGAATCTAAATTTTAATCTACACAGATATCTGGAATTGCTATTTTTTTAAATAAATGAGGATCCATTACTGTATTAGCAGGAAGATCATTCAAACTAGATAGAAATTCTGTACTGTTAAAAGCCCGTTTAAAATGTACTGCAGATTCCCAAACTGCATAGTTAATAAAAGTATGACTTCCAGCAATTCCCCGATGCAATTGTGCTGATATGAATCCAGATTGCTTTTTTCATACTTTGGTAGTATTTTTAAATGCTTTTAAAAACTTGTCGACATCTTCAGGCCTTACAGGGAATTTATTTAACAAAATAACTGTACCCACATTCTCTTCCAGTTGTGATTTAATGGGTGCATTTTCATCCGGTTCAATTATTTTTACCTTTATTATGTTTTCTTATAATAATATTTTAGCATATTGTATAACGTCAAATGGAAGGTTGGAGATGTGTGTAATTAGTCATTTGAACACAGTTATTTCCCATAGTTGTAACAAGATTTAATTTTCATCATATTATTGATCCTAAAAAAGTCCTTGAGGAAATGAAAGGAGTATGCAAAATCTGCTGAAAAATATTAGTTATATATGTTACTCATGACAGGGACAAAAAGGATGTATATAATAATGTCTAGAAATTACAATGGTCTTCTTATACTGAATCTATGCAATTAATAATTAAGGAAGATAATGGAAAAAGTATTAGTTGTAATCAAAGTCAGAACAGAATGCCAAGATATAGATAAGAACTTGGAAACAGTATTGCAATAAGCTTTTCCAAAATCTGAAGATAGAGAGAAAATTATCCAACTTTTCAAACCGGATCTTATCGATAACAAATTGGAACTGAATGGTCATAGGGTAAATGATAAAATACATTTTTATTTTCCAATATATGTTATATTGGATTCAAAAGAAAATAAGTAATACTTTTATCCATTGATAAACGCAATGGAAAAGTGTTATCAAGTTAACGGGCGCTCTTTTTTCTTATGCACATATATAAATAAATAACTTAGAACATACTCACATATAAAATCAATTGATAGCCAAATAATGATCAATAACCTATTATAAAAAATGTTTTACCTCATGGAAATAATGAAATAGTGTAGATGAATTCAAACTAATTTTAAGTTTAATAATGATGTTGTTCAATTTTATTGAGATATGATTACAAGATATTGAATTTTATTATATGGAAAGAAAGATTGGTGTAATAGCTAATCTAATTCCTAAACGTGGTAAGACTGGTTAGAAATGGTATTCCATTCAATCTGTTTTAGAAAAACATTTTGGTGAAAATATTGAGTTTTTTTTACAGAAAAATATAGTAATGATAGTTGGTTTGTTATATGGTATTTAGAAAAAGGTTTTAAAAAATTGATTATAACTTTTATAAAAAATAAAATATCAAGAATGTATTTCCCTACCTAGTTAAAGACACATAATTTGTTTTCAATTTCTCTGGCATCTCCGAACTTTAACTTTTGCGCTTGTTTTTTTTATTATTGACAATTTTTCCTTTCCAACCCTTTGATTTCTAATGTATTAGTGATTAAAACACAAATAATCATGGTAGAATATCCAAACAGATATAACAACAATCATATTTTTTAATTTGTTTTTTTATTACGATATTTATCCATTTATCAAAAGTTCTTTGACTGTTTTGTTTAGATTTTCAGATGAAAATGGTTTTTGAAATATTTCTTCAACATCATAATTATATTTATCTATATCTGATTTAAGATTACTCACATCAAAAGCAGTCATAAAAATTGCTTTAACTTTAGGCTCTATTTTTTTTATTTTTGCTACAAATTCAACTCCATTCATATCAGGCATTCTAACGTCTGATATTACTAGAGAAAATTTTTTTGGATTTAGTTTAAAATATTCTAGCGCCAAGAAAGGATTATTGAAAACATCAACATTAAATCCCTCTAATTCCAAAAGTATTTTAACAAAATTGGCAATATCGATATTGTCGTCTATTACCAATATATCCAAGTTAGGTGACAAATTAATTCAGTCTATGTGGTAATAGATAACTTGGTATATAAATCACGTATAGAAATACATAAGTTTTATATTTTATTCCTAATAATGTATTAATTTTAGGAAAAAAATATAATAGAATAATGTACATTTTTTAGACACATAATAATATAATAAAAAGAATTTTGATCTAAAATAAATATAATAAAACTAAAGTAGACATAAAAATAAAACATAAATTTGGTTTTCTCAAAATAACATCTAAAACCGTGAATAAATATTTAAGAAATAATGTTGACCAAAATTCTACTAATATAGCCATATTTTAGGGATTATCTTAGACAAATTAACATACTTTATAGTTGTAAAAGAAATTATCTCTTTCTTGTTTCTAAATATGAGAAAATATCTTAACATTTAGTCATCATTGACATGAGAGGAACAAATGTATGTATCCAATAAGTCGTATTGGTAACTATTTTTTTGAATATTTAAATCTATATATTGTCGTAGACTGTTCGATTTAGTGGTTGCAAGTACTTTGAACAACAAGTTGATAATATTACTTTAGATCTCCTTCCTCTCTTACAATCTTTCTATAAAATTGGGCAATTTCATGATGAAACTTTAAGAAGATAAGTGTACTTTGATAGAATATTAAATGACCGGGACAAAATACAAATAACCTAATATTCTTGTAATATGGGGTGATGACATTGGAATTACCAATCTAAACTGTTATTCTCAAGGACTGATGGGTTACCAAACACACAACATTGATCGTATTGCTAAAGAGGGCATGCTGTTCACAGACTCTTATGGCGAACAGTCTTGTACTGCAGGTCGCTCGTCTTTCATTACAGGTCAAAGCGTTTACCGTGCTGGCTTATCAAAAGTAGGTATGCCTGGTGCACCGATCGGAATGAATGAAAAAATTGTGACAATAGTCGCATTGTTGAAGGAGCAAGGTTATGCTACAGGGCAATTCGGTAAGAACCATTTAGGCGATCTAAAATACATGTTGCCTACTAATCATGGATTTGACGAGTTCTTTGGTAATCTTTATCACCTTAATGCGCAAGAAGAGCCAGAAAAGGAAAACTATCCTTCAAAAAAAGATTTTCCCAAATTCTCTGAAATGTTTGAACCTCGTGATGTACTTCACTCTTGGGCTACGGACCAGGATGATCCTACAGAAATGCCCCGATGGGGAAAAAACAAAAAATTGAGGATACAGGACCTCTAACTGCAAAACGGATGGAATCCTGTGACGATGAATTTGTTGACGCGGCTAAAGAATTTATCAAGCGACAGCATAAAGAAGGAAAACCATTTTTTGTATGGCTTAATACAACTCATATGCACGTGTATACACACACTAAAGCCTCAAGCAGGGGACAGGCTGGTCGCTGGCAGTCTCCCTACCACGATACTACGATCGACCATGATAAACATATTGGACAAATGCTTGACCTGCTTGATGAGATTGGGATTGCCGAAGATACCTTTGTTATGTATTCTACTGGTAATGGACCGCATAGGAATACTTGGCCTGATGCAGATACGACCTCATTCCGCAGTGAAAAAAATATCAACTGGGAAGGAGCATTCCGTGTTCCATTGCTTGTGCGATGGCCAGGGAAGATAAAGGCTGGTTCAATTTCCAACAGCATCATTCAGCACCATGACTGGCTACCAACTTTCCTTGCTATGGCTGGGAAAGTAACGTCCATAAATAAAAATTACTTTAAAATTCTTTATGTTTTAATCACACAAAAAATGCTCACTAAATATTTGTATTGATAGTAATAAATAAACGAATTATCTTTTTACAAGTTTCAAGAAAAGCGATATAGAAGTAAATGTTATTTTTTTAATTTAAATTCTTTCTGAATAAGATCATAATCATTTATTATATGTATTTAGGCTCTCCATATCATGATAGAATATTTTGATTTTCTTATTGATAAAGCTGTTGATATAACTATAGGATTTTCATTAGGTATTCTAATACTAATATTACATAGAAGGGCAGATAAACGTATCCATGAGAAAATCGAAAAACTCCATGATTTTGTCACAGAAGAGGCAGCATCATTACTTCGTGAAATTCACAAATCCATAGAGAAAGAGCAGAGCATTGATGAAAATGTTCACAAGATGATCCAGGATCAACAAAAAATATTAAGTGAAATTCATAAAACAGTAGAAAACGAACAAACTATTGGAGAAAATGATCATCAGATGATCCAGGATCAACAAAAAATATTAAGTGAAATTCATAAAACAGTAGAGAAAGAGTCAGTATAAATCTTTCAAGATAAAAAGATACTTTTCCAAATATTAGACTATCTGTTGTATTTCCCTAAATTGAATCTGATGGCCATTCGTTTTATAAAGCCAATAAAAACTGTTGATGTTAAATTTAAATAAACAGAAAAAAAAGCAAGGTGATGTTTTGAATCAAAACGGTTGTAAAAAACTCCCTTGAAATATGCGTTGGTATCCGAATTACCTACGTGATTGTCACAAGCCTTTGGATAAACATTTATGCTAAAGTTGCTGTTATTGGTATTATATAATAAAGAAGTTGATTATTGTTGTTGACCTAAAAAGTTGGTTTGGCCTACTAATCTTTAAAATAGATCCAGAGGCATAATATATTCATTTTAAAATACAAAATTTATTTTAACAAGAATTATTTTAATTTAGAAATATTATGGACAACAATTGCAATGAACATATTTTTTATTTTCCATTATATTTTAAAAGAATTTCACATTCTTTTGCACAATTAGTTAAAAATACTCATCCAAAGTATTTCTTCCTGATTATATGAAATTGAAAAGAATTTGGAGTTACCCGATGAAATAATTGCATATAAAATGAAACATTGTATGATTGAAAATTTCATTATTTGAAGTCATAATTTCAATTTAATCATCTTGATAATAAATTATTCTTTTATTCATATTTTTATTCCAAATAAAAAATTCCTTGCAATTAAATAATTGCAAAGAATTCCAAATCATTAAGTATATATCTATTTCACTGTAAATATGTCTGCTACTATTTTCTATAAAAAATATGTAGATGGGCATTTTAAAAAGGATAAATATAACATACTGAATTTGAAGCATAAAAAGTACTTTTTACTATGTGGAACCTGTTTTTGGATGGCATCTACCTTACCTAGTTTATCAGAAATCCGTTCAATAAAATATAAAAAATGTCCTATTTGTGTTAATGATGTATACAGATTTCTTATTTGTGATGAACCATTTTAAAATGTCAAAATTAATTATTGTAAATAAAATAATAATGAAATAAATTCATTATTAAAAAATAATTTTAATGTTCCTTTATGTAGTATTCTAATTACAAAGCACAGTAAAAATAATATTAAATTTTAATAAAATAAAAAAAAGCCGCAATCCCAAAAATCATTAAAAAATATAGGCAATAATTAGGATATATTTATAGGCTCTAAGAAAGAAATACTTTTAAAAGTAAATGCATATTAATCAGAAAACTAAATCAAGAAAAATTTAATCCATAATTTTGTATTGGCTTTTTATTTGTATTTTGTAATATTGAACTGCTTTGTTGCATAACTAACATTTAGCTAGGAGTAAACCAATTAATCATCTGTGATCCATCATTGGCCTTTTTATAACCAATCTCTTGTGTAAGAAGAGGGGAAATCCTTTTTGCATATGATTTTCTTGACATATGGGATAATGATCTTGCCAAGATGAATAAAAATAAGAATGGCAAAAAGTACAAATTTCCAGATTCATTCATTCATATCATTGGTCACATAAGATTATGTTTTCATCTACCATATAGGCAAAAAACAGAAGGAATTATCAAGGCTACAGGAAAAAGCTTGCCCGATCATCCTCTAGTTATTCACAGATCTGCATCAGAAGAATTAAAAATTTGGATATATCAACCAAGAGATCAGATGATGTTGATGATGAAAAAAACATAATAATTGCAATAGACAGTACACAGGTGTCAAGGTAACAAATAGAGGTCAATGGATGCAAAAAGAGAAATGGCATATAAGAAAGAAGAAAGGCTGTCTAAAAATACATGTTGCTAAAGACCAACAAAGAAATACTTGCTTTAGAGGTTACAGATGAGAAATCATATGATGGAAAAGTTATGCCAAGGTTGATTGAGCATATTTTGAAAAGAAAAGACAATAAAGGTTAGAAAGAATTCCATCGTCTCGCTAAAAAACAATAGATTGAGAAATAGAGAAGCCAAGTTTCAAACAAGAGATATCATTAAATGGAAAAAGAAGATATGGACAAAGAAGGATAGTTGAAACTGTTTTTTCAGCCATCAAAAGAATGTTTGGCGAATATGTATCAGCAATTAAATTGGAAAACATGATAAAAGAAATGATGATGAATGTGTCATTGTACAACTTATTTAGAAGATTGGCCTAATTGAACTAGATTTGATCCAACAACGAGTTATGCAACAGAGCATTATTGAACCACAAATTACTACCATCAAATCTTGTCACATTCATTTTTGGATTACAATTGGTCTAATTATCCAACACACCTACTTTGGTAATATATAATTTACACGAATTATTTATACTTCACCAAGATCATCGTCCTTTAAACCTATTGTTCCTTTTTTATTATTCTTTCAATCAATGTTATCAACATATATGGTTTTAAGGGTATCATTTATTTTTAAGATTATTATAACCTTATTACGTAAAAGTTTTTTAACAGTTTATTTATATTATAAATGAAATTCTATAGAATTTTAAATAACTATTGGGAATATAGACAACTTGTATTTAATAAAAAAAGATAAAACGATCTTATATTAAGCAATGAAAATTATCAGATATAAAGTATTTTATTATATACTAAAGGTTTGATCTGATTCAGCCAATGACTCAGAATCGTTATAGAATTCTTCTCCTTCACTATTTTTATTTTTTCGGGTTGCAATCCACCATTGATTTCCTAATTGATCTAATACACCAGCACAGCGATCCCCATAAACTTCATCTTTTGGTTCTCTTAAAGAAGTTGCTCCATATTTCAGGGCATTTTGATATATTTTATCTACATCATTTACATATAAATAGAATGCACCTACCATAGGATTTAACTCAGAAATAGATTCAAGGATCATAATTATAGAATTACCAATTTTAATGTCAATACGTATAGATTGTCCATTTTTTTGTTGATAGCGTTTAATTTCTTTTGCACCAAAAGCATGTATCAGAAAATCAATTAATTTTGAATAGTTTTTTACTTTTAATAATGGAGTTATAGTATGGTGGCCTTCAGGAGTTAAATTTTCGCCATTTGACATAATTATAAAAGTGTTTTATCTATTTATTTTCATTTCTATATGCTTGGATAAATAATATTATATTTTATTGCTTTTGTCAATAACAAACTTTAGGTTATGTAATCTCGCCCATAATAAAAGTAGGCAAAATAAAAGAAAAAATAAATTCCTTTAAGATAATAGCGCATAACGCTATTATGGACATATCATAGGTTTTATCTTTAAGACCTTTTGATATTAAGGAAAATATAGGTAAAAATCCAAAATATTTCTCCTGCTAATAAATTATTGTTTGCATAAAGATATGTAATTTCTAAAGTAATCTATATCATTTTATTACTAAAGATGGAATATGAACTTATAATTTTAAATTCTGTACATAAAAATTAATCATATTTTTAATTTAGGAAGGTCAGACATTGTATCGGTAGATGTAAGTTTGTAAAATCGATTATTAATTAAAAGATGAAATCAAATATAGAAATGATATCATTTATTCAAGTTTTACATTGAAAATAGAATTGCCAAATAATTCTAATAATTGTAAATATAATTTATAAAATTTATTTTAAAATATCAAATTACCTTAATAATAGAAAAAAGATAGTCGTTAAAGGTGTTGCTCCTGTTGTAAATTTTTACAAAATTAAAAGGATAAATCTTTTAGTTCTCCTTCTCCTTCTCCTTCTCCTTCTCCTTCTCCTTCTCCTTCTCCTTCTCCTTCTCCTTCTCCTTCTCCTTCTCCTTCTCCTTCTCCTTCTCCTTCTCCTTCT
>Ga0134125_10006808_pt1 | contig 12916 bp, 13 predicted proteins | sample KB31751_FD_96464 | JGI IMG/M metagenome (GOLD analysis project Ga0134125, IMG submission 96464) | Terrestrial soil microbial communities with excess Nitrogen fertilizer from Kellogg Biological Station, Michigan, USA - KB3-175-1 | ecosystem: Environmental > Terrestrial > Soil > Unclassified ... | reverse complement strand
GACATAGTTTCAGGTTTGGTAAATTATAGAATACTGAATTATCATAACTAGAACCAGCATAATCCATAGCTATGGTGTAAATAGTTTCTAATTATGTAAGATCTTATATCTATAAAAGTATATAACATAGATATATAAAAAGAGCATAAAACTTTTGAATATAAATGTAACAAAACTCAGAGGAGGCAGATTGACCAGCTACCCCCTTTGAGTAAGATTATGCCGAATGATGAAAGAGGCCATCACCATCATCGTTTTCAGAGTGGACTTGTTTATTGGTATCCATGTCTTAGATAAATAGCTAGTTAAACGATATCTATATGAAAATCGTTTTTTTTATATCATAAATTATAAAAAGATACATATTATTTCGCTAGTTTATAGTTAAAGACATAAACAATATTCTTTCACTTGTTGAACAGTTACGCATGTATAATAACAGCATAATGATGAGGAAAATGTTCCTCATCCGCCACCTCTTTATCAATAGATGATATAGTAGAACCATTGTTCAACATGGGCATAACTAGTTTATTTTTGATTTTATCTGTCTCTTTATATGAGTCCAATACTTCATAAATGCTGAAAAGATGACGATTTGTTATTTGGTTTATTATACTTTAGGTTTACAAAAATACGATTTTCAAACAAATAGCTTTAATTGGCAAGGTGACAGCATAGTAATGCTGTCAGTAGTAGTAACTGTTCGACGACAGTAACGTAGAAAACCCATTCTGAAAATATGATATAAAAAACACAGTACTTTTTTCACACTCAAAGGAGAGACAGTGATTAGTTAACTCTCTTTTGGGTATTCTAGTGCTTGATCCATTTATGGATCAATAGATTTTTATTAAAATTTGAGCTAATTGTTGTTGCAATATCGAGTCATTAAATTGCATTCAAGGAAGGATGAAAGTTCCTAGATGCTTGATTCTTTCCTTGGATTTGTTTAAACCATTTTTTTTCCTTTTTTGTGCTTTGATTAAGCTTTGAGTATGAGAAGAAGAAGTGATCGCGTGAGCGTTGTGTATGCTCATTTGAAGGCTCAACCTGATTATTGGTATTTAAGAAATTATCTTATATTTTTCGGTACAAATAGTAGTAATATCATCATTAAAAACGTCTTTCTCTAAAGATATAAGCTCATTATTATGGTTATCTTCATAGTATAATTGATCATTATCTGTATCATAATCTAGAGTGTAACCACTGCGTTCACAGCATTCACTAAGTTAGCATTTTTTATGGGATATTTGATATATTACAAAGGATACGACTAAATAAAATGAGGAATAATCTCTTAACTATTCATGGATGTAGAAAAATGTCCATAAACGTTTGATATGATTTCGGTCATTTGCTATGTTAACTACCATTTCCATTCCATTATATGTAGTGTTTCCATAGTTATAGGATTATTTTTAGATGATGCATAATATGTTGTGTATGCAGGAAGTATATTGATACTATGTTGTTTTATGATAAATTGAACATCCAGAAAAGGCAGATTAACACTATTATTTTTACAGTATTTGGATCATTAGGATCAAGCTGATTGGGTAGAAATTGAAACTCATTTTCAGTATGTGGAATTGTTAGGAGTATGTATGGTACAGCATAGCTCATGTTATCATTAAGATAAATAGTGGCTTAACTGTATGCTCACCTTACAATAGGAAATTGATCTCTTTATATAGATCACGTATCAAAATAATACATATATAATTGTGAATATATTTAACTTTAATTTGAAGGCAAAACTTAATATAAATACAATTTTTGGCTTACTAGGATTTATGGCAATTCTACTTATCTGCATTACATCTACAAACGGTATTAATTCTATATATGCACAGCAAAAGCAACAACATTTTAATGCGATTTTATTAGGTAGTAAAGGAGTTCCACCTATACAAACTTCTGCAATTGGTGTTGCTAAATTTACTCTTAGTAGTGATGGTAAATGGTTGGGGTATGTACTTACTGTCCTAGATACTAATAATGTTATAGGAGCTCATATCCATATGGGTAACTCAACACAAAATGGACCTATCGAGGTTTTTCTGTATGGGAATCATAATATGACACAGCCTCCCACGGGAAAAGTAGACGGAGTTTTATCAAGAGGATTTATCGCAGATTCAGACCTTACGGGTCCCATGGCAGGCAAACATATGCAAGAATTGCTAAATCAAATTCAGAATGGATATGCCTACGTTAATGTCCACACTACACAAAATCCAAATGGTGAAATCCGAGGACAGATTGAAATTCCTCAATAAATTTGTAAATTTCAAACTCAATCTTATTTTTTTTACGTCCTAATCAAACTAAAAGCTCGATTTAAAGGAGGTACAGTTTTCTCTACAAAAAAAGAATAGATGATTTAGTTAATATCCATTATATGACCTGTGTAATTGAGGAATACGCATCACACCAATTTCCATGATCATACCAGACGCTAGTATAGTTTGGATTATACCAAGTGCCCTTTAGATGGTTAGCTATATTTGTGCGACAATATGTGCTTTTACAATTAAAAATTTCATGTAATAATTTTTTTATTTAACTATCTTTGTCCTAATCTCTGATCTATTAAAATTGCCATAATCAGTTTGATAATTAATTCAAAGATTGAGTTCCCATAGACTTCATTCGTTATTGTAATGGTGAGGAAGCCTGTTGCCTTCTGATAGTCTTTTTGAAGTTCATCTTCAGTAATTCTATAGTATGAATCAGAAATACTAATAGAGTGACCCATTAAAATTTCTATGTTAATACTTTTCATCCCTGCTATTTCACATCGGGTTTTGAACCATTTTCTAAAACCATGATTGGACTGAAACTCGTATCTTTTTCCGTTTATTTGCGATTTGTTTCTAATATCTTGAGTCCATAGAGCGTCTTCTATTAGTCTTTTAACGCCAGTTGACTTTAATTTTCTGGGAGCAGTTACTAGGCCATATTTGCTGCCCTTTTTCACATTCCAAAGGTGCCTCATGACCCAGCTTTTTTCATTTATATTTTCGGCTACATTTGTGCGATAATCCATCCACCTCTTTAACTCTTCGTAGGCCTCAGAACTGATAAAAGTAAAATATTCCTCTTCGTCTCCTGCATAAACAATCAACTTCGCAACCGTTTTTTCTCCATTCTAGATTGGTTTGATATTTCCACACCTAAGGTAGTCCCAAGCACCCAATCGTATACCATATGAAGCCATGGTATATACAATAGCTTTAATTCGTCTGTCTGGATATTCAATTATTTTTGTAACTCTTCTATAGTAGGAGCCTTATCATCGGCATAACGTCTTACCTTTGGTAAACCACGAGTTATTTTTTTCCATGCAATTGGAATGTCAGCCATTTCACAAAATAGCTTTATTGCTTTAAGAAAATTCTTAAGCGTGCCACCTGTTATGTTACACTGTTGAACACGTTCTTTTTGAAATTGTAAAAATTTTATAATATTGTTAAATACCCATTGGTGATTTTCTTTTGCCTTTTCTCCAAAGTAATTACATCTTTCATCAATATTTTTCCCAGCCAAAATTCTATGTAATTAAAGAAACTTTTAAGTCGTCTTAGATAATAATCACGGGTCACTGGTGATCTTATTATATATGTGAGAATAGAATAGGTGTCCATCACCTCTTCCTTAATATTGTTGTTCTTGCTCTTGTTGATATGATTCCAGTCTTTTTCTTTCACTCTTTTATTTATTGTGAATCCTAATAAAGTAGTAATAGAACAGTGGGGCCAGAGGGACTCGAACCCTCGACCGCCAGCGCCCCGGGCTTATACCCACAAATCATACATGAATATATATGCGTAAATGTGGATGGTATCCTACCAAGCTAGACGATAGCCCCTATGCTCTATTATTAATTATTACCTCTTTTAAACCTGTGCTTTTAATTTAATATGAATTATACATTCATCTATGGATAAAAAATTAAAGATACATTTTTATTAATTGATTGGGAGCATTTTAAATATATTATAATGCTAATTCATGAATTAGATAATATAGATAAACAGATATTAAATGATATTCAATGGACTTTCCCATTAGTTGAAAGACCTTTCTTAGAATTAGCAAAAGAATATCATATAACAGAGGAACAAGTTATTGAAAGAATAAAAAAATTAAAAGATATTGGAATAATCAGGCAAATAAGTGCTATTTTTGACACTAGAAAACTTGGATACAAAAGTGCATTGGTAGCTTTTGCAGTAAAAGAAAACAAAATAGAGGATGTTGCTAACGAGATAAATAAACATCCAGGTGTAAGCCACAATTATGAAAGAAATCATGAATATAATTTATGGTTTACCCTAGCTGTTCCACCGCATGGTGATATGAAAGTAGATCTTGAAAAAATGGCCTTGTTAGATGGGGTTTTAAAATACAGGGTGTTGCCAACATTAAAAATGTATAAAATAGGAGTAAAATTAGATATGGTAAATGATGATCCTGAAAAACCTAACCCCAGTGACGACGTTAAAAATTTAGAAACAAAAGCAGAAAAAATATCTGAATTAGATAGGGAATATATAAGACAATTACAAAAAGATATAGAAATTGTAAAAGAGCCATTTAAAATAATTACTGAAAATTTAGGAATTCCTTCAATAGATCTCTTTAACAAAATTAAAGAATATGAAAAAATTGGAATTATGAGAAGATTTGCTGCTATATTAAGGCATAGACAAGCAGGATTTACAGCAAATGGTATGATAGTCTGGAAAATTCCAGAAGAAAAAGTAGATGACAAGGGTTTAAAAATTGCATCATTTCCTCAAGTAAGTCATTGTTATAGGCGTCCTGTATATCCTGATTGGGAATTTAATCTTTTTAGTATGATACATGCAAGAACAATAGAAGCTGCAGAAAAAATAGCTAAAGAAATTTCATCAGTTATTGGAATTGATAATTATAAAATCTTATTTAGTTCAAGGGAATTTAAAAAGGAACGCGTTAAATATTTTGAATAAGACTTGTATCTAATAAAATAAAAAAATATATATGGATTAAGCTAATAGGTCAGCTAAATAAAAATTATTTTCATACATTTGTTCTATGTCTCTTTTTTCTTCAGCATTTAAATAATTCCCATCAGATAATTGAGCGAACATGTCTATCTCTTCTATACTCGTAACTGTTGGCAAAACAACAGAAATTTGTTCATGTGATAATATATACTTGATAGCTATTTCGGTAATATTCCAACCATGAGAATTAGCAATTGGTTTAAGTTTTTCTATTTTTTTCAATGATTGAATAATCCATTCCTTTTTTCTGATACTTCTATGATCATTTTTATCCATAACTGTATTTGCATCCACTTTTCCTGTTAAAACGCCAGATGCATCGGGAACCCTAACCATTACCCCTACCTTATTATTGTTTTTATTTATGGCATTAAAAAATGCACGCCCAGGATCCTGTTCTAATATATTATATACTGTCTGTAAACAGACTATATTTCTATTCTCAATAGCATAAATTCCTTCTTCTTTCCATCCTATTGCAGGACCCAAAGCAATACCATGACTTTTAATTTTTCCAATTTTAACTAAATTATCTAATTCATCAAATAATCCATCATTTTTTATTGCATTCATTTTGGGATTATGCAAACTATATACATCAATAAAATCAGTTTCTAGTCTTTTCATGCTCTCATTTAATGCAAAACTTAAAAAATCAACATTATGTTTTTGCGGAATTTCATTATGTCCAATTTGCTCAACATTATACATATCATAGCCCCATTTGGTAGAATAAATTACATCATTACGCATATCTTTAAATGCTTTTGATAATATCTTCTCACTTTTGCCTTTTCCATACATATCTGCAGTTTCATAAAAATTGATTCCTAAATCATAAGCATGTTTTAACATCTTGATGGATTCATCTTCTTCAAGTTTTTTTCCCCACCAATCCAAACCCAAAGTCCATGTTCCAAATCCTATTTCACTAGCTTTTAATCCGCTGTTGCCTAAATTACGGTATTTCATTTAAATATACTCCTTATTTCTAAAGTTAGGTTATTAAAGGTAATATCATCTATACAAGGCTTGCTAATTGATTTTAGATATTCTAAATGTTGAGATAAATCGTTTATTTGATTGCCTTTTATTATTACGTCTTTTAGATCAAATTGAATCCAAGATTTACAACCAGACCACTCGGGACTATTTTGAATTTCAATGGGCTCATTTAATTTATATGCTCGTAGCATCAATAGATATAGGGGTTTTTTAGGATTATAATTAAATCTCATTTTTACATAGTCAAGGTTCCAGATATGATATTTTTCTAATTTTTCTAATTTGCTTATATCATTTATTTCTATGAAATGGGTTATTTCTACAAATAAACTTATATTAATAATATCTTGTGTTACTTTGGAATTTTTTTCATTAGATATGTTGTTTTCTTTTTGATTAAGTGACTGTGTGTTATCTTTTTGTTGTTGTTGTTGTTGTTTTAAAACTTCTAATTCTTCTCTATATTCACTTTGAATTGAATCAATGGATTGATGTTCAAATGTTGGAAACAGAAAAAAAACTTTATGCTTAAGTTCAAAACCATTGCGATATTCCATAATCCCTCCTTTTCTAAATAATAATACTTGTTTTCCATCTTCAATTGCTTTACATACAATAGCCCATTCTTTTAATGCTGCAGCAGAAATGAAATTTGAATCGAATGTTTTATCAATTGATGATAATGATGATTCGTTTTTTTTGTATTCTAAATTTGATGATGATTTGGATGAAGGAGGTATTGATGATGAATTAGGCGATGATGATACTGAGGAAGCCGCTACTTCTGCTGCTGTAGATATCACCATAGTATTAGGAGATATATTATTCTCAAATAAAATAAAAGGAGAAGAAAACATATAAAACAATAAATTAAGATAGTGTATTGTTATTATAAATATATTTTTAATTTAAAATAGAAAATTCTAATTTATTTATCCTAGACTTTTTATTATTTCATTCATATCTCTTAAAACACATGGAATCATTGGAGTATCTTTTATGATATATCTGCTAACTTCTGTTTCTCGTAAATCCATTATGAGATTCTGAAACATTGATAGATCATCGGTTTCAAAAGCCAACATAAAATCCTGATCTCCAACTCCAAATGAATATGTTGTATTTAATCGAATTTCTGGATATTTTCTTCCAACTTTTATATGTTCGTTCATCATTTGTTTTCTTTTTTCAAATGGTAAAAGATACCATTCTCGAGATTTTATAAATGGATAAACTATTACATATTTTAGTGGAGGATCACTTTCATTTTCAAAACCGAGTTTAACCTGATTTAAATAAATTGATTTTCTTGTTAGTGAAAGAAAGGTACAAGTAGGCTCTAGATATTTTCCTAATATCGTTGAATATATCTTTGTTGTTAAAACTTGAATATTTTCAAGCGATGAAGAAATTGACCAAATCATAAATTCAGAATCATGTCTTAAGCCAATTGTAGAGTATGTTCTAACTTTCATTTTTGTATTAGCTACTTTTAATAATTCTAGAAATTCTGTTGAGGACTCATCTTTGCCAATTTCATTTAACCATCTCCATTTCGGATCAACTTTGTAAAAAGTAAAACTAAAAAATTTTTCTGATGTATTCCCTTTGTTTCTATTATCATCAGACTCATTGCTATTACTTTTTAAACTAGTAGAATCGGCAGATTCTTCTGTGATATTCTTTAATGAATCAGAATTAACATCATTGTTTATATTTTTAACATTATTTAGGTTATCGTTATCTTTTTTTGGATCATCTGATTTATAGATATCATTAACTTTTTCAATATGGTCCATAAATTTATTGATATTTAAATTAATAAATAGTTTTAAATAATTATAATATAATAATTAACATCATTCTTTTATATCATCAGTCAATCCTAACCATGAATAACCTTTCACTTCTAATTCTTCAGCCAGCTCTCTTCCTGCCGTTTTAATGATTTTGCCTTTGGACATTACGTGAATCTTATCTAATTTACTTAGATATCTCAATATTCTTGCATAATGTGTAATAACAATTACGCCAGCTCCTATTTCAATTAATTTATTGATAGCTTCTGCAACTGCTTTTACAGCATCGATATCAAGCCCAGAATCAGGTTCGTCAAGAATTGCAATATTTGGTCTTAAGACAAGCATTTGCATTACTTCTGATCTCTTTTTTTCTCCTCCTGAAAAACCTTCATTAAGATATCTACTTAAGAAGCTGGGATCTAATCCAACATTATCCAAGTTCTTTTTTAAATATTCGTGAAATTCTTTTACTGTTATAAAAACCTCTCTGTTTTTTTGTTCATTCGCTAGACTTTTAGTTAATACATTGTAGGCATTACGTAAAAAATGACTATAACCTACTCCAGATATTTCTGTTGGATATTGAAATCCCAAAAATAATCCTTTTTTTGCTCGCTCATCAGTTTTTAAGTCCAAAATACTTTCATTATTAACTAGTATATCTCCAGAAACTACTGAATAGCGTGGATGACCTAATAAAACATTGGCTAATGTACTTTTACCTGATCCATTAAGTCCCATAATGGCATGAACTTCACCTTTATCAACATCTAAATTGACTCCATTAAGAATCTCCTTGTCATCAATATTTACATAAAGATCTTTAATGCTTAAAAATGACATAAATCTTTTAATAAAAGTACATTATTTAAATATTCTCTAAAAAAAAGCATTCTATTTTATAAAAATTATAATAATAGTAAAAAAAAGCGACAACAATTAGAATTTTAATAAATATCTTGTTCAAATAATTGAAAAAAACCATAAATAAATAAAAATATTAGAAAGCCTTTAGGAAACTGTTATCTTGCCATGCATATATGGATGAACAGTACAATAGAATGAAATATCTCCCTTTCCTAATTTACTGGCTGGTACACTATGTTTAGCATTTGGGGTTATAATGCTTGAATCAAAGAGCTTTCCTGAGTTAGGATCATCAGGGCCTGTACCACTGGTTGCAGTATGAGGAACGTTATCTTGGTTAACCCATGTAACTAATGCATCGCTAGTAGCAGTAGCAGGATCCGGACCATATGCTGGATTTCCTTGAGTTGAAGCACCTTTTAATATATTTATTGTAACTTTTTTAGTAAATTTGGATTCATCTACAGGTGCAGAAGCAGCTGCCCCTGATTGACCAGAAGCAGCAGCACTTGCTGCCGATTTAACAGGAAGATCAACCCTATAAATAGAATTTACTACCCCTGGTATTGGAGTAACTTTTGCAAAAACGAAGAATAAAATTACTCCAGTTAAAACTGTTAATCCCATAATTGCTAAAAAAGCCGTTTTGTCAGTACTATCATAATTCATATGACAACAATTCTATTAAAAACCCCCTATTAATTTCTTTTACGGAAAAAAAATAAATCTATTAAAATTCTTAAATAAAATAAATAAAATATAAAATGGATATTACATATGCAATTATGTCATAATTTTTATTTATGATATTTTTAATGCTTCAACAGAGTGAAAATAGGGGAAAGCCAAATCAAATGCCAAATCTGTAACAAAGAACTTGAATATATTAAATATGTTCCTATGTCTGAATGGAAAATTTCAAAATATTTATGTAGTGCTTGTTATTCAAAGAAATTGTCAGAATATTATGTTGTTCATCAGGAAAAACATAAAGCATAATTTTTTTATTTATGATAGTATGTATATATTGTGAATAGTCTGATAAAGTCAATTTATCATAAGGATCTCGATTGCTTTGTTATTTTCGATAATTGATCTAGCATTTTCAAAAGGCAAAATTGCAATATCCTCCTTTTTAAACGGCCCGTATTTATTCATGTTAATGCCAACAAATTGCTCCATTATATCTAAAAATCTTACAATCGTGCAATATTCATTTATTGAAGAAACAATTTTTTCTAATGTTTTAGGTTTACCTTCAAATAATGTGTTTATTACAATGTTAATTCTATTTTCTACATCTCTATTTCCATAAAAAACATATTTTTCTTCATCTGTTAGATTAGAATATTCAAAAGTTTCATTTGTTTTTTTATCTATATTAAAGATTTTTCTACATCTATATACAAATAACAATGTAACTGATTTCAAGTACAAATCCAAGAGATTATTTTTAATTTGTCCCGATATCTTTTCTCCCATAATTTTTATATTTTTTTCATTATCATTATCTTCCTCTTTTTCTATTGCATTATTTTTTAATTTTGATATTACATTAGCAATATTTTGGTAAAAATTAGTTGGAATAGCCTGAGGGCCACCTATAAGTTGTATCTCTTTTTTCAAGATACTAAAAACCTCATTAATGCTTATAATCTCATTTTGATTGTCAAAATCCATAATATTATTCAGGTTATATTGAAATGAAAGCTTAATTATAGGTTTTAATTTTATATTAACGAATATTCGTTTGCCATACAAGGTTATAGATGGAAAAATCGAGTCATTGACTTTTACAGCTAATCAAGTAATGGATAAGTTAAAGGATGAAGAAATAAAATTTTTAGATTTACAATTTACTGGATTAACTGGTAGATTTCATCATACAACAATGGCAGCAAATATGTTCAAAATAGAAGACTTTGAAGATGGATTGCCAAAATTAGATGGCTCTTCTATTAGAGGTTTTACACACATACATGAGTCTGATCTTATAATAAGACCAGATCCATCAACATATGCTATTATTCCATGGATAACAAAAGATAAGACAGCTAGACTTTTGTGTGATATATTAAATGGAGGACAAACAAGAGGGCAATATAAAAAAGATCCAAGAGGTATTGCTAAAAAAGCTCAGGAATATGTGAGACAACAAGGATTTTATAATTCATTTTGGGGCCCTGAGGTTGAATTTTTTGTTTTTGATAAACTAGAAGTAAATACTATGACTCCATATAGTTCTCAAAGTTATAATATAATATCTAAAGAAGCACCATGGTCTACAGAAGGAGTTGGATATGCATTAAGACTAAAGGAGGGTTATCTTCCTAGTGCTCCTGGAGATACTTTGATGGAATATAGAAATGAATGTGTAGATGTACTAAGTAATGATTTTGGAATTATTTGTGATGCTCATCATCATGAGGTTGCAACTGCTGGGCAATGCGAGATTGACATTAGGTTCGATACATTAGTAAATGCTGCTGATTCTGTTCAAAGTTATAAATATATTGTAAAAAATATAGCAAAAAAACATGGTATGATTGCAACAATGATGCCAAAACCTATAGCCTTAGATAATGGATCAGGCATGCATGTAAATGTTAGCTTATGGGATAAAGAAAAAAACCTGTTTTTTGACGTTAATGATACCTATGCTGAGATGTCTCAGATAGCTAGATATTTTGCTGCAGGTATTTTAAGTCATGCAGCTGCCCTTGCAGCAATAGTCGCCCCTACAACTAACTCTTATAGAAGGTTAGTTCCCGGCTATGAAGCTCCAGTATATATTGCATGGAGTACTGGTAACAGATCTGCAATTATTAGAAATGCTGCTCACTTTAGGGGAGAAAAGTTTGCTTATATGAAAAGAATTGAATTTAGAGCACCAGATCCTTCTTGTAACCCTTATTTAGCTTTTTCTGCAATAATTTCAGCTGGACTTGAAGGAATAAGAAAAAAGATGTCTATACCAGATCCAATAGATGAAGATATATTTAAAATGAGCCCTCAACGTAGAGCTGAATTAGGAATCAAGCAATTACCCGCAACCATTAGGGAGGCATACGAGGAGTTAAATAACGATCGAGATTTTCTAAAACCAATTTTTGATGATGAAATTATTGATTCTATTATTTTTCAAGAACAAAAGGATCATCAAGATGTAACTATTAGACCACATCCCCATGAATTTTCGTTATATGCAGATGTCTAATACAATAATATTTTTTATACATATATTAAAAAATTGACAAAAAATTTCAAAGAAGATTATTATTATTAAATATTGATTTAATAATTAAATTGGCTCTGTTCACTTAACAAAAAGCTATAGATTGAAGATGATCTCTATTTATTATATGACCTTCAGAAACAGAACACCTTCACAGTGTATATTGGTTATGCTCTTTGTATTTTTATTTTTCAGGATTATTATTAAGAAGGAGAACAACTGAAAAACTATCCTGTCTTCTTTTGTTATATCAAACGAAACCCAGTTTCAATCTGTGGAACTGATGATGGCTCCAGAAATACAAACCTAAAAGACTATTTTGCAGGAAAGCATGTATTGCAGAATTTATAATAGAGATGAAACTCAACTAAAAGTTGGTTCTGAATTGATATGGCTCTGATGGGTAGCTATTGAACCAACAAAAGATAAAGAAATTCTTTCAATAACTATCTCCAAAGAAAGAAGAATATGTTTAAAGCCGAACATATTTCTTATCAACTCTTTTAAAAGAATATGACTCTCATTCTGTTTCAACATCATATGGTGGCACATGGTATCCACCACAAGCATGTCAGTTTCTGAAACTGCAGCATCACCTTCATTCTACGTTTGAAAAAAGCATCATTATTGAAAGGACCATGCAATACATCAGAGACAAAACCGAAAGCTTTGATGATTATTTTCCATGCAAAAAAAGGAAATGTAAATTGAAGCATGTTCAACAATGGCTAATTTCCTTGTCTGATTATTATAATAAGGAAATAACAGCTTAACTTTAGATCTTTTTCACAATAAAGAAATATCTCATAAGTGAACATAGCCATTAAATTAAAACAAACGTTTAATAACTTTAGATCATTACAATTTTAAATAATTTTTTGGAGGGGTTGTCTAGACTGGTTAGGATACCTGCCTTACACGCAGGTGGTCATGGGTTCAAATCCCAT